>Ga0307476_10000290_pt1 | contig 43995 bp, 38 predicted proteins | sample atmos_gasesECM2C_2_FD_203314 | JGI IMG/M metagenome (GOLD analysis project Ga0307476, IMG submission 203314) | Hardwood forest soil microbial communities from Morgan-Monroe State Forest, Indiana, United States - atmos_gasesECM2C_05 | ecosystem: Environmental > Terrestrial > Soil > Temperate... | reverse complement strand
ATCTTGTCTTCGAGCTTGCTGAGGGCACTCAACAACTCACTGGCTTCAAGGGGCTTGACGATGAAGGCGTCGGCGCGGGCACGCTTGGCTTCTTCGGGCTTAAAGGGCTCCAGCTTGCCCACCGTGAGTAGCACCGGAACGCGCGAGGTTTCCTGCGCTTCTTTGAGCCGCTGGCAGACTTCGAGCCCGCTGTAGCCGGGCATATAAACGTCGAGAACGATCAGATCGGGCTTGTGCTCGGCGATCTTCTTCAGAGCGGCGGACCCGTTGTTGACGGTAATGACTTCGTATCCCGCGTCCGCGAGAATCTTCCGCCCCATGTTCTGGGCGGTCACGCTGTCATCGGCGAGCAATATCTTCCGGGCCAAAGGTTTCCTCTGATGAGGGGAGATAGCCCGAAGGTAACCCGAGCTACACCCCAAGTCAATGACGCAGAAGGGTAGTAACCGGTTACTAGTGGTCAGCACCTAGTGCGTAGAGAGCTGACCTTGGACCTCAGACCTCGCCTACTGGGCCGATTCTGGAGTTCTGAGACGCTGAGGTCCGGGGCGCAACGTCTGAGGTCTGTCTCTAGAACGGGATGAGCTTCTTCAGGCCCTTCTTTTTCTTTTTCTTGCTGCTGGAGATCTCTTGGTCGCTGGCAGGCGCGGAGCTGTCAGCGCTGGCCGTGGCGGAAGATGAGGAATGTCCCTGTTGAATTTCGTTGACCTGCGTGGGCGGAGGCAGGGCCGGATCGACGCCGTTATCGGTCGGTTTCAGTTCGTTGGGATCGGGGGGCGCATTGGGAGTGAGTTCATTGGGATCAGGCTTGGCTGGTGGCGAGGCCACAGCAAGGGCATTTCCAAAGGGCGAACGACCGGGCACGGTCGCATCAGGAGGCGTGGCTCCCGGCTGCTCGGGATTCAGGATTTGTACTCCCACGGTGTCCTTGCCCTTGTCGGGCAGGCCCATGGCAGCTGTCGTCTCTCTACGGACAACATCGGTCCCGGCTACCGGCTCGGGGTCAACCAGCGGGGGATCGCCGATTCGCGCCGCGTTGGCGACATCGGGGCCGCGCTTGATGAGATTCATCAATCCCTGGACGGTAGACGAGTCACCGCGACTATCGATTTCGGCTTTGTTTCTCGCGACGTCTGCTTTGGTGGGCCGAGGGACCGGCTGGTGCAGGGCGGCCAGGCGCTTGGCGGCATCGTCGGAACGATCCATCAGGGGATAGCGGGTGAGTATTTTCGCGTAATTGTCCGAGGCCTCCTTGGTCAGACCCGCGATGTAAGCACCTTTGTTTTTCTCGAGCATACAACCGCGTGGCAGGAACTTCGCGTCGCAGGTCGGTATCGCACGTGCCCGCGCGATCTGGCCTTCAAAGTCTTGCCCCAGCAAATAGAGAGCCTCGTCGGCGCGGCTGTACAGCGGATACTTGTCCACCAGCGATTGCAGGCGTGCGATCGACGCCACGTAGGACTGGCGCAGGTAGTAGAAGCGCCCGATTTCAAACTCGCGCTCGCCCAGCACTTCCTGCACTTCCAGCAGACGCTGCTTGGCTTCCGGCACCAGCTTGCTGTCGGGATATTGCAGAATCATCTTGCGGTATTCGTCTTCGGCGCGCTTGGCGTGAGTGTAATCGCGGTCGGCCTTTTCCATCTGCTGATAATGGATGTTGGCGATCTTCAGCTGCGCTTCGGCAGCTTCCGGCATGTTGGGGAAGAAGATCTCGAAGTCGCTGTATTCCTGCTCGGCTTGCGCCAGGGCAGCTGTGCCGCCTTCCGCGTACCAGGAGTCGCCAACCGCCAGTTTGGCGCGGGCAATGAATTCGGAGTTCGGGTAGGTGTTGATGAGGGTCTGCAGGGTGAGGCGGGCCACGTCGAAGCGGTTGTGCCGCATGGCGTCCATGGCCTTGTCGAACAGGATTTTGTCTGGCTGCTTGGAATTGACTCCGGCCAGCGGGTTCACCGACTTCTTGTTGGTGCAGGCGGCGGTGATCAGCAGCAGCATGCCCAGAACAGTCATCAACGTAATGCGACGTGACATAGGACCTCGATTTGGTCGTGTAGGGCCGGGTCTTGGAACCCAGCCACTGAGCGGAACTTGGTCTTGCTTCGTGAGGCCGACGAGCCTTGATAGCGTCGGCCGCACTTACCCGCCGGGCGTTGCCCGGCGTGACCGGGTCAGAGACCCGGTCCCACACAAAAATAAAACCTAAACTTTCAGCAGAGCGGCTTCTGTCGCTGCCTTCAGCAGAGCCTGCGCATTCTTGCTTGGATCGCCATTCCCGAACACGGCGTTGCCCGCCACCAGAATTTCTGCACCTGCGTGCACCACATCGGCGACGGTATCGAGCCCCACTCCGCCATCTACTTCGATGCGGTAATGCAGCCCGCGTTGACTGCGAATTTCGGCTAACCGCCGCATTTTGTGCAGCGTGGACGGAATAAACTTCTGCGCACCGAAGCCCGGATTCACCGACATAACGAGCACATAGTCGACAATGTCGAGCACTTCCGAGAGCGTCTCGACCGGCGTCGCCGGGTTGATGACTACGCCGGCCAGGCAGTCGTGACTCTTGATCAGATGCAGCGTGCGGTTCAAATGGCGAACCGCTTCTTGATGCACCGACATCCAGTCGATACCGGCATCGGCAAATGCGGGAATAAATTCGTCAGGGTTCTCGATCATCAGGTGGCAGTCGAGCGGCAGGTTCGTCACCTTGCGCAGAGACTTTACGACCGGCGGACCGATGGTCAGGTTGGGGACGAAGTGGCCATCCATGACATCAACGTGGATGACACTTGCACCCCCCTCGGCGGCGGCGCGCACCTGCTCGCCGAGCCGGGCAAAATCAGCCGAAAGAATTGACGGTGCCAGTTCGATCAAACCTGAACTCTCAGAACCTGATGTCTCAGAAACGCAGGAAAGCGGCGTGCACAAAATTCTATCATGCTGTCGGCGTGTGGCGTGGGCACTCCTGCCCGCGAAACGCCGACGGCTAGGCTGGCTCAGGGTCTCAACGAGGCGAGGTAGGCAGCGATTGCGGCCATGTCGGCGACTGTGAGCTTCGCGATGGCGGGCTTCATTTTCTGAACGGCCGCTCCGGCACGCGCGCCATCTTGAAGATCGTAAAGCTGGCGCACGATGTAACTGGGCGAACGGCCGGCCAGCGTCGGGACTTTGCCGAGGCCTCTCAGCTCGCGGCCGTGGCAGGTGGCGCAGCGCAGAGTCTTGATCGAGTTTCCGTTCACCAGCGCCTCGCCTCGCTTGATGCTGCCCACCGGCACGTAGGCGATGAAGCCGGAATGGTCGTCGCGCAGTTCGGTGCGTTCGAGGTCTTCCGGGGTCTCGATGATGCGGTCGCCGATCGGTTCGGTCTCGCCGGTGTTGCCGGTAACCAGCATCCAGCCCGCGACATGAGTTTTGGGAACGGTATCGGTTTCGACGACGCGAATCCATGGTCGCGGATGCAGCGCGGAGAAGTAGTCCGCCGCGGCCTGGATCTCTTTGTCGTTGGACTTGGTTTCGTAGGCGATCATAGAGGCGGTAGGCGCGTGGCGGGGATCGGAACTTTTGCGCAAGCCGCTTTTGAAATCAGACAACTGCTGCACGATGTAAGCCGCAGGAAGACCGGCCAGGCTGGCGTTCTCGGGGCGACCTTGCCCGTTGGGCAAATGGCAGTAGCCGCAAGCCATAACGTCGGGTGCGCGGCCCCGCGACACGATCTCAGGCATTAGCGGATGATCGGCGGGATGCCAGTCGGGCGGATTGAACATATCCCTAACTTGTCGATCGGCAAATACCGCATCGCTGCCGGGGACATGGCGCGGAGTGTCGTCGGGTGGTTTCGCGGGAGGGCTGGCAGGCGCCGGAGGGTTGATGGCATAGGCCCAATCGGGAGGCGCTTCGCGCAGCGGAGATCCCATTGCTGTGGCGTGGTTCGCGGCCGAGCGCCCCTGCACAGCCGGAGTTTGTCCCGGAGCGGATATCACGGCGAAAATCCACGCGTAAGGAATCGAGTGTCGAAGTCTCAAGGTAGGCCGTTCTTTACAGTAGCGTATTGCGTGACCTGGCGGCAGTGCCGGTTCGGGGCCGGACCGTTCGAAGATCTCCAGCCACAGACTACGCGAAGGTTCACGAAGGAAACAGGCTGCGTGTTAGGCTCATCCGGCGTGTTTTCGCTGACCCAATTCGCTCCGGCGGTTTATAGCGTGATCGCCGTATTTTTGTGGGGCTCGGCAGATTTCGCCGGAGGGTTAGGATCGCGGCGGGCCAACGCGTTCGTGCTCACGGCCTTCTCGCACGCCTGCGCTTTCGCGCTGATGCTGGTGATTGCGCTCAGCCAGCACGGGGCGTTTCCCGACCGTGCGAGCATCGTGTGGGCGCTGATTGCGGGCGCGGTGGGAGGATTCTCACTGGCCGTTTTCTACGGGGCCCTGGCTTCGGGGCAGATGGGACTGACGGCGCCGATCGCGGCCTTGCTGGGCGCGGCTATTCCTACCATGGTCGACATTGCGCAGGAAGGCGCACCCAGCCGCTGGACCATTGGCGGCTTCGGACTCGCCCTTCTCGCCCTTTGGCTGATCACGCGCCCGGAACCGACGGGCGACGAATCATTGAGAGAAGCACAATTTGACGCAGACCGATTTGAGAACAAAGGCGCCTCGCGCCGTCCTGCCGGGGTAGGCTTGGCCGCTCTTGCCGGCGTGGGATTTGCGGGTTTCTATCTCTGCATCCACCAGGCAAGCGGCTCACCCGCTTGGATTGCCGCTATCTCTCGCATCGGGTCATTCACAACTACCTCCATTGCAGTGCTGGCAACTCGGGCGCCGCTCAAGCTCGATCCGCCGCGTGCCGCGCTGGGCATGCTGGCCGGATTTCTCGACATATCCGCCAGCGCCCTGTTCATTTTCGCCAGCCAGCATGGACGGCTGGACGAGGCAGTCGTCATCACGTCGCTGTATCCGGCCATGACCGTGCTGCTGGCGCGGCTGATTCTGAAAGAACATTTCAGCCGCTGGAAGTTTGTCGGACTGCTCGCGGCGCTGGCGGCGGTGCCACTGATCGCGGCGGGGTAGCCACTGATTGGAGCGGATCGAGATGGATTCACTGCTTCGCTTGTCGAGAATAATCTCCCAGCCTGATGTCCTGATGTCATTTCAAGGTTCTATCCGTGCGAATCCGTGTAAATCCGTGGCGCAGTGCTGCTAGCATCGGTTTATGCCGCTGCTCGAAATCCGCAATCTGACGAAAGTGTTTCCGCACGGGGAATCGCCGTTTGGCGGGAAACCGAGCGGAGAGGTGCGGGCGGTGGATGACGTTTCGCTCGATATTCACGCGGGTGAGACGCTGGGGCTAGTCGGCGAATCCGGGTCGGGAAAGAGCACGCTGGGACGGCTGATTCTGCGGCTGATTGAGCCGACTTCGGGCACAGTGCATTTCGAAGGCCGCGATCTGCTTGCGGCCAGCCGGAGCGAAGTGCGCAACCTGCGGAGTGACTTGCAGATTATTTTTCAGGATCCGTTTGCTTCGCTCGATCCGCGCTTTCGCGTGGAAGACATTATTGCCGAGCCGCTGGTGATTCACCGTAAGGGGAGGGATCGTCAGGTTGGCGAGAATGGCGGCGGGAAGGGTCGCACGAAGCTAGATGTGCGCTCGCGGGTTGGCGAACTGCTGCGGGCGGTGGGCCTGGATGAATCGGCGCGTACGCGCTATCCGCACGAGTTTTCCGGAGGGCAGCGCCAGCGCATCGGGATCGCTCGCGCTCTCGCGCTGCGGCCGAAGTTTATCGTGTGCGACGAGCCGGTTTCGGCGCTGGATGTCAGCGTGGGCGCGCAGATCGTAAACCTGCTGGCCCAGTTGCAGCGTGACTTCGGGCTAACTTACCTGTTCATTTCGCATTCCATGCCGGTGGTGCGCTATTTGGCGACGCGCATTGCCGTGATGTACAGGGGAAAAATTGTGGAAGTCGGCGACACCGCCCAGATCACCGAACGTCCGAAACACGGCTACACGCGCAGTTTGCTGGAGGCTACGCCGGAACTGCTGGCGTGAGCCTTAGCATCCGAGGTCGTGCCATACTCTGCTAATGTCTCGCCTGATGTCTCGCCCGGAGCCCGGTTCCACTCGCGATCTGACAGAAGTGGTGCTTGGCTTTGGGCTCATTGTATTCGTGCTGTGGATGCCGGAGTTGCCGCAGCGGATTCTTTCCCCGGTCGCAGCTGTAGTGACTCTGGCGATTGTGCTGGCGCGGCGCCCGACTGGGGACGAGCTTGGCCTTCGCTGGCGCGGCCTGGTGCCATCGCTCTGGATTCTTCTCGCGGCAATCATCGTGACCATCGCGAGCCTGCTGGTAGCCCACCGAATCGGCACGTTGCATCCGCTGTATAAGGGTGACTTCAAGCACATTGCGGGCTACGTTCTGTGGACGCTCTACCAGCAATTCCTGCTGAACGATTTGTTCATGCCGCGCCTGACGCGGCTGCTGGCGAGTGAATCGGCAGCCGTGAGTTTGGCTGCGGTTCTATTCGCGGCAGCGCACCTGCCGAATGTGTGGCTCGCGATCGCGACGCTGGTGTGGGGAGCGATTTCATGCGGGCTGTTCCGGCGCTATCGCAATATCTATGCGCTCGGTCTGGCGCAGGGACTGCTGGGGATCTGTTTCGCCGTCTGCGTGCCCGACGCGGTGCATCATCATTTGCGCGTGGGGCTGGGATACTTGCGGTATCCGAGGTAAGCAGGCCAGCTTAGAACCACCACGACCACAGCCAATCCACGCAGGTGTGAGTGATGGTCGAGGCGGGGACGCTGCGCCGCTCGCGCCAGGCACGGCCGTAAAAGATCCCTCCGATCGTGGCCAGCAGAACGTAACGCCAGTTGAAGTGCGCGGATCGTTTATTGAAATGCGAGAGGCCGAACAGCACTGACGCAATGATCAGTGCGGCCCGGCGGCCAACGCGGCGTTCGAGCAAGTTCTGTACCCAGGCGCGAAAGAAGAGTTCCTCCGGGATGGCGACAAAAACAAAAATGCCGGCCCACGAGAGCGCCGCTTGGCCAACTGGTGGCAGGTTGCGGTGAGGATGGATAAAGCCGAGCGCGAGTCCGAACACGAGCACGGCGGGAGCGAAAAATAAGAGTTCGCGCAGGCCTGTTTTCCAATCGGTTCTCCAGTTACTCTTCCCATCGCTCTTACCGCTGTTCCGGTGCAGGTGGAAATCGAATCCTGTGCCGCTTAGGCGACGGATTGCAAGAAAACCGTACAGGCCGGCGTCCAGCAGGAGTAGGTTGGCGAGGCCGCGCAGGCCGGACGGCCACCCTACGTCGAACCAGCGCAGGTCGACGGCGAGGCCGAGGGCGAGAAGAATCACGGCGTCTCGCCAGTTGCCGCGCTGCTCGGGATCGGCCGCAGCGGCACGCGCCAGCAGCCAGGCGATCACGACCGGCAGGCCTGCATATACCGCAAACCAGTGCCAGCGAAACATATGCTGCGTGAGGGCGATAACTGCGTAAGGCACAACCAGCACGCTCGGCAGGGCCACGCGCACGGCGAACGACCAGCGCGCGACCGTTTGCGCGATGCGTTCGGACGCGCATCCAAAAGCAAACGCCGGGCCAAGTTCAACCAGCAGCACGGCGATGGCGACTGGAGTTGTGTTCGTCATGCGCAATATCTTAATCCCGGGTTGCAATACTGATCGCGCCGCTTTGCTTGTCTCGCGGCTCATCTCGGGCTAGAATTCCTCCGAATCTCGGATCGAATCTTTCGTAGGAGTCACTCATGGCCGCTGCTCCGGTCTTACCCGTTTCGCCCGCCGCACCCACTCCCGAGCCTGCTCCGCTTTCGCAAGGCGCCCGCATCGTTAACACTTTTATCGCGCCGTCGAAAACCTTCACTGATTTGCGGCGCAGCGCGAGTTGGTGGGCGCCATGGATCTTGATTTCGATCTTCTCGATCGTTTTCGTTTACGCCGTTGCCAGGCAGGTCAGCTTTGAGCAGGTCAACCGTAACGGCATCGCGCACTCGCCTAAACAGGCGGAACAATTCGACAAGCTACCGCCGGACCAGCAAGCCGCCCGGCTCCGCATCGCCGCCAAGTTCGTCGCCGCGTTTGGCTACGGCAGCCCGGCCTTCCTGCTGCTTTATTGCCTGATCGGCAGCGTCGTAGTGTGGCTGGTGTTCCGGGTCGGGGCTGGAGCTGAAACCACCTTTTCTCAAGCGTACGCCATCATGATGTACGCCTGGCTTCCCGGAATTCTGCAGGCGATCCTCGCAACGATCACTCTGTTCGCGGGAGTGAATCCCGAGGGCTTCGACATGAGCAACCCGGCGGGCACAAATCTCGCCTACTACCTCGATCCCGACACGACGGGCAAGTTTGTGCGCAGCATGGCGTCGGCGCTCGATGTGTTCAGCATCTGGAGCCTCATTCTGGTGGGCATCGGCTTTTCCTGTACCAGCAAAGTGAAGCGCTCGAACGCCATCATCATCGTCGCTGTGTGCTACTTGGTCTACAAGCTGTTTGGCGCAAGCGTGGCTGCCGCGTTCTCGTAGGGATTCGGCATCTCTGTTCTGCGCAGATTCTGGCTGGGATATAAAGATTCCGGGTCAACCGGAGTGGGCGACGTCAGCCAGCCATGGATTCTATTGCCCGCACCAGATCTGGCGGAAGCGTAATCGCAAGGCTGGCTAGATCTTCCTTCATGTGGTCGGCGCTGGAGGTGCCGGTTAGCGGCAGGATTCCGACGGCGCGGGCAAAGCTGAACACCAACTGCGCGGGAGTTGCATTCATCTCTCTAGCGAGAGCGGTCAGCGGGGGATGCTGCACGACTTCGGGATTTGCGGTGAGCAGGGAGAATCCCTGATAGATGATCTTGCGCTGGCTGCAGAATGATCGCACTTCGCGATCCCATCCCACGCGGGCGAAGCAGCGGTTCTGGACGAAGGCCGGGAGTTCCGAGCGAGCGGACTCCATTTGTTCCAGATGGGGCAACGATACGTTGCTGACTCCTAACAGGCGGGTGCGGCCGGCATCGCGCTCCTTTCGCATCGCTTCCCAGACTTCAGCGTCGGCGTCGGTCCAGTCATAGCCCGATGATGGTCCGTGCAACACGAAGCTGTCGACGTGGTCGGTGGCCAGATGAACGAGCGAACTGTCTAGAGACTGTGCGACCTGTTCGGCAAGACTGGCGGAGGGATCGTAGGGCAGGCGGTGGTCCTGTCCGCGCTGGTAGGTGAATTTGGTTTGCAGAAAAAGATTGGCGCGGGTCACGACGCCGGTGCGATAGGCAGCGGCCAGGCCCTCGCCGACGGCGGTTTCGTGGTAGTGGCGGCGCTGGTTGGCGGTGTCGATGCCGCGAAAACCGGCGCGAATGGCGAGTTCGGTCAAGGCAGCGGTGCGCTCTTCTTTCCACGCGGTGCCGTAGAGGAAATCTGGAATGGAGGGCTCGGAGGACATTGCCGATCATTGTGTCACGAAGAAACCCGTTTACCATAGAGCACACAGAAGTTCACAGGCAGACCATTTTGTCGTGGGATGTTTTGTATCATTCTCGCGCACGTTTCTTTGTATCGTTCCCACTGCGGCATAATCGAATGACCTGTTACCGGCATATCCGCAACACTCTCAGGAGGCTTCCCGTGAAACGCAACCTTGTTCAGCGCAACTTCGTTGTTGCCGCTTGTTTCTTCGTGTGTAGCACTCTCGCATTTGCCCAAGGCCCGACTCCAGCTGCAAAGACTCCGACCGCGCAGGCATCGACGGCTCCAACCAAAGATCCGGTGGCCACATCGCTTCGCGCGCTGTTGCAGCGTTCGCAGAACAACACGGTCGGCGCGATCGAAGCCATGCCCGCCGACAAGTTCAACTACAAGCCCACGCCCGACCAGATGAGCTTTGCCCACCTGGCCGCGCACATCGCCGGTTTCAATAACTCATTCTGCGCCAAGGCCGCCGACGTCCCCGCGCCTGCGGTTCCGGAATCCAAAGACACTGATAGCAGAGATCAGCTGGTCGCCGCAGTAAAAGCTTCATACACCTTCTGCACCGACGCCCTGAGCAAAATGGACGACTCGAAACTGGGCGACAGCATTGAACTCTTTGGTGGGCGCCAAGCACCACGAGCCATGGCGGCGTTGATCCTGCCGAGCGGATGGGCCGATCATTACGCGGCGGCCGCGATGTACCTGCGACTCAACGGAGTCTTGCCCCCGTCGGCGCAGCCGAAGAAGTAAATTCGGTTGTGTGATTATTTCTTGGCCAGCAAGTTCCTCGCGCGGGTCAATTCCGGGCGCGAGGAACTTCCGCCGTCGCAGACTCTCACAAGCGTGGCGTAGTACTCGTTCGCTTCGGTTGTCTTGCCCGCTTCCTCGGCGGCACGGGCGGCGCCGGACAGGCCGTTGAAGCGGTTGGGGCTGAACTTCAGATCGGCTTGATACTCGACCAGCGCCTGCTGCGGACGTTTGGCCTCGAGCAGAATTTCGGCGATCATTTCACGGCTGGGGATGCCTTGCGGTTCGTCTCCCAGCGTTTCTTCCTTTTCCGCCATAGGCCGCAGAATGCCGACCGCATCGTCGTACTTGCCCTCGGAGAAAGCCAGCCAGGCTTGGGCCTGCTTCAAATCGCTCTCGGTTCCCTCGGCGAAGAACGTTTTCTTCTGGTCTACAAATTTCTGATGGATGACTGTGATCGCGGCGACATCTTTGCGGACTTCTTCGGTCTGATGAAGATGAGCGGAGCCGACGGCCTTGGCCCAATAACCGAAGGAATCGTTGGCCGTGCCGGGAATGTCCATGGGAGTCAAAGCGGCAGCGGTCGCCCAATCGCGCATCTCGAGCGGATACATGGCCGCAAAAGTCGCTTCGGCGGCTAGGTGCGGGTCAAACCCCACACCGTACATGTCATGCATTTCTGGCATCTTGTTGACTTCATCCATCAGAGCGCGGGCGTCGGCTTCGCGGCCGCTCTGCATATAGGCATAGAAAAGAAAATCCATGGCGTGGAACTGGTGGCCTTCTCCGCCCATACCCATCGCGGCGGTTTGGCGAGTGGCGGCGACCGAGGCGAGGTTGGACTTGATGTCGTCTTGCCAGAGCCCGACGCGGGCGAAGATGTGCGAAGGCATGTGCAAGGCGTGAGGCGCGGCGGGCGCGACTTGCGCATAGCGGCGCGCGGCGGGAATGCCGAGCTCGGCGAGTTGCGGCTTGTCGTAAGCGTGGATCAGGTAATGAGCAACTCCAGGATGGTCGGGTTCGATGGCGAATAATTTCTCGAGGATCGCGGCTGCGGCTTTGCGGTTGGCGAAGGTCGCGTCCTCGTGCGGCTCGGAGGCCAGCAGCGAGAGCGCATAGAAGACGGCGGCCTCGTGATCGTCGGGATAGGACTCGTAGACCTTTTTCATCCCGTCGGAATAGGCCTGGGCGCGGGCGGCCTGGTCGAGTTTGCCGGAGTCCGCGTAGAACGCGGTGATCGCCGCGAGGTATCCAGCTTCGCGAGGGGTGGTCTTTAAGCCGAGCTTTTTTGGAGTGGTCGCTTCCTCCAGGCCACGCGCGATCACCTTCTCGTCGGGCTCATTCCAGAGCTGATGCCAGACGCTCATGGCGATGCCCCAATGAGCCATGGCGCAGCGCGGATCATCTTTGGCGATATCGACGAATTCCTTTTCAGCCTCTTCGTACCAGAAGGAGTGCAGCAGGGCGACTCCGCGGGCAAAGGGCTTTTCGATCGATGCCGCACAGGAGATGGGGAAGTGGACGGTTCCGAGCTGCGTCTCGGTAAGTTCTTCGTGGTGGTGATGATCTTTTTCGTCGTCGGCCGCGAAAGCGGAGAAAGTAAAAATGAAGGAGAAGAGCAACCACCAGGCAAGACGTTTCATGAAAGACCCCATGAGTGCTGTGACGAAATTCTAGTCACGCGCGAGCCGAGGGTCAAACCGGCCCCAATCTCGCAAAAGAAAACCGTGTGCTCGAATCCTCGCGACATTATCAGAAGGTCTATCGCTCATTCGATTTGTTTCGGGCGGCAAACGGTGAAGACGACGAGTAGAGGATGCCCAAGCAGGTCGCCCAGAGTATTAACCCAACCGACGCGCATCCGACGACATTGCGAATCTGCCCGCGGGAAATCAGAAGCGAACCCAGCGCAGCAACCACCATGACGCCGCCAGTCCAGTAGTACTCGTGCGAGCGAAAGATTTTTCCGAGAGGAAGATAGTGCAGGCCAATGATCACACCCAGAGCCTGCGGTATCAGGTCAAAGCGGCCGAATCGAGCCAGAGCGGACACCGCTGCGCCAATCAATGCCCATTCCAACCCTACATCGAGCCAATAAAACTTGCGTACGGCCCTCCAGTGGGCCAGATCGTCGGCGGAAGAGGGGAGATTGCGCGTCGCTCGAACCCGAAGGATCGCCCAAACGATCAATCCTATAGTCGGCACTGCGAGCATCGAGAAGCGCAGTGGCGTGGGATCGCCGGAGAGCACGACAGCCCAATACATCAGAGTGGAACCAGCGAAGGAGCGAATCAATGCGCCGCGAGCGGTGACTTTCAACTGGAACGCGCCGACATCGCAGGCTTCAGAAACAGCGCTTGGCGTCTGGCGCATGCGTTCCCCTCAAATTGATTCTGGGTGAGAGTAGCACGAAAAATGATGCCTGCCAGCGAGTTGGCGCCCGTGGACCGATTGGAGTGGATGAGTGTAATGAGTCCATAACAATGTCGGAATTTACCGCAAACCGTTCGCTTTTAAACACGCCAACTCCATGACCTTCATTGACTTGACCGACCTTGAGACGTAACATTTCGCGGCAGTGATCGGTCAGTCCATCTCGCACTACCGCATCGTCGAGAAACTCGGTGGTGGCGGGATGGGTGTGGTCTACAAGGCCGAGGACATAGAACTTGGGCGATTCGTGGCCCTGAAGTTCCTCCCTGAAGACGTCGCACGCGATCCCCAGGCTTTGGAGCGCTTCCGGCGCGAGGCCCGTGCGGCATCAGCCCTCAACCATCCCAACATCTGCACCATTCACGAGATCGGGAAGAACGACGATCACTCGTTTATCGTCATGGAGTTTCTGGATGGCGTGACTCTGAAGCACAGGATCGCCGACCGTCCGATGGAGACCGAGACCATCCTTTCCCTGGGGATCGAAATCGCAGACGCGCTGGACGCGGCGCATGGGGCGGGGATCATCCACCGCGACATCAAGCCGACAAACATCTTCGTGACGAAGCGTGGACACGCCAAGATTCTGGATTTCGGGCTGGCGAAGGTGACGCAGCCGATTCGCGAGTCGGCCGGCGAAGCGGCAGGGCAGACGACGGTGACGCTGGACGAAGAACATTTGACCAGTCCTGGCGCAGTGGTCGGAACCGTAGCCTATATGTCGCCGGAGCAGGTGCGCGCGAAGGAACTCGACGCCCGCACCGACTTATTCTCATTTGGCGCGGTGCTCTACGAGATGGCGACCGGGCAACTCCCCTTCCGGGGCGAAAGTTCGGGCGTAATTTTCAAAGCGATCCTCGACTCGACACCCACGGCTGCCGTGCGGCTGAACCCAGATATTCCTACGAAACTCGAAGAAATCATCGACAAGTGTTTGGAGAAAGATCGTGATCTGCGCTCCCAGCACGCGTCCGACATCCGCTCTGACCTGCAACGGCTGAAGCGGGATACGGAGTCGGTGCGGGTATCGGTAAGCGTCATCGCGGGCCCTGCCGCCGGCGTCCTGACGCACCGGCGGAAATGGACTGCCGGCGCCGCGGTAGGGATTGTCGCGTTGATTCTTATCGCGCTTGGCTTGGGATGGTTCTGGTTCAAGGGCAGGCAATCCGCTCCACGGAGGGCCCTGAGCGAGGTGCAGATCACGCATACTTTGGCAGAGGACAGCGTGTTGGCCGGCTCTATTTCGCCGAACGGCAAGCGCGTCGCCTATATTGACCATAAGGGCCTGTACTTAATTGCCATTGAATCTGGGGAATCTCATGACATCGCGCTGCCAGAGGAATTGCGAGCTCATCTCTGGGATGTGACGTGGTTTCCTGACGGGGAGAAGTTGATCATCGAGTCTCAAAGCGAATCCGAGGGCAATGTTCTATGGTCGATTTCTGTTTTCGGAGGTGCGCCTCGTAAGCTTCGTATTCACAGCTCCCATGCAAAGGTTTCCCCGGACGGATCGACCATCGCTTTCATCAGCGGCTACATCGGCGGCCGCGGGCACGAGATCTGGCTGGCAGGAGCCGATGGGGAAAATGCAAGAAAAATCCAAGACAAGGAAAGTGACGAATACAAGTCTCTCGCCTGGTCCACTACCGGGCAGCGCCTCGCGTACCTTAAGAAATTCGAAAAAGGAGGGGTTGATAACCGGAATTCCGGGGGCAGCATCGAGACGCTTTCCATCAATGGAGGAGCGCCAAGTGTTGTGGTCTCGGATCCTGGATTATTGCTTTGGGCTGGTATGGTCTGGCTTCCCGATGGGCGCCTCGTGTTTTCATCGTCGGGAGAAAAGGTAATTGGCGGACAGCCGAAACTTTGGGCTATCGCGGCAGACTCGCAGACGGGAGTGCCTTCGGGGAAGCCAGCACAGATCACCAACTGGGCCGATTCCCTCGCGCACGACCCGAGCGTCAGCCGTGATGGCAGTCGCCTGCTTGCAGGAAAGAACCGACAGCGGAACGACGCCTACATCGGTGAGCTCAAAGACAACGGCACCCGGCTGGATTCGCTCAAACGCCTGACTTCGAGCGATAGCAGCAACGCGGTAACTGGATGGACACCTGACGGCCGAACCGTTCTTCTCATGTCTAACCGTGCGGGCAGGTTTCAGATCTACAAGCAGCGAATTGACGCGGATGTACCTGAACTTCTTGCCAGCAGTCCAGATAATCTGTTGTACCCTTCGTTTAGTCCGGATGCCGCATGGGTTCTTTATTGGGCGGAGAGCCAGTCTCAGTCGGCTTCGCAGAGATTGATGCGTGTCCCCGCTTCCGGTGGAGCGCCCGAGCAAGTGCTTGAAGCCCCCGTCGACCCGATGATTGTCTTCGACTGCCCTTCACTGCCCTCCAGTTCATGCGTCATCAGCCGTGAGGAACAAGGCCAGCTTATTTTCCATGCCTTGGATCCCGTGCAAGGGCAAGGTAGGGAAATCATTCGGACTAAGTTGGGACATGCGAACGACCTGCAGTGGTGCATTTCGCCGGACGGTTCGCACATCGCTTTTGCGAGCCGGACTCAGCTTCGAGAACAGATCCGCATACTCGATTTGCAGAATGGCGCTGAGCGGAATCTCACGTTGCCAAAGGGGTGGTGGATCTACAGTTTCTCCTGGGCCGCGGATGGGAAGGCCTTGTTGGCTAGCATTCCTCTCTCGCCCGAGTTCCTTATTTCGCGTATCGATCTGGATGGAAATACTCACGTACTCTTCAAACGGGCTGCTCCATGGATCGGAGTGCCTTTTCCGTCCCGAGATGGTAAACACTTGGCCTATTTCGAGGGAATTGTCGATGACAACTTTTGGCTCCTCGAAAATTTTTAAAATCCAACCATGAGGATACCAACGAAGACCCCAGCGTTTCGTGGAATCTCCGCCGTAGAAAGACGTCGACCCGCACATCCCGATCCTGAAGCAAGCCAAAGCCGAGTTCGTGAAGCGGCAATAGCGAGAAAGTCCTGTCTCGTCCCTTGCTGGTTTTCTGACGGTTTACGTAACCAGGCGATTCCACTCATTGAGCCTCGCCATGAAGCAACCCCGATTCGAGGCGCTAGCCGGCGCGGCAAAGGAAAAAAGAAAAAGACCACTGGCAGACCCCGCATTCGCGAGAAATGCCCGTCCGCCGATTTCCACAGCCCTCCACAATAAAAAATCCGATCCTGTGACGAACGACCTTGACTGAGGATACAGAAGGTCCAAACTGGCAATGTGAGCCAAGATGCCAGCAAGAAAACGAGCGATACGTTGAGCAGGACATCGCTCCCCGCATTCACTTGCTCAAATCGTCCCAGTAACTCCTTATGTCGGAACATTTTGCGTGTAAGTCTTTGCGAGTCAATATTTTGCGGTCAGAATCGAGATCCATCCCGCGTAACTTAAAGAAAGCAGATAATTTATCGAATCGACTAAAAAAAATGTGAGATGTGCACTGGCTAAACGGGGCACGTCGGATCTGGGCAGCAGGGCGCCGGCGGCGACTTCAAGGGAGTGAGTGTGCCCGCGTGCTGAGGGGGACTGTAACGAAAAAGCCCCTCGCTTGCGCGAGGGGCTCCTTCTGGGGGAGGGACTTTTGGGCGAGGCGCCCGTGGTCCCCAGCTTGTCTGTCGGCGATAACCCTCGGGGGCTAAAACCGCCAGATTGAATACTTCTAACGCTGCCCTAAAGGGCCACTCTTGCGCGGCCATAGGGCTTGCTTTACAGCCTTATTTCGGCTGCTGGGCTTGATCGGCGCTGGCGACCGGGGCTCCGGTGTTCGAGGAGAGCTGTTCCAGGTCGTTCTTGAGGAGGCTGATTTCGACACGGCCTCCACTCATGCGCTTGGTCTTCGCGGCTTCATCGGTCGCTGGGGCATTGCCCATGCCAACGAGATAGATGCGGTAGACGGGAATCTCATGCTGAAGCACGAGGTAGCGAACTACCGACTCGGCCATCTTCTGCGAGGTGGTAATGGCGGTCTGTCCGCGGCCGGCAGAGAAGCCCTGCACTTCGATGATGTAGCCGTGCTGGCCCTTTACGCTGTCGGCCATCGTGTCGATGGCATCCTTGGCGGTCTTGCTGAGAGCGACTTGGCCGGGACGGAACAGGATCTCAGCCTGGTTCTGCGCCTTGTACTGGTCGATGTTGGTGACCACGGTCTCAACCGTCTGAACGCGGGTGGTGGCCTGCTGGGCGGTCTGCTGTGCCATGGTCGCCTTGTTGCCGGCGTCGACAGCGTGCTGATCGGCGGCGTCCGCCTTGTCAGAGGCGAGCTTGATGCCGGCCTGGGCGCGGGCGTCGGTGTCTTTGATCGCCTTGCCGTTGCCGGCGGTCAGCTCGTCGAGTTCGTTGACGCGGTCGCGGATAGGCTCAGTCTGCCGGCGAACGTAGGTCTTGCGGGCGAAAGGATTCAGATGTCCCCAGAATCCTTCGCGGGACGGGGGCGCGAGAGGCGCTTTGCCGGTGGCGGCGTCAGTGGAGGCCGCCGGTGCGGCGCTCGAGCTGGCGGCTGGCGCGCTCTGGTCGGTGGTCGAAGTGGTGGTCTGCGCAAGGGCCGGGAACGCGAGCACGGCAGCCAAGGGCAGGGCGAAGAGCAGGCTGTTTTTCATAATGACTTCCTCCAAGTTAGGGGGATTGATTGCTCCCCCAAGGCACGCCTGGGCGTGCGTAAAATTCGAGTGCGTCCTGTGAACTGATTCCCCTGAAACAACAAAGACGGCCAGAGGTTTTGCCGGGCCAGTTCCGGGCTTCTGCCGGATCGACTTATACCTGGCCTTGAACTCTTGGCGCCCAACTGCGGTGGCGCCTCATCTTCACCGGTTGCTATTACATGTGGGATGCCAAAGCGGGCGCCAGCGCAAAAGAGCTAAGTGCTTGATATCTATAGAGATTATAGTACCGTTGTGGCAGGAAAGATAGGCTGGCTGTGCATTCGCAGGGTAAATTTGGGAAACCTGATATAAAAACTGCGTGGAAACGGGGCAGCAGTAAGGGGAGGACTTTTGGGCACAGATCGAAGGGGAATAGATCGAACGGGAAAAGACGACACGGGCGAGGCTCGGATGAGAAACCGAATGCGTCTGAGTTGGCTGGTGGTACTCGCTGGTGTGGCTCTGTCTGCCATGAGTTGGGGCGAGGATTCGGGGCTAGCTTCTTCGAAGATTCCAACAGACCGATTGCAGCAGTACTCCGATCTGGCGGTGAGGTGGATGCAAGAGTATTTGCGGGTGGACACGACGAATCCACCGGGGCATGAGATGCGGGCGGTCGAGTTCTACAAGAAGATTCTCGACGAGGAAGGGATTGAGAATCGCGTGTTTGAGTATGCGCCGGGGCGAGGGGATCTGTGGGCGCGGCTGCCGGCTACGGCCGATGAAAAGGAAAACCCCACCCTTCGGCAGGCTCAGGGCAGGCTTTCTGCCGCAAAGGGCGCGGCAGAAATGGGGCACCCGCGACCGATTATTTTGCTGAACCACATGGATGTGGTAACCAGCGATGCGGCGCACTGGAAAGTTCCGCCGTTCAGCGGGGAGATTCGTGATGGCTACCTGTGGGGGCGGGGCGCGCAGGATATGAAGGATGAAGGCCTGGCGCAACTCGTGGTGATGGCGATGCTGAAGCGCGAGAAAGTGGCGCTCGATCGCGACGTGATTTTTCTGGCTGTGGCAGATGAAGAAGTGGACGACACGGGGACGGAATGGTTCATCGCGCACCAGCGCGATTTGCTGGAGAATGCGGAGTTTCTGATCAACGAGGGTGGCGAGAACCTGCTGGAGAATAGCAAGGTGAAGTATGTGGGAATTGACGTCGGCGAGAAGACTACTTACTGGCTGCATGTGGTGGCGCATGGCAGGCCGGGGCATGGGTCGCGGCCGAATCCGGATTCGGCGCCGAACCGGCTGGTGCGGGCGCTGAATCGGATTCTGGCTTACCAGACGCCGTTACGGGTCTTGCCGGTGGTCGATGAGTTCCTGCGTGACATGGCTCCGTCGGAGCCGCCGGAGCGGGCGGCGGAATATCGCAACATCAAGAAGGCGATTCAGGACAAGAAATTTCAGGAGGAAGTGGAGAAGGACGAGTCGCTGAATTTTCTTTTGCGCGACACGATTTCGCTCACCATGATGGGAGGGTCGGAACAGACCAACGTGATTCCTCCCGAGGCTTGGGCGAATCTGGATGTGCGGATTCTGCCGGGAGGCGATCCGAAAGCTGTGCTGGAGGCGGTGCGGCGGGCGGTGAATGACCAGAATGTGACAGTGGAACCCTGGAAAGGCGAGTTTCGCGTGGCGAATTATTCGGGGACGGATAATGCGCTGTTCGCGACCATCCGGGCAGTGTCGGGGAAATATTTTCCAGGGACGCCGGTGGTGCCGCACATCACCAGTGGGTACACGGAGAATCAGATTTACCGGCCGCTGGGGATAGTGGCGTACGGCTTTAATCCGTATACAGCGACGGATGAAGAGGGGAACACCGAGCACGGGAACGATGAACGAATTCGCGTGGAGGAAGTGCGGCGGGGGCCGCGGATTTTGTTTGACGTGGTGGCGGGAGTGGCGGGGAGGTGAAAGGCGTATCTGCCTCGGTAGCTGGAAGCAGGGAGCGATGCGTGTAAGGACGAGTGTGACGACGATGTTACGTCAACAACCCGCGAACGCGCTCCAGTTCCTGTTCGTGCTCGCGGTCTGTATTTTAGCCTCCGTTTCGTTCGGTCAAACTTCCGGTCAGACATCAGCTCAAACTTCCGTTCAGGTCAGTTCGTCGATGCTCACCGCATTACGGGTTCAAGAGCCCGGCTGGTGGCCTACCAAAGGTGACGCTGCACGGGATAGTTACGCGGGCACGGCAGCGTGCGCGAGATGTCATGCTTCGAAGGTTGCGAGCCAGCAGAAGCACTCTATGGCTCGTGCTGCCGTTCACGCTGCCGACGCGGAGATACTTCGCCAGTATGACCATCTCTCCTTTCGCGTTGGTCCATACCGTGAGGAGATCGTAACCAAAGGTGGGAAAAGCGTTCTAACGGTCACCGCCGGCGATGGCGCGGCTCCATTTGCCGTAGATCTGCTGTGGGCATTTGGCGTTGGCCGCATGGGGCAAACTTATGTCTACGAGAAGAATGGCAGCTACTACGAAAGTCACCTGACTTTTTTTTCGTCTTCGCAGGATCTGAATATTACTCCGGGACAGTCTTCTGCCACGCCTCGTACTCGTGAAGAGGCAGCGGGACGGCGCATGCCGCCGGCAGAAAGCCGGGCATGCTTCGCCTGCCATACAACCGCTTCGGTGACCAAGAATCAACTGGATGGAAAAGGAGCGGTGCCGGGCGTCACCTGCGAAGCTTGCCACGGGCCGGGCGCCAGCCATGTAGCCGCCATGAATGCGGGACAACAGGAGCAGGGCGCGCAACTGATCATGGATCCCAGTCGCCTGGATCCGGTCGCGTCAGTGGATTTCTGCGGGGCGTGCCACCGCACTCAGGAAGATGTGGTGAGCGACGTTGGACTGAGCGCATTAAACCTGCGTTTTGCGCCTTATCGCCTGGAAAACAGCAAGTGCCGGAGCAAGCCGGATGCTCGCCTCACTTGCGTTGCCTGCCACGATCCCCATCAGCCGCTGGAGCACGATCCCGCGTTCTACGATTCACGGTGTCTGCAGTGTCACGTCAATCAGCCACGCGCCAAAAGCACCGCTGATCTTCGAGACTCAGATCATCGAGACCCAGATCACCCAGACTCAGGTCACCCAGACTCAGGTCACCCAGACTCAGATCACCCAGGCGCGGCCTGCCCCGTAAGTACGAAGAACTGTACGACATGCCACATGCCGAAAGTCGAGTCCGCCATCCAGCATTCGACCTTCACCGACCACTGGATCAGCAAGCCGCTCAGATGACGGGACCAGAGGTGCCGCAATCAGGCTATGTCTTCACCCTTGGAGAGCGACTGGCTTCCGGGTGCGCACTGCCGACACGGCCTGCAGCACTCCTTGAATCACGCGATCGGGTTGGTATAGATGAATCTCGTGGCCACTGCCGGCAGCGGTTATGTGCACTGTGTTCGAGCTGAGGTAGTCGAGGCGAGGTCCGGCCTCATCGCGTGAACGGCGGGCGGAGTCAGGCGCGGCCGGATCGCTCGCCACCACGACCACTGGAAGCGCCCCGAGCGGCGGTTTCTTGCCGGCATCGGTTGCATCGAACTCGGTCAGAAATTCTTTTCGCCAAGACAGGAGGTCGTCGGGGACTGCCTTGGATGGATCGGAATCTTCCCACAAGCGCACGTCCAGCCACAGCCGAACCTTCTGCAGGTCTGGCGGCAATTTGTCGAAAGGGTCGTCTTCGCGGGTTGGCGCCGGTCCCTTGATGGACGACGGAGGCAGAGGAAATCCTGAACGGATTTCCGCTTCTGTCAGCTCCCAGATCAAGCCGACCTTGTCTTTCACCTTAAACCCGATGCGATTGCTGCTATTGGAAAAAACAAGTGCGGCCACGTCCGCAGGAAATGCTCGCTGGTATGCCTGGATGTAGATTCCGGCGACCGAAGCGCCCACCAGCACGTACGGCCCGTGTTCGCCGGAGGCTTGCAGCAGCGCGTGCAGATCGCCGACGTTTTCTTCGACAATGTTATCTTCCGGCCCTGGACCGCTCCATCCGAGGCCGGGCCGGTCATACGAACAGACACGCGTGCTCTCGGCAACTTTAGGTTGTACCAGGGCCCAATCGATGGAGAAGGCACCCCCGCCGGCGATCAAAATCACCGTCGGTGTTCCGTTGCCGGTGCAGTACAAATGCAGCTTGCGGTGACCGATGTCGATCAAACGGCCGGGCGGCGGATACGACTCTGGCGTTGCCTTCTGTTGCGTGCAAGCGGGCGTTGTAAGCGCGACGATGACAACGGCTGTGCTCAGGAATAATCGCATTGGAGGGAGTCTCCGTGATGCGGATACGACGCCTGCATCAGGAAAGTTCAAGTAGAACTGCTATCCGCCGCACTGCTTTTCGTATTGCTCAAAGATGAAGTTGTCGGTCATGCCGGCGATGTAGTCGCAGATCACTCGCGGGAGGGAATCTTGTTTTTTCTCTACCCGGTCGCGGTAGTTGTGGGGGAGGGCTTCGGGATGGTCCATCCAGAAGGTGAAGAGTTCGCCGACTACGCGCTCGGCGTCGTCTTTTTCTCCGGCCAGGGCTGGGCTGAAATAGAGATTTTCGTAGAGGAAATTCTTGCTTTGCTTGCGTTCGGCTTCCACGGCCGGGCTGAAGGCGGCCAGGCGCTCGCTGTGACTGCGGACATCGTCTAACGTGCGGATTTTAGCCTGCTGGATGCGTGCGCGAGTATTGGTGATCAGGTCATCGACGAAGCGGTTGAGGACGCGCTTCAGGGTCTCGTTGAATTTCAGCTTGGCGGGCGCGGCGGGATAGAGCTGCTCGACTTCGCTGTAGAAGCGTTCGAAGGCCGGGATACCTTCGCGGATTTGCTCAAGCGAGAGCAGATGCGCTTCGTAGCCGTCATCGAGGTCCGCGGTGTTGTAGGCGATTTCGTCGGTTAAGTCGATCAGCTGGGCTTCGAGTGGTGGGCGCTGGTCGAGCAGGTATTCGGCGAGTTCGGGATGTTGCTTCGGGTCGTAGTCGTGAGAGTGCTTGATGATGCCCTCGCGGACTTCGAAGGTCAGGTTCAGGCCGCGGAAGGCGGCGTAGCGCTGTTCGAAATCTTCGACAATGCGGAGGGCGTGCAGATTGTGGTCGAAGAAGAGGCCGTGCTCGCGCATGGCGGCGTCGAGCGCCTTTTCTCCGGCATGGCCGAAGGGCGGATGGCCGATGTCGTGGACTAGGGCTAACGCTTCGGCGAGATCGACGTTGAGGTCGAGAGCTCCGGCGATGGTGCGGGAGACTTGCGAGACTTCGAGAGTGTGGGTGAGGCGGTTGCGAAAATGGTCGGAGTAGCGGCGGGTGAAGACCTGAGTTTTGGCCTCGAGGCGGCGAAAGGCACGAGCGTGAATGACGCGATCGCGGTCACGCTGAAAGTCGTTGCGGTAGGCATGCTGGGGCTCAGGGAAGCGGCGTCCGCGGGAGTGTTCGACATGCACCGCGTAGGCGGCCAGCATGGGGAGAGTCTAGCATTGTTGATTTCTGATTGTCTGTGTGGAACCCGGGTTGCATAGCGAGCGACGCTGGGTTTTGCCGGCAGAGATTTGAATCGGTCACGGCAGAAACCGCGACCCTGCGGGTCGCGGCCGGGTCAGAGGACCCGGCCCCACACAAGCAGCTGGCCTGCACGAACTGTGCAGATTTATTGCTTCGTGGACTCTTCTTTCGCCAGTCTTACTTTCGCGGCGTCGAGTTTCTGCTGGACTTTGGCGTAGGCTTCGCTGTCTTGCTCGGCGGGAACGGTTTTATTCCATTCCTGTACCGAACGTTCCCAGTGGGCGGCGGCGAGTTTCAGGCGGCCGGTTTTCTGGTAGAGGTCGCCCAGATGTTCCTGGACGGTGGGGTCGGAGTTCATGTGAGACTCGGCCTTGGTCAGATTTTCTTCCGCCTGATCATACTTGCCGAGCTTGAAGTAGACCCAGCCGAGCGAGTCGAGATAGGAGCCGTTGTTGGGGTCCAGGACCAGAGCCTGTTTGATGTAGTTGAGAGATTCCTCAAGCTTCACGCCGCGATCGGCATTCATGTAACCGAGATAATTGAGCGTAGCGGCGCTTTGCGGATCGGTAGGTGAAGTAGTGGCCAGGACTTTTCGGAACTCGGCTTCCGCCTGATCAAACATTTTCTGGTGCTGGTAAAGGTCCCCGCGGAGGAACTCGACGTAGCCCTTGTCGTCGGACTTGGTGGACAGTTGCTCGGCTTTGGCAAGAGCTTCGAGGGCCTCGTTCCATTTTTTCGAGCGCGTGTAGATGATGGCCAGGCGGAGATAGACGTCGCGATCATCGGGCCCACCCTTCAGCATGGAGCGAATGTCGGCGATGGATTTGTCCGCGTCCCCGGTGTCGGCGAGTTGCGCGTCCAGCACCATTCGCAGGTCGCGATCGTCGGGCAGTTTAGCGACGGCTTCCTTGGCGACGGCAGTGGCTTGCGGCCACATCTTTGCTTCGCGATAGGTGTCGATAATTTCCTGAAAGCCCTGGCGGGTGTTTTCGTCGCCCAAGGGCAGCATTTTGCGGAAGGTTTCAACGGCGGCGGTGTAGTTTTCCTGCTCGCGATAGACGGTGCCGAGGCGCTCAATGAAGATGGCGCGGTTGTTGCGGTCGGCGCTGCTCGATCCCGTTTCGCTTTTTTCAGTGCGCTTCAACAGATCCTGCAAGAGCTTGATAGCGTCGTCGTAGCGGCCCTGCGCCTGGTAAACGGCGGCCATATTGTAGGGCACGTCCATGGTATCGGGGACCAGGGTGTCGGCGCGCTTCAGGCTTTCGAGCGCGAGATCAAACTGGGCCTGGCGGCGATAAATCTCAGCCATGCGGACGAAGGTTTGGGCGTCCTCCGGATTGGAGTCGGCGATGACTTTGTATTGTTCGAGGGCGGCGTCGAGTTGACCGTCGTTGAGCAGGTTTTCAGCCAGGCCCCGAATGGCGTCGAGATTGTCGCGATCGAGAAATACGGCGTGGCGGAACGCGTCGATAGCGTTCTTGTAGTCCTTGCGCTGCTCGTAGGCTGCGCCCAGGGCCGAATACAGCTTGGCGGAGCGGGCGGAATCAGGGATGGCGCGCAGGACTTCTAAGGCATGCGCTGTGTCGCCCTCGTCCGTGTAGAGCATGGCCAGCGTGGTGACGGCCTCTTCGGAATTGGGATCAAGCTTGATGGCGATCTTTAATTCAGCTTCGCCCTTCTGAAGATCATTGTTCAGGCGATAGAGGCGGCCTAGCAGAAGGTGATCGTCGACGCTGTCGGGATCGAGCTTCACGATCTCCTGATATTGGTCGATGGCGAGTTTCAGAATGTTGTCGGAACCGGAGCCGCCAGGCATGTCGCCGAGCGATCGCAAGTAGATGCGGCCGAGAAGCTTGTGGGCTTCCAGGTTCTTGGGATCGCGCTTGATGATGTCTTGCGCTTCTTTGACGGCCTCGGCAATGCGGCCGGTCTTTACGTAGAGCTCGGCCAGGGCGGAGGTCAGGAACTCGGACGAGGGATCGGCATCGATAGCGGTGCGGTACTCCTCAGTGGCCTTAACGGCGAGGTCGCTGCGGCCGTAGGCGGTGACCATTTCCTCGTACATGTGAGCGAGGGTGTAGTGGTAGTAGGCGGCCGCCTTGTCGACTTTGCGGGGCACGGGCTGGGTTGACGCAGGCTGGGTTGATGCGGGCTGGGTCGGAGAAGACGGGACCGGCTTGGCATCGGGTATAGAGCCGGACGGAGACGACGAGCTGGCTTGCCCGACAGCCACTGCCGCGGCCATCGCAATCGTGATCGAAATGGAAAATAAAGGGCGAAGAATCTTATTCATGCTGGACCTGAGTGCGCTCCTGCGCATTTCCGAAACCTCAGCTCAATTGGATGCAAAGCCGCCGGGGGAAAGGTGCCTTTATTCTAACCCGAGGAGCGGCGGGATGGAAAAAAACACTGCGAGGACCTGGAAGCCGCGCGAACCGGAAGGTCAGGGACCGCGGCGCGAACGTCAAAGTATGTAAAGTGCAAATTATGCAATGGTTAGTTCCCTGCCGCGCCAGCCGCTTGCGTGGCGGCACGATTAGAAGAGGACTGCATGATCCGGTCAAGGTGGGCGACGAGTTTCTTGGGAAACTCGTGGCCGAGGTAGACCTGCCCGTCGAGAGTCTCGATGCGAACCCCGGGTCCGCCCCAAAGATAGCACCGACGCCGGCCGTAGATGCCGAAGTTCCAGCGGTCGCTGGGCGTCCACTTGCCCTGCTCGTAACTCAAGATCCGGTCGACTGGAACGAACTGCAATCGGAAGCCCAGAGTTGATATTTCCAGGCCTTGCGGGGTGAAGCGGTAGCGATAGCCGAACTCGGCCAAGACGCCGACGGCGAGCGCCAGCAGGGCGAGAGTGGCGGAAATGAGATGGACGGCGAGGATATCGTCGATGGGCCGACACATGGCGTAGATCGCGGCGGCCAGCCATCCATACACAATGATCCCTCCGCGGCCGCGATGAACTTCTTCGGCGATCACACCGGGCGGGAGGGGACGGTCTGGGGCGGTGTGAATTCCGGTTAGCGTGGCGGCGGCATAAGTTTCGAGCAGAGCAATCAACTCCTGCGCTTCAGATTCAGTGAAGCGGCCTGCGAACTTGTGCGTGGTGGACTCGTAATAGAACGCTAGGTATCCGACGGATGGCCGGTTGTCGAGGCCTGCTTGACTATCTGCGCTGGTTACGACACGCACAAATCTCAGATCGGAGATGCGGTTCACGAAATACCTGCGCTGCTTGCCGATGAAGCCGACGTTGCTCCGCACGGTGATTGCGACCTTGTCGACAGTGACGGCTTGCTGGCCTACGAGATCACGCCACCATTTTCGACAGGAGAACACCACTAGCCCGGCGATGACGAGCAGGACAATTGCGGAATCCTCGTGTGTTTGCTGGACGAACCAGAGGACGAGAACCGCGGCCAAGGGAGCGTGAAGGAATTTGTACCAGCTGAATTGGGCGGGAATTTCAATGCAGAGGCCGGCTGCGGTTTGTCGCAGGCGAGCTGGTCCGATGGCCGATGGAATCGCGGGCAAGCTTGGCTCCCGCGCTTATCGTCGCACGGTTCCGGCGGAGGAAAGAGTGAGCCTCGGTTGTAGCACCAGAGTAACGGCGACGGGTTCTCTAGTGGCGGAAATGGCGGACTCCGGTGAAGAGCATGGCGAGCCCGAGACGGTCGGCGGCGGCGATGACTTCGGGATCGCGCTGCGAGCCGCCGGGCTGGATGATGGCGGTGGCTCCGGCGCGGGCGATTTCTTCGACGCCGTCGGGGAATGGGAAGAAGGCGTCGGAGGCGGCGACCGTGCCTTTGAGCGGGAGTTGAGAATTCATGGCGCCGAGCTTCATTGTGGCAACCCGGGCGGCATCGACGCGGGACATCTGGCCGGCGCCGACGCCGACAGTCTGGCCGTCGCGGGCGTAGACGATGGCGTTGGATTTTACGTGCTTGCAGACTTTCCAGGCGAAGAGCAGGGCGCGGGTCTCTTCGGGCGTGGGGGCGCGGCTGGTGATGACTCTTAGGTCGGTGTCTTCGAGGGGTCGGAGGTCGGAGTCTTGCACGAGCATTCCGCCGGAGACGTTCTTTAGGACCCACTTCTGACTGGCGGCGGTGACTTCGACCAGGCGGAGATTTTTCTTGGTGGCGAATTTTTGTTTCGCGGCTTCGTCGAAACCTGGGGCGGCGATGACTTCGAGGAAAAGCTTGTGCATTTCTTCGGCGGCTTCGGCGTCGATGGGGCGGTTCACGCCGATCACGCCGCCGAAGGCGGAGACGGGATCGCATTCGAGAGCGCGTTTATAGGCTTCGGCGAGAGTTTTGCCAGTGGCGGCGCCGCAGGGGTTGGTGTGTTTGATGATCGCGACCATGGGCGTGTCGAGGGCTGGGTCGTTGAATTCCTGGGCGAGGTCCCAGGCGGCTTGCAGGTCGACAATGTTGTTGTAGGAGAGTTCTTTGCCCTGCAGTTGGCGGGCATTGGCTACGCCGACAGCGGAGCCGTCGGAGTACATGGCTGCCTTCTGATGCGGGTTTTCGCCGTAGCGCAGGTCGAGGGTTTTGTGGAAGGTGAGGCGCAAGTGGGGCGGGAATGCGAGTTGGGGCTGCGGTTGAGAAGAGTCCGGCACGACGCGCTCGAGAGTGGAGGCGATGGCGGAATCGTAAGCGGCCGTGGTGGCGAAGGCTTTTTGGGCGAGACGCCATTTGGTGGCCAGAGACAGGCTGCCGGCCTCGCGCTGCAGTTCGTCGGCGATGGAATCGTAGTCGGCGGGAGATGTGACGATGGCGACGTCGTGAAAATTCTTGGCGGCGGAGCGGATCATCGACGGGCCTCCGATGTCGATGTTCTCGATCAACTCTTCGAAGGCGACTCCGGGTTTGGCGGCGGTTTTTTCGAAGGCGTAGAGATTGACGACGACCATGTCGATTGGGGCGATGCCGTGTTCGGCGACGGCGGCGACGTGTTTGGAGTCTTCACGGCGATGCAGGATGCCGCCGTGGACTTTGGGATGAAGGGTTTTAACGCGGCCGTCGAGCATTTCGGGGAAGCCGGTGAGTTCGGAGATGTCTTTGACTGTTATGCCGGAGTCGCGCAGGAGTTTGGCCGTGCCGCCCGTCGAGATGAGTTCGATGCCGAGAGCCGAGAGCTTGCGGGCGAAATCGGCGAGTCCGGTTTTGTCGGTGACGCTGAGAATGGCGCGCTGAATACGGGCAGACATGCGGGGCCTCGGATGAGTGGGAATGATGTGGGCGACCGAAAATTCTATCAGTAAGCGACAGCTGCAAGTGCAAACCTCGGCCAAAGTATTGTTCCGTTTTAGCGGGCGGTAAAATTGCTCACGTCGGAGGATGCAACGATGGATCGACGATTGGTTCTGCCGTTACTCCTGTTCGCGTCGTTCTCTGCGTTGCTGGCCCAGAGGGCCGAACTCGAAAACAAGGTGCCGACGGCGGAGGATCTGCGTGCAGTTACAGCGCGCGGAAAGATGCTGGCTGAATATGACGTTGCGGCGTGGCACGCCACCGACGTGATTCAGGACCTGAAGCCGGAAAAGGGCAGCACGCGTTATTACATTGCAAAGAAAACCGATGCAGGATGGGCCGTTGTCTTCGGGCGCCTCAGTGATGCACATGACAAGTTCTTGATTCTGTATCAGGCGAACCAGGGCACGCGGCCGGATTTTTTCACGGACAAGAAATACGATCCTCCGCTGGAGAGCACTGATTTTTATTTCTATGCGGCTAAGGCTTTTGAGGCGGCTCTGAAGGACCTGGGCCCGGTGAAGCGGCCTTACAATGCCTACGCTATTCCTTCTGAAACTGGCCAGCTTTACGTCTATCTGCTTCCCGCGCAGACAGAGAATGGCGTGTATCCGCTGGGCGGGGACGTTCGATATACCTTCACCGCAAACGGCGATTCGATGGTTGAGAAGAGGCAGATGCACAAGTCAATTCTGGACTTCGCTATCAGGAAAGGCAGCGTTTCTGGTTACCACACGCACGTGCTCAGCCTTACTCCGGAAGACAGCGACGTGTTTCACGTCCTGACGCGGAAGCCCTCGATTCCGGAGTACGTCGGAACTTTTGACAAGAAGATCTACGTCATTCAGACGGATGGGACGATCTTGCTCGGAAAGTGAGCGACGAGCGTTATGACTTGGCTTTGGCTTTGAGTTTGACGTGGCCGTCGGCGATTTCAACGGAGTATTCGACGTTGTCGCATTTGTACTGTTTGCGGATCTGTTCGGTTTTCTTCTGGACGAACGTTGTGAACGAGTCAATGCTGCCGGAGACATTTTCTCCGGCTTTTTTCTTGGCTGCGACGAGGGTGTTGTAAAGGCGTTCGACCTGCTCACGCTCGGCCTGGTCGACGCTGTGCAAGGTGAAGGCCTGAGACGCCGCAGCGCCGGCTGCCGCGGCGGCGGCTGCTTGGCTTACGCCATAGACGGGGTGATGCGCCGCTTTGTGTTCGTCCTCGGCGACTCGAACTCCCTGGACCGAGAGTAGCGCGTCTTGCGGGCGACGATAGCCTTCTTCGCGAATGCGGGACTTCTTGCGCCACAGGTCGCTGTAGATGGCGTAGCGCTGGGCCATTTCGTTGTAACGGTAGCGCTGGGAGAAGTTCATGCGGCCGCCGTCGGAAAACTTGCGCAGCATGCTCAGCACCTTCCACTCAACGTCAGTAGGAGGGCGCTTTTGCGGATTGCTGAAGAAGATCTCGTACTCGATTTTCAGACGGCGCAGTTGCGAGTCGAGAACATTCAGTTCCTCGTCGGTGGTCACACGTGTCTCCATGGACAGTCTAGTGAGGAGGAGATGGGAGGGCGAGGTGCCTATGGGTCACCGAGGGACATGGTACGAAAGTACTGAGCGCTTGTGGCTCTTGGCCTTTGGCTTTTGGCTCAAGTCCAATACCGTTCGCTGCAGTTGCTTCCGCTTGTTTTAGCAGGAAGAGACCAGGCGGGCAGTCGGTAGGATGAAACGGAGGTATGAAAGCCAAGAGCTAAGAGCCAATGGCCAAGAGCTTACTTCGCATTCGACGCCATTTTCTTGACCATGGCGAGAACCAGCTTGCGGTCGCTGTCGTTCAGGCTGGTGGAGTAGCGGCGAATCTGGCTGAGGAAGCGGACTTCGTCGTCGGAGAGTTGGGGCAGTCCCTTGGAGCCGTTGCTGTGGCCGGGCTCGGCGAAAAACTGTGACAGTGGAAGCTCCATGGCGCCGGCGATTTTCGAAAGCGTGTCGAGCGACGGAATGGTGTGGCCGTTTTCGACGCGCGACAGATAGCAGCGCAGCAGGCCGGTCCGCTTTTCGATGTCGCCTTGGGACATACCTTTCTGGAGCCGGTAGTTGCGGATGGTCTCGCCGATATTCATGGTTGGGAGCATGTGAGGATGTGCGCCATAGTAACCAGATCAGTACCGTCTGGCAAGTGGGAAATTCGTGCTATGCGAGGGACATTGGTGCCATACGAAAAATGAATGCGAGCCAGCGGGAATAATCGGGGTAATAACTGTTAGATTGCACAACGTATAAGTAATCCATCGGCAGAAAGCGGCGTCCGGCAGGTCCTTTGGAGCCAGCGCACGTACGGCAGCTACCTTTTCAAGGTCATAGCCAGAAAGTCGACGGTGCGCTTCCACGCATCGACTGCATCGGCGGCGCGGTATCCATCTTTGTTGTTGGGATTCTCGAAAGCGTGGCCTGCGTCGTCGTAAATCTTGACGTCGATTTGCTTGCCGAGTTGTTTCAACGTGGCTTCAAATTTGTGAACGTCGTCGGGAGTGATGCCGCGGTCCTGGCCGCCGAATGATCCGAGGATTGGTGCATTGATTTTCTTCAGGGCTTCAGGGTCGGTGGCGAGATGCCCGTAGTTAATCACGTCGGCGGCGAGGGCCGGCTCTTGCAGGGCGACATCGAGCGAATAGCCTCCGCCCATGCACCAGCCGATGGCGCCGATGCGGTCTTTCCTGACGTTAGCCTGCGATGCTAGAAATTCGAACGCCGCGTGAAGGTCGCGTTTGGCGCGGTCTTCGGGGACGCCGCGCATGATCTCGTGAGCCACGTCAGGCGTGGTGGCGACCTTCCCGCGATAGAGATCGATGGCAAGCGTGACGTATCCCTGGTCGGATAGCTTTGACGCTTGCTCTTTCACCCAGTCATTCAGTCCCCAGTATTCGTGAATCACGATGATCGCCGGGAACGGCGCTTTGCCCGCAGGTGTGTACAGAATGCCTTGCACGGTTTCGTCACCGCTTTTGTAGGTGACGGACTTGCCGTTGGTGGCGAAGGTGGAAGCGGTGAGTAAGAGGAGGGTGAGCGGGATCAGAATTCTCTTCATAGCGGGAGTCCTTTTAAAACGCATTCTTGACGCCCATGCAAATCCCCACGTCTCAACTGCGAGACGTGGGGCACCCATTTTGGCCGAAGCGTGGGCGAGATTACAACTGAAGTTCCATGTATACAACTCCGGCCATTGGATTCGGACAGTAGGGCGCGATCTCTTGAAAGCCCAGCTTGCGGTACATCGCGACTGCATCTTTCATCACGGGCCCGACCGTGTCGAGGCGCATGCGGTGGTAGCCGATGAGGCGGGCTTCGGCGATGATGCGGTCGGCCAGGGCTCGGCCTAAACCTTTGCCGCGGAATTGAGGACGCAGATAGAGGCGCTTCATTTCGCAGATGGTGGGATCGAGGGGATGCAGGGCGACGCAGCCGGCGAGTTGGCCTTCGCAGTCGGCAAGCAGAAGGCGGCCTCCGGGCGGCGCGTAATCGCCGGGAAGGCCGGCGAGTTCCTTGTCGAAATTCTGGAAGCAGAGACTGAAGCCGAGGGACTGGGCGTATTCGAGGAAGAGTTCGCGGGCCTGGGCGAGTCGGGCCGGGGATTCGGCTTGCGCAAATGCAAAGGCTTTTACCACAGGGGGCGCAGAGGAAGCCTTGAGATTTTCCGTTTTCATTTCCTCGGTGACCTCTGTGTCGTCTGTGGTGACGTTTTCGAAAACTATCCCATCAGCATGCCGCCGTTCACGTTCAGGACGTGGCCGGTGATGTAAGACGCGTCGTCGGACGCAAGGAACGCTACCGCGCCAGCCACATCTTCTGAAGTTCCTACTCGTCCGAGTGGAATCTGTTTGACGGCGGCCTGCTTGAACTCGTCGCTCAACACGGCGGTCATGGCGGTTTCGATGAAGCCGGGGGCGATGGCGTTGCAGGTAATGTTGCGCGAGCCGACTTCGCGGGCGATGGCCATGGTGAGGCCGATCAGCCCGGCCTTGGAGGCGGAGTAGTTGGCTTGTCCGGCCTGACCCATCTGTCCGAAGATGCTGGTGATATTGATGATGCGTCCCCAGCGCTGTTTGAGCATGGAGCTGATGACGGCTTGAATGCAGAGATAGGCGGAGGTGAGATTCGTCTGGAGGACGGCATCCCAATCAGCCCGCTTCATGCGCATGACCAGCTGGTCGCGGGTGATGCCGGCGTTGTTCACCAGGACGTCGACTTTGCCGAACTGGGCGATGACGGCTTTGACGGTGGCTTTGACTTGATCCTCGTCGGCGACATCGAGAGCGAACGCGGCTGCTTGGCCGCCGGCACCGATGATTTCAGCCACCAGTTCGTTCAATTTTTCCTGATTGCGGGCGGCGACTGCGACGGTTGCTCCGCCTTTGGCCAGGCGCTGGGCGACGGTGCGTCCTATACCTTGTGAGGCGCCGGTGACGAGGGCTACTCGTCCTGAAAGGGACATTAGGGTTCTCCCGGAATGGCCGGATGAATGACTGCGCTGGAACGGTGAATTATACGCGGGTAGGCGGCGGCGAGAAAAAGCAGTCGAGCTGCGCTCGACGACCGGGTCTGAGACCCGGTCCCACACAATTCGACGCTTCGTCGGTCTGAGCGCAAAGAGTATCACTAACTCTTCGACGAATCGCATTGCTAATCCACAAGGGCGACGGGTAACATTCCAGCACTCATGCCACAGACTGTGACGAATGATGCCATCCCGATGTCCGAACCTTCCAATAAGAACTCATCGCAGGTGATTCCGATCTCGAGCGGATCGGGGCATCGATCGCAGAAAGCGACGGCTGGCGAAAATCCCGCGGCGATGGAAAAGACGGATTCCATCGCGGCTGCGTCGACCGCCGAGCCTTCGACCGAAGTGTTTGCCGTGTTTGGCGTGGAGCCGGAGATCCAGGCTTATGCCATGGCGAAGTATTCGCGTTCGGCGCTGTCGATGAAGCAGTCGCTGCGCGAGATCAGCACGCAGAAGGCGGAGAAATTTCTTAACACATTTTATTTTCAGTATGGGCACCGGTCGATTGCTGACCTGGCGCATATCGCGCTGGCGGTCGAGAGGCTGTCGATCCTGGCGGCGATTGAAGTTGCCGACGAGCAGCGTTGGGATGGGCAGGAGCGGTCGACGCGCTATCAGGATTTCAAGAAGAGCGGGTATTACGTTCCCGATTTTGGTTTGGATGAAGACGCCCGCAAGCTTTATCGCGACACTCTGGATTTCTTGTTCGCCGAGTATGAAGCGCTTTCGGCGCACATGACGCAGTACTTGATCAGCATCACGCCGAAACCCGCCGACATGAAGCAGGAGGCGTACGAGCGGACGCTGAAGGCGCGGGCGTTTGACATCACGCGCTATCTCTTGCCTTTGGCGACCAACACCTCTTTGGGCGAGATCGTCAACGCGCGCACCCTGGAGACGCAGGTGGCGCATCTTACTTCTCATACTCATAAAGAAGTAAGGACGCTGGGCGAGTCGCTGAAGAAGGCGGCGACCGGTGCGGCCTATAACGTCAACGCGGAATCGTTGCAGAAATTAGTGGAGGAGATTCGGGCGGTGAATCCTGAGTTGGGTGCCCGTGCCGAAGCGGAATTGCTGCGCGAAGTGCGAGTGGCACCGACGCTGGTGAAGTATGCCGATCCGAATGAATATGAAATGGCGACGCGGCGCGAGCTGCGGCAGGCTGCGCAGGAATTGATGGCCGATGAACCGCTGGCGCCATCGAAGGCGATCGTCGACCTGCTGGATGAAGAGCCGCTCGAAGTGGAGATTGCGACGACTTTGCTCTACGAGCACAGCCACCATTCTTACCGGCAGATTCGGCAGGCGGTGCAGGTGGCCGGAGAGCGGCGGCGGCGCGAGATTATCGACCTGGGGCTGCGGCATCGCGGCAAGCATGACGAGATGCTGCGCGGGTTCCGCGCGGGGCAGCAGTTTCGTTTTGACATCCTTATGGATACGGGCGGGTTTCGCGACATGCACCGGCACCGGCGGTGCATTCAAGTGATGCAGGGATTCACCACGCAGCATGGCTACGAAATGCTGCTCGACATGGAAGATGCGGGCGTGCGGGGACGGTTCGAGGCGGCGATGCGGCGGGTACAGATGGCCGTCGAGAAGCTAGCTGGGCGCGGAACTCCTGAGGCGGAAGAGAATTCGCAGTATGCGATTCCGCTGGCGTTCCGCAAGCGGGCGCTGTTCAAGATGGACTTTGCCGAGGCGGTTTACATTTCTGAACTGCGGACTACGCCAGCAGGGCATGTTTCTTATCGCAACGTCGCGTATGCGATGTATGAGGCCGTGGCGCGGAAGTATCCGGCGCTGGCCAAGTATTGTCGGGTGCACGATGTGACGGCGCCGGTTGATTTGCTGCAGCGGTAGGACCGCTTGCATACTCCTATGACGGGATGGCTTCGAAAACCACGGATTCAGTTAGTTTTTCTTCTGTTCCTCGTGGGCAGTCGCCGCAGCAGGCATCTTTATGCTTTTTATGCTTACGCCCTTGTTTAGCAGCATTAACGCTCGACCGGGCGGGCAAATCATCCTGAGAATTTTGGGAGGAATAATTGGGGTTCTCGGAGCTGTCTCTGCGCTTGTTATCTGGCTCGGAATGCTGCTGTTTTGGTTTCAAGAAGATCGCTCACCCGCAGTAGATAAGGCTGTGTGGTTTGCTCTTTTCTTTGTAACGGCGTGGTTTGGATCCGCGGCCTATTTTTTTCGGGTTTATAGCAAACAGGTTCGGCCTAGCGGTTAAAGCGCTTGTAGCGAAATCTAAGGTAGATCTCGCCCTCGCCAGCCCGCGCAATCTAGCGTTTAATGAAGATCAGCAATGCCGCGCTCTGTCAAGGTCGCTGCGGGCAAATCGTTCCCCTTCCAGGTTAGATTTCGCGGGCAGGAGTGCCCGCGCCACATAGCCGGTTGCCCATTTCGGAACGTTATTCACAACATTTTCGCGAATTCGCCTTTTCTTCGCTTCGGGTTGTATGTATAATCCGGCCAGATTAGATTTCATTTAGTTCGGCACTCGTATTCGGCACATATAAGGAGCCACCCGATGGCGGATGAGCGCGGTAAAGCGATTGAGATGGCGTTTTCACAGATCGAGAAGCAGTTTGGCAAGGGATCGATCATGCGGCTGGGGTCGAAGGAGGCGATCGTTCCCATCGCGGTGATTCCGACTGGGTCGATCTCGTTCGACGCGGCGCTGGGTGTGGGTGGATTTCCGCGGGGGCGCGTGATTGAAGTGTTTGGGCCGGAGTCGTCCGGGAAAACGACCATTACTCTGCAGGTGATTGCGGAGGCGCAGAAGACTGGCGGCATGGCGGCATTCGTCGACGCCGAGCATGCGCTTGATCCTGGCTACGCCAAGAAACTGGGCGTGGATGTGGACAACCTGCTGGTTTCGCAGCCGGACTATGGCGAGCAGGCGCTGGAGATTACCGAAACGCTGGTGCGGTCCAATGCCATCGACGTGCTGGTGGTGGATTCGGTGGCGGCGCTGGTGCCGAAGGCCGAACTTGACGGCGAAATGGGCGACAGTCACATGGGGCTGCAGGCTCGGCTGATGTCGCAGGCGCTCCGGAAGCTAACAGGGACGGTTTCCAAGTCGCGTACCTGCCTGATCTTTATTAACCAGATTCGCGAAAAAATTGGTGTGATGTTCGGCAATCCGGAGACCACGACCGGCGGAAAGGCGCTGAAATTTTATTCCTCGGTGCGCATCGATATCCGGCGCATTGCGGCTATTAAAGATGGTGATGTGGTGACCGGTTCGCGCACTCGCGTGAAGGTGGTGAAAAATAAAGTGGCGGCGCCGTTCCGTGAGGCTGAATTCGACATCCTTTATGGAGAAGGCATTTCGCGGGAAGGCGATCTGCTCGATCTGGCGTCGAACAACAACATCGTCGAAAAATCTGGCTCCTGGTATAGCTACAAAGGCGAGCGCATTGGCCAGGGGCGCGAGAATGCCCGCCAGTTCCTGAAAGACAATAAAGATGTCATGGCGAAGCTGGACGTCGAGGTGCGCAAGTCGCTCGGATTGACCCAGGGCCCCCCCCAACCGGCGGCGACATCTGCACCAACCAACGGGGCTGCGACCGGGCGCATTACCACCATGCCCACTGCGGCGGAAACGGTGAAGGCGCCGATCGTAGCGGCAAGACGCTGAATTCGTTGCCTCCGGGCGCAGCAATTTTTTCGGCTGCGCCCGGGTCTCCCTCACTTCTCGACTCAACATCCCAACCCCTGATTGCCATTGGTGCTCCCGCCCGCATAAAATCTTCTATTGCTTCGAATTGTTCGCGCTCGTTGCTCATGCTTGTTGCACGTTGCTCCAAAACCCACGGCCTTTCTGTGAGGACGATTGAATAAGGGTATCGCGGTCTATCCCGGTTCGTTTGATCCGCCGACCAACGGGCACCTCGATCTGATTGAGCGAGGCAGCAAGATGTTCGAACAGCTGGTGGTCGCGATTCTGCGCAACTCGGAAAAGACTCCGATGTTCAGCCTGGCGGAGCGACTGGAAATGCTGCGACAGCTCACAGCCGATTGGAGCAATGTTCGCATCGAGACGTTCGACGGGCTCATGGTGGAGTACGCGAAGTCGATTGATGCGATGTGTGTGTTGCGCGGCATTCGCGCCATCAGCGACTACGAATATGAGCTGCAGATGGCGCTGATGAACCGCAAACTCGAGCCCACGCTGGAGACGGTTTTCATGATGCCGGCCGTCAAGTACTCCTACGTAAGTTCACGGCTGGTGCGCGAGGTCGCGCAGGCCGGGGGACCGGTGAAAGATCTTGTCCCTGATGCGGTGGAACAGAAGCTGCGGGAGAAGCTGGACCCGGCATACAAACTTAGGGACACAGAGCTCGTCGAGGTCCCGAGGAAAAGGAAGAGGAAAGCATGACCACGGCCAGCATTACTACGGCAACCACGGAAGCGCTCCGACTGACCGATAGGATCAACCGCATCGAGCCCTCCGCCACAATGGCGGTGGTGGCGGAGGCGGATAAACTGCGCTCGCAGGGCATCGACGTGGTTGATTTCGGAGCGGGTGAGCCGCATTTCGCGACGCCGCAGCACATTAAGGACGCGGCCATTGCGGCGATCGTCGGCAATTTTACGAAGTACACGGCTGTCGCTGGCACCGCCGAGTTGCGTGACGCCATTGTGCACCGACACGCAGAGGATTTCGATTCCGACTATCGCCGGGAGGAAGCCATCGCGTCGACCGGCGGCAAGCACGCACTCTTCAATGCGATTCAGGTTCTGGTCGATCACGGCGACGAAGTGATTCTGCCCGTGCCGTACTGGGTTTCGTTCAAGGACATCGTTCGTTACGCGGGCGGGAATTGCGTTCTGCTGGAATCGGACGAGGCGCAGGTTTTTCGCGTGACCGCGGAGATGGTGGCGCGGCTGATCACGCCGCGCACGAAGGTGATCATTCTCAACTCGCCGTCGAATCCGTCAGGTGCAGTGATGAGCGCGGGAGACATGACCGAGGTGATTCGGCTGGCGCACCAGCGCGGCATCTGGGTGCTGTCGGACGAGTGCTATGTGTATCTGAATTATGCGGCCAAGAATTTTTCAGTTGGGTCGCTGCGTGAATACAAAGAACGGATGGTGGTGTTGGGATCGCTCTCGAAGACGTATGCGATGACCGGTTGGCGGTTGGGATACGCGCTGGCTCCGGCGGCGGTGGTGAGCGCGATGGCCAAGCTGCAGAGCCAGTCGACGTCGAACCCGACTTCGATTGTGCAAAAGGCCGCTGTGGCGGCGCTGAAGGGGCCCCAGGAGTGCGTGAAGCAGATGAGACTGGAGTACATCGAGTTGCGCGACCACGTGGTGAAAGGGCTGCGTTCGATCCCTGGCGTGCGGTGCACGCTGCCAGAGGGCGCGTTCTACGCTTATCCGAATATTGCGTCGTTTCTCGGCAAGGATGGGTTGAAATCAGCGTCGGACGTGGCGGGCCGACTGTTGCGCGAAGCCCACGTGGCCACCGTTCCTGGTGAAGGCTTCGGGACAGGCGAACACATTCGCGTGTCGTATGCCACCTCGAAGGCTGAGCTTGATCGCGGGCTGGAGCGGATGCGAAAATTTTTCTCGGCACTGTAAAGCGCAAGAGCATCAGATAGTTCGGTTCGGCAGAGGCCGTTCCATTTCTGGGCGGCCTTTTTCGTGGGCAAAAGCTGGTATGGGAAATCTTTATCCATTGTTGATGCTTCCGGCGTTTGATCCGCGTCCGTGGGGCACGCGCGATTTGTCGCCGATTTATCCCAATCACAAGTTCGAAGAAAACATCGGCGAGGCATGGCTGAGCGGGGACGAGTGCAAAGTTGCGAACGGCCCGCTCACCGGGAAGACACTCTCGCAGTTGAGCGAAGAGCACCAGCGGGAACTGGTGGGCGAGGCAGCGCGCGACGCAAGAAGGTTTCCGTTGCTGCTGAAGTTCTTATTTCCTCAAGAGAAGCTTTCCGTGCAGGTTCATCCCGATGATGCACAGGCTCTACGAGTTGGCCAACAGTGGGGGAAAACCGAGTGTTGGTACATCGCACACGCAAGGCCGGGTGCGCAGATTGCGTTGGGCCTGATGCCGGGTGTCACGGTGGAACAGTTCGAAGAAGCGATTCATGAGCAACGGGCTGAGGAAGTTCTCAACTGGATGAATGTTTATGCAGGCGACATGATCTATGTCGCGGGCGGCACGGTGCACACGTTGGGGCCGGGATCGATCGTGGTGGAGACGCAGCAGCAGTCGGATACAACGTATCGCCTCTATGACTACGGGCGTGCGCGAGAACTGCATCTGAAAGATGGCATAGCGGCGGTGAGGGAAAAAGTGAAGTCGGGTAAAGTCGTGCGGCCTGCGCCGGAACAGATGAATGGCAGCAAGAACCGGCATGCTCCCCTGGTGGGCGCCCCGTATTTCGTCGTTGACATGTTTGAGGGGAAGGAACGGATGCAGCTTTCCACGCGGGACGACTCTGGGCGGAGTTCCGTGCAGATTCTGGTCGCCGTGGAAGGCTGCGGAGTGATCGAGGTGGACGGGATGGATCCGGTATCGCTGGCCAAAGGTGACGCGGTCGTGGTTCCCGCCAGTGCCGGTAAGTTCGCCGTGCGACCGCAATGGGCGTTGGAGTTTCTAAGGGCGTACGTTCCCGGCAAGCCGCTGCCCGAGCCTGAAACCAGGATGTAGCGTCGTTTTGAAATTTGCGATAAGAAAAGTGCTCGAGAAACTTCTTGGCTAAGAACTCCAACTTCTATCCCGTAATTCTGGCCGGTGGGCGCGGCACGCGCTTCTGGCCACTGAGTCGCAAGAAACACGCCAAGCAGTTGCTGGCGCTCGACGGCAAGCAGACGATGATTCAGCAGACCGTGGCGCGGCTGTTGCCGCTGGCGCCAGCCGACAGATTCTGGATTGTCAGTAACGAAGACTTGCGATCGGCCATTGCGAAGCAGCTTCCGAAACTCGCGAAGGCCCAGATAATCGCCGAGCCTGTGGGACGAAATACGGCTCCGGCCATTGGTTTGGCGGCGTTTCTATTGTTGCGGGAAAATCCAGAGGCCGTGATTGGCCTGTTCCCGTCAGACCACGTAATTGGCGACGAGGATCGCTATCGCCAGACCTTGCGGCGTGGAATTGAGATCGCGGCGGCAGGTGAAAACATCGTGGTGCTTGGCATCCGGCCGAATCGCGCGGAGACCGGATATGGGTACATCGAGGCGGGAAACGCGGCGAAGGGTGATGCTCTGCAGGTTCGGCGCTTCACCGAGAAACCTGACGCGAAGAAAGCTACGGAATTCTTGAATGCGGGAAATTACTTCTGGAACAGCGGAATGTTTTTGTGGAGCGTCCGCACGCTCGCCGCTGCGTTGCAGGAGCATCTGCCGAAGACGGCGGCTGTGCTGGAAAAAATCGCGGAGGCGTTCGGGACGCGCAAGTTTGCGGCGACGTTTCGAAGATTATATCCGAAGTGTGAAAACATCAGCATCGACTATGCTGTGCTTGAGCCGCGCTCGGCGAAGGGTGAGTCGTCGGCAAGCATTTTCTGCCTGCCGGCGGATTTTGGGTGGAACGATCTGGGTTCCTGGACGGCGCTGCACGAGCACCACTGCATCAAGAGCAGTCCGCCGGAAGAGAATCTGGTGGCTGGTTCTGGCGTGTGTCTGATCAATGCGCGCAGGAACTACATTTATGCTCCGGGAAAGTTCGTTGCGGCGGTGGGCGTGAACGATCTGGTTGTAGTGGAAACTCCGGACGCTCTGCTGATCACTACTCGCCAGCACGCGCAGGATGTCGGCAAGGTTGTAAAGTATCTAGACGAGAAGAGGATGCATAAGCTTGTGTAAAAAAAGTGGCCAGTGATCGGTGAGGTCGGGCGCACTGCGCCTTTCTACCACTGGCTGCTAACCAATGATCACCGACTCAACATGGCGCAAGAGATCAAGTTCGGAACCGACGGCTGGCGTGGGATCATCGCCGATGATTTTACTTTCGACAACGTGCGTCTGGTTGCTGGTGCGATCGCTTCCTACGTATTGAAGTACGAAGAGGCGCAACAGGGAGTGTTCGTGGGGTACGACGCACGCTTCGCCTCGCCGCGGGCAGCGCAGGTGGTAGCCGAGGGGATTGCGGCAGCGGGCATCCCGGTCAAACTGGCCAACGATTACACGCCCACGCCCGCGATTTCTTACGCAGTGAGGCAACAGGCAGCGGCGGGCGGAGTGATGGTCACGTCGAGCCACAATCCGTGGAACTGGAATGGGGTGAAGTTCAAAGCGAAATTTGGCGGGTCGGCCACGCCCGCGATCATGAAGAGGATCGAAGAAGAACTCGCTGCGGGCGCGATGCCGAAGGGAACGAAGGCGACTGTTGAGGAAGTCGATTTCAAAAAGACTTATGTCGCTGCCGTCTCTAGTTTTGTGGACATGGATCTGATCGCAAAGACGAAGTTCAAATTTGCAGTGGATGCCATGTATGGCTCTGGACGCGGCGTTCTGACTGGGATCTTTGCCGGACGCGGAGTGCAGTACGTGGCGATTCGGGAGGAGTTGAACCCGCTGTTCCCTGGGATTAATCCCGAGCCAATTGAGCCCCACACGGCGATGCTGCAGGAAACGGTGGTTCGCGAGAAATGTGATGCTGGCCTGGCGACTGACGGAGATGCAGATCGGGTTGGCGCGGTTGCGGAAGATGGAAACTTTGTAGACTCGCACAAGATTTTCTGCGTAATCCTGCGCTGGCTGCTGGAGCGCAAGAAATGGCCGGGAGACGTAGTGCGTGGATTCAATACCACGCGAATGATCGATCGCATCACCGCAAAATATGGCCGCAAGCTGCACGAAACGCCTATCGGATTTAAGTACATTGCCGACCTGATGATGGAGGGCGAGATCCTGATGGGAGGAGAAGAATCGGGCGGAATTGGCTACTCGCGATTCTTACCGGAGCGCGACGGAGTGCTGAACTGCCTGCTGCTGGCGAATGTGATGGCGGAGGAAGGCAAGCCGCTGGGGAGGTTGGTGGCAGAATTGCAGCGCGAGTTTGGCGCGCACTATTACGGGCGGCGTGATCTGCATATACCCGAAGAGATGAAGCAGAGTGCGATCGAGCGTGCTCGATCGGAGAGTACGCAGACTCTGGGGCGCTACCGTGTGATTAAGAAAGAACACATGGACGGGGTGAAGTTTTTTCTGGATGCGCCGACCAACCGAGATGGAGCGGAAGCATGGTTATTGTTCCGCGCGTCGGGGACGGAGCCGCTGTTGCGGCTGTACTCGGAGGCTTCGTCGCCGGAGTTGGTCCGCGAACTCCTGACCGCAGGCGAGAGTTTCGTGAGGAACCAGTCTTAGCAGGACTTCGATAGAGAAATTATGGCAGAAGACCCAACTTCGGTTCAGGCCGATTCGCCTGAGGCCCACCGCTATAACCGCATTAGGCGGTGGCTGGGCGTTTCCGATTTTGTTGTAGGTGTGGTGTTTCTGGTTATCTTATTGGTCACCGGCTGGTCTGCTTGGTTGCGAGACCTTGCGATCAAGTTGGTCGGTCAGCATTATTCTTTGAACCTGCTTCTTTATCTCGTGTTTCTGCTTGTGATCAGCAAGACCCTCGGCCTTGGCTTCGACTATTACGGATTCCGGCTGGAGCGTGGTTTCAAGCTTTCGACGCAGAGATTCCGCTCGTGGGCTTGGGATGAGGTGAAGGGCTTTTTAGTCGGGTTAGTAATGGGCACTCTGGTGGTGGAGCTCTTGTACTTCACGATCCGGCAATGGCCGCAGGAATGGTGGGTGATTGCCTGGGTGCTGTTCATGGGGCTTTTCATCGTACTGGCCCAACTGGCTCCAGTCGTGCTCTTTCCCATCTTCTATAAGTTCGAACCGCTCGACAACGAAGACCTGCGGCGGCGTTTGGTGGTGCTGAGCGAGCGCGCCGGGACGCGGGTGCGGGGCGTGTATCGCTGGAAGCTTTCGGAAAAAAGTAAGAAGGCGAACGCAGCCCTGACTGGACTGGGCGCGACCCGGCGCATTATCCTGGCCGACACGCTGCTCGACAACTACTCACCGGAAGAGATTGAAGCTGTGCTGGCCCACGAACTCGGGCACCACGTTCATCGCCACATTCTGAAAAGCATTTTCGTACAAGCCGTGATCACACTCCTGGGTTTCTGGGCGGCAAACTGGGTTCTCCATTACTCGGTAGACCAGCACATGTTCGAGGAACTGTCGGACTTCGCCAACTTGCCGTTATTGGCGCTGGTTTCGGTGGTGCTCTCATTTTTGCTGATGCCGGCGTTGAACTCGTATTCGCGGTTCAACGAGCGGCAGGCGGACCGGTATGCCTTCGAATCCATTGCCAGTGTTGAGCCGTTTATCTCATCGATGAACAAACTGGCGGAGCAGAACCTGGCGGAACGAACGCCCTCGAAGTGGGTGGAATGGTTTTTCCATTCGCATCCCGCAATTTCGAGGCGCCTGGCGGCAGCGAAGGATTGGGGCCGCAAGCATGAGATTCATCCGCTGGTTTGAATGGCTCTGATCAGCGTTTTCGCAGGATCTCGATCACGCGCTGCAGGTCCTCTTCCGTGTCGACCCCCACGCTGTCATAAGGAGTTTCGCCGACATAGATCGGGATCCCATTTTCAAGAAAGCGCAATTGTTCCAGACGCTCGGTTTTTTCGAGGGCAGACTCCGCCAGGGTTACGAAGCGGTCGAGGGCGCTTTTCTTGTAGGCGTAGAGCCCCAGGTGCTTGAAGTAAGCAGGCCGCTTGGCGTCGCGATCATAAGGAATGGTGGCACGCGAAAAATACAGTGCACGCCCACTGAGGTCGGTGACCACTTTTACGGCATTGGGGTTCGGGATGTCGATCTCGGCTGCCGGGGTCATCAGGGTTCCGACTTGCGCAGCCGGATTCTCCATGACCTGCAGTAGCGTCGCGATTTGTTCCGGCTGCGTGAGAGGCTCGTCACCCTGGACGTTGATGTAGATGTCAGCCGCCGTGCGACAGGAAATTTCGTGCACCCGCTCGGTGCCACTGCGGTGCGAGGACGAAGTCATCTCGGCCTTCCAGGCATGTTCCCGGCAGACTTGCAGGATTTCATTGGAGTCAGTGGCGACGAGGACGTCGGCGAGCAGGGGCGACGAGCGCACAGCTTCGTAGACCATGCCGATCAGCGGTTTGCCGGCGATTTCGCGCAGCATCTTGCGCTGCAGACGGGTGGAAGCCAGGCGGGCAGGGATAACAGCGATCGCTTTAATGGACGTTCCGGTCATTGTCGGTGTGATTGTGACGGTGAATTGAAGCTAAGCAAGACTGTCCGCTGGTGAACGATGGCGCGCATCGCTCCCGGATGCTCGCAGTAGAGACCTGAGCAGGAGACCATGCCGCAGAGTATATCTGGGTCAAGCTGGTT
>Ga0307476_10000289_pt1 | contig 44013 bp, 41 predicted proteins | sample atmos_gasesECM2C_2_FD_203314 | JGI IMG/M metagenome (GOLD analysis project Ga0307476, IMG submission 203314) | Hardwood forest soil microbial communities from Morgan-Monroe State Forest, Indiana, United States - atmos_gasesECM2C_05 | ecosystem: Environmental > Terrestrial > Soil > Temperate... | reverse complement strand
ACATTGAGACCAAGGGAGTCTTGCCCAGCATTTTCCGTCTTTATACTCTGGCCGTGATTTATCGTCGCGACCTGCGGGAATTGCTGGCGTGGTACGGCGTTGACATGAACAATATCGCCGCGGATCTCGGTCTGGTTTCCCCGCCGAAGTCGCACGTTTCCGAAGCTCTCTTAGGATTGTCTTCCGTGCAAATTCCAATTCGCATGGACCCGGGCTTCGACGAACAACGCACCAGCAATTTGGGACGCATGGTCGAGCGCTGGGGTCTGGTGCCTCTGTCCTATCTCGCGAAGTTTGCTACCAGCGAGTTCACATACGGCTACATCGGCAACCAGGATTTCACCATGTATCCGATTCTTCCTCCCGGCAGTTTTATCCAGGTCGATGAAACCCGGACCAAAGTGTTGGAGGGATCATGGCGCTCGGAGTACGAACGCCCGATCTATTTCGTGGAAACTCGCGAGGGGCACACCTGCTGCTGGTGCAGTATGCGCCGCGAAGATGTGATCCTGCAGCCGCATCCTCTATCGCCGGTTCCGGTGCGGGTGCTTCGCCATCCGCAGGAAGCGGAGATCATCGGCCAGGTTGTGGGAGTTGCGATGAAGCTGACGGAATGGCAGCCGGTGGGTTCTTCTTCAGGCTCGAAAGGGCAACCAACACTGAATTAAGGTGACTCGCGGAGGCCGCGTCTTCAGGGGATGGAAGCAGTTCGCTGCCCTGTTCGCGCATCCCTTCGACGTAAGCTTGTTCGGTTTTCTGGCTACCCCGGCTGGACTCCTGTAAATCGTTCTCCAGTTCCGCGATCGGCATGCGCAGCACATCGGACAATACTTCGGTGTGAGCCGCCTTCAGAGCGCGGTCGGAAGATTCCTCGCCGTGTACCAGAGACAATCCCCAATGATAGTAGCCGCCTCCGCGACGCCGGAGAGAAGCCAGGTAGTCCAGCTTTGCCAGCAAGCCGGAAATCGCGTCCAGCGTCGTTTCTCGTAGATCTTGTAAAGCCGATTTCAGCGTCACGGTTTTGTTTACGATCTTATCGAAATGAACCGCTGACCAATTGCAGTTCTTAGGAACAAACCAAAAGTATCATGGTCAGACCTCGGCACCAATGGGAAAAAGGTGCTACCGCGCGCACGAAGTTCCTATTCGGGCAATGATTTTCTTGCGGCGCCGAATCGAGAAGGGTATAGTGCCTAGGTTGTCGCGAGGCTGTAGCCATGCTGTACCCGCATTCACTTCTGTGGCATTACCTGTGGGTGGGAACTGACGTTCTGCTGCTAATTCTCGCCCTTCTCGCTTGGCGCCGCCAACTTAACAAGCTCTTCCCTGCGTTCTTTGTCTATCTGGTTTTTGAGGGAATGCAGGGGCTTACGCTTTACGTCATGGACCTTGCGCCGGGCGTCGTCAGCGCAGATCTTTACTGGCGCACCGACATCACCTTCCTAGTTATGGAAGTGGCAGTGAAGCTCGCGGTTATTCGAGAGATATTCTCCAACCTCGTGAGTTCGCGGCCCTCGGTGGCCCGAACTGGAAAGTATCTGGTCGTTTCTGTGGGGCTGGTGCTCTTGGCACTTGCTGCGGTGGCTTGGGCCCATGCCCCGGTTGTCCCCAATCAAGCCCCCTCGTCCGTCCGCCTTGTGGCGCACTATCAGGTGCTGGAGCAAGCGATCTACCTCGTCGAGGCTGGCTTGCTGTTGTTTATTTATCTCTTCGCGGCGTACCACCATTTGATCTGGAGCAGGCAGCAGCACGGTATCGCCTTAGGCTTGAGCATCTCGGCGTGCGTCGGGCTAGGCGTGTTCGCGATCTATGCTACTCGGATCGTCTTCCCGGGGCTCCGTCTCCTTGATTTCTTCAACACGACCACATATCACGTCTGCGTACTAATCTGGTTCTACTACTTGCTCTCTCCGGCACACCCGAGCGCTGCCCAAATCAATAATGGAACTTCGACTGAACCAAAAACAAACGCGCCGATTCACCGGGTTGGGCAAAGGCTACAGCCAGCGCCTCTTCTGGCGCGCTCTAGAAGCTAACCTTGAAAGTTTTGTTACGAATTCCGGACAAACTATAGACTGTAGTTACTAGCGACGCATGGGATAGAACATGAAAATATCACGATTGGTTGTTCCAAACAAGGAGAAAACAAACCGTGAAGCGTACGCTACTGCTAGTCGCCGCAGCCCTTATGTTCCTCAACACTTTGGTAGTTCCCACTGTTGCTCATGCCGATGCCGGTGGATCGCCCCAAGCGGGCTCCGGCGGCGGTAAGCCATAGTTTGCGACGTTACGAAAACCGAACACGCTTCGTTTCGGTCTTGTCGCCTGCGGCGGGTCGCGGTATAGTTGTGCGCCACGACCATGCTGCAGCCGCATTCATTGCTTTGGCACTACCTATGGCTTGGACCAAATGTGCTGCAGGCGATGCTCGCCCTTCTCCTCTGGCGCTGCGGATTTGCTCAACGCTTCCCTGTTTTTTTCTCCTACCTCATCTTTAGCGCGACTGAACAGTTCACCCTCTATGGGATGGACCTTCTTCCCTCAGTCAGCACCGAGGCCTATTGGCGCGCCTTCTTCGTCGGTTCGACCGTTGAAGCAGTCCTTGTGGTCGCAGTAATTGGGGAATTGTTCCTTCATCTTCTTCGCGCCCGGCCGATGATTGCCAAGTTGGGGAGCCGCTTGATTAGCGGCACCGGCGCTGTCCTTATACTACTTGCCGTCGTAGCTGCGGCTTATACCCCACTTGCACATGGGCAGCTCATTTTCGCCTCTCGGGCCTATGTACTTCTGCAGAGTTCGTACATTGTCGAGGGCGGACTGGCGCTGTTCCTGTTTCTCTTCGCCGCACATTTTAAATTGATGTGGAATCATCAGGCTTTCGGAATTGCTCTCGGCTTTGGAATCGCCTGGTGCGAGCACATGGCTGCGTGGGCTGTGATAGCCAGTGGAACGCCCTTCGGCAAGCGTCTCGATTTTTTCAACATGGCCACGTACCACGTTTGCGTCCTGATTTGGTTTTACTTCCTCCTCGTCCCCGAAAAAGTTGCCACTACGTCTGCGGTTTCGTTGCCTGAGAATAATCTCGATATCTGGAACCGGGAATTGGAGCGCCTCCTACAACAATGATTCTGGCCATCGTTATAGTTACCGCCGCAATCCTGGCGTTAGGAACAATCCTACGCCTCGCTACAATCCAACACCTGCAGGTCTCCCGAGAAAGAGCCGGGCTGGTAGGATCGGTCCGCCCAATCGACATCGAGGCCTTTCGCAATCTTGTTGACGCCACTGAAGACGAATACCTGCGCCGGAAGCTTTCGCCCGCTAAGTTCCGCGAGGTCCGCCGCGCGCGTTTGCGCGCCATGGCTGCTTATGTTCAGGTATTCGGTGAAAATGCGGTGGTGCTGCTGCGCGTGGGCGAATTGGCCTTGGCCAATGGCGATCCAAGTATTGCCGAGGCTGCCCACCAACAGGTAAACGACGCGCTGCGTTTGCGCCGCAACACCACTGTGGCGCTGGCTCACATCTACTTCGCATTGGTCTGGCCATATTCGAATTTCGCCGCCATCCGTGTGGTCGACCGTTACGAGCGGCTCAGCAGGTCGGCCATGCTGCTGGGCAGGCTGCAGAATCCCGCCGTGGCAGTTCGTCTTTCCGCCCCGCGCTCCAGGTGACATCCGTCACAGACGCGAGAGTGGCATGTGTGCCATTCTTGCGCCCGGCGTCGCCGTGACCCTTGCGACTATGCGGGGTAACTCGGCCATCACCCCGGCTCATTCCTGCCTTGTTTTCGGCACCGTCTGTGGTGTACAAACCAGCGGGGAGTTGCCACCCCAGAAAAAATTGCGCGCGTTTCTGCCATCCGCCGTCGCAACTATTTCGGCACCTGGAAGTGCCGGAGTCGAGGGAGACTCATGGTCGGAAATATGACTCGCAATAAAATGGTCCGAAATATGATCAGCAATATGAAAACTTTCTCCGCCGCAATCTCAGTGTTCGTCCTGCTCTCCGCCATCGCCTTCGGACAGGGAGGTGTCGCCACCGGCGATCTCCACGTATCGGTGAAGGATCCCAAGGGCAACGTTGTCGCAAATGCGAAGGTCACGGTAAGCGACATTGCCAAAGGCCTCGAACGCACTGCAACCGGTGACAGCGAGGGTGGCTATAGCGTTCGATTGCTGCCACCGGGAACGTACGCCGTCACCGTGGAAGCGCCGGGGTTCGGCAAAGTTGAGGCTAGAGCGGTGAGCATCACCGTGGGTGGAGTGGCCGAGCTTCCAGTCGCGCTTGCAGTCGCAACCGGCAAAGAGGTAGTCGAAGTCACCTCGCAAGCCGAATTAGTAGAAACCTCGCGAACCTCGACGACCGATACCATTGGACAGCGCCGCATCGACAATCTTCCCATCAACGGCCGCAACTACATCAACTTCACGCTGACCGATTCGCAAGTAGTGCGCGACAACTCACCGTTCCTCGGCGCCGCGCCTACTTCCGGACTCAACATCAGCGGCCAGCGCGCGCGCTCGAATCTCGTCAACGTAGACGGCGCCGATGCCACTGACAATTCAACCAATGGCGTTCGCTCCACTGTTTCCCAGGAGGCGGTTCAGGAATTTCAGATCGTCACCAACGGCTACTCGCCGGAGTATGGCCGCGCCTCGGGCGGCGTGGTCAATATCATTACTCGCTCGGGATCGAATGATTATCACGGCGACGTCTTTGGCTATCTGCGTAACCGCAACTTCCAGGCGGTAAATCCGTTTAGCAACGTTTCCAATCCGGCTTACACTCGCGTGCAAGCAGGCGCTGCTTTCGGTGGGCCAATCAAGAAGGACAAGACCTATTTCTATTTTTCTTACGAAATCACGCGACGGCACGAGACAGGATTCTCCAGCATCGGGCAGAATAACTTCGGCCTCGTCCCGTTCGACACGACACAGGTTGGATTGCCATTCGGAACGCTGCAGCTCACTCCAGCCCAGGTTGGGTTCTTCACCAATCCCGCGACCCTTGCGGCGGAAGCCGATCCTACATTTCTGGCGGGTGTGGAACAGTATGCCGTGCTTACCGGAGCATCCTCAGGACAAGCGATCCAGGGCGTGTGGCCAAGCCAGTTGGTGTTAGGCGCGACTGGAGGATTGCTCAACACGTGGGCTGGGTTTCCGACCACGTGCTCGCCAGGAAGTGCGTGCGCTCCAGTGCCAGCCTCCTATGTGACTTTGGCATCGCAAGTGGGGAATTTTCCAGTTTTCGAGGGGACCAGCCTCTACTCGCTTCGTCTCGACCACAACGTCAGTAACAATAACCGGTTGACCTTGCGGGCCAACGTAAGTCCCAGCACGGTTACTGGGCTTGAGGGCAGCGGAGAAGACCAGCCCTTCGGTCAGAACGCTTACTCGCGCACTTCCGAGCAGACGTATCGCGACGTCACCGGCGTTGTGAAAGATACTTGGACGATCGGCAACAACAAGGTGAATGAATTTACTTTTCAGTATGCGCGGCGCGGACTTTCTTATTTCTATAACACTCAAATTGCTTCGGGCGCGGACCCCGCGGTTAACATTCCTGGCTTCGCGTATTTTGGCCGGGAGCCTTACTCCTACATTCAACGCGTGGAGCAGCGCTACCAGTTCAGCGACAACTTTTCCTGGACCATCGGCCGGCACAATACCAAGTTCGGCGCCGACCTCAACTACCTGCCGCTCACCGCTACTTTCACTGTCAACTACGGAGGGAACTACGATTTCGGAAGTTTCAGCTCCGCCCAGTTGGGTTTCATTTCTCCGATCCCGAACGATCCTTTTCCCGTGCTATCGGCAGTGCAAGCCTACGGCGCCGGCCTGCCCGGGGACTATGTTCAGGGCTTGGGGAATCCCAGTGACACGTTTCACAATATTCCTATCGGTGCCTTCTGGCAGGACTCGTGGCGCGTGAGTCCAAGGCTTACATTGAATTATGGGGTGCGTTACGACGTAGAAATTCCTCCGACCTTCAAGTCGCCAACTCCTTTGGCGCTGGCAGGGTACAACTTCCTGGGCCTGCAGAAGGGAATTCAGACAGACAAGAACAACATCCAGCCGCGCGTGGGAGTGGCGTGGGATCCCAAGGGCGACGGAAAAATGGTGGTGCGCTCTTCTTATGGTCTCTTCTATGACCACCCGCTGCTGGGACTATATTTTCTGGGAGACGCTTCGGACGGCTCTACCAGCGGCCAGTTGGCGTTCGGTGGCACCGGTTTCTGCAGTGGAGACGGAAATCCATCCAATCTGAATGCGTTCACAATTTTCCAGGGCCTGGTGAACCAGCCCGGCTGCGCGCCGTCGTTTTCTCCGACAGGCAACGCTAACCTCGGCTACTTGCCCAACCAGCAGCGCTTTCAGGCGTTGAACTTTCCTCAATCGGAGTTTCTTAATCAGAACTATCTGAATCCTGCGACATTCCTCCCTTTGGTATTTCAGCCTTTTGGTTATCCCCAGGGCAAGAACTTCGTTTACGCTTATGCACAGCAGGCCAATCTCAGCATCGAACGCGACTTGGGTAACGGTTTCGACTTCAATCTAACTTATAACTTCAACGCGGGACGCCATCTGAACCGCCCCATCAACTCCAACGCTCAACGTGGCGATCTCTTGGTGGCTAACTGGCAGGCAGCCCAGGGCGACCCGACCTCGAACTCGGCCTTTGGCCCCTTGGCCGTGGGTAGTGGGGCTGCCCCCTGCGGCGCGAATCCGACTACCCACTTGCCTTGGGTGTCGGCTGCCCTCACGAACTTTTTCCGGCCTAGCGGTTTGAACCCATCGATCGCCGGTGCGTTGATCGCCGCAGGCACCCTCCCCGCAAGTTGCGTGAGTTTGTATCCAGTGGTCCTGCAGTCTTTGAACGCACAGGGATTCAGCACCGCCGGCTTCAACACGGCATGCAATCCTTTAACACTCGCGAACTGCATCCCGTTCGGCGACATGGACGCCAATTACTCGAGTGGCAGCTCCGCTTACAGCGGGCTCAGCGCCAACTTGCGCAAGCGCTTCGGAAATCACTACGAATTCCTTGCGTCTTACACCTGGTCGCACGCCATCGACGACTCCACCGACTTGCAGTCACCACTTACACCACAGGATAGTTATAGTCCCGGCCTGGATCGTTCGAGCTCGCTCTTCGATGAGCGTCACCGTTTCGTGTTCAGCGGCGTTTATCAAAGCGGCAAGCTTGGTGGCAATGGCTTTGTCGGAAAGTTCTTCAGCAATTGGACAGTCGCGCCTCTGATCGATATCAACTCAGGCCGGCCCTTCAATATTATTACCGGGAACGGCGACAACCTTCAGGAATCGGCTCTCACGGGCCGCCCAAATACCTTCGTCAACGCGGCGTGCACGGCGCAGGGTTTTCCAGCGGTCCCCTCGAAGTTTTCGCCGACCGGAGTGTTTCAGGAACCCTGTCTTGCGGACTTCAACGGCACGCTGCTCTCGCTCGATGGCAACTTGGGCCGCAACGCCGGCCACACCCCCTATACGCTCTTCGACGATCTCCGCGTCTCCAAGAAAATTTATTTCGGCGAACGTTTCAACCTGGACTTGATCGCGGACATGTTCAACATCGCCAACCGCAACAACGTATCCGCGGTGAGTCCTCTCTTCAACAACGCGGGACAAGCAACCGCAGCGTATGACCCTCGGCAGTTTCAGTTTGCGATGAAGCTGTATTGGTAGGAACAGCGGCACCGAGCCGAGCTCGTGGACTTGATGCGGGAAGTCTGCCTTCCCGGGTGTTACACTTTTCTTTCACTCATCCTTGGCGCTTGCCCGGAGTTCGTTTCCCATGTACCAACCCCATACGCCCACTGCGCGGACACGTGTGGTCCGCGAGGCTGAGCGCGCTGTCTATGATCGCGAAACCGCGTATCGCATTCTCGACGAAGCTTTCCTTTGCCACGTCGGTTTCGTCGTCGACGGTCAGCCCTTCGTCATACCTACGTCCTTCGGACGCAAAGACAACCGGCTCTACATTCATGGTTCCACAGCCAGCCGCATGTTGCGGCAGATGAAAGAAGGCGTGCCGGTTTGCGTGACCGTCACTCTGCTCGACGGACTGGTCCTTGCCCGCTCGATCTTCAATCACTCGATGAATTACCGCTCGGTGGTCGTGTTGGGAAAAGCAACGCTCGTCGATGATCCGCAAGAAAAACTCGAAGCCCTTCGCCTTCTCTCTGAACACATCATTCCCGGCCGCTGGGCCGACTCGCGCCAGCCCAATGAGCGCGAACTCAAAGCAACATCGGTTCTCCGCGTGCCGATTGAAGAATTCTCTGCCAAGGTGCGTACCGGCCCGCCGATCGACGATGAAGAAGATTATTCTTTCCCGACGTGGGCGGGTGTGGTCCCGATAGAAATGAAGATCGGAGCGCCGATTGACGATGCGCGACTTGTACTTGGGCAGACCCCGCCAGAATACGCACGTGGCTATTCTCGGAAGAGCTAATCGAACACCGGGGCCCATCCGCTAAGTGTTTGACTCCACTGGTAAATATGCTATTCTTTACTGTAAGGAGTATTGGTAAAGATAGCTCCATCCAGCACCATCAGCAGCAAGGGTCAAGTCACTGTCCCACAAGAGATTCGTAAGCGCTTGGGGCTAAGGGCCGGTGATCGCGTTGAATTTGTAGTGGAAGAAGGCCGAACCGTGATCCGGCCGGCGCGACCGGAGGACAATCCCTTCAAGAAGCTCATCGGACTGGCTCCCCCGTTCCCCGGCGGAGAAGAAGGCATGAAGGCTTGGATCGACGACATGCGCAGCGATAAAGACTACGAATGAGGACTGCTCTGGACACCAACATCCTCTCGCCCGTCTTGTCGGGTGCGCCCGAGAGCGAACAGATCATCGTCCAGTTGTTAACAGTTCACTCTGAAGGAGCACTAGTTATAAGCGGCCCCGTCTTCGTTGAGCTTTCGGCAGTCCCCGGCATTGATTTCGAGCGCACCGAAGAGACCCTGAGGGAAATTTCGGTCGCGATTGATTTCGATCTCGGAGAAGATGTCTGGCGGTTGGCGGTGAACAGGTTTTCAGCCTATGCCAGTCGTCGCCGCCGGTCCGGCGGCGGCCAGACGAAGCGTCTGCTAGCGGACTTCGTAATTGCCTCGCACGCGCTGCTGCAAGCCGACAGGCTCATGACCCGCGATGCCAGCCGCTACTCCCAGGACTTCCCCAGTCTGCGTTTGATTTGAGGGAATGTAGAGACAGCCGCCCCGGCTGCCTATGAGCGAAGCTCGATTGGTTTGATCTCGACAAGTGGCTAAAGCAGGACTCTGGCCTGAGGCGGCCGTCCCCACATAATCCGTTGCCTTCGTTACGGAATCAGCAGTAGCTTCCCTGCGATCTTCCGCGCTTCCATGTCCCGATGCGCTTGAGGAGCCTCCGCCAACGGATACGTCTTTGCAATCCGCAGTTTCAGTTTGTCATCCGCGATCATGCCGAAGAGAGCACTGGTGCGGGCCAGCAATTCCTCGCGGGTCGCCGTGAAGTGCGCCAGCGTAGTCCGCGCCATGTAGAGCGATCCTTTCTCCGACAGCTTCGCTGGGTCCACCAGTGGCACCGGCCCGCTCGACATGCCATAGAGCACGAGCATGCCACGCAGTCGCATCACGTTCAGATTCTTTTCGAACGTTGCCTTGCCCACACCGTCGTAGACCACGTCGACGCCCTTACTGCCCGTCAACCGCTTCACTTCCGGCTCGAAATCATGGCGCGTAAAAACGATGACTTCGTCCGCGCCCGCCTCGCGCGCCAGTTCAGCTTTTTCTTCACTCGAAACCGTGCCAATCACGCGCGCACCAATCGCGTGTGCCATCTGCACCAGCAGCAGCCCCACTCCACCGGCAGCTGCATGGATCAGGGCCGTTTCACCGGCCTTTAATTTATGCGCGTCATTCGCCAGATAGTGCGCCGTCAGCCCGTGCACCATCGCTGCCGCGGCTTGCTCGTCGGTGACCGACTCCGGTACTGGCACCAGATGCTCCTCGGGAGATACTACGTACTCCGCATACGAGCCCAGCACCCCGCTCCATGCCACACGGTCGCCGACCTTGACCGTTTTGACCTGCTCACCGACCGCCGTCACCACTCCCGCACCTTCTTGCCCCGGGATGAACGGCAGCACAGCCCGAAGCCTGCCATCGCGGATTTGGCCGTCGAGCGCGTTCACGCCCGCAACCGCGACCCTCACCAACGCTTCGGTCGGTTTCTGCTGAGGAACGGGAACCTCGACCAGTTCCATCACCTCCGGCCCGCCCTGACGTTCCACACGGATTGCTTTCATCAATCTCCTTGGGTCTTGGGTGTCAGGTCTTAGGTGTCAGGTCTAAGGCTCCGGGCTCACGACGCCAAAGCGCTTTCCCAAAGACACGGAGTTAACCGACGGATTGTATCAGGGGCTGTTACTAGGCCATCACTTCAGAGATATCGGCCGACCGCCGCAAACAGAACGCTGCCACGTCCTACGGAATGAGCAGCAGCTTGCCGGTCGTCTTACGTCCTTCCAGATCGCGATGCGCGCGCTGCGCCTCGGCCAGTGGGTAGGTGTACTCGATACGCAACTTGAGCTTTCCGTCGGCCATCATGGCAAACACTGCACCGGATCGCGCCACCAATTCTTCCCGCGTCGCAATGTAATTGATCAGCGTGGGCCGGGTCACGTAGAGCGATCCCTTTTGTGACAACACGATCAGATCAAACGGCGGCACCGCACCGCTCGACCCGCCAAACAGCACCATCATCCCGCGCGGCCGCAAAGTGTTCAGCCCTTTCTCGAATGTCGTCTTGCCCACCGAGTCATACACTACGTCCACGCCTTTGCCGCCGGTAAGGCGCTTGGTTTCAGCTTCGAAATCGGCTTGCGTGTAGAGGATCACTTCGTCCGCACCCGCGCCGCGTGCCAGTTTCGCTTTCTCGTCGGTGGAAACCGTGGCGATCACACGAGCGCCGATGTTGTGCGCCATCTGCACCAGCAGCAGCCCCACTCCACCAGCAGCGGCGTGAATCAGAGCGGTCTCACCTTTCTTCAGAGGATAAGTATCGTGCGAGACGTAATGCGCCGTCATGCCCTGCAACATCGCGGCGGCGGCCTGCTGATCGCTCACTCCCTGTGGAATCGGCACCAACCGATCAGCCGGCACCGCTGCATATTCCGTGTACGACCCCTGCACCGAGGTCCAGGCCACACGGTCCCCTACCTTCACCGATTTCGCATCCGCTCCTACTGCCGTCACTACGCCTGCGCCTTCCTGTCCCGGAGTAACCGGCAACGGCGCTTTATAGCGTCCCTCGCGGACGTAGCAATCGATGAAGTTCACACCCGACGCGCTCAGCTTCACCACGGCTTCGTTCGCCTTCGGCTGCGGAACGGACAGTTCCACGACTTCCATCGCTTCCGGTCCACCGACTTGCTTGACTTGAATGGCTTTCATGATTTCCTTGGATTCCCGACTCAGAATAAAGATTCCCGGTTTGCGATTTACAGGTCACAGGTCACAGGTCACAGGTCACAGAAAAGATAAAACTGGATGCGCGTACGCGTCAACCTTCCAACGGCGGTACCCCAGCATCAACTACGCGCTGATTTTAACGACAAGTCAGGACAGAGCTGGCAAACTTTCTCTCTGTTAAACTTGCCAGTCCGCTCAGGAACCCTTCGTCATGGCCGAGAAAAAACCGCAGACTTTCGCCAACCATGCACGTCTTGATCCGCCGTTTCACTTTTTCGCATTGCCGGTCTTCGGCCTCGCGATGATCGGCGGGCTCGTCCATCTCATTTGGCATCCGAGTTGGCATTCGGCCGCGTTCTTTGTGATCTCACTGGCCGCGCTGGTTACGCTCAACAAAAGCCGGCTGTACGCCCTCCGGGTTCAGGATCGCGTAATCCGCCTCGAAGAGCGGCTTCGGATGGCCACGCTTCTTCCCGAGCCGCTGCGCTCGCGGATTCCGGAATTTACCGAACGACAACTGATCGCGCTGCGTTTCGCCTCGGATGCGGAACTCCCCACCCTGGCGGGCCGGGCACTTTCTGAAAACCTTTCCCCGGCTGACATTAAGAAGGCGATTCAAGTTTGGCGTCCCGACTACTGGCGCGTGTAACGGGCAAAATCGCTGGAATTCGTGTGCCCAGGCCGAATCTAGCGGCCGAATCTGACGATGGCCGAGAAACCTTTTTCACCGCTTCTGCCGTCTCGAGGATGAGATTGGCGGGCGCGAGGTAACCACTAAAGAGGTTTCTAACGTAACTGTTTGAATTCACTTTCGGTCGTTGACCCGGGACCGGCCGCAAGATACGATTTTTGATAGAATTCACCCGGCTTTAACGAACAAGGACCTATCCGTATCTCACAGAGAAATATGCGAGTTGCGAAACTCCAAGTACGGATCGCAGGACTGGCATGCATAGCTCTGGCAGCTTGCTCCTGTCAGACCGCGCAAAAGCCTGTCAGTTTGCTGCCACCGAAGAGTGCCCCAGCGCTGACCGCGGCCACCGCAGCCCAGGCTCCACGGCAAGCGATGACTGCTCAACCGCCATCCGCTCAAGACGCCGTTCCAAGCCAGACGCAGATCGAAGATCAAATTCCATCGACCGTGGAGAAGGTAGAGAAAAGAGAGTCCAAGCCCAACTCGGAAGCCTCTGACTCTATCGCAGACATGGTTTCCAAAGTCGAGGCGGATTTTCAAGCCGGTTTGGCCGATTATCAGGCGGGACGCAAAGATGCCGCCAAGCAGGAGTTCGATAACGCCTTTAACGCTTTGTTGGAGAGCAATCTCGACATTCGTTCCGACAATCGGCTGGCAAAGGAGTTTGACCGCGTGGTGGATGGCGTCAATCGCCTGGATCTTGGCGATTTGACGGCCGATGCCGAAGGGCAGAAGGCGGAACCTGCGCCCATCGACGAAACCAACGGCATCGTGCCGGCAGCCGATCCCAATGTAAGAGCGAAGGCGCAAGCGGAAATCAAATCGACCCACTCCGACCTCCCGTTGATGATGACCGATCAGGTTGCGGGCTACATCAGTTATTTCTCCAATCGTGGACGCGGCACCTTCGAGCGTGCCTTTGCCCGCTCCGGTCGCTACCACGACATGATGGTTTCAATTCTGAAGCAGGAAGGCGTTCCGCAGGATTTGATCTACCTGGCTCAGGCCGAATCCGGATTCCAGCCAACCGCCGTTTCTCGTGCCGGCGCCCGAGGCATCTGGCAATTCATGGGCAGCCGCGGCCGCGGTTATGGCCTGCAGCACAGCTTGTGGGTCGATGATCGCCAGGACCCTGAAAAATCCACTCGCGCCGCCGCCCGCCACTTGAAAGATCTTTACGCCCAGTTTGGCGACTGGTATCTCGCCATGGCCGCCTATAACTCAGGCCCAGGCACCGTGCAAGCCGCCGTCCGCCGCACCGGGTACGCCGATTTCTGGGAGCTTTACCGACGCAACGTTCTTCCTAAAGAAACCCGCAACTACGTTCCCATCATCCTCGCCGTCACCATCGTGACCAAGAATCTTTCGCAATATGGTTTTGATGATGTTTCGATGGACGATCCGCTGGCTTACGACAAGGTAACCGTCAACTACCCCGTGGATTTGCGCCTGGTCGCTGATTGTGTCGACTCGACTCCAGCCAAATTGCAGCAACTGAATCCCAGCCTTTTGCGGCTGAGCACGCCAAAAGAAGGCGCGTTCGAACTGCATCTGCCTGCGGGGACGAAAGAACAATATCAGACCACCATCACCGCGATTCCGACGGGAATGCGCTTGTGGTGGCGCTATCCCACAGTGCATTCGGGCGAAACTTTGGCCTCTCTTGCCCGCACTTATCACCTGACTGCGAAATCGATTGCCGAAGCCAACCACCTTGAGGGGGCGCAGCTAGAGGCCGATGCCAGGGTGGTAATTCCGATCACCCCTAGCAAACATCCGCTCAGCGAAAATGCCACGTACTCGCGCCGGATCATGCGCTATAAGGTCCGCAAGGGAGACACGGTTGAAACCGTCGCCGAGAATTTCGGCGTACCGGCTCTGATGGTCCGCCGCTGGAACGGCCTGCGCAGCAATAGCCTCCATGGACGAACCGTTCTCGCCCTGCACGTCCCGGTCAGCCCCAACAGCGAAACCGCTTCAACCGCGCCGGCCACGCGCGCCCACAAACCCGTTCAAATCGCCACTACAAAAGTCCCCGCCAGCCGTTCAGCCAAAGCCAGCGAAGATTCTTCAGACGAAAACGAGTCAGATCAGGCCAGCGTTCTACACCACAAAGTAAAGTCGGGCGAGACCTTCTACTCGATCGCCACCACGTACAAGACCACTGTCGCTGCCCTGAAGCGCAACAACAGCAACGTCGCGACTCTGCGCCCCGGCATGATTCTGATCGTGCAGCCTCGCCAATAGCCTCCGCTTATAAACTTCTTAACTGCGGTGCCTGAAGTTGTGGCTCTGAATTATGCGCTTAAATCGTGGCCTTGGGAGTAAGATCGTTTTATGAACAAGGTTCAACGACAACTCCTCCAGACCCGGTTCGTTCTGATCGCTGTAGCTTTAGTTCTCGTCGGCCTGGCAATGGGCGTTCATCAGCTGATCCGCTAGTACAGCCTTGGGACGATACACGCATTGAGCCGGCCTCCTGCACCTTAGGTCCAACCTGTTTTTAACGCCTAATTAATCTCGCTGTAACTTGTTATTAATTCTTCGCTGCTAGTTCTGAGAAAGCTTCTCAATAATCCTCCAAGGAGTAACCATGAATTCCACTCGCAGACTTCGCGTCGGCGTGTCTCTTTTGGCTCTAATGCTGGCCGCCGCGGCAGCATCCGCTCAGACCTCCAGCACTAACCCCATTCAGCGCGTCCTGCTGATCAGCATCGACGGTATGCACGCGGTTGATTTCCTGAACTGCGCTAACGGCATCACCACCGCCAACAACGGCCAACCGTATTGCCCGGCGATTGCCGCTCTCGGCACGACGGGAATCAACTACGTTGCCGCCAGCACTTCAAAACCTTCAGATTCCTTCCCTGGCCTCACGGCCATCGTCACCGGCGGAAGCCCGGCCTTCACCGGTGTTTATTACGACGTTGCTTATTCCCGGAGTTACTCCGCTCCGGCGCAGACCACCGGCAATGGCCTCGGGGCCGGCCCCTGCACCCCTTTTGGGGCGCCAACGGGTACAACCACTGAATACGAGGAAGGCATTGACATCGACAAGACCAAGGTGAACGGCGGTGCTCCCGGCGCGGCTCTTACTGACGGCGGCCTCGCCTCCATCGATTCCGCGCGGCTGGTTCGCAACCCAAGCACAGGGTGCAAGCCCGTATTCCCGTGGGATTTCGTTCGCGCCAACAGCATCTTTAGCGTGATTCACGCCGCCGGTGGATATGCAGCCTGGTCCGATAAGCACCCTGCATACGCCTCCGTCGCTTCCGGCATCGGACCGAGTGCGCTCGACGACTTCTACTCGCCGGAAATCAACTCGACCGTGATCGGTCTTCCTGGAGTCACCACGCCCACCGGCGTCAACTGCTCCAGCATCGTCGATAGCGGCGCCGACCTGACAGCCTGGACTAACAGCTTCCAGAACATCCAGTGCTACGACACTTTGAAAGTGAACGCGATCCTCAACGAAATCGATGGCTGGAACCACCTCCGTACCAAGCAGACCAAGGTTCCCACCGTCTTTGGCATGAATTTCCAGGCGCTCAGCGTGGGCCAGAAGCTCATTGAAGCCAGCAACAAGACCACGGGCGGATATCTGGATGCCCAGGCTACCCCCAGCGCGGCGCTGCTGAACGAATTCCAGTTCGTCGACGCCTCGATCGCGGCATTCGTCAGCGAACTCCAGAAACAAGGGCTCCTGAGTTCGACGCTGATCGTTATAACGGCCAAACACGGCCAATCCCCTATCGATCCCAGCCGGTACGTCGGGCAGACCATCAATGGCACTTCGCCCGCTACCCTGCTCTCCAATGCGGGTTACCTGCCGTTTTCGGAGTCGACCAACAACCCAACCGGTATTGGCCCAACAGAAGATGACGTCTCGTTGCTCTGGCTGGCCAGCTCCGCCAACACCGACGCCGCCGTCGCAATCATCGAAGCGAACCCATCCACTACGACCGGAGTGGGGCTCGGGCAGATCTACTACGGCTCGTCGCTCGCTCTGAACTTCAACAACCCAACCAACGACCCCCGTACGCCCGACATCATCGTAACCCCGAACGTCGGCGTTACCTACTCCGGCAGCACCGCTAAACAAGAGGAGCACGGCGGGTTCTCCCACGACGATACGAATGTCGTTCTGCTGCTTTCCTTCCCAACCTTCCAGCCTAGGACGGTGAGCGCCGGAGTTGGCACTGCCCAGGTGGCGCCTACCATTCTTCGCGCCTTAGGAATCAATCCTTCGGCCCTGGAGGCCGTCCGTGCGGAGGGAACATCCGTACTTCCGGCGGTCCCATTCAACTAAACCCGCGCATAAAGATGGGGTAAACTGTCACAGCGGACGCTCCTTCGGGGGCGTTCGCTGCTTCCGGAGCCTTCTATCCACCCATGCGCCCTGCCCAGCGTCCGCTAACCACTGCGTTTCAAAAATCTTCTTCCATTCGCACCTTCCCTGTGTTAACAGGATAGACAGGCCTGTGTGATAACGGCCCTTGCGGTCCGCACTCAATGTCGTGCTATAATCGCGCGCCGTTTCAGAATAAGTTTCTGGTGGTCTTTTAATTTCTCGTGCCCCGGCAACCTTGCGCTGTTGTTTTGCGCCAGATGCCAAACGCAGATGCCAACTAAGATCAGGAGGAAAAATGACGATCGACGATCCCACGCTTTACGGACGTGATGAAGAAGATGAATTCGGCGATACCGGCGCTTACAGCGAGTCCCTTGAAGAAGATTTCGAAGAGGAAGAAGAAGAGGAAGAAGAATCCGGCGTACCGGAACCGGAAATGAAAGAGCCCGTGATGTCTACCCCGCCGCCTGCACCCAAGCCCGCATCAAGCGGCGGTGGCGGCCCCAAGAAACCACCTGCCAAAAAGAAGGCACCAGCGAAAAAAGCGCCCGCCAAGAAGAAAGCGGCCAAGAAACCAGCGAAGAAAAAAGCCGCAAAGAAGCCCGCAAAAAAGAAAGCGGCCAAAAAGCCAGCAAAAAAGGCCAAGAAGAAAGCGAAGAAAGGCCGTCGCTAGAGGGTGGTATAGAAATCAAGGAACCGCGGTCTACGGGCCGCGGTTCTCTTTTACGAATGACGACTTCTACTGTCGCGAAACCAATGGCGTCGGCGGACGGGGCTTGAAAGAGTCTGCGTTAAACCACATCCAAAGTTGCTGTCGGAGGCTCGTACTGGGTACCAGGTACTCGGTACTTACTACTTCTTCCCCCCAACCGTACTCAGACACCGCCCGTACAATTCCAGCAGTTGCGTCGCGTACTCCTCAGGCTTCGACGCCGACCCCGTACCTTGAAAACCCACACCGGACGACGTAGTTCGCCCGTACCCTGTGGTCATTGCGACAAACTTCATCAGATCGAGCGCGATATCCTCATTGCGGCGCGCACTCGCGTGCGAACCCGATCCTTCTTCCATAAGTCCCTCTCCTGTACCGGAAATATAAGGAAGTTCTTCTTCGTCTTCCATACCGCTAAGCTCCGAAAAAGATGATAGCAGGATCGGCGTTGTGCATACCTGCGGCGCGCACGAGCTTTGCCGCTCATCATCCAGACTCTGCGAAAACTCTGCTGCCAACTCAATAAACGCTTGGGAGTTGAAAATCCACTCGCGCGGTGCGACGCAGCCGTACCATCAACCAGAGCGATCCCAGGAGTAAGAACGGCGAAGAATAGAATCCCGGCGCCGGACGCGGAAAAGTCACTGCCGCAACCGTGTGTCCCAGAATCGTGAACAGGGTATGGCCGAGCCCGTTTAACAGCATGATCACGGCAAAGGCCCACGCCAGCAAGCGCAAGCCTCGCATTCCCCGCGCCGCCACCGGCGTCAGACAAAACAACACCGCGCAAACCACAATCAGCCCAATCAGCCATTCTCGAAATGCAAAGGCCCGCATGGGAAACCAGTCCCAGCGCTGTCGCAGAATGACTACGGTCGGGTTGTAGACGGCAAGAAAGCCGGTCGTGGCTTCGTCCACGATGTGCAGCGCAAACGCCACGCATAGCGCGAACCATGCGCTGCCAAAGCCTGACGCTGAAAGCGATGGTGGTGGTTCCCTCATGACTGTCTGTCAAAGGAATTTTCAATCACCGCCAGTCAATAGGCAATCGAAAACCCGCCTTCGCACGCGCACGAATGACCGATGTGGCACGATCTCACGCCGCAATATATCCCGCCGGGCGCCTCATGGAATATATCGCACATTAACGCGCCACTTCACTCATCAGCGCCAGCAGGTTTCCCTCGGAGTCGCGAAAGAACGTCATCCACAGATCATGCGTGGGCATTTTTGCGATCAGATGCGGCTCGTCTTCAAACCGAACTCCGCTTTCTTTCAGCTTGCCATAAGCCGTCTGAATATCGGGCACGGCAAAATACAAAACCGAGCTGGGATGATCGAACTCCGGCTTCTCCGCGCGATCCAGCATCAGCCGCACTCCGCCGCAATCGAAGAACGCCAGTCCCGGCGGCGCTTTGAAAAGCAGCTTCAACCCCAGCTTTTCCTCGTAAAAAGCCGCCGCGCGGTCCACGTCTTTAGCATTGATGGCGATCTGCCCAAGCCGCATGATCCCAATTCCAGTTGCCGTTGCGCTCATGTCCTTGACCTCCGTTGCAATATTAGTTAGCATAGCTAACTATATTACATGGCCGGAGTCAAGCGAAAAAGGCCGAGTGGAAAGAAGCCGGGAGCGCTGCGATGATGCCACCCGACACGATCATGCCCCCACCGGAGACCATCGCGGCCGCCGACCGCCTTCATTCTGCCGCCATCCATTTGCTGCGCCGCGTGCGCCTGCAGGATGCGGCCACGAGCATTGGCCCAGCGCAGTTGTCCGCGCTCTCAGTGCTGGTTTTTGCCGGCCCCAAGACGCTCGGCGAACTCGCTGCCGCCGAGCAGGTCAAGCCGCCCACCATGAGCCGCATCGTCGCTGGCCTTAAACGCAGCCATCTGATTGAAATCACCCGCGATCCCGACGACGCACGCCGCCTGCAGATCAGTCCCACCGCCAAAGGCACGCGCCTCCTCCAAGAAGGCCGCCGGCGCCGCATAGCCTACCTCGCCGCCCATCTCGCTTCGCTGACCGCGAATGAGCTAGCCCAGATCTCGGCCGCCGCCGAAATCCTGGAAATGCTTCTGCGCCGTTGGCAGTTTCCTCCGCCGTAGCGGCGTTCGTTCTTAGTGCTTTCTGGGCTAACGTCTGCATTCCCGTTCTAGTTTTATCTCCTCTGACTCGCGCTGTGAGGCGCGTCTGACTCCGCTTTACGGCGTATCCTGTCAGAGCGCGATTCGCAAGTTAACTTTCGCTCGGCCGCCGTAAGCTGTATCGCGTTCACGGGAGGGGCCAGTGTCCCAGCCTCCGATCCTCCGGCAATCCATTCTCCTCGCAACTCCATGCTTTGGCGGGGTGGTCTCGCAGAGTTACATGCTGTCGGTCATACGCCTCATGAGCTACGCGAAAACTGCGGGCTTCGAGGTATCGCTATCGATGGTGAGCTACGATGCTCTCATCTCACGCGCGCGCAGCACTCTGCTCGCTGCCTTCCTCGATAACCCCTCCGCCACGCACCTGTTGTTCGTCGATGCCGATATCAGCTTCGAGCCACAGCAGGTTGAGCGCCTGTTACATATTGACAAGGACTTTACCGGCGCGCTCTATCCGCTCAAGTCGATGGATTGGGATCTCATCCCGGAACGCTGCGTCGAGCGCGGCGAAAGCGTGCAGCAGGCTGCCTTGTCCTATGTCGGAACTTTTTTGCCCGATGCCGAGCGCAAGCAGGAAGGTGACTTTGCCACGGGAGTCTACGCTGGGGGCGGCTTTCAACTGATCCGCCGCAACGCGTTGCTAAAGATGATTTCCGCGTATCCCGAAACTCATTTCAACAGCGTGCATAGCCTGCCTATGTCAGGCGCTCGCCGGGATACAGTGCGGAGTTCGAATCTGTTCGCCCTCTTCGACTGCATCATCGACCCGGAAACCGGAGTCTATCTCAGCGAAGATTATTCCTTTTGTCTCCGCTGGCGGAAAATTGGCGGGGAGATCTGGATCGATGGCACAAGCAAACTGACCCATACCGGTCCCTATGATTTCGTTGGCGACCACGCATCGCGCTTCCCTGCTTCGGCGCCTAAGAAGTGACTCCTGCGTTGGGTCAACATCCCACGTCGAGCTAAGCCCAGTCCGAAAGAGATCTCTCGGCGTCATGTGAATCCGTCTCGCGCTTTGGTTTCTGCGCGTCGACAGTATCCTGTCGCTCTTGCTGGCTGGATTCCTCGCGCGACTCTTCGCGTGCTTCAATTTCTACGATAGAAGCTTCTCCAGACTCACTTTCGCCCGCCAACTTAGACGCAAACTCCATCAGCTTCTTTCTGGTGCTCTCCGCTTCCTGCTTCGCTGCCGCCTTTTCCGCGGCATACATCGCGTCCAGTTGAATATTTGGATTAACCTGGCTGGGACGAATATGCACAGCGATTCTCCTTTCGGGGAGAGTATCTGTTGACCTGTTGCAATCTTCATGCCCTATGCCGACAAACTCGATCTGATCTGAGTCCTAGGTGCGGCAGTTTCCGCCACGCTGATGCTTTTGTAGCTGCTAACTTCCACCACAACGAAAAGACCTCGTTCCTCCCCTTTCCGATTTAGAATGTCTGCCCATAGCCAAAATGAAATCGAGGACGATCATGCCCCGGACTTACATCCTTCTTGCCGCCTGCCTTTTCGCCGCCATCCTGTCCACCGCTCAGAACCAGGACTTCAGTAAAGTCCAAATGAAGGTCACAAAAGTTTCCGGCAACGTCTACATGCTGGAGGGTTCCGGCGGAAACATCGGAGCTTCGGTCGGCGACGACGGCATCGTAATCGTCGACGACCAATACGCTCCCTTGGCCGACAAGATTCAGGCTGCGTTGAAAGGCATCACCGACAAGCCGGTGCGTTTTATCATCAATACCCACTATCATCCCGATCACACCGGCGGAAACGCGTACTTCCAGAAGCAAGCTCCCATCATCGCGCAAGACAATGTTCGCAAACGCCTGGAGAGCGGAGGAGGCGGCGGCAATGGCGGGTCGATACATATCGACACCAAGCCCGCGCCTCACGAGGCCCTTCCCATCATCACCTTCGATCACGACATTACGGTCCACTTGAACGGCGAAGACATCCGCGCCCTCTATTTCCCCGCCGGACACACCGACGGAGACTCGATCATCTTTTTCCCGCACTCGAATGTCGTTCACATGGGCGACGACTTCGTCACCTATGGCTTTCCTTTCATCGATGTTGAAGGTGGCGGCAGCATCAACGGCATGATTGACGGCGTAGCACAAGTCGTCTCGCAACTCCCTGCGGATGTGAAAGTCATTCCCGGTCATGGTCCGTTATCCACTTTGGACGATGTACGGGCTTACCTCACCATGCTGAAAGAAACGCGTGACGCCGTGCAGAAAGCGTTAAAAGAAGGCCAGACCCTGGACCAGATGAAGCAGGCGAAGCTGCTCGAGCCTTGGAAGAAATTTTCCGGAGAGTTCGTCACTCAGGACGTCTTTCTTGAGACTCTCTACAATTCACTCACCGGGCAGAAGACTGGAAAGTTAATCAAACACAACTAAGTCAACGCTTTATCGCGAAACGTTCCACGTATCTCATAAGTCGTAACCCGCTCATGAAAGCCATCGTCTATCACAACTATGGTTCGCCCGATGTTCTTAAGTTTGAAGACGTTGCCAAGCCTGTTCCCAAAGAAAACGAACTCCTGATAAAAGTCCGGGCGGCCTCGCTCAATCCATTGGACTGGCACTTCATGAGAGGCACCCCCTACCTTTTTCGCATCATAGTCGGGCTGCGCAAGCCAAAGTTTATAGGCTTTGGCGCCGATGTCGCCGGCCAGGTTGAAGCAGTCGGCAAGGCCGTCACCCAATTCAAACCGGGCGACGATGTCTTCGGTGGTTGCCGTGGGGCGATCGCCGAATATGCGTGCGCTTCCGAGTCAGAGTCAGTCATGAAGCCCGACAACATAACCTTTGAGCAAGCAGCTTCTGTGAGGATAGCGGGCTTGACCGCGCTGCAGAGTCTTCGCAACAAGGGACACATTCAACCGGGACAGAAGGTGCTGATTAATGGTGCTGCAGGAGGCGTGGGTACGTTCGCAGTGCAGATTGCGAAGTCGTTCGGCGCCGAGGTGACCGGCGTCTGCAGCACCGGGAATCTGGAGATGGTTCGCTCGATCGGCGCAGATCGGGTTATCGACTACACTAAGACGGATTTCACCCAAGAGGATTTCACCCACGGCGGACGGCGTTACGACATCATTCTCGACCTCGTCGGGAACCATTCCTTGTCGGCGTACAGGCGCGTCTTAAATCCTAAGGGGATATTAGTCACGGCGGGAGGACCGAGCGGTCGATGGAGAATTGGCGTCCTTCGGGGCATCCGAGCCAAAGTGTGGTCAATGTTCGGATCACGGAAATTCGTCGGAATCCTCGCAAGAACGCTCAAGGAAGATCTGATCACCCTGCAGGAACTTCTCAAGATCGAAAAGGTGAAACCAGTCATCGACAGGCAATACAGCCTGAGTGAAGTTCCCGAGGCAATCCGCTATTTGGAAGAAGGCCACGCACGAGGGAAAATAATAATCGCCGTGCAATAGAATAACGCGTCAACAATTTTTTCCAGCAACAGTGTATACACGCTCCTCGACAGGTCCATCTCCGTTGTAAAGCGGCGCTAGATGAATTCCATGCTGCGCGGCAATCGTTCCGATCTCCTCAACCCGCTCCGGCGTGATGAATCCTCTTCCCTGAGAAAACGGTTCGAAGCGACGCTCCAGGGAAAGAGCCATCCCTTCCAGCAGACATCCATGCACAACGTCGGGAAACGGATGCCGGTTCAGAATTCCACGAAAATCCGGCGTGAATTTCATTCCTCCCGAGATTTGTCCCAGGCCGCCGAAGAAAACCTTGGCGCCGGGCATCTCCGCACTTGGAGCCAGGTTCTTCGGATAGCCTGCATCGCAAACAATTGCGCCGGGCGCTATCTCACGCAACCGAAACCCTGGCGACGCTAAACTTGCCGCGCAGATAACGAGATCGGCCTCTGCTGAGAATTGTTGTGAACCTGTCTGTTGCGAATCAGTCGCGATCTCCACCTCAATTCCTTCGCATTCGAATTCCGCGGCAAGCCGCCGTAGCCGTTCAACGTTGCGCGCGCAAAGCAGCACGCGCTTCACAAGAGGCGCTAAACACCGGGCGCAGCCTGAACCCACATCGCCCGTCGCTCCAACGATCAGCAACGTCGATCTTCGCAGGTCGCGCCCTTCCAGCGCGCACATCTTCTTGATGCCTCGAACGATAAATGCGACGGTCAAAGTGTTGCCGGTCGTGAAAACCGTATCATGTTTTTCTGGAAAGCAAATCGAAGTTACCCTCGATCAGAATGGAACTGAATCCGCCGAGGCTCACGATCCTGGCTCCAGCCTTGACCGCGCACTGCGCCGCTCCTCGAACCCGGGCCACGTTGTCGCGCAGGTAAGCTGAGTCCAAACGGTCAGGAGGAATAAACGAGTCGATGTAGATTCCGCGCGCCTTCGCGCCAACTTTCGATCCAACCTCTACGTGACACACTGCCCTCGGCGGAATCCAAGGCAGAATGTCTTTGATCTCATCTTCAGGCAGCGCCGCATGCTCTGGCCCGCGCAAAAATGCAAGCACGTCCGCAGCCGCCCGCCAACTTTCCTGATGACCGATCAGAGCGAAGTCGACATTGCCAATCCGGCCTCTAGTATCAACGGTCTCGCGCTCATCTACACTGGCAACTGAGTTACCCATGCAAGTGTTACCTCCCCGGGCAGCCCTAACTTATCCAGCGTCCGAAGGTACTGTTGCAGAGACGCGCCCCGCAGCTCGGCGGCACTCAGGCTGATCCCAAACAACGAGGGCTTTACGCAGCTGCCGTGGCACACTTCGCAATGCCCATGCACGCATTCTCTCGCCAGCATCTCGGCCAGCGTGGTCATGACCTCAAAATGCAACTGCCACACTTTGTCGTCGAAGCGGGGTGTATCCAATTCGCGCTCCGCTCGAAGAATCGCCATCGCGTGCTCGATGTGCTCCTCTTCCTCGGCCGCGATGGCAGCAAAAGTCTTGCCAAGACTTCCCGGCCCGACCCTGCCCACTCGGGCATAGCTGGCCACGGCGAATGACTCGAGCATGATTTCCTGCACGATCAGGCAGCCAATAAAGTCGCGCTCTGCGATGCGGCGCATGAATGCCTCGCGAAGCCGCTTCCAATGCTTCGCCTCGACGTTATTGGGCACCGGCACTCCAATCCTGCGCCCCTCGGCGGCGAACGCCGCGGCATGCCCTTTCTCGCCTTGCGCATGCTCCAATGCGTCGGCTATTTCCGCCGGATCCTCACATATCCCCGCTAACGCGGTGTAATTCATAGCGGCAACCAGTTCGCCCGTCATCGCCTGCGCCAGAACGTCTTGCCAGATCAATGCGGTGGGCGAAAGAGCAGCACATTCGCCGGGCATTGAGCAGATCAAATCGACATTGGACTCCACACGCCCTCCTCAACCTCGAAATTCCGCTTGGAAACGACTTCTCTTGCCCATATCTCTTGCTCATATATCGGTACGCAGAAACCGCGAATCGGTTCCATATTTTTGATGGTGGCCCAGGAAGGACAAAAACAGAGACAAGGCTAGTGGCACTGCAATGTGTCCGATCCCTTTGTGGACAACACATTATAGGGAAGGCCGCCCGCGAAATATTGCGCCAACCGCTCAAGGAACACGCGAAAGACTTCCCGATTCGTGCTCTGCCGTTTTATGATCCCTTGGGGGAGCTGCACTTTACTTTGCGTCCAACCCGCCGTGAATTCGCGCAGTCGGCCGTCGCCGCTAGCATCGCCGCCGCGCTGCCGGGCAGTTTTCTCGCGAGCTGCACCGTCTCCTCGAATGCGGCGCGCACGGCCAATTCCGCTGCCTCGCCGGTTTCACCCTCCCCACAGTCTTCAACGTCCTCCGTCGTATCCTTCCCTCAAAATTTCTTCTGGGGCGCGTCAACCTCCTCCTACCAGATCGAAGGCGCTTGGAAAGACGATGGCAAGGGCGAATCCATCTGGGATCGCTTCGCGCACCTTCCCGGAAAAATTAAGAATGGCGATACCGGCGACGTCGCCTGCGATTCTTATCACCGCGTGAGCGAGGATATTGCGCTCGTTCGAGCGATGAACTTGAACAGCTACCGTTTTTCCATTTCCTGGCCGCGCATCCAACCTATCGGTGCCGGCGCGGCAAACTCCAAGGGGATCGATTTCTACAGCCGCCTCGTCGATGCCTTGCTCGAAGCCCGAGTTCGCCCTTTTGTCACGCTCTACCATTGGGACCTGCCGCAGGCTCTCGAAGATGCCGGAGGCTGGCCCAATCGCGATACCGCGTCCCGTTTTGCCGACTACGTCGAGATCGTCGCGCAAGCCTTGGGCGACCGGGTTTCCGATTGGATGCTCTTCAACGAACCGGCCGCCTTCACCTACCACGGCTACCTCGAAGGAATTCACGCTCCCGGCCATCAGAGCATCCTCGACTTTCTACGAGCGTCGCACACTGTGAACCGGGCACAGGGCGCGGCCTTTCGCGCGTTGAAGGCAGTTCGTCCGTCAGCCCGCGTTGGCACCGCCTTCAGCATGTCAGCATGCGAGCCGGCGACGAATTCCGAGGAAGACCGGCAAGCCGCAGAACGAGCTCATGCCATTACGAACTTGTGGTTCCTGGATCCCGCGCTGAACGGCCGCTATCCCGAGGCGCTCGCGTTTTTTCCTGAGACTGCCATGGGAATCAAGTCCGGCGATCTGGAAAAAATGCGGGCGCCGCTCGATTTCCTCGGCATTAATCTTTACTACCGCACCATCGCCTCGGCGGCCAGCGGACTCGAGCGCCTCGCGCACCCGCAGCAATGGCTGTTTCCGGTAAAGATGGTAGGCGGCCAGGGCCCCAAAACCGATATTGGATGGGAAATTTGTCCGCAAGCCTTGCACGACATGGTCATGCGCATCACGCGTGACTTCAACCGGCCGCAGATTGAGATTACCGAAAGCGGATGCGCTTACAATGATGCCACTGACGCGAACGGTGTCATTTACGATACTCGCCGTATCGAATATCACCGCCAATATCTGCATGCGCTGGCGCGCGCCATGGCCGATGGCGCCGACATTCGCGGCTATCATGCCTGGACATTGCTCGATAATTTCGAGTGGGCGGAAGGTTTCAGCCAGCGCTTCGGCCTGGCCTATGTGGATTTCAAAACTCAGAAGCGCACGCTGAAAGAATCAGGCCGCTGGTACGCGAGGGTAGCCGCAGAGAATCGTGTTACGCCCGTCTGAGCGGCAGCGGCCGAGACTACACGGCCGGGGCTTGTTATTTCGAGTCCGAAAGTTTCAGGCGATCTCGTTCTTCCGCGAGCTTTCTTTGCAGCGCAGGATTTACTAGTGCCACCGGCACGTTTACATCTCCAACCTTGAACTCGGTAGGATCGAACGTGGCGTATCCATCCTTCTGCCCCATGTGCCCGGAAATCGTGACCCAGACATCCCTTCCGCCAATTTCCGTCAGAAATTGCCCATGCACCGTATCGCCTTCGTAAGTCACCTTCTGATCTTTTATGTTCGGCGCTCCGCTGCCCACCTCCGATTCCGGAGATAGCGTCGCCGAACCCGCGCTCGCGCCTAGCATCTGATTGATCGCAGCGCCAATCGCGTCGGAGTTCGAAATAGAGTGCGGTTCAGCAGCTTTCACGCTCTGGGATGCCGGCACGCTCTGGGCCACCTGCGGTGTAGCGGACGTCATTGCGGAAGACAACGCGGTGTTTCCTGCGCTGCTTTGGTCTTGCCATGACGCCAGCGAGGTTGGTTGCGCTGGCGTCATGGCCGGCACCATCGGATCTGGTTTTTGATCGAGTGTCTGCGAGTTTACGGGCTGGACATTGGCCGCAGTCCCTGCCATCGGCTTCGGCTCTTGCGCTACCGGCACAGGCCTTTTTACCAGCAAAATCACTGCCACAACCAGAACCACAAGTGTGGCAATGCTGATGACGCGGTCAAGCTTGAGTGTCATGAAAGCCCTCGAACGGTCGGCCCAAAGATTAAGGGTAAAAGACAGACAGGCCCTAATCATCGTAGCCGGAACCGGCGCAGGGTATCAGGTTGCAGAAGTCACTAATGAGGATGGTACTTCGGTCACATACGCAGATGGACAAGCCGATTAGCCTAGCTTCTTGATCAGTACTTCATTCACCAATTGCGGATTGGCCTGTCCCCTGGAGGCTTTCATCACTTGCCCCACAAAAAATCCAAGCATGGTCTTCTTGCCAGCGCGGTATTGTTCGAGCTGCTTGGGATTCGCCGCAACCACCTCGTCGATGATCTTCTCCAGTGCGGACGTGTCCGAAGATTGTTGCGGGCGGCCTTCCTCCTCGTAAACTTCCAGAAAATCTTTTCCCCGCTCGAAGCAAAGATCGTAGAGATCTTTGAGCATCTTGCCGGAGATCGCTCCGCTCTCGACCAGATCAGCCGATGCAGCCACGCCCTTCATCGAAATCGGAGACTGCTCGATTTCCGCGCCCATCGCTTTCAAGCGTCCCATCAGTTCGCCCTGTACCAAATTTGCCACGCGCTTGGGATTCGTCGCGGCCTTCGCCGCCGCCTCGAACTGATCGGCCAGCGACTTCGAAATCGTCAACACCTGCGCGTCATACTCCGTCACCCCAAACTCACGGACGAACCGCGTCCGCCGCGCCTCCGGCAATTCGGGCAAGGTCCTCGCAATCTCGGCCTTCCACTTTTCATCGACCACCAGCGGCAGCAGGTCAGGCTCCGGAAAATAGCGGTAATCATGCGCCTGCTCTTTCGAGCGCATGCTGTAAGTCCTGCCCTCATGTGCATTGTAGAGTCGCGTCTCCTGCGTGATCTTGCCGCCGCCCTCCATCACTTCAACCTGCCGCGCGATCTCGTAGACCAGCGCTTCGCGGATGAAGCGAAACGAGTTCACGTTCTTGATTTCGGTCTTCGTGCCCAACCCTTTCTGCCCGCGCGGGCGCACGCTGACATTGGCATCGCAGCGCAGCGATCCCTCCTCCATGTTGCAGTCGCTCACCCCGGTGTAGAGGATGATCTCCTTCAGCCGCGTCAGGTATTCGTAGGCCTCATCGGGGGTGGCGATGTCAGGCTCGCTGACGATCTCGATCAGTGGCACCCCGGTGCGGTTGAGATCGATGGCAGTTTTTTCGTCGGAGTCCGGAAACCCTTCGTGCAGGCTCTTGCCAGCGTCTTCTTCGAGATGCACCCGTGTAATCCCGATCCGTGTGGCGCGGACACCCTTCGGCAAGCTCAGGGCAGGCCTCTTGTCCGCGCCTTTCCCCTTTGCACCGATCTCGATAAATCCAAATTCCGCCAGCGGCTTGTCATACTGCGAAATCTGGTAGCCCTTGGGCAGGTCGGGATAGAAATAATTCTTGCGCGCGAAGATCGAAGTTTCATTAATGCGGCAATTCAACGCCATCGCCGCCAGCACAGCGAACTCGATCGCCTTGCGGTTCAGCACCGGCAATGCTCCCGGCATTCCCAGGCACGCCGGACAAACATTCGTATTCGGCGCCGCCCCGAATTGCGTGGAGCAAGAGCAGAAAATCTTCGACGCCGTCAGAAGCTGCACGTGCACTTCAAGCCCGATGACTGGCTCGTAGGCGGTGAGAGCAGCGATAGCGGCGTCTGCGGAAGTCGACATGTTTAGTGATTATAAGACAGGGGTCTGTAGGATTCTTGATCCCGCGCCGATGCCGGGAGGGTCGAGCATAGTGTCGAGCTACTTCCCCATCACGATCTCGAAGTACATCAACTCCTTGCCCTTGGCGTCGTTGACGCCTTCTACGTAGATGTGGGCGCCGGCGAGGGGGGCGTCGATGCCCTCCACGTCGAAGAAGAAAAATCCCGACTGGGTGGTGTGAGGCTCGACGGCTTTGGCGGCGAATTGCGAAGACTCGATCTCATCGCGCTCTTTTTGGGTGATGGTGCCCTTCACCTTTTTCTGAGGGATGGGAAAAGGCAACGGGGCGTTGGTGTTGGTGCGAGGATTGGTGATGCGGCGATAGATGTCGTCTGGCGCAGCTGGGGTAAGCTTGTCACGGTTGGCAGTGGTGAGCGTGACCTGCATGTTGGCGATGGAGATGGGCTGCGAGCCGTCGTTGGTGACGATGAAGAAGATGGGAAGGAAACCGTGCTCGTCGAACTTCACGGAAAATATTTTCGTTTTGCTGGGAGTGTCGTAGGGGTCGGCGGCGATGGCGGTTTTCTCGTCGGTATGATCGTCGTGCGCGGGATAAGTCTTCGCGGGCTGCGCTTGCGGCTTTACGAAGTCCTTGGCCGTCAGAGATAGCGAAGTCAAAATCACCGCGGCAAAAACACCAGCGCGCTTCGCCCTTCGAGCCAACTTCATGGAACGATTATAGTGGTTCCTCGATTGGCTTTTTGAGTTCTTTGCGGCCGCCTCTTTACCTACTAAACGCACTGTTGCGATCCACCAGGGGCGACCATCGTCCAGTCGGAACTTTGTTTAGAATGGCTGGACTTGATCTCATCTCTCTATAGCTTCCTCTACAGCGTGGCTCTGGCCGCCGGGATGGTAGTGTCCCTGCCTTATTGGCTATTCCAGATGGTCCGCCACGGCAAATACCGCAAGGGGCTTGGCGAAAGGCTGGGGCGAGTGCCCTCGCGGCTTCGTTTGCCAGCGGAGGCCGAGTCGACAATCTGGATTCACGCCGTTTCTGTCGGGGAAGTGTTGGCGGTCGCGGGGTTGCTGGAGGAACTTCAGCGGCGCTTACCGGAGCATAAGATATTTGTTTCAACGACCACAGATACTGGTCAATCCCTCGCGCGGAAGCGATTCGGCGACAATCGCGTCTTTTATTTCCCAATGGACTTCGCATTCGCGATTCGTCCTTACTTGCGAGCGCTGCATCCGCAATTTGTAGTCATTGCGGAGACCGAGTTCTGGCCAACTTTTATTCGACTAACGCGTGCGGGCGGATCGCGGATTGCGGTGGTGAATGCGCGTATCTCGGACCGCTCGTGGCCGAATTACCGGCGCTTTCGCGGACTGCTGCGAAGAGCGTTGGTGGATGTGGATCTCTTTCTCGCACAGACGCAGGAAGATGCGACACGGTTGGAAGGCATCGGCGCGGCGGCGGATCGCGTGCGCGTCACAGGGAATTTGAAATTCGACATTCCAATGCCAATTGCGCCTGCGATTGTTAAGAGATTGCGTGAGTCAATCACGGCGAGCGGCGCAGGGCCTGTGCTCGTCTGCGGCAGCACCGTGGACGGGGAAGAATCACTTTTGTTGAAAGCGTTCGGGAACTTGCTGGTGCAGCATCCGCGAGCGGTGATGATTCTTGCGCCGAGGCATCCCGAACGGTTTCCAGCTGTCGCGGAGTTGCTCGATCAAATGTCGATTGGCTTCTGCAGGCGGTCGTCGTGGAACGGCGATGCTTTGCAAGGGAAGATTTTTCTGCTCGATACGATTGGAGAATTAGCAGCGATGTACGCCCTCGCCGATATCGCATTCGTGGGCGGCAGCCTGGTGGCGCGCGGCGGACACAATATTATCGAGCCGGCGCAGCACGGAGTAGCGATAGTCGTCGGAAATCACACGGAAAACTTTCGCGATATTGTGAGCTTATTTGAAAGCCGGAGCGCGGTGCGGATTGTCGGTACCGCCGAGTTGCCGCTGGTGCTTCTGGAGTTGCTGGCGAACGATGAAGAACGTCGAAGTTTAGGAGAGCGCGCCGCTGAGACCACGCAGTCGGAGATTGGCGCAACCGCGCGGACCGCGGCTGCGCTGGAGGAGTTGCTGATACGGCGATGAACTTGAATCCCCTATCGCCAATTTACAGAGGGATTATAGGCGTACGTAATACGCTCTACGATCATCACATTTTGCACACGAGTTCGCTCGAAGGGCCGGTGATCAGCGTTGGAAATCTTTCGACCGGGGGCTCCGGAAAAACTCCGTTTGTGATTCTGTTGGGAGAGTTGCTGAAAGCCCGCGGGATTCGCTTTGATGTGCTTTCGCGCGGATATGGGCGCAAGACCCACGGCACACTGTTAGTCGATCCTGGAGGGCTGCCGCGGGATTTCGGCGATGAGCCCTTGCTGATTGCGAGGCGGCTGAACGTGCCGGTCGTGGTTGGAGAAAGTCGCTATGAGGCGGGGCGACTCGCAGAGGCAAAGTTCGGACCGCAGATTCACTTGCTCGATGATGCGTTTCAGCATCGCAGGCTGGCGCGTGATTTCGACATTGTGCTGGTGACGCCGGATGATGCGCGCGATCGACTGCTGCCTTCAGGAAGGCTGCGCGAACCGCTGCGCTCGTTGCAGCGAGCCGATACCGTTGTGCTTACCAGCGGGGCAGCGGCTGAGGCGTTCCCAGTCGTGGGAAAATTCGTCTGGCGGTTGCGCCGTGGGATTGTGTTGCCAGCTGAACTCAATACTCCGGCTCGGCCCCTTGTATTCTGCGGCATTGCACGGCCGCAGAATTTTCTGCTGCAGCTCCGCGCAGCGGGTATCGATCCCGCGGCCCAGGCATTTTTTCGCGACCACCACGCTTACACAGAAAAGGACATTCGCGATTTGCTGCAACTGAGGCAGCGCAGTGATGCCGGCGGGTTTATCACCACCGAAAAAGATGCGGTGAATCTGTGCGGTTATCTCACGGCGCTTGCGCCTCTCACCGTGGTTTCCGTGAAGATGGAACTTGCCGACGCTGCTAACGCAATCGATACCATGCTGCGCGTGATCGAGGAGCGGCGCAGAGTTCGTGAGAAAATGCCCCAGAGGGCAACAAGCCAGCAAAGCGGATGACCAGGCATTTGAAAGACAAAGACAAGCATAAAGAACGGCTGCGGAAGATCGTCGAGGCCTTTCCCAAGGTCACCATCACGGTGTTGGGGGATCTCGTGGCCGACGAATTTGTGTACGGAGAAATCTCGCGCGTGTCGCGCGAGGCTCCAGTGCTGATTCTGAAGCACCGCGAGCGTACCGTGGTGCCGGGTGGGGGCGCGAATGCCATCAACAATCTGGCTGATCTGAGTGTGAACGTGCTGCCGGTGGGCGCGATTGGCGATGACGAGCCGGGACGAATGCTGGTCAAGTTTTTTCGTCACAAGCGAATTTCGGTCAGTGGCGTGCTGAAGGACAAGACCTACGCCACGGTCACCAAAACGCGCATCCTCGCGGGCATGACGCACAATTCACGGCAGCAGGTCGTGCGCGTGGACCGGGAGCCAGAGAATCCTCCGAATCAACACCTCACTCGTGAATTATTTCTAGCAGCGCGAGAATATCTGCGCGCCTCGGATGCTCTTCTGGTTTCGGATTACGGCTATGGGTCAGCGACACCGGCAATCGTGAATGCTTTGCGGCAAGCGGGACGGCGAAAAGTTGTGCTTGTGCCGTTAATTCTCGATTCGCGGTACCGGTTACTAGAGTATTCCGGAGCAACGGCGGCTACTCCGAATGAGCCAGAAGTCGAAGCGGCCTTGGGATTTCGCGTGGACGACGATTGGCAGAAGTTGGTGCAGGCCGGTGAAACAATTATCGAGAAGATGAAGTTACAATCGCTTTTGATTACGCGCGGGCGCGACGGCATGGTGGCCTTCGAGCAAGGGCGCCAACCAGTCGATATCCCCATTTTTGGCTCCGACCAGGTCACGGATGTAACCGGCGCGGGCGATACTGTAATTGCCGCGTTCAGCGCGGCCTTGGCTGCAGGCGCCACTACTGAAGAGGCGGCGCAGTTGGCGAATTATGCGGGCGGAATTGTGGTAATGAAACGGGGGACCGCGACCGTTTCTCGTGAGGAATTGTTGCGCGCCATCGAGCAGACTCCGCCGGTGACTCGGCCTCATTGATTTGGTTAGTTGATGACTGACTGCATTCTGCAACTGATCTGAGGCGGCGAAGATTGGAAATCACTGGAACAGGCAACGGGAAAATTCTCGGGCGTCAAGCGCTGCGCGAGCGCGTGGAGCAGTGGCGGCGCGCAGGCGAGAGGATTGTTTTGGCCAATGGAAACTTTGATCTGCTGCATGTCGGCCATGTGCGTTATCTCAATGGCGCGAAGGCGTTGGGCGGCAAATTGATCGTTGCCATCAATGCCGACGAATCAGTGCACGCGCTTAAGGGGGAGGGGCGTCCGGTAATGCCGGCGGAGGAGCGCGCCGAAATCGTTGCCGCGCTCGCCGACGTCGATGCAGTGGTTATTTTTGCCGAGCTCGATGTGCGCGCTCTCATCCGCGAGATTCGCCCAGATGTTCAGGCGAAGGGCACGGACTACACGGAAGAGTCTGTTCCTGAGCGTGATACGGTCACCGAATACGGAGGCCGAGTCGCGATCGTCGGCGACCCGAAAGATCACTCCACTAGCGAAATTATTCGCGCACGGCTGGCGCCGAGGAAGCCGTGAGCTTCGAGTCGAAGCGGCCCGATATTCCGGCGGACAACATTAAACGAGTATTGATTGTTCGTCTCAGCGCTATGGGGGACGTGCTCCATACGCTGCCCGCAGTTCATACCTTACGGGAAGCGCTGCCGGAGGCCTTCTTTGGCTGGCTGATTGAAGAACGCTGGGCCGAACTGCTGTGCGCGCCGGGAACCGCGAGGCGAGGTTCTCGATCTTCAGCGCGGCCATTGGTGGATGAAGTCCACACGGTGAATTTAAAGCGGTGGGGGAAATCGCTGTTTTCGATTTCCACTGCTCAGCGAATCGCCATAGTTTGGAACGATGTTCGCGGCGCGAATTACGATGTTGCCGTGGATTTGCAGGGAGCGATGCGGTCGGCGATCCTGGCGCGGTTTTCGGGAGCGCGCACGGTGTACGGTGCAGCCGACCCGCGAGAGTCCCCCGCAAGCTTGTGGTATACGCGGAAGGCGGTGACGCGAGGACGGCATGTCATCGAACAGAATCTCTCGGTGGCTGAGAGCGTATTGCAGTCGATGGGTGTATCCGTTCCGCCGAGACCTTTCACGGCAGAGTCCAGATGTATTCTGCCTCGGGACAGTCAAGCTGAGTGCCGAATTGAGCAGCACCTTGCCGAGAGCGAGATTCGCGAGTTTGCCATTCTCAACCCCGGAGCAGGGTGGGGGGCGAAGCGCTGGCCTGCCGAACGGTATGGCGAAGTCGCCCGCAAATTGGCGGCGCAGGGGCTGTGTTCGATTCTCAATTATGGTCCGGGGGAAGAAGAATTGGTTCGCGCGGCGGAGAGTGCTAGCAGAGGCGCGGCGCTGGCGATGAGCTGCACCATCACGGAATTGATTGCGTTGACGCGACGCGCGCGTATGTTTATTGGCGGCGATACGGGTCCGCTGCATCTGGCGGCGGCGTTACGAGTTCCTGTGGTGGCGATTTATGGGCCCACGGATCCGGCGCGAAACGGTCCGTATGGAACGCAAAGCATTGTGCTACGGAGTGCAAGCAGTTTAACCGACCACGCGCGGCACAGTGCGCCGGATGATGGATTGTTGTCGATTAAGAGTGAAGATGTCGTCGCGGCGGCTGAGAAATTGCTGGCAGACACATCAGGAGCCAACACTCCGTAGGATTTCTAGGGCCCACGCGGCCCTGAAGTGCCCATCTTCAACGGTTATCGCCGAAGGTCATCGCTGAACTGGCTTCTTTCTGACAAAATGGGTCAGTGGTCAAAAATCGCGCGGCGCATTCGAGTGCCGCTGGGCTTTCTCTTTGCAATGGTCTATTTCTGGCTGGCGCGGCCTACCTGGCTATCGATGGCGATGGGTTTGATTGTGGTTGCGCCGGGGCTTCTAGTTCGCGCGCTAGCTTCGGGACATGTGCGCAAAAACGAGTCGCTGGCAACGTCGGGGCCCTATGCTTACACGCGCAATCCGCTTTATCTAGGATCGCTACTGATTGGCGTGGGCTTCGCCGTCGCGGCGCGGAGTTGGTGGGTGGGGGTGGCGCTCATCCTTATGTTCTTTGCGATTTATCTCCCGGTGATTCGGGACGAAGAAGCATTTCTGCGGCTCAAGTTTTCAGAATTCGAGGAATATGCGCGGCAGGTGCCAAGGATGCTGCTGAGGCTTACGGCAGCTGGCAGCGAGGGTTCAGCGGGATTTTCGCGGGAGTTGTATTGGAAGCATCGGGAGTGGAACGCGCTGTTGGGGGTTGTGGGAATGATAGTGGGGTTGGTGGTAAAGATGATGCTCTTTCGCAACTAGATAGGGCTTCAGTGCTTAGAACGCACAATCAGAGTGATAATAGCCCCAGCCAAGCCTCCCGAAAGAATGCTAGCCAGCAAGTTCAACCATGTCTTGTTGCTCTCAATCCAGTTCTTGACGGTGGGCCACCAAGGTTCTCTCGGATTACCGGTTATTCGTTTGCCGGGCTTATTGTAGAGAAGGGCGCCTTCTCCGACGGTGTGCAGCACGATTGAACAGAAATGGTCGCGTCGTTTCAGATGAAAATCGGCCTTGCTCAGGTTAAACAAGGTTACGATCAGAGGACCGTTGTATCCCGGATCAACTTTCGAGAGAGTGTTTGTGATTCCCTGCTGTAGCAAACTGACCTTCGGTACAACGTAGCCGAACAGGTTCCTAGGCAGAAAAACCACTTCCTCGGACTGAATGAGGACGGCATTGCCAGGATGCAGGACTAGTTCGCCGTCTTCCGGTAGCTCCGTTTTCTCGGCATCCCTGTGCCCTTTGTACTCGCTGCCTACTCGCAAGTCATAGCTCACGTTCGACGATTTACCGGACAATTGGGGCGCATCGAGGTTGAAAATGAGTGCCGCATTGCCCTCAAAACCACCGGCAGCTTGGAAACCATCTTCGTTGTCTACGACTGAAACTCCTAGCCTTAGGGGTACGACGCTCATGCGAACCTCATGTCGATATGCCGGCGGGACGCAAGTCAGAGTAATCAGCACCTGAGGCGCTGTCAATCTTTCACGCAGCTCGGCACCTGTAAGAACCCTTTGAGGAGCTTATGTTTGTCACAGCGGCAAGGGATCCTTCGACTGCGGCAGTACTCCGCATTCGCGAAGTACTGTCTTCGCTCAGGATGACAACGTTAGGAAATTATTTCTGCGCCACCAATTCCCGTGCCCGATTCAGCTCCGGCCTCGTGGAATTTGATCCGTCGCAGATTTTCAACAGCAGCACGTAGTATTCGTTCGCATCGGTTTGTTTGCCGGCGGCTTCGGCGGCGCGGGCTGCACCATAGAGACCATTAAAGCGGTTGGGATTGAGTTTCAGGTCGGTCTGATATTCGGCAAGAGCTTGCTGTGGACGCTTCGCCTCCAGCAATATGTCGGCGAGTTGCTCCCGCGCCGGAATCCCTTCCGGCTCTTCGCCGAGTTTGTCGGCTTTATAGGCAAGAGTGCGAAGCATCGAGATCGCTTTAACGTCTTCGCCTTCCGCATGCAATATCCACGCCTCGGCTTCCTCATAGTCTTCGCCCACTCCTTCCGCGTATTCGGTTTTCTTTTCGGCCACGAATTCTTTGCGGATGGCCTCAATCTCCCGCAAATCTTTGTGCGCCTGGGCGAGATCGCCGCTGCGGGCTGCGCCGATGGCTCGCGCCCAGTACGTGATGGATTGATCACCTCGGAGAGCACCGGGCACAACCTGCAATGCAGCCGCGTCCGACCAGTGGCGGAGTTCAAGATCGTAGATCGCGGGGAACTTCGTCAGGGCGTTAGTTTCAGGATCGAAATCCGGACCGTACATCGACTTCATTTTCGGCATGGCTTTCACTTCGTCGATCAGCTTGGCCGCGTCAGCTTCGCGTCCGCTTTGCAGGTAGGCGTAGAGCAGAAAATCCATGGCGTGGAATTGATGTCCCTCGCCGCCCATGTGCATGGCTGCAGTCTTGCGAGTGGCAGCGATGGAAGCGAGATTTGAGTTGATATCGTCTTGCCACAAGCCGACACGGGCGAAAATGTGCGAAGGCATGTGCAGGGCATGCGGTGCCGCAGGCGCAATCTGAGCATAGCGCCGCGCGGCGGGCAGGCCGAGTTCCGCGAGCCGCGGCTTGTCATAGCTATGGATGAGGTAATGCGCGACGCCGGGATGGTCGGGCTCGACAGCGAAGAGTTTTTCCAGGATCGCGGCGGCCTGCTTGCGGTTGGCAAAAGTTTCATCGTCGTGCGGTTCGGAGGCGAGCAGAGAAAGCGCGTAGAAAACCGTGGCTTCGTGATCGGCAGGGTAGGTCTCGTAGACTTTCTTCATCGAATCGGAATAGGCTTTGGCCCGAGCCGCATGGTCAAGCTTTTTTGAGTTGCTGTAGAAAGCTGAAATCGCGGCAATGTAAGCCCGCTCGCGTGGAGTTGCCAGGCCATCGGTGGTTTCGGCCTCATGCGATTCATCCAGGCCGCGTTCAATTACTTTTACATCGGGATGATCCCAGAGTTGGTGCCACAGGCTCATGGCCACGCCCCAGTGCGCCATGGCGCAACGGGGATCGTCGAGGCCGATCTGCCGGAATTCTTTTTCCGCCTCTTCATACCAAAAAGAGTGCAACAGAGCGACACCGCGCTCGAACGGCTTCTGCACCCCGGCAGCGCAGGAGACGGGAAAGGTGACCGTCCCAAGTTGCGCGGCAGTCAGATCCTCGTGGTGATGATGACTCTGATCGTCATCGGCAACGGCAGAAACTGCCGCGATCGATGCAAAAAAAAGAGGAAGGAGCAACCACCCGATGCTTTTCATAAAAACCTCTCTGAACCGCGAGTTTAGCTGCGTAACGAGCCGGGGGTCAAACGCAGGCTCTTAGAGTCATCATGAAATGGTAGCGTTCTAGTTTGAAACTAGGACACTCCCCATGAAATCGTGACTGGAATAATCGAATCCCCTTCTGCTAGAATTTCGCGCACTTAGAAGTTTGGTCATGTGCGGGGCCGCTTAGCGTGCTTAACATGCTTCGAGCGATACGGGGCGTAGAATCCACGCATTCAAATGTTGCCAACCTCGCAGGGAGTAGCCATGAATTTGCACCCTGGGCCCGAGAAACGTCGCGCAGTCGAAGTACGTCTGGCTGAGCTGGCTTCCATCCGGCGAGCTCTCCAGGAAAACGAAGACTGGTATCAGGATCTGGTCGAACATAGCCAGGATCTGCTGTGCATCCACGATCTCGAAGGCCGGCTTCTGGCGGTGAACCCAGCTCCAGCGCGAGTGCTCGGCTATAGCATTGAAGAACTGCTTCAAATTCCAATGCGGGAGCTGATTGCTCCGGAATTCCGTTCCGAGTTCGACTCCTACCTGAGTGAGATTGAAAGAGCCGGCGAAGCGCGAGGTTTACTGACCGTGATAACACGGTCGGGAGAACGGCGCATCTGGGAATTTCACAATACACTGCGAACTGAGGGCGTGGCGAAGCCGATTGTGCGCGGCACGGCACACGATGTTACGGAGCAGAAGCGGGCCGAGAAGCTGCTGCGCGAGACCAGCGAGGAACTGCTTTCCAGGGTCAGGGAAAACGAGCTCACGATTCGTGAGCTGAAATTGTTTCGAACCCTGGTGGATCACAGCAACGATGCTATTGAAGTAGTCGATCCGCAGACGCTTCGGTTCCTCGATGTCAATGAGAAGGCCTGCTCAGACCTGGGTTACAGTCGCGAAGAACTTCTGTCCCTGCGGGTTCCCGATATCAATCCTACGGCCACCAAGTCTTCCGTCGCAAAAGATGTAGAGCAGTTGAGGGAAACCGGATCCGTGGTGAAGGAATGCCTGCACCGGCGGAAAGACGGGTCCACCTTTCCAGTAGAAATCAGCATGACCTGGGTGGAACTCGATCGAGATTACGTCGTGGTGAACGTCCACGACCTCACCGAGCGGAAATTTGCAGAGTCCCGGCTTCGGGCCAGCGAAGAACGCTACCGCGCGGTTCACGACCGTGCCCCGGTTGGTATCTGCTGGATTGAAACTGCGAGCGGACGGTTTCTAGGAGTAAATCCGAAATATTGCGAAATTGTCGGACGGACTGAGCGGGCGCTCTTGGGTCTCACGTTCCACGAAATCACCCACCCCGATGACGTGAAGGAGAACCTCAAAAGACTGCGGGAACTCGTGGAAGGAGAGGGGCGGCACTACGTAATCGAAAAAAGATACATCCGCCCGGATGGCTCGGTCCGTTGGGCGGAAGTCGAGGTAGTAGCTATGTGGCCTAACGGTGAAGACCCAGTCTGGCACATGGCTATTGTCCAGGACATAACGGAACGCAAGCAGGCGGAAGAGGCGCTACGAACCAGCGAGCGGCAGCAGCACAAGATCGCAAAGCAATTGGAGACGGAACGCGCCCGCTTGATCGAGGCCCAAGCTGTGGCAAAAGTGGGCAGTTGGGAAACCGAGTTGCCAAGCCTTGAGATCACCTGGTCCGAGCAGACACACCGAATCTTCGAGACTGACCCCTCCCATTTTCACCCCAGTCGTCCAGACTTTGTGAAACTTATTCATCCAGAGGATCGCACGAAAGTGGATGCGGCCTTTGAGGCTTCGCTCGAAAAGGGTGCACCTTCCAAGGTTGAATATCGGATTGTCATGGCAGACGGTCGCGTCAAGGTCCTGGAGGAGCATTGGAAAGTTTTTCGTGATGAAGAACGACGGCCGGTTCGCCTAGTGGGTACTTGCAGTGATATCACGGAGCGCAAGCAGGTGGAGGAGGCCTTGCGTCAGAGTGAACAACGATTCCGCGTCGCGCTCGAAGGCTCTCCCACCACAGTTTTCAGCCAAGACCGCGACTTGCGCTACACCTGGGTCTACAACCCGCAGGAGGGCATGTCCGAAGAAGATATCCTGGGCAAGACCGACGAGGAACTATTTGGGCCAGAAATTGCCGACCGGATGACCGCTGTGAAACGGAAGGTGCTGGAAACGGGCCGACCTACGCGGCAGGAGTTTTCGCTCACGGCGCGCGGCAAGATCTACTATTGCGACATTACAATAGAACCTCTTCGCGATGCCACGGGCTCTGTGATTGGGGTGAACTGCGCCTGCGTCGACGTAACTCACTTGCGTGAAATTACCGAAGAGCTTCGCCTGGCCAAGGAGAAGCTCTCCGAAGAGAAACTCTACCTGGAGCAGGCCATCAACAGCGAACTAGGCTTCGGAGAGATCATTGGCCGCAGTGGCGCCATCAAAGAAGTAATGGAAAAAGTGGGCCAGGTGGCGCCCATCGACGCGACCGTGTTGCTACTCGGCGAAACCGGCACAGGGAAAGAACTGGTTGCGCGTGCCCTGCACCGCATGAGCAACCGGCAGGCCAACAGCTTTATAAAGTTGAACTGCGCCGCTATTCCTTCAGGCCTGCTGGAGAGCGAGCTGTTTGGACATGAGAAGGGGGCGTTCACGGGCGCGGTTGCAAAGAAAATCGGCCGCTTGGAACTGGCGGACCAAGGCACACTGTTTCTGGATGAAATCGGAGAGATCCCTCTGGACTTGCAGCCTAAACTGTTGCGAGTTTTGCAAGACCAGGAGTTTGAACGGCTGGGCAGCACACGAACATTGAAAGTTAATTTTCGTCTTGTCGCGGCCACCAACCGGAACTTGCTGCAGATGGCGAAGCAGGGGGAATTTCGCAGCGATCTGTATTACCGGCTGAATGTGTTTCCGATCCATTTACCCGCGCTGCGCGAGCGGCGCGAGGACATTCGGTTGCTGATCGATCACTTTGTGCGCAAGTATGCCCTTCGCATGAACAAGGTCATCACCAGCATTCCCGCGAAAACGATGGAGACACTGGTGCGCTGGGATTGGCCGGGGAACATTCGCGAACTCGAGAATCTGGTGGAGCGCTCGGTGATCCTCACTCCCGGCTCGGTTTTGCAGACGCCGCTGGGCGAATTGCACGGCATCATCGAAGAAGTGCACGGGGTGACCCTAGGCGAGAAAGAGCGCGAACGCATTCTCCGCGCCCTGCGGGAGTGCCACGGACAGATTGGCGGAGCCAATGGAGCCGCCGCGCGCCTCGGATTGAAGCGAACTACATTGCAGTCAAAGATCAACAAGTTCGGAATTAAACGTGAAATGTATCAGTAAATCGCAAAAAGACTGCCCGCAACGAACCTGATTTTGGTCCCACAAAAATTAAGCCTCTCGCGCAAGCGAGAGGCCTTTCCTCGGGGGAGGGGATGAAAATTACAAACTTACTTAGGCTGCTGTTGCTGATCCATTGTAGTTGCCGGCGCTGACCCGCTGCTGGCCAACTGCTCCAGATCGTTCTTCAGCAGGCTGATTTCCACGCGGCCTCCGCTGATGCGCTTAGTCTTGGCATCCGCGTCCGTTCCGGTAACCGGGGCGTTGCCCATACCCACCAGGTAGATCCGGTAAACCGGAATCTCGTGGTTGAGCACCAGATAACGGACAACCGACTCGGCCATCTTCTGTGAGTTCTCAATCGCCACCTGGCCCTTGCCGGAGGCAAAACCCTGCACTTCGATGATGTAACCGTGCTGACCCTTCACCGTGTTGCCCATCTCATCGAGCGCGTCTTTGGCGCTCTTGCTCAGGACCGTCTGGCCGGGGCGGAAACGAATCTCGGTCTGATTCGAAGCCTTGTACTGATCGATGTTGCCAACCACTGTCTCGACCGTTTGGATTCGGGTTGTGGCCTGCTGCGCGCTCTGCTGCGCAACAGTCGCTTTGTTGCCGGCATCGATGGCATGCTGATCGGCCTCATTGGCCTTGTCCGATGCCAGCTTAATGCCAGCCTGGGCGCGCGCATCGGTATCCTTGATCGACTTGCTGTTGGCAGCGGTCAGATCGTCGAGTTCATTCACCCGGTCACGGATCGGATCCGTTTGGCGCTTAACATAGTTCTTGCGAGCGAATGGGTTCACCCGGCCCCAGAAGCCCTCACGGCTGGGTGGCTGTAACGGCTGTTTGCCGGTGGCTGTGTCGGTTGACTGAGTCGACTGAGTGGTAGCTGGTGCATTCATGTCGGTAGACGAAGTTTGCGCTAGGGCCGGAAAAGCGAGCACTGCGGCTAGCGGCAAGGCAACAAGAAAACGGCTGTTCATAGAAACTTCCTCCATGTTTGGGGGAGCGTTTGGGGCTCCACTCCAGCACGCCAAAACGGGCGTGTTGCGTGTTTTAAGTGCGTCCCCTAAAACGTACAAACTATGAAAAGCAAGCGGTGGGCCGCTTTGCCGGCGTGCGCTGACGCAACGCACCCCTTAAAATCAAAGCCAGACACCGCAAAACAGCCTCGGCGTCCACCATTGATCTATACAGTTCAGATGCCAAAGCAACGTCCGAGGTTGAATCGCTAAGTTATTGATATCTAATACATTTTACGCCTCTCAGAGTGGCGGGAGGAGTGCATAAAAGTGGACGCAGGGTAATTTTGGCAAACCTGATATAAAAACTGCGTGGAGCTGGTTGAGACTTGGGGGGACGAAAACTTGGCGATGTTGAGTTCTGGAAGTGATTGCTGGGGCGTAGAAAGACACCCCAGAGAAGTAACGCGGAAGCGGCTTTTGCAACTCGTCTTCCCGCTAACCTTTGCGGTATTGCTACTGGCTACGGCAGCCAAGGCCGCTGCCACACAAGATGTTCCCGTCGCGCCTCTCTCCATCGGACCAGTTTCCGAGGGATCTGTGCCCGCCAAAGAAGCCCCCGCAACGGCATCAGGGCTCGTTCCGGCCGACCGCTTACAGCAATACTCAGATCTCGCAGTGTCCTGGATGCAGGAGTACTTGCGCATCGACACCACCAACCCTCCCGGCCATGAGATGCGTGCGGTGGCCTTTTACAAAAAGATTCTCGATCAGGAAGGAATCGAGAATCGCGTCTTCGAATACACCCCGGGACGCGGCGATTTGTGGGCCCGCTTGCCGCGAACCGCGGCGCAAGGCGAACGTCCGCTCATCCTGCTGAACCACATGGATGTCGTCACCAGCGACGCATCGCACTGGAAGGTTCCACCCTTCAGCGGAGAAATCAAAGACGGCTGGCTCTGGGGACGCGGCGCACAGGACATGAAAGATGAAGGTCTGGCGCAGCTTGTCGTGATGGTGATGCTGAAGCGCGAAAAGATTCAACTCGACCGCGACGTAATTTTTCTTGCCGTGGCCGACGAAGAAGCCGAAGGCAGCGGCACCGACTGGTTCATCGCTCACCAGCGTGACTTGCTCGAGAACGCCGAATTTCTCATCAACGAAGGCGGCGAAAACCTGTTGGAAAATGGCAAGGTGAAGTACGTGGGAGTCGACGTTGGCGAGAAGACCACATTCTGGCTGCGCGTGACCGCTCACGGCCGCCCGGGACATGCCTCGCGGCCCAATCCAGATTCTGCGCCGAACCGGTTGGTGCACGCGCTCGATAAAATTCTGGCCTACCACACGCCGCTCAGAGTACTGCCGGTGGTCGACGAGTTCCTGCGCACCATGGCGCCTTTCGAACCCCCGGAACAATCCCGCGATTATCGCAACATTCGCAAAGCCATCGAAGACAAGAAATTTCAGCAGGAAGTCGAAAAAGACGAGGCGCTGAATTTTCTATTGCGCGATGCGATCTCGCTCACCATGATGGGCGGTTCCGAGCAGACCAATGTGATTCCGCCGGAGGCTTGGGCAAATCTTGACGTGCGCATTCTCCCCGGCGGCGATCCGAAGGCTTTGCTGGAACAGCTCCGGCGCGTCGTGGATGATCCCAACGTCAGTTGCCGCCGCACAAACTCGAAGCTGATGTGCTTCTCGATTAGCCGCAGCAGATGGTTTTCGGGAACCTGATCTTCCAGGCGGAAGTAATAAAACAGAGCTTCGGAGCGGTCGTGTTGCCCCA
>Ga0307476_10000288_pt1 | contig 44033 bp, 39 predicted proteins | sample atmos_gasesECM2C_2_FD_203314 | JGI IMG/M metagenome (GOLD analysis project Ga0307476, IMG submission 203314) | Hardwood forest soil microbial communities from Morgan-Monroe State Forest, Indiana, United States - atmos_gasesECM2C_05 | ecosystem: Environmental > Terrestrial > Soil > Temperate... | reverse complement strand
AGCCGAGCTCGGCGGCAAAGATCAAGCGCGAGGGCAAGGCACTGTGCGCTGTCCTGCAGCGCTGGCGCGACAAGGCTGGTGAATATCCAGTCGCGCCGCCGGCCGTGCAAGCGCTGGAATCGCCGCTGCTGGGTGAAGTGACCAGCCACGATGTCAAAGACCGGCTTAGCGGCGGCAAGCGGCTGAACATGCTGATGTTTCTCTTGTTGCTGAGTTATGGTGCTTCGCAGCTGCTGGGCGTGTCCGGCTGGTACGGGTTTGCCGTGGTTATTTTGTTGAGAATCTACGAGCGCATTCCTTACTGGCGGTACCGCGTGCCGCCCGCGATCCCGGCGCTACCACAGCCTCAGGCCGCGCGGGCACAAGCCACAGGGGCGCGGTAGAAGGCGGTCGCGAAATCCTGATTGGCGGGCGCGAAAGGAATGGGTTACGCGGCGCCGAAGCGCCGCTCTTCCACGGCACTGCTTGCGGTATAAGAGCTCTCTGAAATCGTGACTGGCTTCCTTGAATCTGGAGAAGAGTTAGAATTGCGGGAGTGCGGAATCCGGGCTGCCTTTGTGGCTGCGGACTCCGAGAACGGGAGATTTTATGGCAGAGCCCAATGCGACTGCGGAAGAACGGCGTCCTGATCCCAATGAAAAGCTGGTGAAGATTTTTGACAGCGAAGAGGAGTCGGAGGCGATGGTGGTGAAGGGACTGCTGGATTCGGCGGGGATTGAAAGCGACCTTGCGTCCGCCAGCCTTTTGCAGGACGCGTTTCCCGGGTTGGGTGGAATGATCATCCTGGTGCGGGGAGAGGATGCGGCGAAGGCGCGCGACTTGATCGCGGAATACCGGCGGCCGGCGGACGCTTCGGATGAGGATGAGACGCAGGCTTAGAGGGCGGCAAAAAGCAGGTTCCTCCCCTTCCCTTCGGGAAGAGTCGGAATGACAAAGAGTGGGGTCCGGTTCTTTACGGAAGACCTGGCTGGGCGGGCGTGACGGAGTGGCCGTCGAGGTAGAAGGTGACGGCGCCGTTGACGTCAGTGCGGTAGACGCGGACTCCGGAGTTTTGCAGGCGCTCGAGGACATCGGCTTTGGGAAGGCCGAAAGAGTTTCGGAAGCCGACTGAGATCACGGCCAGACTTGGCTTTACGGATTGCAGAATCTCTGGCGTGGTGGATGTGGCGCTGCCGTGATGGCCTACCTTTAACAAATCGGCATGCGGGTGATGGAGGGTTGCTATGCGACGCTCGACCGCTTTTTCGGCGTCGCCCTCAAGTAGCACAGAAGTTGCACCATAGCTGACCTGCAGGACCATGGAGTCGTTGTTGGTGGGCTCCATGCCTGTCGGCCAATTCTGCGGAGGGAAAAGCACATCCACTTTCGCTCCGCCTAGTTCGAATTCGTCTCCCTCCCAGTGGCGGACTACTTTGATTCCCAGCGTGTTCGCTTCGGCGATTATGTTTTCGAGCGCGCGGCTTGGGGGCAGAAGGCCTATCCATAATTCTTTCGGGCGGAAGTCTTTGAGGATTGCGGGCAGGCCGCCGATGTGGTCGGAGTGGCCGTGAGAAATGGCGACGGCGTCGAGGCGGGAGATGCCGCGGGTCCAGAGATAGGGCGCTACTACATCTTCGCCGAAATCGAGTTGGGAACCAGCGCCCCAGATGGGGCCTCCGGCGTCGATTAGCAGGGTGCGGCCTTGGGGCGTTACTAGCAGGATGGCGTCGCCTTCGCCTACGTCGATGGAGGTTAGCTCGAGGAGTCCGGCTCGGGTTTTGGGTTTGGGGGGAAGGAAGGCTAGCGCTAGCGACGCGAGGAGGAGGGCAATCATCCCGGCGAGTGCGAGCGGGGCACGACGGCGAGCGCACAGCATCGCGAGGATTAGCGCGGCGGAGGCTGCTGCCGTCATTACAAGTGATGGCGTGGCTACGCGAAGGTCGGCGAGCCGTAGGCCTCCCAGGCCGTGAACCGTTCCTGTGATCGCTTGCAGCGCGAAGGTGGTCAGCAGTGCGGGAAGTTTTGCCAGTAGCGGGGAAACGTAGCCTAGCGCGATGGTCAGGATTGCGGCGGGCATTAGGAGTTGTGTTAGCGGAACGACGGCTACGTTGGCGGGAAGACCGATGGTGGTGGCACGGTGAAAGTAGTACGCCATCGGAAGAGCTAAGCCCATCTGCATTACGGCCGAGACCAGTAACAGCTCGAACGCAGCTAAGAAGATGATCGTGACGGTACGCACCAGACGCAGCGACCACGGGTTACCGATAAAACGGGCTAGTTGCTGGGCGAGGAGACGGAGATCGAGGCGGAACTGGGCTACGCGCGGAGGCAGCGAGCTGTAGTCATTATTACTGGCGTCCCAGTGGGTAAGCGCCTGGCGGCAGAGGCGCGACGTGCGCTCGATGAGCGGCAGGCCGATCGCGGCTACGATCAGCACACAGAGAAATGTCATCTGGAAACTGGCGGTGAAGAGCTGACGCGGATCGAACACAAGCAATCCGAGAGCGGCTGCGCCTAGCGCATTGACCATGGCGCGGTCGCGGTAGAGCAAACGAGTTCCGAGGTAGATGGCGCACATCAGCGTGGCTCGCCAGACGGGCGCTCCTACTTCGGTTAGAAAGGCGTAGGCGACGCAGAAGAAAATTGTCAGCAAGGTCGCCGGAACGTCGCCGAGGCGCAGGCGGCGCAGGGTCCAGAAAGCGACAAACGCGAGGATGGTTACGTTCATGCCGGAGACTACCAGGATGTGGTAGGTGCCGGAGCGCTGGAAATCGACTCGGGTGTCGCGATCGATGAAGGCTTCTTCGCCGATTACCATTGCGTCGATCAGCGCGGCCTGGGGCGGAGGCCAGAGTTCGTGCACTTTGGCGATGATGCTTGAGTGAATGCGAGTTCGGAAGAGTTCGAGGCGGTTGCCTGCGAAGCCGGGGAGGAGTTCTACGTCTTCTGCTTTTGCCGAGCCCAGGGTTGAGATGCCGTTCGCGGTTAGGTATCCCTGATAGTCGAATGCTCCGGGATTGCGGAAGTTGCGCGGGAGCTTTAGCTTGACTCGGAGGCGGAGGCGTTCGCCGTAGTGGAACGGCGTCGTGGTTGCTTCGGTGGCTTGCGGAACGGCTTCAGGGCGAGTGCTGTAGATGCCGAGACGCACGCCAGAGTGCACGGGGATCGGCTTGCTGTTTTCGGTGATGATCTCTTCGGTCTCGACGTCGAGGGTCTGTCTGATTTCGTTGGGAGTTCCTTCGCGGAACTTGCCTTCTCGGATGACGTGCCCGGTCATCTCGACTGGCTGGCCGTCGGCGAACGGTTCGAGGCTGGTGTCGAGTGCGTTGGTTGATCCGCGCAGCTGGATGTGCAGAGCGCCTGCCAGGAAGAATCCACCTAGCGCCAGGGTGACGCTGAGCAGGTTTCGCCTGCGCACGAAGAACAACCCGGCTGCTAGAAATGCCACTCCTGCCGCAACCCACCACGACGCCGGGCGCCAGGCGTGGACTCCAGCGATAATTCCCAACGAGTATGACAGGGCGGCCCACAGCATTGGTTGGCGGGTGGGCCTGAGTTGGAATTCAGGCTTGGTGGAGAGGGCTGGCGGTTTGGCGATGAGGGGTAAGGGCGGCATGCGTTTGGTGGTGCGATCAGTGCTTCGATGTGACGCCCTTTGGCGCTTGACGGGACGCCGCGCTGCGCTCGGCGGGACAGCCGAGGCGGCTGTCCCCACATGACAATCAGCGCACCAGGTGCAGGATGGTTTCGAGGTGGTAGGTTTGGGGGAACAAATCCACCAGGTGCGCTTCCTCGACTCGATAGCCTGCCGCTTGCAGCGGAATCAGATCGCGGGCCAGCGTCGCGGGATCACACGAGACATAAATCACCTGAGGCGGGCCGGCGCTTGCCAGTGCGCGGGCTACGGGATCTCCTATGCCACTGCGGGGCGGATCTATTACCACGAGATCGGGTACTCCGGGATCGGCCTTGGTGGCTTTAGTGAGGTAGTGCTCCGCCGTCGACTGCACCGCCTTTCCATTGACGGGCAGATTGTATTGAAGATCGCTGGCGGCTGTCTGTGACGACTCAACAGAAATGATGTGACGGAAATCACGGGCCAGGGCTGTGGAAAACAGTCCTACGCCGGCGTAGAGATCGAGGGCTAGGTCACCGGAGCGGGATGCCGTGACGATGTTTACGAGTTCGTCGGTGAGAAAACGGTTGGTCTGGAAGAATGCTCCGGCGCTTACGCGGTAGGCTGCCGTTTTGGTCTGATAGGTTAATTCCGAGGCGCCGACTGTGACCAGCGGCTCCTGCACTCCTTTTTGCGGTTCGCGGAACGCTGCCAGGCCTGCTATCTCTGGCATCGCTGCGCACAGATCCTCGGCCCACGCTCGCACTGCGGCGCGGCGGGCTTCAGGGGCGCACAGAACTTCGAGTAGCAGGCTTGTTTCATTTCCATTCGAGTCGGAAGCGGCGAAGAATTCAATCTCGCGCACGCCTTCTACGGCCTTGCCGGCTCGTCCTGCCTGCCACAGCGCCGCGATGCCGCGATTGATCAGCGGGGAGCTGATGGGACACTGTTCGACTGGCAGGAGTTCATGCGAGGCGAACTTGAAATATCCCGCGGCGAAGTTGGGTTGGGTTCGCACTTGCAGGCGCGAACGGTTGCGATAGTTCCAGGGCGGCGATGGATGTAGCTGAATTTCGCACTGGAGTTCGAGCTTGGCGATGCGGCGCATGTTCTCGCGCAGGATTTCTTTCTTGATCTCGAGTTGGTGCTCGTAGGTGGCGTGCTGATAGTGGCATCCGCCGCAGCGGGTGAAATGTGGGCAAGGCGGCTGGACGCGATGCGGCGACGCTTCCACGATTGCTTCTGCCTTCGCGCGGGCGAAGCCGGGTTTTTCTTCGGTCAGTGCGGCTTCGATCTTTTCTCCGGTGAGGACGAAGGGAACGAAGACGGCCTTGCCGCGGGCGCGGTCTTTATTACTGTTACTCGGCGATTCGGCGGGGAGACGAGCCAGGCCGTCGCCGCCGTAGATGAGCTTTTCGATGTTTAGGAGCAAGAGTTGATTCTACGGCATGGAGGCCCATTCGCCTGAGGCGGCGGAGTGCAGAATGGCATCGATTACGGCCATGTTCTTGATGGCGTCCTCGAGGGGAACGGGGACTTCAGTGTTTTCGAGAATCGCCTTGGAGAAGGCGTCGCCCTGAGCGGTGTACTGATTGGAGACCGGGAAAGTTTCCGTCGTGATGCCCCCGCCGAAGAGGTCGCTGCCGTCGTCGATGAAGAGGCGCGTGGGACGGTCAATCGGGGCGTTGAAGGGGATTTCGATCTCGATGCGTCCGCGGGTGCCGAAGAAGTGGACACGCTGGTAGGGAACCAACTGCGTGCTGCAGGTAAAGATAGCCTGGCCGGCGGGGAAATCGAGAAGCGCCGAAGTGAGGCGGTCGGTATGCATTTTGGGATCGCGGTCGATGCGGGCGACGACGCGAGTGGGCTCTTGCGCGAAGGCATAGCGCGCAGAGTGGATGAGGTAGCAGCCGATATCCATGAGGGCACCACCGCCGGATTCCACCTGGTTGCGGATGTTGGCTGGGTCTATGTTGTGGTAACTGAAGAAACCTGCGACGGAGCGGAGTTCGCCGATGCGGCCCTGGTTAATCAGTTCGCGGAGGCGCAGCCATTGGGGAGCGCTGCGGATCATGAAGGCTTCGCCGATCTTGACTCCGGTGCGGGAGCGGACAGCGAGGAGAGATTTGGCTTCCGCAACAGTCAGGCTCAGCGGCTTCTCACAAAGAATATGCTTGCCGGCTTCGGCGGATTTGATTGTCCAGGGAACGTGAAGCTGGTTGGGAAGAGGATTGTAAATGGCGTCGACGTTGGGATCGGCGAGAAGTTCTTCGTAGGAGCCGTAGGCGGTGGGAATGCCCTGGGCAGTCGCCGCCTGCTTCGCCTTCGCGAGATCGCGGGACGCGATGGCGACTGCGGTGGTGTATTCGCCTTGTTGCATGGCGGGGATAACTTTCCTGAGACCGATGGAGGCGGTGCTGAGAACTCCCCAGCGAAGTTTCTTGGGCATAGGAGCAATGATAAAGGAGAGACTCTGGAAGAAGAGCTTTGTGTATGAGCCCAGCCGTTCAGGATATTTACTTTAGGCTCACAGTGCCCGTCCGGCGGCCGCACCTGACGCCCAGGCCCACTGGAAATTGAAACCGCCGAGGTGGCCGGTGACGTCGACAACTTCGCCGATGAAGAACAGTCCGGGAACTTTGCTGGTCTCCATTGTTTTGGCGGAGAGTTCGTTGGTGTCGACGCCGCCTGCGGTTACTTCGGCTTTTTCGTAGCCTTCGGTTCCTGTTGGTGTGATCGACCAGGCGTGCGCTTGGTTTTCTGTCTCCGCGAGTGCGGGATTCGTCCAGGAAGTTGGGGTGTGGGCGTCGAGCCAGCGGTCGGCCAGGCGATGGGGTAGAAGCTTTCGCAATTCGCCTCGAAGCGTGCTGAGATTTCTCGGCATCTTTGGATCGCGAAACGCGGCGGCGACCTCGCTGCCGGGGACTAGATCGATCAGGATGGGATGGGCTTGTTTCCAGTAGGAAGAAATCTGAAGGATCGCCGGGCCGCTCAGGCCGCGGTGCGTGATCAGCATCTTCTCGCGAAATTGCTGGCCATTGCATGACGCAATCACGTCTGCTGAAACGCCGGCCAGATCGCAATAGCGTGAGCAATCTTCCGGACTCAGAATCAGGGGCACGAGGCCGGGCCAGGGATCGCGGATGGCGATGCCGAACTGCCGGGCCAGGTCGTAGCCGAATGAAGTGGCGCCGATCTTTGGGATGGAAAGGCCGCCAGTGGCAACCACCAGGGTTGGCGCTTTGAACTCCGTATTCGGTGCGCGCGCGATGAAGCCAGTCGTTCGCTCGACATTCTGAATTCTTGTGTTCAGGAAGATACTTACTCCGGCATGCTGGCATTCGGCTTCGAGCATTCCGAGAATGTCGCGGGCGGAGCGGTCGCAGAAGAGCTGGCCTAGAGTTTTCTCGTGAAAGGGGATTTTGTGCTTTTCGACGAGGGCGATGAAGTCCTGCGGGGTGTAGCGGGCCAGCGCTGATTTGGCGAAATGAGGATTCGAGGAAAGAAAGTTTTCGGGCTGGCAGTGAAGGTTGGTGAAGTTGCAGCGTCCGCCACCGGAGATCAGGATTTTTTTGCCCAGCCGGTCAGCGTGTTCGAGGACCGCTACGCGGCGGCCGCGCTTGCCGGCTTCGATGGCGCACATCAGGCCTGCTGCGCCGCCGCCGAGAATGAGTGCATCGAAGGAGTGGGTCATGAATAGCTCAGGGGCTAAAGTCCCAAGTCATTTCGTCGCTTTACGTGGCGGTGAGCGCCGCTTTTCCACGTTACTGCAGGCGTCCTTGAAGATCATAGGTCACATGTAAAACAAACTCAGGCGCGGCAGGCCGTATTTTTCCAGAAGGCGCTTGTGGACGTATTGCTTCTGCAGTTGCTCGATCTGTGCCGCGGCCATTTTGCGGCGGTAGGGAGCTAGTTCCCGGTCGGCCTGCGCGCGCACGGTTACGATTTCTTCATCTGGAGTGGCGGCCAGCAGCGCGGCGAAAAGTTTTTCCTCGAGCACGGTGAGATGGCGCTCCAGGTCTTCGAGCTTTGACGATGCCTTCCTGCTCTCGGTTGCTTCCGCCAGCTTGCGAAGCGTGGCGGCGGACTCTTCGGCGACCGCATGAACGGAGACGCCCGCGCTGTGCGGCAGCTTCGCCGCCTGCAGCAAGTCGGCATTGCGGCGCAGGAAAGCTGCGATCGCTTCCGGCTCGAAGCCTTGCCCCGCGCCGGATTTGCTCGACACCGGCACAGCCGGATCTGCCGTGCCGACGGCGGCTTCTTTCATAGCCTCGGCCGCTGCCAGCACTTCTTGCGAACAATAGGCCAGGCTGTTTACCTTTCTGGTTTTCGAGGGACGCTCGTCGTAGCGATCGAAGGCTGCATCAATGCCGCGCAGCGCGGCTTCGAGGGGAATGCCCGCGTCTTTCCAGGTTTCAATCAATGCCCAATCGAGTGTCGTCAGGATGAGGCCGCCGCCTCGACGGCGCAGAAACTGCTCCTCGATTTCGGTGAAGTAGTTGAAGTAATTGAGCTGATTCTCCACGGCAGGTCAGCGAGCGGAGCGTGGAGTGGCGCGATCGGCGCTATTCTTCGTTTTGGATGACGCCTGTGGCGTCGCTTTGGGCGCGAGTCCCGGGCGCGCCGCCGCGTTTCGCTCCCAGATGATGCGCAGGCCTTCGAGGGTCAGAAAATCGTCGACCGTCTTGATATATTTCGATCCGGTGCCGATCATTGGGCCCAGGCCGCCGGTGGCGATCACCATCGTCGCTTTTCCCAATTCTTCCAGAAGAAGTTCGAGAATGCCATCGACCAGGCCGAGATAGCCGTAGTAAAGGCCCGACTGCAGGCTGCCTACGGTGTTGGTGCCGATGACGCGGGCGGGCTTGCGGATCTCGACCCGGGGCAGGCGCGCTGTGCGCTGAAAGAGAGCGTCGGCCGAGATGCCGATGCCGGGGCAAATGACTCCGCCGAGATACTCGCCCTTTGCGGAAACGCAGTCGAACGTGGTGGCGGTGCCGAAGTCGACGATCACGCAGGGGCCACCGTATTTTTCAAACGCAGCCACGGCGTTCACGATGCGGTCGGCGCCGACTTCCGCGGGATTGTCGTAATGCACGGGCATGCCTGTCTTAATGCCGGGCTCGATCAGGAGCGGCTTGGAATTGAAGTAGCGTTCGCAAACCTGCCGCAGCACGGGATCGAGCGGCGGAACTACCGATGAAATCACGATGCCGTGAATGCCCGATGCCTCGAGGCTGGCCATTGAAAATAAATTGCGAAACAGGACGCCGTACTCGTCGACCGTGCTGCCTTGCCGGGTCGCTACCCGCCAGTTCGCTACCAGCTGGTCGTAGCGCGGAGCGCCGTCGGCGTCTCCGGAATGCGCTTTCGTCCGGGCAAAGACTCCCAGCACCGTATTCGTGTTGCCGACATCGAGAACGAAAAGCATGATTGTTATTTTCTGAAGCAATTAGCAGAAAGCGAGCCTCAGAGGCTAAAGCCCTATTCTTCGGCACCTGGACGGCACGGCTGAAGCCGTGCCCTTCCCGAGCCCATTCTTCGAACCGCGCCTATAAAGTGCGCTCTCGTTTCACTTCTCTCTTACCGTGCCACTCAATAGGGTCTGTAATCCTTGCGCGGTCCGGACTTGGAGGAAGCCGCGCTGGTCCAGGCCCTCGGTCGTTCCTTCGATTCTTGAACCATTTTCCTCGACGCGAACCTGTTTTCCCCGCACCCAGGACGACTGTTCGGCGAAACGGCGCAGAATCGATTGACGCGCGTCCGGCCGTTCGATTAAAAGACGATATTCCCGGTCGAGCGATTTTAGCAAAGCTGCCGTCAGTTCCACTCGCGACCATTCGCTGCCGGTGGCCAGGCGGAGCGACGTTGCTTCGGCCTCCAATTCTCTTGGAAAACTCTGCTGGTTCACGTTGATGCCGATGCCGACGACGATGTAACGCACGCGCGTGGCTTCGGCATTCATCTCAGCGAGAATGCCGCACACTTTCTTGCCTTCGATAAGCACATCGTTGGGCCACTTCAAGTCGGCATTCACGCGAGAGTCAACCTGCTCAATCGCCGCGCGCACGGCCAAGCCCGCGGCCAGCGCGAGCACGAGCACTTCGGAAGGCGGCAGCGCGGGACGCAGCACCACGGAACAGTAAATTCCAGTTGAGCGTGCCGACTGCCAGGCGTTTGCTCCGCGGCCGCGTCCTGCAGTCTGTTCTTCAGCAAGAAACACGCTGCCTTCGGGGGCGCCCTCGGAGGCAGCCTCCATGGCCGCGGTGTTGGTCGAGCCGATCTTGTAATAATGATGAAGCTGGGCGTCGAAGATGGTGCCGCGCAGCAAGGGCGCTAGAATCTCGGGCAGCAGCAGATCCGGGACTGACCTTAGCCGGTAACCCGTCGCCGGGTGTCCTGCCACGTCCACGCCGAGCCCGCGCAACTGCTGAACCAGCCGCCAGACTTCCGAACGGTTCGAGGAAATCTCCTGCGCGATTTTGGTGCCGCTGGCTACCACCGTCGCGTGCTCCATCAACAGGCGCACGATGCGGCCCAGGCGTACGTCGGTGGCCTGAGCGTGTGACGCGGGTGTTCCCTTCGGCGGACCTGAAGCAGATTTCGTACGCGAAGTTTGGCTCTTGCGAATTGTCGTCGTCTTCTTGATGCAGGAATTATGCGGGAATTCGCGGGAAACGACAATCGCGAGCCTGTGCTTCACCTGCAGGCCTGCGACTGACCTCAGAAAGATTCAAATCAGTACCCAGGCCGGCACAACCCGCAGGCTCATGTCGACTGCCTGGGGCGAGTGCGTAAGCAGTCCGACGGAAATGAAATCCACACCCGCTTCGGCATAGGCGCGGACATTTTCCAGATGGATTCCTCCGGAACACTCGAGCGGAACGCGGCGCTCCAGATGGGCACAGCGCTCGACCGCGCGGCGCACGTCCTCCGGAGCCATGTTGTCCAGCAGAATCGCTTCCGCTCCACTGGCCAGCGCCTGCTCCAATTCTTCGTGAGTGCGCACTTCGACTTCAAGGATCTGGGAACCACGGCGGTTACGCAGTGCGCGTTCGATCGCGGGCTCGATTCCACCCGCCAGTGCGATGTGGTTGTTCTTGATGAGGACTCCATCGGAGAGATCGAGCCGATGATTCTGCCCGCCGCCGCAGCGCACCGCATATTTGTCGATCACGCGCAGGCCGGGAGCGGTCTTGCGGGTGTCGAGGATGCGCGCCTTGGTGCCGGAGACGGCGTCCACAAACTTGCGGGTTAGCGTGGCGATGCCGCTCATGCGCTGCAGGAAGTTCAGAATCACGCGCTCGCACGACAAAATCACACGCGCGTTGTGCCGGATCACTGCGACCGATTGGCCTTTGTGCAGGCGCACGCCATCGAAAATTTCGGGATGCGTGGTGACTTCGTAGTGAGAAGTGACGGCGCCGTCGAGCGCGGCGTAGACATCGAGGATGCGCGCCACGCAGCCGATGCCGGCCAGAATGCAATCTTCTTTGGCGAGGATGGTGGCCGAGGCCCGCTGGTTGGGATCGATGCAGGCATAGCTCGTGGCATCGCGCGTGGCCCGGTCTTCGAGCAGCGCGTTCTCCAGAATCGCGGTGATGCGGCGGCTGTTAAAGTCCATAAGGCAGTGGCCAGGGGCCAGGGATCAGTGGCCAGTTTCTTAGCTTTTGGTTCCTGGGCGATTCAATTCGTGCAATTGGCTCTTTAGCTTTTCGAGCAGACTGGCCAGTTCTTGTGCTCGTCTGCGTAGTCCTTCGACGACGTTTGCCGGAGCTTTCGCCAGGAATTGTTCGTTGCTTAATTGGCGCTGATTGTTTGCGAATTCTTTTTCGAGTTTCTCCAACTCTTTCTTCAAACGCTCGCGCTCGGCTGCGGCGTCGATCTTCTTCTCGTAGATTACATGAACATCGAAACGCGCGGTGCTGCGCGCACCGGCGTGTTTCGCGAGAGAGGTGTCTACGAATGCGACCTTTTCGACATTCGCCAGCCGCTCAACCGCAACATGGTTTTGCTCAATCATCGTTCGAATCCCTGGTTCAGGTGCAAATATCTCGATCGGGACCTTCACCTTTTGCTCGACCTTCAATTCAGCGCGAACGTTCCTCACGTTCACGATCAAATCCTGAAGGATCGCCATTTCTGTCTCGGCGTTCAGATCGAACTGTTTCTCGTCGGCCTGCGGATATCCTGCCAGGGCAATCGACTTCAGCGGCGGATGACCTTCGTACATCGCTTGCCAGATTTCTTCCGTGATAAACGGCATCACGGGATGCAGCAGGCGCAATGCCGCGTCAAATAAGGTGACGAGATTTCCGCAGGCAAGGCTGGCTTGTGTTTTGTCCGCGCCCTCCTCAAAGTTGAGACGAGGCTTGATCAATTCCAGGTACCAGTCGCAGAATTCTCCCCAGAAAAAATCGTAGATGCGGTTGGCCGCTTCGTGGAAGCGGTAGGTTCCTAGCGCGTCGTTCACTTCGGCGGTCACGCGATTGAAGCGGGAGAGGATCCAGCGGTCTTCTAAAGTCTCGCGCCGGAATGCTGGAATGCGTCTTGCTCCCGGTGAGATTTCGCGGGCGAGGGCGCCCGCGCCACATTCGAGCCGGTCCACGTTCATGAACATGAAGCGCGCGGCGTTCCAGATCTTGTTGGCGAAGGCGCGATAGCCTTCGGTGCGGCTCTCGTTGAAGGCAATGTCGGTACCGGGCGCGGCCATGGCCGCCAAGGTGAAGCGCGTCGCATCCGTGCCGAAGCGCTCGATGATCTCCAGCGGATCGATCACGTTGCCCTTGGTCTTCGACATCTTCTGCCGGTCAGCGTCTCGCACCAGGGCGTGAATGTAAACCTGCCGGAAGGGCACGCTGTCGTTCTTTTTTTCACCACCTTCTCCATCAGCCCAGCCGCTGGCCTTCTTGATTGCGGGATCCTGTTCGTGGCCTTGCATGAAGTGGCAGCCGAACATGATCATGCGCGCGACCCAGAAGAAGAGAATCTCATAGGCAGTGATCAGCAGCGTGGTCGGATAAAAAACCGCCTGGTCGCGCGTCTTCTCCGGCCAACCCAGAGTGGTAAAGGGCAACAGCCCGGAGGAGAACCAGGTGTCGAGCACATCGGAAACCTGCTCCAGCTTCGCTCCGCCGCATTTCGTGCACTTCGCCGGCGCTTCGCGCGCGACGATAATCTCTTTGCAACCGTCACAGGTCCACGCCGGAATGCGATGCCCCCACCACAACTGGCGCGAGATGCACCAGTCGTAGATGTGGTTCATCCAGTTCAGGTAGATCTGCTTGTAGTTCTCGGGAACGATCGTGATTTCGCCGCTTTCGACGGCCTCGATGGCTTTCTGGGCCAGCGGCTGAATTTTGATGAACCATTGCTCGGAGAGGCGCGGCTCGACCACGGTTCCGCAGCGGTCGCACTTGCCGAGGGACAGCGTGTGGTCTTTTTCCGCGACTAGAAACCCTCCGGCCTGCAAATCTGCGAGGACGCGCTTGCGGGCTTCGTACCGGTCGAGTCCCGCATACGGGCCGGCGTTCTGGTTCATGTGAGCGTGCTCGTCCATCACATCAATCTGCGGCAGGTTGTGGCGCTTGCCCGCCTGGAAATCGTTGGGATCGTGCGCCGGCGTTACCTTCACCGCGCCGGTGCCGAACTCGGGCTGCGCGAGGTCGTCGGTGATGATGGGAATCTCACGATTCATCAGCGGCAGAAGGACACGTTTGCCGTGAAGGCGCGTGTAGCGCTCGTCTTTTTCGTTGACGGCAACAGCCGCGTCGCCGAGCATGGTCTCCGGGCGCGTGGTCGCGACGGTAATGAACTCGTCCGTGCCAACGACCGGGTAGCGAATTTCCCACAACTTTCCGGCAACCTCCTCGTGCTTCACTTCGAGATCCGAGATCGCCGTTTCGCAGCGCGGACACCAGTTGACGATGTACTTCCCGCGATAGATCAGTCCTTCTTCATACAGGCGGACGAACACCTCTCGCACCGCGCGCGAAAGATTTTCGTCCATGGTGAAGTATTCGCGATCCCAGTCGACGGACGCGCCCAGGCGCTTCATCTGGTTGAGAATCGCGCCGCCGTAGAGCTTCTTCCACTCCCAGACGCGTTCGATAAACTTCTCGCGGCCCAGGTCGCGGCGCTTCTTGCCTTCTTTGGCGAGCTGCCGCTCGACCATCATCTGGGTAGCGATGCCGGCATGGTCCGTCCCCGGCAGCCAGAGGGTGATGAAGCCGCGCATGCGGTGCCAGCGCACGACGATGTCCATCTGCGTCTGGCCGAACATGTGTCCCATGTGCAGCTGCCCGGTCACATTCGGCGGCGGCAACAGAAGGGTGAAAACGGGACGGGTCTCGCCTGGCGGCGGCGTGGGCACGGAGAAGAGCTTTTCTTTAATCCAGTACTCGGCCCAGCGCGTTTCAATCGCGCCCGGTTCGTAGGATTTGGGCAATTCGTGCGGCATGGGTGGGTGAGCTACCAGCCAATCAGCGGCCAGCGAAAACCTTAACCACAGCGGGCACAGAGGGGCACAGTGTCGATCCGCGCTTCCTCAAATGCACTTTGTGTCCTCTGTGGTTGTGACTTTTGATCTTACAGGCGGGGGAAAAGAAGGGTCAAACGTGAGCAGGGGTTTCGCGGAGGTTCCTATGCTCGCGGCAGTTTGAGCTGGGCTGCTCAAAAGCAAGCCTACTGGCTGGTCTTCGTGGACTCGAAACGCGCGAGCATTTCTTTCTCGAAATCGGCATCGCTCTCGCCGCCATAACCAACTTGCTTCCAGCGCCACATTCCGTGCGGATCGACAATCCAATTCTGCGGGATGGCGAAGCCGTCCAACAAGCTCACGACGGTCGAGTAGGCGGGCAGCACGGGAAACGTGTAACCCTTTTCCTTCAAGTACGGCGCTACGAGTCCCAAGTCTTCGTCAATATCAAACGTAAGCACCTGAATGTCAGAGCGGCCTTTCACTTTTTCATAAAATTTTTCCAGATGAGGCAATTCGGCCTCCAGGTAAGTATCTAACGCAGCGATTCCATCCTTCTCGGAGATCGTGTCGTCCTCTTGAATCGCATAGAACCAGGCGTACTGCTGCAAGTACTTTTCATCCGGGTAGTCGCGCATCCAGCCTTTCAGTGCTTCCTCATATTCCTTTTGGTACCTGGCCCAAGCAGGTGTGTCGCTCTGTTCCTCCGGTTCTTTGTGCGCCTTGTCCCAGCGAGTGCGAACGATTTCAAAGGCTTCGTCGGAGCGCGGGAACTCGTGAATCAGAGCGTCTTCCATCGTGGCGATGGTTTCCTGCGAGGCGCCGCTTTGTTTGTAGCCCCTGATCAGGAACACCTGCCATTCTGCATCGCCTTCGGGGTTCAGCGCCGCAAGCCGTTTCAAGTCTTGCGTTAGCTGCGCACGGAGCGCGTCATGTTCGGCCGGCGGCCGGGCGCGAAACTCTATCCCCCACAGTACCTCGTAATCCTTCAGTCGCTGCGAATGGGTTTCTGTTTGAAGGCGCGCGCGCAGAGCTACCGCTACTTTCGGCAGTAGTGCGGGGTCCTTCGCAAGCAGCCACTGCGCAGAGCTGTCAGTAGAAGCGGGGCAAATAGCAAAAAAAGTTTCTGTGTTTTCCTTAACTTTATTCTGGTCAGCGATCTTTCCACTGAAGTAATCGCTCGCCAGTTCTTTGAGGGGCCAGGGGAAGTTCGGCGCTTTTGCTTTCGCCGCCTCCAACAGACGAAGACTTTCCGGCGTGTCTTTGCCTCGAAGCACCCAGCCGGCCAGCAGAAGCGCGAGCGGATCGTTGGGATCATCCTTCGCCATTTTCACGAGCCGGTTGCGGAGCTCAGCATACTGGTCCGGATCCTCCGAACGCATGCTGTTGACGAGAGTTTGATAGGGCTCGAGCTCCCGGGGGTACTTGGCGATCAAATCGTTCAGGACCTGGCGCTCCAAGGCCACGCGCTCTGAGAGTTTCATTTTGTCCAGCATCTTCGGGTTGAGCTTTTCGTCCAGGATTTTGCGCACCTCGGGCGCCGTTTCGCACCCCGGAAGGGATCGCGCGCTCTGAGCCTGGGCGGGAAATGAATTGCTAAGGAAGGCAGCCGCTAGAAGGGAGGCAACAGATAAGTAATTGCGCATCGAATCCCATACTCCTCTCTTTCCTGGACGATGGTGCGAGTACCTGGGTCGGCGGCGTCTTCTTTCGCCACGACATGAATTATGCGCCTTCAGGTTGGAACGAACAAAGGGAACTATCTTGCTCAGATTGTCGGGTTCTTGGGTGTTCGAGGGAGGAAGTTGAGGGCTGGCAGCTGAGGCCGGATTCCTACTTCTTCTTCGACATTTTCCGGTTGATCTCTTCCATGAGCTTCGGGCGAAGATCGGCGAGCACGCTGTCGACGATGCTGGCGACGTTGCTTTGGTCACCCTCGGTGGCGGCGGCCACGGCTTCCTGCGAAATCTGTTCAGCGCCCGCGGCTACGGCCCGGGCGGCAGTATCTGGCGGGGCTGACTCGGGCTGCTCGGTTTCCTTTTCCTTGGGTTGGGTTTCTGCTACCTCGTTGCCCTGGCTGCTGTCGTGGGCTTGACGCCAGCTCGCCCATGCCGCTGCCGTGTTCTTGACCGTTTCGGAGTCGAATTTCGGCTCGGGAACGGGTTCGGCGGTTGGTTTTTCCGCTGCATCTTCCGCACGAGGAGTGCTGGGCGGAACGGTGCTGCTCGAGGCGGCTGCGACGGGTTCGGATTCCGCGCGAGGCTGCGATTCCTGCGCCGTAGAGACGGCAGGTTCGGCAACGGGCGCTGGCTTTTGATTCGATTCCGCGAAGGCTCCGGTCGGGGACGTTTCGGCAGGAGCTTCCGCGGGAGTGATCACTGCTGGAACGGGCGCAGGCGTTGCGAGGTCCGGGGCTTTGGTCGGCTCCGAGCTCGAAATCGGCGCGGACGATTCCACTGCCGCGAGTGCGGGTGCAGGAGCACTCCCGGCGGAGACGAGCGCATCAGGAACGCTAGCGCTACTGCCGGAACCCGCAGCCGCAGAGGCGGCATGCGCCTTCTGCATTTCGTGATCAAGTGAGATTGCGGCGTCGCTGCCTTCCAGAGCAACCGATACGGCTGTCCATCGCGATCCGGCTGCGCTCGCAGCTACGACAGATTCGGCTGTGGCCGCCATGGTCACGGGCACATCCTGGGCTTCTTCCGCGGGCACATCGCCCTTTCGGCGACGGTAAGTCTCAGGCGCAACAAGCTCTGCGGATTTGCTTTCGCGTTTATCTTCTTCGGTCTTGCTTTCTTCGCTCTTGTTTTCTTCGCTCTTGCTCTCGGCCACCGCCTCCGCTTTCGCTTGCATCTCGGCCGCGGAAGCGACAGGACCCGAAACCTCAGGTGAGGAGGGAAGGTTGACTTCGGCTGGGCGGGAAGCTGGCTCTGAGCTCGCTGGACTGGTTCGTTCAACAATCGTCTCGGTAATCTGGGGTTCAGGAATCTTGGCTGCAGAGGCCTGACCCTCGCCCTTTAGGGCGGAGACGACCATCTGCATCTGCGCCGCCGCGGCAGCAATCGCGGCCACTTCTTCCGGGGTTACATCTTTGGGCAAGCCTGCGGGCGCCAATGCCGCCAGGTCCACATTCGTTTCCGCCGCTTTTGTGGCCGCTTGCCCCGCCTCCTGTTTTCTCTCCCAAGTCTTTTCTCCGGAGGCAATGGACTCGTCGGCGACCTTCTCTTCTTCCGATTTCTCCTTGGGAAACCCGATCCGGCTCTTCCATCCATTGTCGGCATTGGCTCCGTCGCGGCCACCGCGCCCGGACTCCTCTGCCGCCGCAATCGCCCGCGCGAAGCGTCCTGGCTTGGAGGCTTCGGCCCGCGGCACCACCTTGTCTTCCATCTTCGACAGGGTAGCCAGCAACTCGCTGGCTTCAAAGGGCTTGACGATAAAACCTTCGGCACGCACCCGCTGCGCCTCTTCCGGCTTGAAAGGTTCGAGCTTGCCTACGGTCAAAAGCACGGGAATCCGCGCCGTTTCCGGCGATTCCTTGAGGCGCTGGCAAACCTCCAGCCCGCTATAGCCGGGCATATACACATCAAGGATGACCAGGTCGGGCTTGAGTTCGCCGATCTTCTTCAGCGCGGCGGAGCCGTTATTGACGGCAATCACCTCATACCCCGCATCTGCGAGGATTTTGCGCCCCATGTTTTGGGCGGTCACGCTGTCGTCGGCAAGCAATATCTTCCGGGCCAAAGGAATTCCTCTGATGAGGGGAGATATCGCGAAGGTAACCTGCCGGTCGACGTAAGTCAATGATCAGGCGGCATGTTACTAGGTTACTAGTGGTCAGCGCCTACCGCGTCCCGGGGGTGGCGCCGGAGCCGGAATTCGGCAGGCGGGCTGGCGATATCAGAGGAAACTCCTAGAAAAACCTACCTGAGCGGCTAACCACATTAGCTGGAGCCACCGTCTAACAGTTGAGATTGAGATATTATTAGGTACGATGTAACGGAGGGCCCGCCATGCCCCCAACTGCCGCTCGTTCCCACGTTCCGGGCCTAGTGTTTCTTTGTCTTGTTCTCTCCACCAGCTTCGGCGCCCAGGTCCAGCCCGCCAATCCTGAACTTACTGCTCACGAATGGGGTACGTTTACATCGATCGCGGGCAGAAGTGGCGAAGCCGTGGAATGGTCGACGTTGAATGGATCTGCCGACCTACCCAGGTTCGTCGACCACATCAATAGTGCTCAGTTCAAGGCCGGTCTGCGGGGCACGGTTCGGATGGAAACGCCTGTCCTCTACTTCTACTCTCCGCACGAAACTTCGGTCTCGGTGAAGGCAACTTTTTCCAGGGGACTGCTGACAGAGTGGTATCCCCAGGCCAGCCACGTTGAGCCGACCCCGAAGAATGTATTGGCCGTCAAAGGGCTCTACCGGCGGCGCGGCAGCGGCAGCATCGCGTGGGATTCGGTCACCGTGTCTCCCAATCTTGCCGCCACCTTTCCGCGCGGAAGTCTTCCGGGCGATGGTGAGGATAATCAGTACTACGCCGCTCGGGAAACTTCAGCGGCGCCTCTTGTGGTGAAGACCAGCGCCGGGGATCAGCAGGAAAAATTCCTTTTCTATCGTGGCGTGTCCTCGTGTTCCATTCCCATTTCCGCGACCGTCATGAGCCAAGGGCAATTACAAATCAGAAACCTTGCCCAGCAAGAGATTCCAAACGTGATTCTGTTCGAGCGCCGTGGCGACAAGCTTGGCTACCGTGTTGGCGGCGGACTCCAGAGCGAAATGACGCTCGACCCTCCCGAGCTGACCGCGACTTTTGATTCCTTGAGCCGCGACCTGCAAGACACGTTGACTCGTCAGGGTCTTTATCCCGACGAAGCCCGTGCCATGATCGAAACCTGGCGGCAATCTTGGTTTGAAGAGGGCAGCCGGCTGTTCTACATTGTGCCAGGCGATTTTCTGAACGCGATTCTGCCGTTGACCATCAATCCCGTTCCGGCGCAAACAGTGCGGGTTTTCGTGGGCAGGCTGGAGCTGGTGACTCCGGCAACTACGCAGGCTATAGGGAAGATACTCGCGACTCACGACCTCGCCGGGTTGCAAAAATACAACCGCTTCCTGGAGCCTATTCTCGAAGAGATGAAGGCGGCGAATCCCGCCCAAGCCGGGCAGATCGACAGGGATTTGGATCTGACCTACCGCTCGTCAATCCTTCAGCCGCAGACCACCAAGTGAAGACCGCGAAAGGATAAGCGTCGCCTCTTGCGGCGGACCCGACAATGCAAAGCGGAGTGGGTGAAGACTCGCTTCAGAACGCGAGGATCTTCTTCAATCCCTTCTTTTTCTTCTTCTTGCTGCTCGAAACATCCTTGTCACTGGCCAGGTTGGAATCAGAGCTGGAGCTTGCGGCGGCGGCGTCGCTGGACTGTGCCGCTCCCGACTGGATCTCATTGACCTGCGCTGGCGGGGGCGCCGCGGCATCGCTGGCCAACGCATTTTGAGTCGCTGGCTTTAACTCGTTCGGATCCGGAGCGTTGGGTTTCAACTCATTCGGATCCGGCGCTGCGTTCGGCTTCAATTCGTTGGGATCTGCGGCAGTCGCCGTATTCGGACGGGCAAAAGGAGCAGCGCTCGCCACAGGAGCAGGCGCATCCGAGCGCGGGGCTGGGTCGTTCGCGCCCGGAGCGCCACCCTTCACGATTTCCGCGCTCAGACCATGCTCGCCGGCAGGCTGTCCCATCGCCTGCCGCATGACGTCGGCTGCCGCGCCGCTAGCCGACACCGGGGTCGGATCCACCAACGTCGGCTCTCCGATGTGCGATGCCTGCGCTACGTCAGGTCCCTTCTTCACCACGCTCATTAGCCGGTCAAGAGTGTCGCTATCCCGCCGGCTTTCTTCCTCGGCACGGTTCTGCGCTACGGCGGCCTTGGTGGGGCGGGGAATCGGCTGATGCAATGCCGCCAGCCGCTTCTTCGCATCATCTTCGCGTAACATTACCGGATACCGCGTAATGATTTGCGAATACGCCGCAGAGGCATCCTTGGTCAACACGGCAATCATGCTGCCTTTCGCCGTTTCCCCGGCGCAGCCCGGCGGAGTGTTAAAGGCCACGCACGTCGGTCTCGACCGCACCTGCGCGATTTGCCCTTCATAGTTCTGACCCAGAAGAAACAGCGCTTCGTCAGCTTTGCTGTACAGGGGATATTTATCCACCAGCGACTGCAGCCGCGCGATCGACGCCGGATACGACAGCCGGTAGTAATAGAACTTTCCAATGCCAAACTCCCGGTCAGCCAGCACTTCCTGCACTTCGAGCAGCCGCTTCTTGCCTTCCGTCACCAGTTTCGGGTTGTCCGGATACTGCATGATCAGGTTGCGGTACTCATCTTCCGCCCGCTTCGCGTGGGTGTAGTCGCGGTCCGACTTCTCCATCTGCTGATACTGGATGTTGGCGATCTTCAACTGCGCCTCGGCTGCTTCCGGCATGTTGGGAAAGAAAGTCTCGAAGTCGCGGTATTCCTGTTCCGCCTGCTCCAGAGAAGCCGTCCCGCCCTCGGCGTACCACGAATCGCCCACCGCCAGCTTCGCCCGGGCAATAAACTCCGAGTCCGGATAGGTGATGATCAGGGTCTGCAGCGTCATGCGCGCCACGTCGAAGCGGTTGTGCTTCATCGCGTCCATGGCCTTGTCGAACAGCACCTTGTCGGGCTGCTTCGACCCCACGTTAGCCAGCGGATTGACGGACTTCCTATTAGTGCAGCCGACGGTGAGCGCCAGCAATACTGCGAGCGCCGCAATCAATGAGAATCGACGTGACATAAGACCTCGGATCAGGATTGCCAAATTGAAAATTACTAGACTTTCAACAGCGCCGCTTCCGTAGCCGCCTTCAACAGCGTCTCTGCATTCTTCCTTGGATCACCATGACCGAACACGGCGTTGCCTGCTACCAGAATTTCTCCGCCCGCCCGCACCACATCACCCACCGTGTCGTGCCCCACACCGCCATCTACTTCGATGCGATAAGTCAGCCGGCGTTGGCTGCGAATCTCAGCTAATTGTCGCATTTTGTGCAGCGTAGAAGGAATAAACTTCTGTCCCCCAAACCCCGGATTCACCGACATCACCAGCACATACTCCACGATATCGAGCACCTCAGTGAGTGTATCCACCGGCGTAGCTGGATTAATCACCACACCCGCCATGCAATCGTGGCTTTTGATCAGATGCAGCGTGCGGTCCAGGTGTGGGCAAGCTTCCTGGTGCACCGAAATCCAGTCCGCCCCAGCTTCGGCAAACGCCGGAATGAACTCATCGGCATTCTCGATCATCAGATGGCAGTCCAGCGGTAATTCAGTAACGCGGCGCAGCGACTTCACCACCGGCGGCCCAATGGTAAGGTTAGGGACAAAATGCCCATCCATAATATCCACATGGATGACACTAGCCCCACCTTCCTCCGCGGCGCGCACCTGTTCGCCCAGACGGGAAAAGTCTGCCGAAAGAATCGAAGGTGCCAGCTCGATCAAAGGTTGTCTCGAAGAACGTTGCTTCTTAGACCCTGGGCTCGCGGTCGAAATCCTCCTAGGAGTTTACCATTCAAAACGGCCCGGCAAAGACTGATTCTAGCCTTCACCAGGATCAATCTCAAGGTGCTCCGCATCGGCCCTCCAAGCGCATTCCGGCCCATGTTACCCTCGTCGGACATGCCGGCCACGTCCCAATTCACGACCGCCGCCTACAGCATGGCCGCAGTTTTCGCCTGGGGCACCAGCGACTTCCTCGGAGGCTACGCCACCCGCCGCGCCAACGCCTTCCTGTTCACCGTAGTCGTGAATATCGGCGGCCTGCTCGTCGTAGGCACGCTAGCATCGGCAACGCATGCGCCGTTCCCCTCCGCACGCAGCGCAGCCTGGGTTCTGGCTGGCGGCATCTCGGGAGGCGCGGCCCTGGCCATCTTCTACCGCGCACTTTCCTCAGGAAGAATGGGACTGACCGCGCCCGTCGCCGCTGTGCTCGGCGCCGCAATCCCAGCGGTCTTCTCCATGTTCACCGAGGGCCTGCCGGGCAGGATTCCCCTCCTCGGCTTCGTCGTGGCCGCCATCGGGCTCTGGCTCATCACCCGCACCGAAGCTGGAGGCAAGCCGGAAGGCATCGGGCTCGCCGTCATCGCGGGCATTGGCTTCGCCAGCTTTTATCTCTGCGTCCGCCAGGCCGGCGACGCCTCCGCCTTCTGGATCGCCGCGCTCACCCGCACCGGCGGCTTGATCGTCACCGGCCTCGTCGTCCTGTTTCTTGGAAAATTCAGCGACATCACCCCGGCCGGCCTGGGCTTGGGCGTCGTTACAGGCTGCATCGACTCCCTCGGCACCATACTCTTTGTACGCGCCAGCCAGGCTGGACGCCTCGACGAGGCCGTCGTCATCTCGTCGCTGTATCCTGCCGTAACCGTAATTCTGGCCCGGCTGTTCTTGAAAGAACACTTCACGCGCTGGAGGTTTGTTGGCCTGTTGGCGGCTCTGGCCGCGGTACCCATGATCGCCTCGGGGTAGGGCTTAACGACAACTCACTACATTCCTTATTCTGGAATATGGAATGTATCATATGGACATTGCCTCTTGTGTCCATATCGTGCTAATATTCCATATTCCGGAATATGGAATGATGCCACTCCATTCTCAAGATGTTGTTGTCGTTCTGAAGCTCGTAGCCAACCGCGACGCCAGCCGACGGTGGACCTATGCGGATCTGAGCAAGGATTTGTTCATGAGCGCCTCGCAGGTATTCCGCTCGGTTAACCGCGCCGAAGGAGCACGCCTGCTGCACGTGCCCACTGTTCCCCCTCCCCCAGGCTCAGATGAAGAGCCTCCCCGAGTGTGGCTGTGGCCCAATAACAACAACCTTAGAGAGTTCCTCATTCACGGCGTGAAGTACGCCTTCCCTGTGGAGCGCGGCGGACCTACTCGCGGCATTCCTACTGCCGAGGCTACCCGTCCTCTCGATCGGCACTTCCAACCAGATTTCCCCTTACCACCTGTCTGGCCTTACCCAGAAGGATCGCTGCGCGGCATTGCGTTTTCTCCTCTCTATAAGAACGTCCCGCAAGCTGCGTTGCGAGACCCCAAACTCTATGAACTCCTCGCGCTTGTAGATGCCATTCGAGAAGGACGCGCACGCGAGCGCGAGATCGCAATCCGCGAGCTGACCGCGAGAATTGACTCCCGGTGAGCACTCCTCAACAGAGTCCGAACCTTGCGCGTCTCGCAGCTGTCGCAGCGAAGCTGGAGCCTCTACTCGAGCAGATCGCGTTCGTCGGTGGCTGTGTGACTGGACTGTTTCTCACCGATCCCGCCGCTGCTCCCGTTCGGCCCACACTCGACGTGGACGCAATTGTTGCGATCGGCTCCTACTTGGAGTTCACGCTTCTTGAGAAGCGCATGGGAGAACTCGGCTTTCACCAACCCCATACCGGAGACGCCCCGGTCTGCCGCTGGGCGATCGGAGACCTGATTCTCGACCTGATGCCAGCAGACTCTTCAATTCTTGGCTTCGGCAACCGATGGTATCGCCCAGCCTTAGAGAATGCGCAGCAAGTCAGAATCGGCGAATACGAAATCCGCGTCATTACAGCGCCCTATTTTCTTGCCACTAAGCTTGAAGCGTTTCACGGACGCGGCAAGAATGACTTCGGCAGCCACGATCTGGAGGACATTGTTACCGTCATTGACGGCCGGCCTGAACTCGTGGACGAAGTGCACATGGCTCCCACGGACCTGCAGAAATATCTCAGCGATCAGTTCGAGGATTTACTATCGAATCGTGACTTTCTGGAAGCGTTACCCGGCCACCTGCTGCCCGATGCCGCCAGCCAACAACGTATGGGCCTCGTAGTCGAACGAATGAAGCAGTTGCTCCTCGAAGGTTAGCCGATGCCTCTTGTCGAAATTCGCAGCCTAACCAAGATTTATCCGCAAGGCGAATCTTTGCTTGGGGGGAACGTTCGTGGCGAAGTCCGCGCCGTCGATGATGTCTCGCTCGACATCCACGCCGGCGAAACCCTCGGCCTGGTGGGGGAATCCGGCTCGGGCAAAAGCACACTCGGACGCTTGCTCCTGCGTTTGATCGAGCCCACTTCCGGCAGCATTCGCTTCGAAGGCCGCGACCTGCTCCTCACCAGCCCCCGTGAAATGCGCCGCCTGCGCCGCGATATGCAGATTATCTTTCAAGATCCCTTCGCCTCGCTCGATCCCCGATTCCGGGTCGAAGATATCATCGCCGAGCCGCTTGTCATTCACGGAAACGGAAGCTCGAAAGCCGCGATCCAGGGCCGCGTTGTAGAACTCCTGCGCGCTGTCGGCCTTGACGAATCCATTCTGCGGCGTTTCCCCCACGAGTTCAGCGGAGGGCAGCGCCAGCGCATCGGCATCGCCCGCGCGCTCGCGCTGCGTCCTAAATTCATCGTGGCCGACGAACCGGTCTCCGCCCTCGACGTCAGCGTGGGCGCTCAGATCGTGAACCTGCTCGCCCAGTTGCAACGCGACTTCGGCCTTACATATCTGTTCATCTCGCACTCCATGCCAGTGGTGCGATATCTTTCGACGAGAATTGCGGTGATGTATCGCGGCAAGATTGTGGAAGTCGGCGAGACCGCGCAGATTACTGAGCGTCCGGAGCACCCCTACACGCGAAGCCTCCTCGAAGCCACGCCGGAAGTGGCCCTCTTGTAGGGGACGGCATGGACAAGACCTATGTGGGGACGGCCGCCCTCGGCCGTCCCGCCGAGCGCCTCGAGGCGTGCGCACCTCGAGCCTATGCCATACTTCCGAGATGTCCCATCCCAGCCGGGCCCGCGATCTCACCGAACTGATCCTCGGCTACGGTGTGATTGTCGGCATCATCTGGACCCCCGAGCGCCTGCAGCGCTTCCTCTCACCCATCGCTCTGCTATTCACTCTGTCGGTAGTGCTCGCACGCCGCCAGAGTCGCAACGACCTCGGCCTCGGCTGGCGCGGCCTCATCCCCTCACTCTGGATCTTGCCGGCCGCCGTAGCACTCGCTGGCTTGAGCATATTCGCAGCAGCGAAGGTCGGCACCCTGCATCCGCTCTACAAACCCGATGCCGCCCACATCTCCGGCTACGTGCTCTGGACCATCTATCAGCAGTTTCTTTTGCAAGACTATTTCATGGACCGCATTCTGCGCATGGTCTCGAATGAAGCCACCGCTGTGACGCTGGCCGGCAGCCTCTTCGCCGCGGCGCACCTGCCCAATCTCGTGCTCACCGTAGCCACGCTTGTGTGGGGCATAGTGTCGTGCGCGCTGTTCCGCCGCTATCGCAACCTCTGGGCGCTCGGCTTGGCCCAAGGACTGCTCGGGCTCTGCTTCGCCGTCTGCGTTCCCGACGCACTGCATCATCACTTGCGCGTTGGGCTGGGATATCTACGTTATCGTTCGGGACCGTAGCTAGTCAGAACCATATTCCCCAGAGCCAATCCACGCTGGCATGAGTGATCGTCGAGGCCGGAACCCGCCGACGCTCGCGCCACGCACGCCCGTAGAAGATTCCAGCGATAGTCGCCAGCAACACGTAGCGCCAATTGAAGTGGGCTGACCGTTTGTTGAAGTGCGACAGCCCGAACAATACCGACGCGATCACCAAAGCCGCCCGCCGGCCTACGCGCCGCTCTAATAAGTTCTGCACCCAGGCGCGAAAGAAGAGTTCTTCCGGCACGGCAGTAAGGAAAAATATCCCCACCCAGCGCAAGAGCGCGCTGCCGGCTCCGGGCAGGTTGCGGTGGGGATGAATAAAGCCCAGCGCCAGCCCGATCACTAGAACAAACGGCGCGAAGAAAACAAGTTCCCGCAGACCGGTCTTCCAGTCGCTCCATTTCAGATGGAAGTCGAACCCGGTTCCGCTCAGTTGCCGGATCACCAGAAACCCATACAAACCCGCATCCACCAGAAACAATTCGTTCAGAGCCCGGAGCCCGCTTGGCCACGCCCGGTCAAACCAGCGCAAATCCACGGCCAGCCCCAGCACCAGCAGAATCAGGGCGTCCGGCCAAGCGCCGCGCTGCTCAGGATCCACCGTAACCGTATGCAGCAGCAGCCACGCAATCGCCACAGGCAGCGCTGCATAGAGCGCAAACCACCCCCATCGGAACATGTGATTGGAAATCGAAACCATCACGTAAGGCGCAACGAACAACACCGGAAGAAGCAGTCGCACAGCCACCGGCCAGCGCCCCACTGCGCGCGCTACTCGCTCCGCAGCAAAGCCCAGCAAAACCGCCGGAGCCAATTCCAATGCGAGCGCCGCAATCGCGACGGGCGTCACATTTTGCATGGCTCATCTTAAACTTGCTCCCCACGTCCTCGCTTGTCTCCGAGCCGCATCCCGGATAGAATTCCTTGGCATTTCACCGGAGGCACGATCATGGCTGCTGCTCCGCTCCCACCTGTGTCCGCATCCTCTCCTGCGCCTGGGCCTGCTCCACTTTCCCAAGGCGCACGCATCATCGACACTTTCATTGCGCCCTCGAAGACTTTCACCGACCTGCGCCGTAGCGCACAGTGGTGGCTGCCGTTCCTGCTAATGACCTTTGTGGGTTGGGGCTTGGTTTACGTCTCGGAGCAAAAGATCGGCGTGCAGAAGATGGTGGAGAATGAACTGCAAGCGCGGCCCAAGGCCGAGGCGCAATACGAAAATTTGACTCCCGAGCAGCGCCAGCAGCGAGTGAAAATCACCGGGGTTATCTATTACGTCGCCATTCCTGTGATCACTCTGCTGATTTGGCTGATCATGGCGGGATTGCAGTTCGCCACGTTCAAGTTCGGAGCCAACGCGGATATTTCGTACAGCAAAGCACTCGCCGTGGTGGTCTACGCAGGATTGCCGATGGTCTTGAGGAGTTTGTTGGCGACTGCTTCAGTACTCGCGGGCGTGAGCGCCGACGGATTCACCTTGAACAACCCAGTCGCGTCCAATCCGGGATACTTCATGAACGCGGCTGACAGTCCCTTCTGGTACTTCATAGCGTCGCAAATGGATATTTTCCTGCTTTGGACGCTGGCACTGACCGCGATCGGGTTTGCCACCGCCGGCAAGGTGAAGATGGGCACGGCGTTCGCCATCGTGATCGGGTGGTGGGTGGTGATCACGCTCATGTTCGCAGCAATATTTTCGTAGAGGTCATTGGCCCCAGAGATCATCGGCGTGACGATCCGGCCTCTGCGGGTTTATGCTTATGCACGTCTGAGGAGGCTCTCTCGTGAAACTGATTTCCGCTATCCTGCTTCTTGCCGCTTGCCTGCCATCGGCGGCGGCGCAAGCCACAACGCCAACCTCCGCACCCTCGGCCGCCCCGGTGAAGGATCCGGTGACAACTGGTCTGCGCCTGCTGCTGACACGCTCGCGCAACAATACCCTCGGCGCCATTACCGCCATGCCAGCCGACAAATTCAGCTACAAGCCCACACCCGATCAGATGAGTTTCGCGCATCTGGTCGTTCACATCATCGGCTTCAACAACGGACTTTGCGCCAAAGCAGCCGACATCGCCGAACCCAAAGTCGAGGAAGCCAAAGAAAGCGATTCCAAAGATAAGCTGCTCGCCGCAGCCACGGCTTCGTACGACTTTTGCGCCGATGCGGTTGGTAAGATGGACGACTCGAAGCTGGGCGACAACATTGAACTCTTTCCTGGACGCCAAGGTCCGCGCGCCTTGGCCGATCTGATCCTGGCCGGCGGATGGGCCGATCATTACGCTGCAGCCGCCCAGTATTTGCGGTTGAACAATCTTGTGCCGCCGAGTGCGCAGCCGAAGAAGTAAAACTTGGAAAAAATCAGACTTGCAAGACGCGCTAACGCCCGATCTGGATGAGTTCCGTGTCTTGTGCCGTGCCTGGTGAAGACACGTTCTGGGCGGGACGCTGCGGGGCGCGCCAACCATCGAAGATCGAAACCTGATGCACGCACGAAACTGTGCAGTGCGGAGCGCAGCCTTTTTCCGTGAGATATTCGCGGCGCATGTCGTCGCGCGTATAAGTTGCGAGCGGCACGCCGGGATAGCCGCGCTGCTGCGAGCAGTAGTGCACCAGCCCGTCTTCGCAAATGTAGAGATAACGCGCGCCCGCGCGGCAGCGCCATTCATTCGGCAAGCCTTGCGCAATGTTGTCCTGGAAGGCGTTGATGCGCGTAAAGCTGCGCTTCTCCCACGACTTCATTTCGTCGTAGATGCCGCGCTCTTCTTCGTTTAGCGGCTGCACTTGTCCGCTGCCATCGTGAATGATACCGATGGTCGAACTGAAACCGAGTGCCACGGCGCGCTTGCCGATGGTCAGCGCATCCTGCGGACTCGAAATGCCGCCGCCCACCACCGAGTTGATGTTGACATGAAACTCCGCGTGTTCGGCCAGCAGTTGCAGCTTCTTGTCGAGAACCTTCAGGCTCTTCTTCGAAACTTCGTCGGGATTCACATTGTCGATGGAAATCTGCAGCCACTCCAGCCCGGCACGATTCAGGCGTTGAATGCGTTCCGCCACCAGAAAGTAGCCGTTGGTAATCAATCCGGCAATCATGCCGTTCGCGCGGATGCGGCGAATCACGTCGTCGAGTTCAGGATGCAGCAACGGCTCCCCGCCGGAAATCGTGACCACTGCCGTGCCCAACTCGCCTAGCTTGTCGATGCGACGAAACATTTCTTCCGTAGGCACGGGCTTCGAAAAGTCGTCGAACTCATTGCAGTAGGTGCAAGCCAAGTTGCAGCGGCGAACAGGAATAATGTGCGCCAGCAGCGGATGCTCGGTCGAGGCCAGCGCCCGCGCGGCCATGGCGGCTCCACGCAAGTTGCGGTGGAGCCCCTTGGCGCGACGGCGCAGAGTTGTGATGGCGGACGGCATGGGTTGAGCTAATCTCTTATTACAGCATGGATGCGGGATAAATGCAGGCCTGGCAGCAGTGTTCGGGGAGTTTGCCGGGGCGAATGGCGCAAATGGGCGGGTGCGCGCGCGTCGCAATTGACTTGCAAAACCGGTGCTCGACGAGCATAATTTGCCGCCGAGGAGGTATTAAGCATGTTCAAAGCTTGGGGTATCTCTCTCGTCCTCGCATTGCTCGCGATAACCACCACTGACACATCACAGCCCGACTGGGCCCTGAATGCGACCACCATCGAGGCTTGCAGTTGCCCGATGTTCTGTCAATGCTACTTCAACCCGAAACCTGCCGCCCACCACGAACATGGCACGGCAGCCCACTATTGCCTATTCAACAACGCCTACAAGGTGAATCACGGACACAACGGCTCGGTCAAGCTCGACGGCGCGAAGTTCTGGATCACGGGCGACCTGGGATCCGATTTCTCGCAGGGAAAAACCGACTGGGCACTGGTTACATTCGACAAGGCCATGACCAAAGAACAGCAGACCGCCCTCGGGGCGATTCTGCCGAACGTTTTCCCGGTGAAGTGGAACTCGTTCCAGACGACTGTGGGAAACATTGACACCTGGGAATTCAACAAAGATGAAGCCCATGCCACAATCGACGGCGGAAAAACCGCGGAAGTAAAGCTACACCGTTTTGCGGGAAACACAGACGCTCCGGTGGTGATCCACAACCTGAAATACTGGGGCACACCCCGCAACGATGGTTTCGTCATGATGCCGAACGATGTTGAGGCCTATAAGACCGGGCCAAAAACATTCGAGTACAAAGGAACCAACGGGTTCATGCTTACGCTCGACATAGCTTCAACCGATGTAAAACAGTAGACCGAACAGGGTTCGCCAAGACCAGGCCGAAGAATCACGGGATTCTTCGGCCCTTAATCTCTCAAGACGCGGAATTGCCAAGTTGAATGTCAGGTGCTGGAGTTTCACTCGATCAACTTGCGCCAGGATTCGTCGCGCGGCCACAGTTCGTGGCCAGCCTCATCAAGAAATTGCTGAGCCACCCCCGCGAATTCTTCCTGCACCAGAACGTAATCCGTATCGTAGGTCGAGATGGCAAAAATGGGCACGCCATTCTCCGACAGTGGCTCGATGAAGGAAAGCAGCACCCCGGTTAGCGAGAAAGGAACCGGGCCTTCGAGCTTGTAGCAGATCCAGCGGTGTTCGGAATGCACGTCCGCCGGGAGATTGTCCGCGGGGCAGACGACGGAAAGTTCGTCCACGCTCCGTGTAACCGAAGTGAAATCCCCTTTCGTCGCCCAGGCAGGAACAGGGGCATCCGGCGGCAGGCGGACGATAGCATAAGGGTCGGAAAGCCAGCGGAATTTCAGCCGATGGCGCTTAGGGTTGGAATGATCGGATTGGCCCTTTGCAATTGGCATGCAGAAGTCGTCCCGTTCTAGCCCTCCACCGCCTTGCGTAGCGCAGCTCTCGCCAGCAGGCGCGTCGAATCAAGCATAGGCAACGGCGACTGCTCCGGCGTCATCAACAACGGAATTTCAGTGCAACCAAGGACTACCGCGTCGCAGCCTTCATCTTTCAGGCCGCGAATCACCTCGGTGAGATAGGCCTGAGTGCGCGGCAGGAATACGCCGTTGACCAGTTCATCGAAAATGATGCGATGGATGTGCTCGCGCTGCTCCGCGCCGGGAATGCGATGCTCGATGCCAGCAGCTTTCAATTTTTCGCTGTAGACCGGGCCTTCCATCAGCGCGCGAGTTCCCAGAACTCCCAGACGCTTGTAGCCGAGGCGTTTGGCCTCGTTCGCGACCTCGACCGCAATGTGCAACCACGGCCGCGGCGACCGGTGCTCTACCAGATCGAAGGCCTGGTGCACAGTGTTGACCGGAGCAATCAGAAAGTCCGCGCCAGTCTTGGCCAGCTTATCCGCAGAAGAAAGCATCAGTTCGGCGACACCCGCCCAGTCGTTGGCATCGATGAACTTCACGTAGTCAGCGAAGTCGTGGCCGTGCATTGAAATTTCGGGATGATGGTGCCGGCCGAGCAACTCGCCGCCTTCCAGGCAGATGGTGCGATAGCACAGAGCGGCGCCCTCCGCGCTGCAAGCGACGATGCCGATGTGGAGAGACATTCAGGTGCCAGCCAGCTTCTCAACTGCGAATCACTCAGCTTCCGATTGTAGCCGGAGCAACGGCATACGGGCTGCTCTGGCGATAACGTTTCTCGAATTCTTCGCGGGTGCAAAGCGTTTTGATGTCGATGATGCGGTCGACGGCCAGAATGCCATCCAGATGGTCGATTTCGTGCTGCAGGAGTTCGGAGAGATTGCGATCGTCCCGGGCGCAAAATCTGTGGCTTTCCCCTTTCATATCCTGATAGCACATCGTGATTTCGCGATTGCGTTCGACCTGCATGAAAATCGAGAGAAAGCTAAGGCAGGCGTCCCAGACCACGATCTTCTCTTCACTGCGTTCGAGGATTTCCGGGTTGATAAGCGGCCAGGGCTTCTCCCCGGGCAGTTGCAGGAAGATGACGCGTCGCCGCACTCCCAGTTGAGGCGCGGCAATGCCCCGGCCGTATCCTGTTGTTGCCCGCCAGTAGGCGAGCGTGTCGGCGAGATCATCAACCAGCGCAGCCACTTCAGGAGTGGAGGGATCCTCAACCGGCAGCGCAATTTCCCGCAGCCGTGGATCGCCGAGTTGCAGGATAGTCTTGACCGCCATGATTACCTCGCGGCAGCGGCGTCGAATAGATTCAGAAACTCCAGCTTCTTTTCCGCGGGCAGAAATGACGCTTCAAACGAGTTGCGTGCCAGTTCGCGCAGGTGCTCGTCGGTGAACCCGAAGGTCTGCTGCGCGATCTGATATTCGCGCGCGAGCGTCGTTCCGAACATGGCCGGGTCGTCGGTGTTGAGCGTAATCATCACGCCATGATCAAAGTAGTTTTTCGCGGGATGATCGGCGAGGTTGGGGCAAAGGCCAGTGCGAAAGTTGCTGGTCAAGCAGATCTCCACCGGAACCTGGCGCTGGGCAAGCTCTTCGACCAGATCAGGATCATGAAATGCAGTAAGCCCGTGGCCGATCCGCTCGACGCGCAGGTTGAGCGCTCCCCAAATCGATTCCGGCGGCCCCGTCTCGCCGGCGTGCGCGGTAAGGCGCAAGCCGTGGTCAGCCGACCAGGCGTAGGCGTCGCGGAAAAGCTCCGGCGGCGCTTTCTGCTCATCGCCGCCGATGCCGATGCCGACAACCTCGCGGTCGTGATAGCGCACCGCCAGCTCGAAGACCTTTTGCGCGGGCTCCGCCCCGAACTGGCGGACGGCGTCAAAAATCCAAAGCAGCGAAATACCGAAATCACGCGCTCCGCGGGCGCGGCCGCGATCCAGCCCTTCGAAGATGGCAGCAAAATCCTGTTTTCTCCACAGGCAAACTCCGACTGAAACGTAGACCTCGGCGTGCAGCACGTTCTCTTCTTTCAGGCGCTGCATCAGCCGGTAGGTGATGAGTTCGTAATCCTCTGGCGTCCGCAGATGTTCGGTGATGTTCTTGAACGCGAGCAGGAAGCCGGGAAAATCTTCGTAGCGGTAGAGTGCATCGACCTCGGCGTGGGTAACGCGTTCGCCGCGGCGCTTCCGCAGTTCCACCAATGTGGCCGGCTCGATCGCGCCCTCGAGATGCAGGTGCAACTCAGCCTTGGGAAGAAGTCGCAGAAAACTATTCGGCGGCCGATCGAGTGCGGAGGACGTCACTTCTTGATTGTAGAGTCTTGTTTAAATATTTGCGAGGCCGGTAGAATCTGCTACTTCTTCGCGAACTCACTGCGATGCCGGCTGTAAAAGATATAAATCAGCAGGCCGAGGCCCAGCCAGATCACAAATCGCAGCCAGGTGATGATGGTGAGCCCGAACATCAAGCCGCCGCACAGCGCCACGGAGATCAAGGGAAACCACGGGACAAACGGGACTCGGAACGCGCGCTTGCGATCAGGCTGCCTGCGCCGCAGGATGATCACTCCCAGCGAAACCAGAACAAAGGCAAACAGCGTCCCGATGTTGGCGAGGTCGGCGGCATCTCCAATGTCCACGAGGCCCGCGGGAATCCCCACAGCGAAACAGGCGATCCATGTGGAAATGTGCGGCGTCTTAAATCTCGGGTGCACCGCGGAGAACAGCTTGGGCAGCAATCCGTCGCGCGACATGGCGTACCAGATGCGCGCCTGCCCGTACTGAAACACGAGCAACGAAGAAATCATGCCCGTCAGCGCTCCGATCACGATGACCGAGCGGAACAGCGGGTGCACACCCAGATACTTCATCGCGTAGGCCACGGGCGCTTCGGCGGCGGCACCGGACACGAAGGTTGTGTACTTCATCATGCCAAGGAGCACGACTGCAACGCCGACATAGAGCAGGGTGCACACCACCAGCGACATGATGATGCCGAAGGGCAAATCTTTTTGCGGATTGCGCGATTCTTCAGCCGCGGTCGAGACCGAATCGAATCCGATGTAGGTAAAAAAAACGATGGCCCCCCCGGTAACGATTCCGGCGAAGCCAGAAGGCGCGAAGGGCACCCAGTTCGCCGGCTTCACCAGCATTCCGCCGACTACCAGGAAGGTCAGGATGGCGCCGATCTTGACCGCCACCATAATGTTATTGGTCTCCGCCGACTCCTTCACTCCGCGCACCAGCAGGAGCGTGAGAATGAAAACGATGAGAAAGCCTGGGAGATTGAAATAGGCGCCCGTCCATTGCCCGCCGGCCCAGACGGGACTTGCGAGTTTGTCCGGCAAGTTAATGCCGAACACTGCCAGTTGCGCTTTTGTATAACCGGCAAAGCCAACCGCGACTGCAACGTTCGAGACTACGTATTCGAGGATGAGGTCCCAGCCGATAATCCAGGCAAAAATTTCGCCGAGCGTGGCGTAAGAGTACGTATAGGCGCTGCCGGCGATGGGAATCATCGAGGCCAGCTCGGCGTAGCACAATCCGGCAAAACTGCAGGCGATCGCGACCAGGAGAAACGAAATCGCAATCGATGGCCCGGCCGGCGGGCGTCCGTGCATGAGCGCTCCCGCCGTGCTGCCGGTGCGCAGTAGATTCACAATTACGTCGAGCGCCTGCGCGTGCAGAATGGATGGAGCCTGGAAATATTCGCCCGCGGCCGCGGTACCGGTAAGGATAAAAATTCCGGAGCCGATGATCGCGCCAATGCCCAGCGCGGTCAGTGACCACGGCCCGAGAGTCTTTTGCAGCCGCTGCCCTGGGGCCTCGGATTCCGCGATCAACTTGTCGATCGACTTGCAGCAGAGAAGTTGATTGTCGCTGGTTCGAACGGTCGAGGTGCGATCCGTTGCGGCGGGTTCCGTGGACGGCGACGATTGGGACAAGAGGTGGTTGTCTCCTCACAGCGGGAGTCGGGCATGGGCGTCGGCCCATGCCCGTAATTCCGAGCGTACGGCCTACCGCTTCGACTGGCCGCGAGCCAACTTCTTCACCTTGCGCTTCTTTGATCCGCGCGCGTAATCGCGGGGCTTCTTCGGTTTTTCCGCTTTGGTCTTCTTGCGCGAGGCACGTTTAGATTTCTTGCGTTCTTCCTTGGTCAGAGTTGCTGTGTTTGCCATGATTGCTTTCTTGGACCTCTAATTTTGTAATTTGGTAACAGGAGAATTTCGTAATTCAAGGCCACCAATGCAACCCGATAAATTACCAAATTACCCGATTACAAAATTACCAGATCGCCCTTATGCGCGCTCCAGCTGCGCATACTTCTCCACCAGCTTCTTCAATCCGAAGCGAGGGAATTGTACCGTAATCTTGGCTTCTTCGCCTTCTCCTTCTCGCTGATAGACCGTGCCCTCGCCATATTTCGGATGCCGCACCTTCTGCCCGGGGCGAAATCCTCGCTTGCCAGTGAGCGGCTCAACCGGCGTCTTAGCGACGCTGAATTTCTTACCCCGCGAGGCGAAGAACTCGGCGATGTTCTCGATCGAGTTGTAAGGCTGGGCCGGAGCAGTCGGCTTTTGGCGGCTTGGGCCGGCCGGAACACCGCCTCGGCTTTTCCAACTTGCGCTCTGGTCTTCATCTTCGTAGGAATAGTGGGCGTCGGCATCGAAGCCTGAGAGGCTGCGCCCCGCTGGACGGCCGAGAGTGGCCGTCCCCACATGGCTCGCTCCCATTCCGGCCCTACTGCGGCGTCCGCCGAGTCCTTCGATCAACTGCACGGGGACTTCTTCGAGGAATCTCGAGGGCACGCTCGCTTCCGGCAAATCGGTACCGTATCTTCGCCGGTAAACCGCGCGGGTGAGAATCAGTTGATCCATGGCGCGGGTCATGCCCACGTAGCAAAGCCGCCGTTCTTCTTCCACATCGTCGGGCTCGAGCATGGTGCGCGAGTGCGGAAACAAGCCCTCTTCAAGGCCGCTGAGAAAAACCAGCGGAAACTCGAGGCCCTTGGCCGCGTGCAGGCTCATCAGCGCGATCTGCGAACGCTCGTCGTAGTCATCGGCATCGCTGATGAGCGCCGCGTGATCGAGAAACTGGTCAAGCGTTTCGCCGCGGTCGCGCGAGTCCATGGCGGCATTCACGAGCTCGCGAAGGTTTTCGATGCGGGAGAAAGCCTCAGGCGTGTCTTCCTCTTCGAGCAACTTAATGTAGCCGGTCCGGTCGATGAGAAATTTAAGCAGCTCGGATGTAGCGCCAGCCTCTGGCTGGCCCGCAAGTGTACCGGGCGCGCGATCTTCCTCCTGCGCCGCAGGCGGCGGGACGCCGGCGCTACTCTCGTTAGCAGCGATCTCCTCCAACCTGCCGGTGTAAGCTCCACCGAAGTCGAAGGCTGTATTCTCGAATTCCTTAGGATCGAAAGCAGCCGCATCGTCCTCGGGAGTCATTTCTATTTCAGCTTCACGGGACGCGGGCGCGGATGCTCGTGCCAGAGTTTCCGTTCCTGCGGTTTCTTCCAGCCTTTCGACGAACTTTCCCGTGAGCATCGCCTGCGCGTCCACAATCAACTGCTGAAAGCTCTTCAGCGCCGTAAGCCCGCGCGGTGGCAGCAGTTGCCGTCGAATTGCTTCTCCGACAGCGCCCCACAGCGATAGCCCAGTTTCGAGCGCCAAGTGCTCGAGCGTCTCGATGGTGCCTTTGCCGATGCCGCGCGTCGGTGTGTTGATCACGCGCAGCAGCGAGATCGAGTCATCCGGATTCTGGATGACCTTGAGATACGAGATCAGGTCTTTGATCTCGGCGCGCTCATAGAACGAGAATCCGCCGACCACTTTGTATTTCAGGCCATAGCGTCGCATGGCTTCTTCAAATAGCCGCGACTGAGAATTAGTGCGGTAAAGCACAGCCGCCCGCGGGGTCTCGCCCCCGGAATTTTCGGCACGACCCGCCTCGCGCAGGTACTTGGCAATATGGTCGGCAGCGAAGAGCGCTTCGTTTTCGCCGTCGGGAGCCTCGTAGTAGCCAACCTTCGTGCCACCCTGCCGCGAAGTCCAAAGATTCTTGCCCTTCCGGCGAATGTTATTCGCCACCACCGACGACGCTGCCTCCAGAATATTCTGCGTGGAACGATAATTCTGTTCCAGACGAATGATCTTCGCCTCGGGAAAATCCTTCTCGAATTCAAGAATGTTCCGGATGTCGGCCCCGCGCCAAGAATAAATCGACTGATCTTCATCCCCGACAGCGCAAACGTTATGCCGCGTCCCCGCCAGCATGCGCATCAGTTCGTACTGCGGCCGGTTGGTGTCCTGATATTCGTCGATCAGCAGATATTGGAACCGCCGGTTGTAATACTCGCGCACCGGCGCGGAAGTCTTCAGCAGCCGCGTGGCTTCCAGAAGAAGATCGTCAAAGTCGAGGGCGTTCGCCTTGCGCAGCTCCTTGCGATATTCCTCAAACAGATGCGCGATCTTCTCCGTCTTCGGATCGGCCGACTGCAGGTAAAGCTCCTGCGGATCGAGCATGTGATTCTTCGCCCATGAAATCCGTGAGAGCACGGTTCGCGGCGTAAGTTGCTTGTCGTCGAGCCCCAGCCGCTTCATCACCGACTTGACGACGGACTGCTGATCGCTCTCGTCGTAGATCACAAATTTCTTCGTATGCCCAATCGGCGGCTGCCCAGGCGTGACCGAAGGAATCTGCAAGGCTTCAATATCGCGGCGCAAAACGCGCACGCAGAAAGAATGAAACGTAGAAATCACCGGCTTGGCAATGCTCAATCCCCCAACAAGTTTCTCGACGCGCTCGCCCATCTCGGCAGCGGCCTTGTTCGTAAAAGTCATGGCCAGAATGGATTCCGGCATCACTCCCATATTCTCGATCAGGTAAGCGATGCGGTAAGTGATGACGCGCGTCTTCCCGCTGCCCGCGCCGGCAAGGATCAGCACCGGCCCCTCGGTAGTTTCGACGGCCTCACGCTGCTGCGGATTGAGTTGATCAAGAAAAGACAATGCGGAAGTGGCTCCGGAGCTGATGATTAGATTTTACAGGGGATTCGGGATTTGCGACTCTTCCCCTTTTGGAATCAATAAATTCCGACTACATCAGCGGCTGTTGATCACAGACCCCGAATCGCGGATAGACTCTTAGACGGGCCCGTGGTGTAACGGCAACACAGCACCCTGCGACGGTGGCAGATGCGGGTTCGAATCCCGTCGGGTCCACGCTCCGGGTTGCGGAGCACGGGTTCTGTGGGGAGCGAAGCAGGGATAGCTTCCCTACAAAAGTAACTTGACTGCAGATCCAGGTGACCTATACTGGAATTGTCGCAGGGTGCTGTAGGTGCCTAGATTTGATCGGCCCCGAGAAATCGGGGCCTTCGTCTTTCGGAGAGCCCTCACACCCAAGCCCCCATCAAATGTCCCAGCCCACCGCGCACCAGCAACCCATCTTCGCGGTCCTTGAAGTAGCGCGCATTGAGTTCCTTGCCCTGCAAAAACTCGGTCCTGTGGAATCCCATCCCCATCAGTTCGTCCTGCAATTGTCTGGGATCAAAGAATAATTGAAACGGCTCGCCGTACCGGGCCACACGTTCAGAGAGCGCCTGGAGCGCTTCTCTCTGCCCCGCATCGAGCAGCAGCGGATCAACCGCAAAATCAAACACCACGCCGCTACCCGCGGGCATTTTCGCAACAAAGCTCAGCGTAGTCGTGCACGCTTCGCGCGTGAGATAAGGAGTCACACCCAGCCACGAGTAAAACGCCCCCGCGCCCAAATCGAATCCAGCCCCTCCAAGCCCATCCGCCAGAGTCTGCCGCTCGAAGTCGATAGGCACAAAGGTCAATGTCGGCGGAATCGAAATGCCAGCAGCCTCCAACTGCCCACGCTTCCAGGCCTGCGTCGCCGGATGATCCACCTCGAACACCCGCAGGCCGGGATGAGGATTGCGGTAGGCGAAAGTATCGAGCCCGGCACCGAGGACAACATATTGCCTAACGCCATGCGCCACAGCGCGTGCCAACTCATCCTCCGCATAGCGGCTGCGCGCCGCCATAAAAGCGCGAAACGCACGAGAAAACGCATGGTGCTCTTTAGGATTCGAGCGCAGCTCCTCGGCCGCCTCAGCCCCGATAATTCGCAACGCCAGAGGATCGTCAAGCACACGGGGCTGGTCAAGAAGCTGGTGCGCGGCTCGCCGAATGGCCACGCGCTGCGCCGTTCTGCTGAATTTACCCTCTTGCATCCAAGAGCGCCGGTCCCTTACTCAGTTCCCGCCAGCGCCGCCGTGCATTCCTCACACGGACACACTTCGCGCAAGAACTTCCACGAGTAAATCCCAAGATCGTGATCATCGTTCCACTTGAACCGGATCGCATATTTCCCCATGCCTTCAGCGGAAACCGGTTTGGCAGCTGGTTTAAAAATGGGCAACGCCCCAGGAGCAGGTTTCGGAGACTCACCCGGCTTCCGTCCAGCTTTGTCGCGCTCTTCATTGCACATGGCGCAAGGGCAGGCGTTGCGGAGATACACGAAATCGTAGTGGGAAACGTGGCCGTCGGCCCATTCGATGTCCACACCCGTGCCGGTCGTAAGGTTCACCTTGACCGACTTGGGATCGGTCGCCGCGGTGGGCGCCTGTAGCGGGGATTGCATAGCCTAAGTATCGCATGGCAGAAAGCCACAAAGCCCCGGAATTGTCCCCAACGCCCTGAATCCGGTAGAATAGAAGTTTCCGTCAAGGCCTCTGAAAGGATCTACAGCAGTCATGGCACAACAATGTGATATCTGCGGCAAGAAGCCGCAATTTGGAAACCGCATCAGCCACGCCCATAACGTCACCAAGCGGCGCTGGAACGTCAATCTGCGTCCGGTGCATGCCCGCGTAGGCGCTGCCACCAAGCGCATCCGCGTCTGCACCTCCTGCCTGCGCAGCGGCAAAGTGGTCAAGGCGTAGAACTTTAGAGCGTTACTGCACGCCCAGCAGTTGAATATCGAAAATCAAAGTAGCGTTAGCCGGAATGGCCCCCGGATAACCCTGCGTCCCGTAAGCCAGTGCCGGCGGAATGCGCAGCTGCCGCTTACCGCCCACCTTCATTCCGGCAACTCCTTCTTCCCATCCCTTGATAACCTCGCCATTGCCGATCGTGAAGTCGAAAGGCTTCCCCGCATCAACGGAGCTATCGAACTTCTTGCCGCTAGTAAGCCAGCCCGTATAATGCACCCGCACATGGCTGCCTTCTTTCGCCACGGCGCCGTTGCCCACCCGGATATCCCAGTAAACCAGCCCAGAGTCGGTTTTCACGCCGTCGCCCGTGACCTTCGTAGGAGCGCTGGTGTCAGCCGTTGACTTCTTGGCAGCGCTCTGGGCGATCACAAACACTGCCGTCAGCCCGAGCAAGATAGCAATCGCCGCAACATATCTCATCATTCGTTCCTCTCCTTCGATAAAGCCTACTCTGTGATCCTCTGTGAACTCTGTGTTAAAGATTTTTCTTATGCCAGCGCGATCACATCAATCTCCACCAGCACATCCTTAGGCAACCGCACCACTTCCACGGTCGACCGAGCCGGCGCATCAGAACTGAAATACTGGCCGTAAACCTGATTCATAGCTGCAAAGTCGTTCATGCTCTTCAGAAAAACGGTAGACCGCACAACCTTGCCCAGCTCGCTGCCCGCTGCTTCCAGAATCTCCGACAGATTGCGCAGCACACGATCCGTCTGCGCCGCTACATCTCCCGCGACAACTTGCTGTGTGGCTGGATCGATGGCAATCTGCCCCGACGTGAACACGAATCCATTAGCCTTGATCGCCTGCGAGTAAGGCCCAATCGCCTGAGGAGCGTCTTTGGTAGAAACAACTTCGCGCATGAACCCTCCGCTCCATCAATTAACGCAGATGCGCTCCGACGAAGTCAAACCAGGGGAGTCCAAGGCAGGCCAAAGAAGGTCAAGACATGCCTTGACGGACCAAGTCGCGCCCGCGATGCCATTCATCAGTCCCGCAGGTAAGTGCGGCTCAGCGTGGGAAAGAGAAACCGAGTCCCAAAGGGACGGCATGTAAAAGCCCGGCACGGAAATCCTGGGCAGCATTCGGAAACCGAAGCGAGTCCCGAAGGGACGGCACCGGGCGTCAGCGCGTACTCTTCAACCCACGAGGTCCATGATTATGTTGACTCACTGTCCACTGATCACCGGCCACTGACCACCGCTCCATCACAAATTCCCGCCAGCGTTCGACATCGAACATACAGACCCTTGTGGATGTTGTGATACTGCCCGGTTAATCAATCCCGACTACCCATGAAGAAAGCCGACAGTGATCGCATCCACGAACTCTGTTCTCTTATCGCGGTCGAGCAAGACCGGCAGAAGTTCCTGAAGCTTGTCGAAGAGCTAAACCGTATCTTGGGAGCGAAAGATGAGCGGCTCCAACACAAACAAGCCGGACGACAAATAAACGAGTGATTTCCGTGTGCGCTGCTTACTCGCAGGTCCTGTTCAGAAGCGATCTAAGGGTGCGCTCTAATGTTCTCCCTGTAGAAGCGATGGGGGGCGTTCTCCGTACCTTCGCTGCTCGATTTGTTCAAGCATCCGTAAAACTATGGCCCAAACTACAGTCTCGCTGAAACAAGCCGAAACGCCCGATCGCATCCAATCGGAATGGGCACATTGGCACCGGAGAACATAATCGCTAGGACTAAAACATCTACAGGGCCGATTAAGAAAGCTCCCCTGCATCCCGGCGCCCGCTCTGATGCCGCAGGGAAGGCCGTAAGCAATGTAATTCTCCTGTCGCTCCCCGACGAGGAGTACAAGTTGCTTAGACCTAACCTCATCCCAGCGGACCTGCCGCAATACGAGATCCTGCACGAGCCCGGGGAAAAGATCGATTTCACTTATTTTCTAAATGACGGCATGGCCTCTCTGGTGGCTCTTAGCCGTGACGGGAGAAGCGTCGAAGTCGGTATCGTCGGCGTGGAAGGCATGGTGGGAATGCCCCTGACCGTGGGCCTGCGGCGAGGCACCTTTCGCGCCATCATGCAGATGTCGGGCAGTGGAGTGCGTGTGTCCTCGGATGTTTTTCAAGAACTTTTGTTGTACGCCCCGACGCTCCGGTCCCAACTGAGTCGCTTCGCTCTGATGCATGGCATGCAGGTTGCCCAGCTTGCCGCTTGCAACCGGCTGCATGAAATTGTGCAGCGCCTGTCCCGCTGGCTCCTGATGTGTCAGGACCGCGTCGACTCCCAGTTGCTTCCTTTAACTCACGAATTCCTCGCGCAGATGCTCGGCACCGGACGTCCCAGCGTGAGCCTGGCGGCAGCAGCCCTCGAAGATGCCGGCCTAATTGAAAACCTGCGCGGCACCGTCAAAATACTAAACCGCAAAAACCTCGAAGCGGCGACCTGCGAATGCTACGGAGTAATCCAGGACTTCAATGGCGGCCTGGGCTTAAAATAACAAGTCTTAAAATAATGGTTCTCCGCCCCAGGTCCGGTTTGCTGACCACTGGCCACTGCCCCTAAATCTGATACGCTGACCGCTCTAGGCGGAGGCTACCTTGAAAGATCGTTCGCGGCCCCCCAAGCTGGTATTCTCATCATGCTCTACGCATGTCTCTGCTCTCTGCCTCGCGGGCATCGCAGGGACCATGACCATCATCGCCAGAAACGGCAAGCACTCCTTATGACTTCGAGTGCCCTTGCCCGAAACCCATGAATCGCGAAAGGGGTGCTGGTTTTGTACTGGCCACTGATCACTGGCCACTGGCCACTGACCCTAAATCTTCTGCAGCCTCTGCACCTCATGCACGCCAGGAATCTTCCTCAACCCAGCCATGATCTGTTCCAGGTGTTTAAGGTCCGAAATGTCGAGGACGATCTCCACGCTGGCCTGGCTATTCTCAGTCCGCGCCCCAATGTTCCGTATATTACTCTGAGCATCCCCAATAACACTAGTAATGCTTTTAAGCATACCAAACCGGTCATCACAATAAACCGTAAGCTTCACCGGATAAGCCGTAGGCGTCGTCTCATCCCGCGCCCACTCCACATCAATGCGGCGTTCCGGCTCATACATCAGGTTGGTCACGTTCGGGCAGTTCGCCGCATGCACCGCCACGCCCTTGCCCCGGGTGATGTAGCCCACAATGCTCTCACCGCGAATAGGATTGCAACAGCGCGCCCGGTAGACCAGCATGTCGCCCTGGCCCTTGACCATGATGGCGTTGTGGTCGCCAAACACGCGCCGCACCACGCTCGCGATCGCCCCCGGCGTGTTCGAGAGCCCCTCAGCTTCAATGTCGCCCGCCATCGAAGGCGTCGCGCCCGCCGGCAACAGCCGCGCCAGCACCTGCCGCGCCGAATATTTTCCGTACCCAATGCCGGACATCAGGTCGTCAACTTTGCCCAGCCCATAACCGCCAGCAACTTTCTGCAGGTCGTCGTCTTTAATTTCCTTAAGCGCGATGCGATACTTGCGCGCCTCTTTCTCAATCAGCTTGCGGCCAATTTCAATCGAGCGCTCGCGCTGATGCACGTTCAGCCAGTGCTTGATCTTGTTGCGCGAGCGCGAAGACTTGACCAGCCCCAGCCAGTCGCGGCTCGGCTTGTGTCCTGCCTGCGTAAGAATCTCGACAATGTCTCCGGAGTGCAGCTTGTGGCGCAGCGGAACCATTCGCCCGTTCACCTTCGCGCCGACGCAGGTGTGTCCAACTTCTGTGTGGATGGTGTAGGCGAAGTCGATTGGTGTGGCGTCACGCGGCAGTACTACGACTTTGCCTTTGGGAGTGAAGGTGTAAACCTCTTCGGGATACAGATCGACTTTCAGCGCGGAAAGAAATTCATTGGGGTCGCTGACGTCCCGCTGCCACTCGACCACCTGCCGCAACCACGCCAGCCGCTGCTCGTCCTGCGCCGACACCGGGCCGTCTTTGTATTTCCAGTGCGCCGCGATGCCTTCCTCCGCCATCTTGTGCATCTCTTCAGTGCGAATCTGAATTTCGAAAGGCGTTCCATCTTCTGTGATCACTGAGGTGTGCAGCGACTGATAGAAGTTTGGCCGGGGCATGGCGATGAAATCTTTGATGCGCCCCGGCACCGGCCGCCAGATGTTATGGATGATGCCGAGCACTGCGTAGCAGTCTTGTAATGAGCGCGTGATGATGCGCATGGCAAACAGGTCGTAAACCTGGTCGACCGAGATACGCTGGCGCTGCAGCTTTTTGTGGATCGAGAACAGGCGCTTGATGCGGCTCTCCACCTTGGCCTGGATGCCGGCCTCTTTCAGCTTGTCGTTAATGATCCCCTGCATCTTGGCGAGAAAAGCTTCGCCCTTTTTGCGGCGCGCGTTGACCGCTTTCTCCACCTGCTCGTAGCCGGCCGGATCGAGGAACAGGAAGCCGAGGTCTTCAAGCTCGCCGCGAATCTTTCCCATGCCGAGGCGATGGGCGATGGGGGCGTAGATCTCGAGCGTCTCCTGCGCGATCTTGGTTTGGCGGTCGGGCTGAAGGTGTTCGAGCGTGCGCATGTTGTGCAGGCGGTCGGCGAGTTTGATGAGCACCACGCGGATGTCATCGATCATGGCGAGCATCATCTTGCGCAGGTTTTCGGCCTGCGCTT
>Ga0307476_10000286_pt1 | contig 44209 bp, 35 predicted proteins | sample atmos_gasesECM2C_2_FD_203314 | JGI IMG/M metagenome (GOLD analysis project Ga0307476, IMG submission 203314) | Hardwood forest soil microbial communities from Morgan-Monroe State Forest, Indiana, United States - atmos_gasesECM2C_05 | ecosystem: Environmental > Terrestrial > Soil > Temperate... | reverse complement strand
CTGGCCGTTAAAGAGGAAAGTGACTCCGGCGGCGTTGCCGATTTTGGCGATGATTTCATGGCTGGCGTGCACCGAGGTGTTGGCGGGGGCAATCAAGGTTTCCTGGCTGACGGTTTGGCCGTCGGCGAGGACGGAAATCCAGGAAGTTTCCTTGGCCCGGATCACCAGCGTCAGAGGCGTGGCTGATTTTTCGGACGCCGGCAGATTCGCTTTCGGCAATGTCTGAACCGCCGCGCCGTTATTGTGTCCATCGCTGTTCCCCGGGGCCGCAGCGGCAGGGGACGATACAGGGGACGATACCGGGGACGATACCGGCGCGAGCGCAGCAACATGAGTAGGGGAAGACGATGTAGCGTGCAGCGATAGTTGCGAATTTGATGCGGACTGGCGCGCCGCCGTCGACGCCCGCCCAGCGGGCGTAGAAGTCGATGCATTCTTATTCACCGATGGTGCGGGATCGGCGATCGGAGCAGACTTCGAGGTTTGGACGGGCGCCGCAATGGCGGCTGCGGCGCTCGTTCGGTGGGAACGACGCGTCCAGAGCAAGAGTACGGCGACGATCACGACGGCGGCGACGGCCACCATTCTCCAGGGAATCGCGCTCTCAGGCTGCCGGAGAAATTCTTTCGGCCGTGAGCGGACGTGTTCCGCGCGGGGCAATTGCAGTTCGGGGAGTTCCTCGATCTGCGCCGGAGTTTGTGCTTTTTCAACCGCCTTGATCGGCGCAGGCGCAGTTCGAATGGGCTGGACCGGGCGCGGTCTTTCAGGCGCTGCCGCACGGACTGGCGCAGCAGGATGCGGTTCCCAGACGTGAGCGTCAATCTGCGCCTGGCGCAAGCAGGCAAGATAATCTGTAACCGCATCTTCGTCGTTGAGCCCGAGATGTTTGGCGTAGGCGCGAATGAAGCCTTTGTTGAAGACACCGCCGGGGAGTTGGTCGAAGTGCTCCTCTTCGATGGCCTGCAGCATGCGCGAGCCGATCTTGGTGACGTTGGAAACGTCATCGAGCGAGAGGTTCTTCTTCTCGCGCGCCTTGCGAAACTTGTCGCCGAATTCGCCCACCGAGACCCCGTTTGCCACTTCGCCAAAGGTGACGGAAACCATCATAGGACAACCCGCGTGGAGGTGCTACTGCCAAGAGGTCTAGAGCGAGGTAACCAGTGCGGACTAATCCTGCATACCGAACGTCCCCTACGCGTATCTGGCTTAAGGCTTCTTGCGCAGCACGACGGTGAATTGGTTCTTGCAGTTCGCGGCGGGATCGTCGAACGCTTCGGCGGCGCGGTCGCCTTCGGAGGCTTCGAAGAATAGTCCGTGCTTCACCCGGTCGGGAAGGCCGGTGAAGCGGGCTTTGCCATCGGCGTTGGTGCCGATCTGGAGATCGAGCTTCCGCAAATACATGAATCCGTATTCGATATGAACCTTGATGGTGGCGGCGTAAACCGGTTTGCCGTCGGCGTCATTCACGATGAAATCGACCGAGCAGGTGCCAATGCCGCCGTCAATCGCGGGAACGGCCGAGGGCGCGGCTTTGGCGTCTGGCGCGCCTTTGGTATCGGGTGGCGGCGCAGCGGTCTGCGAAACGGCCAGACCCGTTAGAGTGGACACCGCAAGCGCGAACACGAGGGCGAGCCTTCTGAATTTCTTCTCATTCATAACAATCATGAGATTACCCCAACCCGAACCAGGATGCGCGGTCGCGAAAACATTCATCCCGTTGGCTTTAGGGGTTCCTGTTACCAACGTTCATTGCCCCTCTACGAAACTGACGCATATAATTTTTCAACGCCACCCTACTAAGTGAGGAACAACGGTATTCTCTGCATGCCCGAGGCCGGCACTCAATTGACGCGCCAGAACCAGGAACTCATGATCTTTCACGACGTGGCCAAGGCGCTCACGTCGTCGCTCGATCTCGACTCCATTCTGCAGACCATCATGGAAAAGATGGCGGAATATTTCCGTCCCGATACATGGTCGCTCCTGATGGTTGACGAAGGGCACGATGACCTCTACTTCGCGATTGCTGTAGGCGACAAGGCCGAGGCGCTGAAAAATGTCCGTCTGAAAATGGGCGAAGGCATTGCCGGCTGGGTTGCGAAACATGGCGAAGCCCGCGTAGTGCCTGATGTCAGCGCGGACCCGGATTTTGCCAGCCGCGTCGACAAGACTACAAAGTTAGAGACGCGGTCGGTGATCTGCGTGCCCCTGCGGTCGAAGCTGCGGGTGCTGGGAGTGATCCAGCTCGTCAATGTCGACATGGAGCGGTTCAAAGATGCGCAGTTGTTCTTTCTGCAGTCGTTGTGCGACTATGCCGCGATTGCCATTGAGAACGCGCGCTGGGTCGAGAAGATTCAGGAACTGACCATCACCGACGACTGCACCGGCTTGTATAACGCGCGGCATCTTTATAAAACGCTCGAAACCGAAGTCTACCGGTCGTCGCGCTTCGGATACGAATTCAGCGTCCTGTTTATCGATCTCGATCATTTCAAGACCATCAACGATACGCACGGACATTTGATTGGCAGCAAACTGCTGGCGGAGATCGGATACCTGATCAAAGCGCAGCTGCGCTTGATTGACTTTGCATTTCGCTATGGCGGCGACGAGTTTGTAGTGTTACTGCCGCAGACCAGCAAAGATCAGGCGCTGGTTGTCGCCAAACGACTGCGCGATGGTTTGCGGGCCAGCGCGTTTTGCCGTGATGAGGGCCTGAATCTAAATGTTCGCGCTTCCATCGGCTTGGCTACGTATCCCCATGACGCGCGCACCGCGCATGACGTGATCCGGCAGGCTGACGGCATGATGTATGTAGTGAAGAATTCCAGCCGCGACAATATCGGGATTGCGCAGCGTGGAATGTTAAAGGAGTAGCCGTCACCGCCACACGGTTACGAAGTTCGCTTCCAGCTCTCCCTGCCCAGTGCCGGCGCACTCCCATCAGGAATTTCTCTGTGATCTGCGCTCACCTCTCGCGACCACTGATTGCCCAGCATCTCCACAGAGGCGTTATCAGGGCACTAACTTACTTGTATTATGCAAGTAAGAAATTAAAGAGTTCCTCTGATCGCTCAGCCTGTGAGGTATCGGAACCCAGAGTGCGTTCTAATCCACGAGGCGTGGGAAGGCGCAGAAAAAGATCAGAAGGAGCTTGCGCGCTGACTTGAGTGTTCGCGATTTGACGTGCCCGCGATTTGGCGTGCACGAACCCGCTCAGTCGTTCTTCGGCGGGGGCGCTGCCGGCGTTGCGGAAGCCGGGGATGCTGCTTTTGCCTCCGGCTTCCACGGATTGGCATTCGCGGCAGCCTTAGGGTTCACACCGAAATCCCAAACATAGAGATTCATCCCTTGTTTTCCCGGCATACCTTCCTGGGCCATCATTTCCACCAGTGCATATTCTCCGGGCGCGAGGCTTTCGGTGGGCGTGAGTTTCAGCCAGCCTCCGCTAACCCGCGTGACGGTGGTCTTGACCAGGTGTTGTTCCTCGCTCATTTTTCCGGTGACCTGGCGCTTCACGTCGCCCAGGATGCGCTTGTTGCCTTTGAGCTCGGTGCGGACGATGCGGAATCGGTCCAACGGTACGGCTGGTTGCTGGGCTGACTGTGGTTGCTTTGGCTGTTGGGCACTCGACGCGGGCTGAGTAGCATCCTTGGCGAGCTGTTCGGGGGTTTCAGGAGCGTCTTCGATACTGATATTGATGTAGAGTGACGGCACGTCGACGTGCGATTGTACTGAGGAATGCGCGCCATCGAGTTCAATGTCTTGCTTCGCCCCAGTGATCCCCCGCAGAATACCGCCCTTGGTGTTCTGGTTGACGTCTCCAGCGGTCTGCTGAACTTCTACGATTTGCGGCTCACCCTGAAAACTGTCCAGTAGAAATACGCCGGAATCTGCAGGCAGGCGGAGTCCAGGGGCAACCTCCGGTAGCAGGGCCTGCGCGCGAGCCTGCTCCTGTTCGATTTCCTTGTCGAGTTGCACCGCTTCCGGCACGGATTGTCCCGCGGCGCGGTCTCTTTCATATTTCTCGGTAGCAGGCCAGTCGACCAGCGACGTAGGGAGTTCCTCCCAGTCATCGCGCTCGGCGCTCAGATAGCGTACCCGGTCGCCTTTCACCTCGTATTTTGTGACCAGCTGGTAGGTGCCGTCTTTGAGGATGAGGCGGCGGGCGAGATCCTGGGCGGGGGAGAGCGCTGGCAGAGTGAGCAGCAGAAGGAAGGTCACGGCGGTCGCCAGCAAAGTCCGGTGACAGATCGACCGGCCTGTTCGGGGGAGGCGATCTTTTTTTTCTTTCAATCTCAAAAACATTGGTATCTCAGGAGCGGCTCTTCCCTCAGACGTGATCTCTAATTATCGTCAATTATCCGTCCGGAGGCGACGAAGAGTCGAATAGTTCAATGATTCACCCGATGAACGGCTAAGCGGTCGTTGTAGTATGCTTGCTCGCGAGAGTGTCACCGTTCTGTAATCGTGAACTGATCTTAAACACTGATCTTAAACGCTGATCTTAAACACTGATCTCAAACAATGAACCGAAACCTTCTCCTTTTGTCAGCTTTCTCTCTCGTGTTGTGTGTGGCGGCCGCACTGGGCCAGTCGGCGCCGGCAGCTCCCAGTTCCCCGAACATCCAACTTGCAGCCGGAGCCTCCGCACAGAGCAACCAGCCGGTTTCCTATGCGTCGGTCACCCAATTGAATGGGATGCTGGCCCAATTGGAAGCGGCGTCGAAGAACACGCAGGCTGACCTGCCGAAGCTGCGCATCGATCGCTGGAAGACCAGCGCTGCCTCGAAAAAAGAGACCCTCTCGAAAATCGACTCCATTCAGCGTAATCTGCAAGCCACGCTGCCCGATGTGATTTCGCAATTGCGCACGTCACCGGAGGATCTGCCCGCGACTTTCAAGCTCTATCGCAATCTCGACGCCCTGTGTGATGTGGTGGGCAGCGTGGCCGAGGATACGGGTGCGTTCGGATCAAAAGATGAGTTACAGACGATGTCCAACGATCTGGACGGTTTTGACAGCACGCGGAAGCAGATGGCGCAGCGGATGGAAACTTTGTCGGCGTCGAAGGAAGCGGAGATTGTGCGGCTGCGCACGGACTTGAAGACGGCGCAAGCGGCCATTCCGGCCGCTCCGCCGAAAAAGATCGTGGTCGACGATACCGCTCCAGCAAAGAAGCCAACAACAAAAAAGAAGCCTGCGGCGAAGCCCACTACTCCGGGGGCGACCACCGCGAAGCCTGGGACAGGCCAGACGCCAGCGACGCAGACACCCCCTCCACAGGCACCCCCCAAACCGCAGTAGGCTAGACCTTAGACTTAAATTGAAAATCCCCACCCGCAGAGGAAGCCCGAGAAATGGTCAGCCTCCTGCGTGGTTTGCCTCGTCTGTGGCACGCATTTGACCTCGAATCTGGTACTCTTTCCACCGCATCTACATCCCAAACCATGACGCCGCTCTGGGTCTCAGCAATCATTGTGAATTCGCACGGCAGCATTGTCGCGACGGTGGGTGGAATCGCCATCATCTGGATGGTGTTGCTGGACGCATTTGAGACCGTCGTGCTGCCCCGGAGAGTTCGCCGCCATTTCAGGCTTACAGCTTGGTTCTACCGGCGGACGTGGATTCCGTGGCGGAATATTGCGGGTCGCATCAAGACCGTTTCCCGGCAGCAGAATTTCCTGGGATACTTCGGGCCGCTGTCGCTGATTCTGCTACTGGCCTTCTGGGCCACTGGACTGATCTTTGGATTTGCGCTGATCCAGCACGGCATCGGCGGACATGAGCAGCTTAATCAGGAACCGCTCACGTTTGGCAGAATCGTTTATCACAGCGGGGAAACATTTTTTACTCTCGGCTACGGCGACATTGTGCCAACTTCCGGCGGCGCGCGGGCACTTTCGGTAGTCGAAGCGGGGATGGGCTTCGCGTTTCTAGGCGTGGTGATTGGCTACATCCCCGTGGTATACACATCGTTTTCGCGGCGGGAGATTCAGATTTCCATGCTGGATGCGCGGGCGGGATCGCCTCCGTCGGCGACGGAGTTGTTGGTCAGACTTGCCGGGAGGTCGGAAGATCCGGGCGTCGATCAGAAAGTTCTCGATGAAGTGTTGCGCGAATGGGAGCGCTGGGCGGGCGAGTTGCTGGAGAGCCAGATTTCATATCCCGTGCTGACGTTTTTTCGCTCGCAGCACAGCAATCAGTCGTGGGTGGCCGCTCTGACGACCATGCTGGACGTGACTTCGCTGATCCTGACCGGAATTGACGGTGTGAATCCGGGACAAGCGAAGCTGACGTTTGCCATGGCGCGTCACGCAGCCGTGGATCTGGCGCAGGTGGTAAATGCGAAGTACGATCCAGACGCGGAAGAGCGCCTGCCAGAATCGGATCTTGATGCCTTGCGCGACGCGCTGGCCGCGGCCGGGCTGAGGTTGCGAGGCGACGACTACGGGCGGGATAAACTGGCGAAGCTGCGGTCAATGTATGAGCCGTACGTGCATTCAACCGCGCGGAATTTAATGTTGACGCTGCCTCCATGGCGCTTCGCGAGTAAGGCGCGGGACAACTGGCAGGCGGGGCCCTGGGACAAGCTGATCCAGTCACGCGGGCTGGCAGTTCTCGGTCAGAGGCCAGTGACGCTGCCGGGCGAAGATCACTTCTGAAGGAGAAGGATTCGAGGGGTTCAACGGTTTGCGAATGACTCGATTTTGGGTGGCGCAGCGCTTTCAGCGCTGCGATAGAGCCTCTCTTTTCCGTGAGGGGCTTCAGCCCCTGGATCCGTAGCGATTTTCGACCCGCTTTTCCACGCTATGTTCTCGGGCAGGATCGTTCCACGCCTCGTGCGTGCTAACATCCTTTCTTCCTGAATCCCCAAAGCATGAAACACACCGGCGAGAACGTGGTGCGTATTGAGGCGGAGGCCTTAAGCGCCCTGGCCGACCGCATTGGCGGCCCCATGGCAGAGTCCTTCCAGCGTGCCGTGGAATTGATGTTTGATTGTGCGGGCCGCGTGGTGGTTACGGGTATGGGCAAGAGCGGTCTGATCGCGCGCAAGATTGCCGCGACGCTGAGTTCGACGGGAACTCCGGCGCTGTACCTGCATCCCGTCGAGGCGCTCCATGGCGATTTAGGCATGGTGGTGCGCGGGGATGTCGTGCTGGCGCTCTCGGCCAGCGGCGAGACCGCCGAAATTCTCGCCTTGCTGGCGACGATCAAGAGGCTGCGGGTGCCGTTGATTGCATTGACCGGGGACGAGATGTGCCTGAATTCCCACCCTTCGAAAACCGCGAAGGACAAGGCAGACTCTTCGGTGTTGGCTGCGGGGAAAAAACAAAAATCAAAGGCAGCGGACGGGAGTCCCCGCTCCACACTTTCTACACTGGCGGCGGCGGCGGATGTGGCGCTGGATTGTTCGATCACCCAGGAAGCTTGTTCGCTGGGGCTGGCGCCCACGGCTTCGACTACGACGATGCTGGCGCTGGGCGATGCTTTAGCTGTGACGTTAAGCGAGCGGCGCGGATTCAAGGAAGAGGATTTTGCGAATTTGCATCCGGGCGGCAAGCTGGGAAAAAGGCTCGCGCGCGTAGAATCATTGATGCACACGGGTGAAGCGCTGCCCCGTGTGGCTCCGCAGACGAAAATGCCGGACGTGATTTATGAAATGTCGCGCAAGAAGCTAGGCGTGACTGCGGTTGTGGTGGGGGAAAAGTTGGTGGGGATAGTGAGCGACGGAGATTTGCGGCGGTTGCTCGAGCGGCGCGGAAAAGATGTCATGGATCTGACCGCGGGTGAGGCGATGACTCACAGCCCGAAGACGATTTCCCGCGGCGAGTTTGCGGCCACGGCGCTCGCCTTGATGGAGGAGCAGAAGATTACGTCGCTGATGGTTGTGGACGCCGGCGGGAAGCTGGAAGGCATTGTGCATCTACACGATCTGTGGAGCACAGAACTGGTTTAGGATTGAGTCATTCGGCGATCGGGCCATTGTGCGATTGGAAATCGAAAGCCTGTTTTTGCTTGGTAATCACTCAATCGCGCAATCATCCAATCACTCAATGAGGTTTCCATGTATCACTATGACCCCAAGACCGCGCTGGAAGAATTAACTGAGGACGCCACGTTGCCCAACCCGGTGCATGTACGCGACATGATTCTCCGCAAGCATCCCTCGACCGATAAAGCTCTGGAGTTGAACCGGCTATTCCTCGAGTATCAGAAATTCTTTGGCGAATCCCAGAAACTGGGGAAAGAAATTCTGCGGCAGCTGGCAGCGTAGGCAGGGCGGTAGCTGGTCCTAGCAAGCCCGCGATTTCGGTTGAGCCGAGCTCGGCGGACGGCCGGAGGTGGCTGTCTCCGCAAGAGTTCCTCCCGCGGCAATCATTTACAATCGAAAACTCTACTTTCTGTCGAGTACTCAAAACTTATGCATCGATGGTCTGAAAGTTTTATTCCTACACTGCGCGAGGCCCCGGCGGACGCCGAGGTCGCTTCGCACAAATTTCTGGTCCGGGCGGGATATATCCGTCAGCTGGCGGCGGGAATTTACTCGTATCTTTTTCTCGGCAACCGGTCGTTCAACAAGATCATGGCCATTGTTCGCCAGGAAATGGACCGGATCGGGCAGGAGTTTTTTTTGCCGGCGCTGCATCCGCGCGAACTTTGGGAAGCGAGCGGCCGCTGGGCCATCATGGGCGACAACCTGTTTCGCCTGAAAGACCGCAAGGGCACGGACATGTGCCTGGGCATGACCGAAGAAGAAGTCATGACTTCGATCGCCTTGAAAGAACTGCGCAGCTACAAACAGCTGCCACAGATCTGGTACCAGATCGCTCCCAAATTTCGTGACGAGCCGCGGCCGAAGGCGGGCTTGCTGCGGGTGCGGCAGTTCATGATGAAGGACGCGTATTCGTTCGACATCGATGCTGCCGGCCTGGATGTCTCGTACAAGAAGCATTACGAGACGTACTGCCGCATTTTCGATCGCTGCGGACTGAAGTACATGGTCGTAGAGGCCGATTCGGGCGCGATGGGCGGCAAGGAATCGCACGAGTTCATGGTGCGGACTCCAGCCGGAGAAGATCAGATTGTCAGCTGCGACGGCTGCAACTACGCGGCGAACATGGAGAAGGCTAGCTCGAAGCTGGAGGCGGTCGCCGATCTGGCTGCCGAGGGCGACGGCAAGCCACTCGAAGTTCACACGCCCGGGCAAAAGACGATTGAAGATGTCGCGAAGTTCCTGGGCGTGTCGCCGAAGAACAAAATCAAGACTCTGGCGCTGATGGCCGAGGAGCCGTCAACTGATAGGAACGAGAAGACCGCCAAGACGAAGCTGCGTGCGATCGTCGTGCTGATGCGCGGCGACCATCAGCTGAACGAAGCCAAGCTGAACGGCGCGGTGGGCGCGGCGACCCGGCCCATGGACGAGAACGAGATCAAGGCGCTCTTCAAGTCTCCCGCAGGATATTTGGGTCCGCTGGGAATTGATTGGGCGCGGGATCGCAAGAAAGATGCAGAGAAGCCGGTACTGTTCGTCGACCGCGCGCTCGAAGGCCGCGTGAATCTGATTGGCGGCGCCAACAAAGAGGACTATCACCTGAAGAACCTCACGCCGGAGAAGGATTTTCATCCCACCGCGTATGTAGATCTGCGGGCGGTGACGGCGGGCGAGGCCTGTCCGAATTGCGGGCACGCGCTGCGCATTGATACCGCGGTCGAGATTGGGCACATCTTCAAACTTGGCTATCGGTATTCCGAGTCCATGGGCGCGCGCGTGCTCGACAAGAACGGCAAGGAAGTCATGCCCATCATGGGCAGCTACGGGATTGGGATCGAGCGCATCCTGACCGCAGCCGTAGAGCAGTCGAACGACGAGAACGGGTTCTGGCTGCCGCCCACCATTGCTCCGTTTGAGGTGGTTGTATCGCCCGTCAACGTGAAAGACGAGGCCGTAAAAACTGCCGCCGAGGACATTGCCAAGCGCCTGGACGCGGCCGGATTTGACGTCATCCTCGATGACCGGGACGAGCGCCCCGGAGTGAAGTTCAAGGATGCCGATTTAGTCGGTATCCCCTTTAGAATCAATGTCGGAAAGAAGGTTACCGAAGGTATCGTGGAGCTCGTTCTGCGCTCGACTCGCGAAGTTCGCGATGTTACGATCGCATCGGTTGTCGAATCTTTGCGGGGGTTGCTCGGCCGGACTGGGTGAGGTAGTTTCTGAGTCCCCGACCGAGCAGATTGTGGGACATGGGAACAGTTAAAGCACTGGTCGGGTTTCTGGTCATCATCGCGATCATCTACGTTCTATTTCAGGTCGCTCCTCCGGAGCTGACGAATTACTCGTTCGAAGATGACTTGCACAGCGTGGCCATGATGGGCGGTTCCAATCCCCACACTTCCGACGATGAATTGGTGGCATCCGTGATCAAGAAGGCGCAGGAACACCAGATTACGCTTGCCCCTGAAAACGTGACCGTCCAGCGCATCGGAACTCCGGGATCACCCGCGGTCTATATCGCGGCAGACTACAGCGTTCCCGTCACTTTGCCGGGATATTCCTTCGTTCTGCACTTCACTCCTTCCAGCGGAAACAAGGGCTTCTAGACCGGCCGAAGTCGGGGGTTGGCCCACCTTTGCACCACCACGACCTTGGCTGCCCCACGCTTCGCGATTTTCGAAGCGTGGGCGCCACAGACCTCAACGCAATGTTCGCTCGTGGCAATGCACAGGGCCGGATTCCGTGCGACGTATCTCGAAAGGCCCAACCCGAGTATCGCAACCCGGTTAAGCGTAGACTCGTGCTCGAACCGCAACCATAGCCATGGAGCACCTTCTGCGACTACTCAAAAGGTTGACATGGCCTCCTCCTGGTAAACGAGCCACGAGAAGCTGAACTGCAAGTAAGAAGAATCGCCCGACGGCATCATCCTTGGTCCCCACGCTTCGAATATCGCGAAGCGTGGGGCAGCCTCAGTCGTCGCGCCGCAAGGGATGGCCAGCCGCCCAGCCGCTGCGGACCCGTAGTACGCCGGGTTGGCCGCGCGGAAATTTACGAAAGCCGAATGCTGCAGGTGGGCTGCGCCGTTTCCGCGAACGCAAAAATAAAAGTGCAGCCCGCGGAGGGGCTGCACTTGAACCAATGGGGATCCTGTAAACGGCTGCTACGAGGGGCCGCAGCCCTGACCGGGATCGTTGCTGACCGCAATACCCATTCCGATGCCGACAGGCTGCGAGGTAAAGTTGCGATAGGTCGCAGTAACCTGATAGAACCCGGTGTACTCCCACGCAGGCGGCGAAACTGGAGTCACTACTCCGCTGACCACAGTCGTGGCATCAACCCACGTGCAGACGGGCGCAATCCCGGTCATTAAGCCGGTTCCATTAATCGTGACGGTATTAGGAGCAGGCGCCGGCAGAGGACCGGGGGCCGGGAAGTCGACTTGATCGGCTGAGCTGTATATAGAGCCTGTCGGCACCATGGTAAAGGTGGCGGCATTGGTCACGTCAACGTTTTTCCCGCTGTTGTAGTTGGCGTAGACCTTCAGTTGCAGTGTGCCATCCACGCCCGACAGGTTGTAAGTGCCGCCGATGGGGCCGGTGCCGGCGGCGGTGCCGCTGGAGGTGAGTGTGAGCGACTTAATGGAGTCTGAGGTGCCACAGCTGGTCAACAACAGCGCGACAGCAGTGAGAAACAGAGCCAAAACTGTGAGTTTACGTTTCATACAGGGAAAACTCCTCCGCGAGATTTCAATTGGCATGTTGTCAGTTCGCCGCTATGGAGGCAAGGAACGAGGGTGCAGGTACGATGGTCACCGCCGGCTATTCCCAGCAAATTTCTAAAGCGCGCGAAGGCGCATGAATACTGGATGAAACGCTCATGAGAGCCAGCTGATGCGTCGCGTCGTGAGCATTGCCCTCGCGGTTACCTTTGGCATTGAGAACTAGTTTGAGTTCCGCACGAACCCATTCTTGAACGTCTTGTTGAATCCCCGCAGTTTATAGAGATGCGGCTGGCGCTCGCGGAACCGGCCTGCGGTTCCCCCTTCTTCCTGCTGCTTCTGCTACTGCTTTTATCTGCGTCGCTCTCGTTCGATTTGTACCGCTCTCACCCCGCGCGAAAGCTGCGTATCGATTATTCGCGCCCGCGCGTGTGGTCCAATGACATTCGTAACGTTGCCATCACATTACTGTCGCCCTACTATCGCGAGTGGGTGAAAGTTTTTTCATCCTGATGCGTGCAGCCGGCCGTCCGTACGGCAAAGCTCAGGTGGAGGCAGTTCATGAGGATTTTGTATCGAGTACTGGCGAGTTTGCTGAGTCTGCTGATGATGATGCTGGCGCTGTTGCTGCTGGCCAGCTGCACTGGTGCGCCGGGATGCCCGCAAGCCGGTTTTGGCAGCTCGTCGGCCTGCCAGTCCGGGGGCGGCGGTAATCTGGGCGGCGGCGGTGGTGGTGGTGGCGGCGGGGGTGGTGGTGGAGGCGGAGCGACGCCGACCGCGTTTGTTTATGCGGTCGACCAGGGCGCTGGCGGCGCCACGAACGGAACGATTGACGGTTACGATCTGAGCACCAGTGCGGGAAGTTTCAAACCCCTGACCAACTACAACGCGCCGCAGGTTTTCGCCGGGGAAACCGGCGAGGGCATGATCGTAGTGAATAAGAAGTTCGTGTACACGATCTTCGATCTGCAGGAAGTGATCGCGGGCTGGTCCATCGATTCCGGCAGTGGCGATCTGACCACGTTGAGCGGTTTTCCGATGCCAGTCACGTTGAATCTGCCGGCTAATACTCCTGGCCAGTTCATAATGACGACGGATCCAGGCGGGAATTATCTGTTCATCAGTTCCACGCTCGCGAACCAGATTTTTGTTTACACGATCAACTCCGGCACGGGCGCGCTGACCCCGGTGTCCGGATCTCCAGTTACGACTCCGATTCCGCCAGGAAATCTCACGACCGACGGGCTGGGCAGGTTCCTTTATGTGTGCAACGCCGCCGGCGTTCACCAGGGGGGAGTGTTTGTTGGATACAGCATCGGGTCGGGGACCGGGATTTTGACGCTCATCCCCGGCAGTCCTTTCGCGGGTAACATCTGGCAGTTGGCGGGCGACGCCAGCGGCCACTATCTGGTTGGCACCAGCGGCAGTTCGCTGACTCAAACCGGCGCCGATGACCTGCACCTGTATGTGTACGGCATCAACCAGAACACGGGGGCAGCCAACCCGGTCGTCAGTTCGCCGATCTCAACCACCTATTCGCCATACACGATTGCTATGCAGCCGGCCTCGAGCAACGGAGAATTCGTCTACTCGTTCGGCATCAACGACACAGCCACGGGATTCAACGCGATCGAAGGGTTCCAGTTGAATACAACCACGGGACTGCTCACCGAGATCACTGGATCGCCCTTTAGCAACAACGTGTTCGAAGGGCAGTGGGGCCAGTTCGACCAATCGGGAGCGAACCTGGTCGTCTACGCCAATGTGCTCAGTAGTGGCAACTTCGTAACTCAGCTGGGACCCATGTCAGTGGCTTCGGACGGCACTCTTACCGACCCGGTGGCGCCGATCACGCTGACGACTGCCGGGTATTGGGTGGTGACCGATCCGTAGACTTAGGCCTCCGCGCTGTTGACCGCCTGCTGTTGACCGCTTAGAGACCCGTGTGCACTACGGGTCTCTTTTCGTTTCTGGAGTGAGCGGTACAATAAACGTATCCCGTGCGACCTTTCGGTGTCTGGATATGTACTCCCGAATACGCTTGGGAATTCGCCCGGGAAGAGGCGAAACAAACCTTTTCCGGGCTCCCGACGTCTGAGAGAGTAAGGAGCAGTTCCGTCCATATTGCAGTAACGCCATCGAAAGCTCGAAAAGTTCTCAAACTGGTTCTCGCATTGTGACCATCAAGATCAAAATTCCGAAGGGAAATGGGGAGAAGCCGAAGGGAATTCGCGGACTCCCCCGCGACCCGGTTCTCCGCGCGGCCTTCGTGGCGTTTCTGATTCTGGCGGTATCGTTTTCCATTTTCTTTACTTACTTCTACATCAAGTACGACCGGATCATCGAGAAGCGCTTCCAGTCGCCCGTGTTCGCCAATGCGGCGAAGATCTACGCGCTGCCGAAAACGGTGCGCGATGGCGAGCAGATCGAGGCGCGAGCGATTGCGACCGAACTGCAGCGGGCGGGATATTCGGATGGGGCTTCAGGTGGGGTTTCGAACGGGGCTTCGAATGGGGCTTCTAATAAAGACTCGCAGTCTACCCTGGGCACTTACCGCCTGTTGAGCGACGGCATCGAGATCACGCCGGGGCCGGAGTCCTACCATAGCCCGGAACCGGCGCGCATCACCATTCACGACGGGCAGGTGGATCAGATCAGCAGCAAGGGCGCCGATCTTTCGGCCTACGAACTGGAGCCGCAACTGGTGACCGCGCTGTTCGATGCCGAGCAGCGTTCGAAACGCGAACTGGTGAAGTACGACGACATTCCTCCGCAGATGGTGCAGGCGGTGCTGGCGATCGAAGACCGCCGCTTTTTCGAGCACAGCGGTGTGAACTTCGTACGCACCCTCGAGGCGGTTTGGGAGGACGTGCTGCGCCAGAAGCGGGCGCAAGGTGGTTCGACGCTTACCCAGCAATTGGCGCGCGGCTTTTTTCTTACTCCCGAAAAATCCATCAAGCGCAAGCTGACGGAGATGCTGATCGCCGAGGAACTGGAACAGAAGTTCTCGAAGAAACAGATTTTCGAGTTCTATGCCAACTGGGTCGACCTGGGGCAGAGGGGATCGTTCGCGATCAGCGGATTTGCCGAGGCTTCGAAGGCGTACTTCAATAAGGATCTGAAAGATATCACGCTGCCCGAAGCCGCATTGCTGGCGGGACTGATTCAGCGGCCGAGCTTTCTGTCGCCCTACCGGCATCCCGACCGGGCGCTGGAGCGGCGCAATCTGGTGCTGGAGTCCATGGTCGAAACACACGCGATCACGCGCGAGCAGGCCAGCAAGGCCAAGGCCACGGCACTAAAATTGGCTCCGCCCAACGTAGAAGCCAGCGATGCGCCTTACTTCGTCGACATGGTGCGCGACCAACTCATCAGCAAGTTTAACGAGAATGAGCTGAACGATCAGTCGTATCGGATTTACACGACGCTCGATCCTGACCTGCAGAAGGCCGCCGCGCAGGCGGTCGAGAGCGGCATCAAGCTGGTGGACGAACAAGTCAAGAAGTTGCGCACCAAGCGCGTGAAAGTCGGGAAGAAGTTTGAGACCACGGTGGAACCTGGTCCGCAGGCGCAGGTTGCGATGGTGGTGCTCGATCCGCATACGGGCGCGGTGCTCGCGCTGGTCGGCGGACGCGACTATGGCTGGAGCCAGCTGAATCATGCCGTGTCGAAGCGGCCGACGGGATCGATCTTCAAGCCCTTCGTGTATGCGGCTGCGATGAATACGGCGCTGGACGGATCGCAGAACGTGCTCACTCCGGCCTCGACGGTATCGGACGAGCCCACGAGCTTCGCCTATGGTGACCAGATCTACGAGCCGCGCAATTATAAAGAGGAGTATCACGGCGATGTGACGCTGCGCTACGCGCTGGCCATGTCGCTCAACAACGCGACGGTGAAGGTAGCCGAGCAGGTGGGTTACGACAAGGTCGCGGATCTGGCGAAGTCCGCGGGAATCCTGTCGGTGAAGGCGACGCCGGCGATAGCGCTGGGATCATACGCGGCTTCGCCTCTGGAAATGACCGGGGCTTACACGGCGTTCGCAAACAACGGCGTGCGCCTCTCGCCGGTTCTGCTGCGCTCGGTGCGCAATGGCAAGGGAGACGTCATCCAGAACTACACAACCGACCAGCGCCCTGTGCTCGATCCGCGCGTTGCCTATGTCATGACTAACATGATGGAAGGCGTGGTCAACAACGGGCTGGGATATACCGCCGTCCGCCTGCGAGGGTTTATGCAACCGGCAGCGGGCAAGACGGGCAGCTCGAAAGACGGCTGGTTCGCGGGCTATACCTCGAATCTACTGTGCATTGTCTGGGTGGGGTATGACGATTACGCCGAGTTGCGACTCACCGGCGCGCAGACCGCCGGGCCTATCTGGACCGAGTTCATGAAGAAGGCGGCCACGCTGCCGCAGTACGCCGACATGCGGGAGTTCCAGCAACCCTCAGGCGTGGTGGATGTGCAACTGGATAAGGTCACGAACCGGCTGGCGACTCCAAACTGCACCGACGACTATGTTTCCGCTTTCGTAGCCGGCACCGAGCCGCGCGACAGCTGCGACGCGCAGCAGGGCATGAAAGGATTCTTCTCGCGCATTTTTGGCAGCGACAAAGGAGTGCAGCCGCAGCAGGCGCAGACTCAGCCGGCCAATGGACAAGACCCGAATAACCCTGACGATCCCAAGAAAAAGAAGGGGTTCTTCGGCAAAATCGCAGGAATATTCAAGGATGATAAGGCTGCTCCTCCAGCACCAAAACCACCAGATAACGGGCAAGCGACGCCACATTAATGGCAAACTTCCTGAACTAACGGATAGACGGCCTAAGCTCTGGGGTTAAGACTCGGACCTAAATACCACTCCCTAAAATTCTTCGCCAGATGCCCAAAACTGTGCCAGAATGTGTGCACTTAGCTGGGGGTGGCCTATGTTGTCCTGCCCAAGAAGTCTGTTGGTTCCTGTCTCGCTTCTCACCTTTTCCCTGTGTGCCCTTACAAGTTTGTCGCGGGCCCAGGTTTCACATGCTGAGCAAGTTTCGGTAAAGCCGCCATTGCTGCGGATGACGGATCCTCCGTCGCCCGACGCCACGGCCTCCGATCTTGAAACGCGCGCCGACGAGTTGCACGCGCAGAAGCTGTATCTCGACGCGATTGATTACTATCGAGCGGCCCTGAAAAAAATCCCGAACAACGCGCAGATTCTGAACAAAGTCTGCCGGACCCAACTCATGATGCAGCACTGGAGGGAAGCAAAGAATTCCTGCGAACTCGCGATCAAAGCGGACCGCAAATTTGCCGACCCTTACAGCAATTTAGGGGTCGCGTTATATGAAGCGGGAAGGTACAGCGCAGCGGTCAAGCAATATCGAAAGGCGATCGCGATCGACGGTACTTCCGCATCGTTCTTCAACAATTTGGGCGCGGCGCTTTTTTCCAAGCATGAGTTCGAGCCCGCGGCTCAGGCTTACGAACGGGCCATTGAACTCGATCCCGACGTGTTTGGGCGAAGTTCGCGCGCTGGTGTTCAGGCGCAGTTGCCCAGCCCGGCCGACCGAGCCCACTACGACTTCACTGTCGCCCGGCTCTACGCCAAGATGGGATATTCGGAACAGTCGATCGAATATCTGCGCAAGGCGATGGAAGAGGGATACAAGGATTTCAAAGATGTGTTCAAGGATGTGGAATTCGCCGAATTGCGCAAAGATAAGCGCTTTACGGAATTGATTGCCGCGAAACCCACCGCCCTGCCCGAATAAATGCTGACGTTGCCGGGCATCGGCGATTTGCGTGTAACACATTTTACAAAGGTTTACAAAAATAGACGGAACTTCGCTATGTTCCGGTGTTTAATTTCCCTACATACTCCTGAAAACAACAGGGTGAGTAAGGAGAAACGGTAGCCCATCGGATGCTGACCCGAGCACGCCCCAAGCAAGCATCCGATGGGTTTTTTCTTTGAGAGCTCTCAGCCTCTCAGTCAAATCGGCCTCTCTCAGTCTTCGCCACAGAACTCTCTTTTTCAAGGACGGATGGTCAGCGGGATTTTCGGTTTCGCTGAGAGCTGACAGCTGATAGCTTACGTCTGCCCATCGGGCTGCTCTCGCCGACGTAAGCTTCCACGACTTTCTTCCATCGGCCCTGCGCTTTCAGGATGAACTCCACGGCATCGCGCAGCGCTCCGTCGCCGCCCGCATGGGGCGTGATGTAGTGCGCTTCTTTTTTCACCTCGGCACGGGCGTTTTTCACCGCGATGGCCAGGCCCGCGGCGCGCATGGCGGGCAGGTCAATGATGTCGTCGCCGACGAAAGCGGCCTCTTCCAGTTCGAGGCTCTCCTGCTTCACGATTTCTTCGAAGCACGCGCGTTTGTCTTGAATGCCCTGATGGATATGGTTGAGCCTGAGATCGCGCGCGCGTAGGGCGACAGTTTCCGAAACTCGTCGAGTGATCAGTCCGGTCTTCAGCCCAGCGATACGCGACAGCGAAGACGCGACGCCATCGTGGGCGTGAAATCCTTTCACTTCGATCTGGCCGTGAGCCGTCTGTTGCGGGGACGATCCGCTCAGCGGTGAGTTTTCCGGAACGAAAAACAGCTTGCCGTCGGTGAGGACTCCGTCGACATCGAAGAGCAGCAGTTTGATTTTGCGGGCGCGAAGTTGGGACATCAAAGTCTGGACAACGAAGTTTGACAACTATGAATTCGAATTTTCGATCCAAAGGAAACGATTTTATCAGGAGACTGAATTGGTCTTGAGGCTCACTGCCACCGGCGCGGAGCGTCTATCAGACACGCTGCGGCGGTGATACAAGCCGTCCGAATTCGGACTTTGCCGGCCAGAACCGGACACTCGTTCGGTTTTTCGTCAGTGCTTGGCCCGTGCAACCTAATTACTCGCAGTACTTTCGATGTGGATTAAGTTTGGCGTGCGAAGTGCGATGCAGATAGCCGGAACGTACGGAACTTTTTTGCAGGTTCAATCGTAACCTCGATCAGACACGCTGTTGAAACTTTGGAACGGATTTCACACTCGGTTTGGCGGCCCAGGTGAGTCTGGCTCCGGAGCAAGGAGAATCACGCCATGCCGGCGCTTCTCTGGTTGTTCGTCAAACAGCGTTTCCCATGACCACGCCGCCTTCGCCGTTTCCCGACGCTTTCGGGAAAGAATAAGGAATCCAATGAAATCAGGAAGACTCTATGGCAGTTTGATGTTGAGTGCGATTCTGTTGTTAGCGGCTACGGCTTTTGCAGCAGAGAAAGAGACCGTGGAAACCCGTGAAACCGTGACGGTGAATGGCAACCAACTGCCCGCCGGCAAATACACAGTAACCTGGGAAGGCAGTGGGCCAACTGTGGAACTGAAGTTCCTCCGGGGAAAGAACGTGGTAACAACGGTGCCAGCCCAGGTGGCGAATCTCAAAACGACTTCTCCCGGCGGAATTGTGACCATCAAAGAAAACAATAGAGTTGTGTTGACGCAGATTCGGCCCGAAGGGAAGAAATACACTCTGAACATTGGGAATGAATCCACAGAAACTGCGGCGGAAAACGGCGCAAGGTAATAGTTTGTTTGGAGTGAATGCGGGAGCCACGGGGCTCCCTTTTTTTTTATAATGCGTGAAGGAAAAGCTCGGCGGCCGGCTGGATTTTATGGCGAAGATATAGCGAATATCCGGTGCCCCGGCTACAATACCCAAATGGTGTCGGTACCTCAATCCTTGGCCTGGGCACACCCTCTCGTAGCAGAGTGGTTTGTGTCGAAGTTCGGCACGCCGACCGAGCCCCAGGAGCAGGGCTGGCCGCACATTCTCGCCGGCCGGACCACCCTCATCTCGGCGCCCACCGGGTCCGGCAAAACTCTGGCGGCGTTTCTCGCCTGCATTGATCGGCTGGTGTGCAAGGCGCTGGCGGGCGACTTGTCTGACCGGACGGAAGTGCTCTACGTCTCCCCACTCAAGGCGCTGGGCAACGACATTCAGAAAAATCTGGAAGGGCCGCTGGGCGAGATTCTTGCCCTAGCGGGAGAGCGCGGGTTGCTCATGCCGGAGATTCGCACCGCGGTGCGCACCGGCGACACGCTCCAGCCGGAGCGGCGCGCGATGCTGAAGCGGCCTCCGCACATTCTGGTGACCACGCCGGAGTCGCTCTACATTCTGCTGACCGCCGACAAGAGTCGCGCCATCCTACGCGATGTGGAGACCGTGATTGTCGACGAGATTCATGCAGTTGCCGACGACAAGCGCGGCGCACATCTGACGCTGTCGCTGGAGCGGCTCGAGGCGCTGTGTCACAAGCCGCCGGTTCGCATAGGCCTGTCGGCAACGCAGAAGCCGATTGAAGAGGTCGCGCACTTCTTGACCGGCAGCGGAAGGAAAGATCCGGTCATCGTCGACATTGGGCACAAGCGCAAGCTCGATCTCGGAATCGAAGTTCCGCCCATGCCGCTGGGCCCGGTCGCGTCAAATGAATTGTGGGATGCGATTTACGACCGCTTGGTGGCGCTGGTGGCCGAGCATCGCTCGACGCTGGTGTTCGTGAATACGCGACGGATGGCAGAGCGCTTGTGTCACGAACTCGGCGAGCGCATGGGCGAAGAGAATGTGGCGGCGCATCATGGTTCGCTCTCGCGCAAGCTGCGCCTCGCGGCCGAAAAGAAATTAAAAGAAGGACAGGTGCGGGTATTGGTAGCGACGGCCTCGCTCGAGCTCGGAATCGATATCGGCACCGTCGACCTGGTGGTGCAGATCAATTCCTGTCGCGCGATTGCGGTCGCGCTGCAGCGCGTGGGACGGTCCGGTCACTGGCGGGGCGCGATCCCAAAGGGACGGTTCTTCGTTACTACCCGCGACGATCTGGTGGAGTGCGCGGCGCTGGTGCGGGCGATCAAGCAGGGAGATCTGGACCGGCTGATGATTCCGGAGTCTCCGCTGGATGTCCTGGCGCAGCAGATTGTGGCGGCGTGCGCGGCCGAGGAGTGGGACGAAGACGCGATGTTCGCGCTGGCGCGGCGGGCTTATCCGTATCGCGCAATGAAGCGCGAAACGTTCGATTCGATTCTCGAAATGTTATCGGAAGGAATCGCTGCAAAGCGAGGACGCTACGGCGCCTATGTACATCGCGATCGCGTAAACGGGAAGCTGCGGGCGCGGCGTGGAGCGCGGCTAGCGGCCATTACCAGCGGCGGCGCGATTCCAGACAATTCTCTGTACACCGTGGTAGCCGAGCCGGATGGCGTAGTGGTCGGCACGGTGGACGAAGATTTTGCGGTCGAGAGCAATCGCGGCGACATCATGCTGCTGGGCAACACGTCGTGGATGATTCGCCGCATCGAGACCAACGCCGGCCGGATGCTGGTGCAGGATGCGCACGGCGCGCCGCCGAGCGTGCCCTTCTGGCGCGGCGAAGCTCCGGCGCGAACGCAGGAATTGTCGGCGCATGTGGGCGAGCTGCGGGAAAAAATCAGCCAGAGCCTGCCGGGAACTTCGCCCGTAGGATTTTCCGCGACGCAGCCGGAAGTCGCTAACGTAGTTGGTTTTCTAAAAGAAGAATGTGGTCTGGATGACTCCGGCGCCGAGCAGATGATCGAGTACGTGCTGCAGGGGCGCGCGGTGCTGGGGGCGGTGCCGACACAGACGACGGTAATCGCAGAGCGATTCTTCGATGAGGGCGGCGGGATGCAGTTGGTGATTCACGCACCGTTCGGCGGGCGGATCAACAAAGCCTGGGGGCTTTCGCTGCGCAAACGATTCTGCGTAGGATTTAATTTTGAATTGCAAGCCGCGGCAACCGATAACGGGCTAAACATCGCGCTGGCCGAGCAGCACAGTTTTCCACTAGGCGATGTGTTTCATTTTCTGCAGGCTGATACGGTGCAGCCGATTCTCGAGCAGGCCGCGCTCGATTCCCCGATCTTTGGCACGCGCTGGCGCTGGGATGCGAATCGGGCGCTGGCCCTGCTGCGGTTTCAGAACGGTAAGAAGGTCCCGCCCCAGATTCAGCGCATGCGATCCGACGATCTGCTGGCGTCGGTATTTCCGGACGCGGCGGCGTGTTTTGAAAACATCGAGGGCGAGAGAAAGATTCCCGATCATCCTCTAGTAGGTGAAGTAATGAAGGACGTGCTCACCGAAGCGATGGATGTCGATGGTTTGAAGACGCTTCTGCGCGGCATGGCGTCGGGCGAGATTCGCGTGATCGCAGTGGACACTCCGGTGCCGTCGCAATTTTCGCACGAGATTCTGAATGCGAATCCATATGCGTACCTGGATGACGCTCCGCTGGAGGAACGCCGTGCCCGCGCGGTCAACATGCGGCGTGTGCTGCCCGAGTCGGTGCTCGAGGAAGTGGGCGGCCTGGACGAAGGCGCGATCGCGCAGGTGCGGGAGGAGGCTTGGCCGGATGTCCGCGATGCGGACGAACTGCATGATGTGCTGCATACGCTGGTAGCGCTGCCGGAGGGATTGAGTAGCGACGGTCGTCAGGTAATTCCGATTTCTGGCGCGGCAAACGCGCGAGAAACGTCGCACCCGGGTTCGAACTCTCGATGGACAGATTACTTCCAGCGTTTGGTGGATGAAGGCCGAGCTGGGATCGCTTCGTTTGAGGGGCGGCGATACTGGGTCGCGGCGGAGCGGGCGCGGAGTTTTGCGGCGCTGTTCCCTGCAGCGGTGTTTGAGCAAACCTTGGCCGATGTAGAAACGGCGCAGGTTTCGCGTGACGATGCTGTGCTTACGCTGGTTACGGGATGGATGTCGCATCTCGGTCCGGCTACGGCTTCACAACTTGGGGAAATCATCGGGCTTCCTGCCTCCGACATCGAGAAGGCGTTGTTGCGGATGGAGGCTAGCGGGACCGTACTGCGAGGACAGTTCAGTGGCGCGGCAGAGCGCGCGAGTCGCCCGCACGAGCCTGAGACGGAGTGGTGCGAGCGGCGACTGCTGGCGCGAATTCATCGGCTCACCGTTGGCATGTTACGCAAGCAGATTGAGCCAGTGACAGCGGCGGCCTTCATGCGCTGGCTGCTGCGCTGGCAACATGTGGCTCCAGGAACGCAGGTTGTCGGAGAGCGCGGCACGCTCGAAGTCGTGCGGCAGTTGCAGGGATTTGAAATTCCGGCGAATGCCTGGGAGCGGCAAGTGCTGGCGCGACGAATCGCCGACTACGATCCCCAATGGCTGGATCAGCTTTGCCTGACTGGCGCAGTGGGCTGGGGAAGGTTGTCGCCGCATCCGGCAACGGTGGACACAGGAGGGCCGGCGAACGGGAACAGTTCCCCTGAAGGCGCGGCGCCGCGGCAACGGCGGGTGATTCCGACCAGCGTGGCTCCCATCACACTTTTCGTGCGCGAAGAAGCAGACTGGATGGCGTTAACGCAAAATCCCCTCTTCTCCCACAAAACGGGGGACACGGAGCATACGTCGCCCGACGAGGGCCGCGGACTGAGCCACGGCGCAAAGCTGGTGCTCGAATTCCTGCGCCAGCGCGGAGCCTCCTTCTTCGCAGATATCGTTCGCGGAACGGGCAAGCTCAAAGCCGAGATCGAGACTGGACTTTGGGAGTTGGTCGCGGCGGGTCTGGTGACAGCCGATGGATTCGACAATCTGCGCGCGCTGATCGATCCCAAGCGCCGTGCGGGGCAGGGCAGCGGGCGCAGCACGCGTCCGCGGCACAGTTCAGGTCGCTGGGCATTGCTGCATGCGGATGTGGCGGCGGAGCGGCCGCGGGCGGTTGAAGCCGCCTGCTGGATGCTGTTGCGGCGTTACGGCATTGTGATCCGCGACTTACTGGCGCGCGAGTCGAACCTGCCGCCCTGGCGCGAGTTGCTGATGGGATTCCGGCGTCTTGAAGATCGCGGAGAGATTCGTGGTGGCCGGTTTGTCGACGGATTCCTGGGCGAGCAGTTCGCGCTCCCGGTGGCAGTGGAATCGCTCCGCGCGCTGCGGGGCCTGCCCCCAAGCAGCGACACGGTAACGTTGTCGGCAGCTGATCCGCTGAACTTGGTTGGGATTCTGGTGCCGGGAGAGCGAGTGCCCGCGATTTCTGGTAGGAGCGTATCTTATAGCGGAGGAGCCGCCGTGATCGATGCCGCTGAACCAGCGGTCAAGCGCGAATCCGCAGCCAGTTGAGGAATGCCCTGCGAGGGAAGCATCCTATACATCTAGATTGTTATTTATTTCTCCTCAAAGTTTGTCGGCGCAATGTTGGGATTTTGCAGGACCTTGTCTGCGGTCATAGCCCAGTCGTAGGCAATGGTGTTGCCATTCTGCAGTTGCTGACTGAAGCGAAGATCGTACTGCCGGGGCAGGGTGAGCCCGTTCTCCGTCTGAAAATCGCCGAAGCGCTCCTCGAGGGAATAGTGGCTTGTCTGCTGACGCGCATTCTGCATGTCATTTTGGGCGATGTTGGCCGACATTTCTATGGTATAGGTCGTCATTACGTGGTGGTGAGTTTCGGGTTCGAAATACAACTTAACCACCATGTTGCCGTTGCTTTTTGAGAGATACTCGAGTGCATCCAATTCCCGGCCATCGACTTTCTTGCGGCCGAGATTTTCAAGTTTTGCGTGGTGCTCGTCGATGCTCTCTAGGGCCCAGGCTGTGCCCAGTTCTCCGCCCAGCAAGCCGTCTTTGACGATATTATCCTGGCCCACGATGAATGCTCCGAGCGCACTCCAGCGGTGCGACGAGTTAGCAGTCGCGACAGATGTTTTATTGCCGTCAAAAACAAATTGTTCTCCCCACCACTTGTTGTCGCCGAACTTCATTACGAACTTCGACTTGCGGCCCTCGGATAGGCGCTGCCAGGTGCCTGAACTCTCGCCCCCGCCGCCAAGTATTATCTTGAAGTGCAGCGTGCCCTGAACCGCCAGCGAGGTCAAAGCCGCCCGCGCCGCCGCTGTGCCGATGGAATCAAGGTGTTGGGCAACGATATCGTCCGCCTTCGTGTCAGCGGCGACAGCACCAGACAGGGCGGCCAGGCACATGCAAATCACGACTACGCATCGCATCGGGAATGCCTCCGAGAGTCAGCCACGAATTCTACTACGAGTTAGAAGTTACGGAAGGCAGCTATCGGGATGGGCTAGGTTTCTTCGCCCATAGATTCGCCGCGAACGTTCGTCTCGATAGGGATGCTTCGACTGCGCTTAAGCCTTTGCGAAGCTCAATCCTCGCTCCAGCCTGACAATGTGAGTGGCCACGTTCTTACCAAAAAAATCAGAAGCTCGATGAGGGGGTCCCCCGAGCTTCTGAACGGAAAATCTCGGCTAGAACTGATTGAAAGCGCTTCCCCCGTCGCTTTTGCCAAGCATCCGCACTTTCCTTCAGTGCATGCGGAATTCCAATCTGGGAAGGATCTCCTTTGTCACTGCGCCAACCGGTGCAACCCTTTTATTTACAGCTCATTGAAGCCGTTCCCGAGTTTTGACAAGGCCTTGGTTTTGACTTAGTCAGAGCGCTGAACCCTATCTGATCAGATAGCTGCGCTAGCCGTTCGGATATTGGAAACGGTTTACGGCAGACATGCATTTCAGCCCGGGCTGTGATAAGAATTCTGCACGGAATGGGAGACCCTTGATTGCGCCCTAGACTCCTGGTGATAGCCGGCCCCTCGAAAGACTCAACCATTCCGTTACCCGACGGAGAGTCCACGCTGGGCCGCGATCCCACGAACGCGGTTTCGGTGCCCGACGCCTCGGTTTCGCGAAAGCACTGCCTCCTGCGCAGGGAAGAGGACGACCGGTTTCAGATCAAGGATCTCGACAGCCGCAACGGCACTCTGGTCAACGGCCTCGCAATCAAGGAACAGTGGCTGCGTCACGGAGACGAGATCGCGACCGGTGATTCGGTGTTCTTGTTTCTCCTCGAGGACGAGGAGCAGGCAGTTCCCCCCAGCCGCGTTGAATTCGATGACAGCCAGCCCATGGCTGAGACCAAACTGATTCATCCCAGAGAAGTTCTCTACCTGCAACCGGACCGGCTGTTGCGTGAACTGCCGGCGGGCTCGGCGGTGGCGCGCAATCTGAACGCGCTGCTCAAGATCAGCCGCGTGGTGCATGCCATCCGCGATCTGGAGGAGTTGCAGGCGCAGTTGCTGGACCTGGTTTTTGAAGTGATCCCCGCGGGGCGAGGAGCGATTCTCTTAAGCGATGGCGCGGGCCTGGAGTTCAATTGCCTCTATGCGCGAACCCGGCAGGCCGGGCAGCCGCAACTGGTTCGCGTGAGCCGCACCATTGCCCGCCAGGCGATGAAAGACAACGTCGCGATTCTAGGAGTGGATGTGGCCGCCAGCGGCGCGCTGCGTGAAGTGGAGAGCCTAGCGGCTTCCGAAGTGCGGTCGTTGTTGTGCGTTCCGCTCACTGTGTTTCAACGGGTGATTGGATGCATTTACCTCGATAGCACCAACGCCATCAATCGGTTTCAGGAGGATCACCTGCAACTCGTCGCGGCGATTGCCGGGATTTCCGCAGTGGCGCTCGACAATGCACGCCGTCTGCAATGGCTCGAGCAGGAAAACCAGCGGCTCACCACCGAAGTCAGGCAGGAACAGAGCCTGGTGGGCGAAGGCGCGCGGATGAAAGAGATTTTTCAGTTTCTGGCGCGAGTCTCACCTACCGAATCCACAGTGCTGATCGAAGGCGAGAGCGGAACGGGCAAGGAACTGGCCGCCCGGGCGCTGCATCGCAACAGCCACCGCGCGAACAAGCCGTTTGTGGCCATCAACTGCGCGGCGATTCCCGAAAGTCTTCTGGAGAGCGATCTCTTCGGGCACGAGCGCGGTGCGTTTACCGGCGCAGCCGTGCAGAAAAAGGGGCGTCTGGAAGTTGCTGATGGCGGCGTGGTATTCCTCGACGAGATCGGAGAGTTGGCTCCTGCACTGCAGGTCAAGCTGCTGCGTGTCTTGCAGGAGCGCGAGTTTGAGCACGTGGGCGGAACCCATACCATCAAAGTGGACATACGATTGATTGCGGCCACCAATCGCGACTTGAATGAAGCCGTGCGCACCGGACAGTTCCGCCAGGATCTCTACTACCGGCTGGCGGTGGTGAGGCTGACTATGCCTCCGCTGCGCGAGCGGCGGGAAGATATTCCAATGCTGACTCGGCATTTCGTGCAGAAGTATGCCAAGCGCAGCAAGGTGAAGCCGAAGCCCGTGTCGCGCGAAGCGATGGCCGCTCTGGTCAACTACGAGTGGCCGGGAAACGTGCGCGAACTCGAAAATGCCATCGAGCGCGCCCTGGTGATGGGATCGGCAGACATGGTGCGCCTCGAGGATTTGCCGGAATCGTTACTCGAACAGGAGTCGCCGGCCGAGATGCATGAAGGCAAGTATCACGCCAGCGTAAAGGAATTGAAGAAGCAGTTGATCATCGATGCCGTGGAACAGACGCGCGGAAATTATGTAGACGCCGCCGGAATTCTGGGCGTGCATCCCAACTATTTGCACCGCCTGATCCGCAACTTGGGATTGAAAGAGGCGCTGCAGGAAGGCCTGCGCGGCAGAAACAAGTTTTCCGCGTAGGGCTCGGAACCTAAGCCCCCGACGCAGCATCCCATTGGGCTTTGAGTGTAATCCTGGTTACGTCGGTCAACCGAAAATTCCCTGGGGCCTGATATGGCGTGTGACGACATGTCGTGTGGTAACATGTTAGTCGCCTATTTTCGTCAAGGAGGCGGGGATGACGAGACTGACACGGTGGATTTCCAGGATCGCTGCCGCGTCGTTCGGTTTGGTACTGGCGGTCTTGTTAACGGGTTTTACGTACGAACAGATTGGGAGGGCAAGGGAGGCCAGCAGCCTGCCCCCACGGATCGGGCAGGCCTTCGACGTAGGCGGACGCACTCTGAACCTCTACTGTTCAGGCGAGGGCAGTCCGACGGTCGTTCTCGAATCGGGAGGTAACGAGCCCGGATATGCATGGCACTCGGCACAGACCAAGCTTGCGAACATTACTCGCACCTGTTGGTACGATCGCGCCGGCGTGGGATGGAGCGATCCGCCGCCTTCGCCGAGAACCAGCGCGACAGTCACCAGTGATCTCCACGAGATGTTGAGCCGAGCAGGCGTGCTGCCGCCGTATGTCTTGGTGGGCGAATCGATCGGAGGAGAATACGCGCGCGTTTATACCAGTCGCTATCCTCACGATGTTGCCGGACTCGTACTCGTGGATTCGTCCCACCCCGACCAACAAGAACCACCATTCATGCTCTCGGCGTTCAACCTGATGTCTCCGGCCAAGCGGCGATTGATCTGCACCGCACTGCCATTTATGGCGCGCTTCGGCATTCTTCGATTTGTGGCGAGCCGAATGGGCGGCCCTGCTCCACCGCAACCCAGCTCGGAAGGCGAGATATTGGCAAAGCTCAATGCTCAGCCGACGGCGCTGAGAACGGACGCGGAGCAGACCTGCGCGGCAACCGAGGGCGGCAGATTGGTCCCCACTGTCGGCACCGGCAACCCTGAACTCGACAATGCGACACGGAATGCCGGCAGCTTGGACGATCGCCCCCTGGTGGTGCTCACGGCCGGAATGTACTGGGCTCCGCCGGGTTTGGAAAAGCAGGCCGCCGACTACCACGAAATCTGGATTCATCAGCTACAAGCCAGCCTGGCGCAGCTTTCCAGGCGTGGGCGGCAAGTTGTAGTGGACGCGCATCATGATATGAGCGAGGCTCCAACTGCTGTCGTGACGGCAACACAGCAGGTGGTGTACGACGTCCGAAGTGGGCATGAGTGACTCAGAATCTCAACTGTCGATAAATCCTGATTACACTCATCGTTCGATTCCTGACGGATCGACCGGATGCGACCCGAACCGAAAGCAGTCGAAATTTGAGTGCTAACGCCTGTTCCCGACATCTGAGCCAAGGGAGCCTTGAAAACTCTGAGCGGTAACACTCAGTCGTGAGCGATACGCGGCAAGAAGTTGATACGAAGCGCAACGAAGGAACCGTGGTTGTTAGTGAGGCGACTACTGACTCCGGGGTTCCTTGTGTTGTGCGCTGCTGACCGCCGCTGACTTCTGTTCTGAATTGACAGAGAACAGCATGTAATGGTCAAAACTATGCCGGCGATAATAGCGATGCTTATTAATTTCGAGGAAAAGATCAACACTCTGGGGTAGCCAAAGGTGAACGTTCTTCTTTTGGAATAGGACCGGACCGTACTCAGCAACTTGATGCTGCACGGTAAGTCGCTGAACAGAAGTCACGAGTTCCGATTCAACGCGCACGATCTGAAAATTGTCGGAATTGATCCAGGCCCGTCCCTTCTGGCTCACACCAAAAGTTTGGCCTCCCTCGCCGTAATCTTCCAGTCGTTTGGGTTTGTCGTCCCGCTGGCGGAAGTGTACCAGCCAGGTTGCGTTTCCGTGCCACTGGCCCAGACCTTCACAAGTCAGATCGAAATTTTCCTGCATGTCAGGATGGAAGATAAGCGCCGCGGCCATGAATCCCTGAGTGGAGATGTGGTCGGGAAGATTAGGGAGCGCGTCCCGGTTGTTGCGATATTCGTCGACGGCTAAAAACCCAGGGCTCTCCTCGGTGATTGAAGCCACATAGTCGAACTTGCGAGTCTCCTTGGTGAGGGGATTGCCAGCCGGATCGAGCTGCTCATGGAGCAGGTCTTCGATGGCGCTGAATTGTGACATGGAATCGACCAGTTGCTTCACTCTCTCACCGGCCATCTGTAACACTTGTTTAGTGGGGCAGCTTATGCCCGGCGCAACCAACGGCTTTACCTCATCGACTCCGGGAGGGCCCCAGGCGCTCGGCGGCAGGCTGGGGCTGGAGGATGCCAGTACCAGGTCACTTACCGGCTCTTCGCTAGGTGCAGCATTGCCGGCATCCCGGGCCCCGATTTGCGCAATCAGATTCTTTACCTGCGGAACGTTTGGACTATTGCCGTTGGTTTGCAGGAATGAGTTCAAAGCGGCAATACCTTCCTGGGTATGCCCAAGGCCGGCCAATGCTTGCCCTAAAGCCAGCTGAGCCGCGCTTGCGGAACCTTTTCCCGCTTCGATTGCCATTTGAGCTTGTTGCCGGGCTTCTTCGAACTCCTTCTGCTGCAAGTAGGCATCCGCGAGAAGGGTGTGCGCCATCCAGTCGGCGGAATTTGCGATCACGGCCTGTTCCAGCGTCTTACGCGCGTCTTCCGTCTGTCCCTGCTGCAACTGCTCACGCCCCAGCAGACTGAGAGCCTGGCCCCTCCGCGGATTCAAAGCTACGGCGCGCTTCAGGTAGGTCTCCGACTTCTCCATGTCCTTCAACTGCAAGAACAGATATCCATATAAAAAGTTCAGCTGGGCGCTGGATGGAACGGCTGCGTAGACTCTACCGAGGCGTCTCTCTGCCTTTGTGAAATCTCCCGACTTGAGTTCGTCAACCGCCCGCTGCGCATCCTTGCGCAACTTGGGCGGGATTGCATCGTCGCTGGCACTCAATTCAACCGCGGATGGGTCGCTTTGCAGGATTATCTCCACTTTGAGAGTCCGTGTGCGGGAGACCTGTACTTCTACTTCCGTGTGCCCAGTCAGGTATCCGACTGCGCTGACTTCAAGGTCGTAATCTCCAAAGTCGACGCAAAACGTTGCCTCGGATTCCTTCGACGTACTCTGCCAGAGCGTGACATCCTTCTTTTGTTCATGGAGTTTGGCAACCGCCTGGCGATCGAGAAGAGCGTCCTTCTCAGTTCGAACCGTCAGCTGAAGAGTTTCCCGGTCGCAGTATGCTTTTTCCAGCTCATGCATGCGGAGATCATCGATTGCGGGTTGTCCTGATGGCAGGGAGCCTGGCGATGTCGGGGCGCCTGACGATGGCGGGGAGCTGGGCGCGCGCTGGGCGCGCGCCGACGGAAGAAACAGGAAAACCTGAAAAAGCAGCAGTCCTGCCCATAACGGGGAGGGAGAATGGTGATCTCCCTTTTTGAGGGAATGCGCCGAAATCATCAGGACCCCCGCGGAGGCGGAACCACTTCGCACCCGCATCATACGCCAACGTGGTTCTTTTTCGAGGCTTTTGCATTGAGAATAAGAACCATTCGGCTGTGGTACCGGTTTGAACACGACTCGCCGTTACGTGCTCGCCTTGTCGGCACTGAGGAAACAACTGGGTTTTCCATCGGCGCTGAGATTGAGACTTTGCAGGCTGAGATCGGGGACACCGGCGATGTCCCGATCCGATTCATAGTTGCTGAGGACGAGGGAATCTGCCTTCTGAAGGAAATCGAGCTGATCGATTAGAACAGCTCTACGACTCAGTGACCCGGTTCGGCCAAACTTCAATGAGTGAAATGGCCTGTTGACGACAGTTGCCCGCCGTCATCGCCCCATAATTCTTGGGCCATGCGGTCGCGCATCATGTACATCGAATCGAAAGCCGAGGGCCTAAACGGTCCCGCTCGGATAGGCCGTGTTACTTTCAACAGGACCGGACGCACACTCTCTTACAAGAGCCAATCGTTCCAAAGCTTCAAGGGGCAGGGCTTCAAAGCAAATTGCCGCGAGACTGAAACAGGGGAGCAGGACTGGATATCCGGTCCACGTCGCGACGGACTGGACCGTCTCTACGGTAAGAGTGCGCTGGTAGTGGAAATAGATGCCGATGTTCGGGAAGAATACTGGACGGAAATCCGCAAACAACCCGAGCAGAAGAGCAGGACACATACTTAGCGTGCCGTGCCTGCCGGGGTTTTGAGCGCCATGGCCCGGTTTCGCCAACCGTCGCGTACTAGCAAAATTCCCGAATGAAGTCCGATATCCGTCACATTCTGTCAGTGGCCGCCGCCACACCCGTGGCCTCCGCAACCATGACCTCCACACCCGTGGCCTCCACACCCATGGCCGTGGCTTCCTCCGCAACTATGGCCACTTTGACCGCCGTCTCCGCCGTCGTGAGAGTGACCCGCATGGGAATGAGAGCAAGAGTCCGCAATTGCAGTTGCGCATGTTGAGCAACTGCTGAAATCCGCTGGATCGGCGTTCGAGCCATAAGTCCCGGATGAAAAGGTTCGAGTGTAAAGGCGGCGTGTCTTTTGTACGGCGTCCTTTTCTTCTAGTGCCCCCCTGAGAACATTGGGGTTGTGGTGGATCATGCGTCCAAAAAGAGCTTTGCAGTCAGCCGCGTACTTTTCGGTGTCCAGAATGTGTTGATGCCAGAACTGGTCAAGGTCATCACGCCCACTGGCGTCCAACCACGGTATCAGCATGAATCCAGGTTTGGTTTGAAGAAGAGTTAGAAAACGAACATATTCAAGCTGCGCGGCATCGGCTCGCTCCTCAGTCCATCGATGTTTTTCGATCATTGCGTCGCGCACCGATCGAAGATCGAGTTCGGAAGGCTTTTTTCTTTGATTTGCCACGCGGCTAAGGAGAAGAACAACCGTGGTGGCCGCTATCAGTGCGACAATGATGACCATCTGAAAGCCTCCAGTTTGTAGCTCGCACACTCTTTGAAGTGGGTTTTGTGCCCACGGTGTATGTCAAATTGGCTTTCGCAATACTCCCGAGCACCTACAGCACTGCTGATCAGCTTGACCTCAAAGCCACCACTGCGTGCTAGTTTTGACCAGGAAACCCCGCTGGAATTAGCGGGAGAGAGAGGAATCATAAACACCTCCGAAAAGGCATCTCGATCCAATTCCAGACTAGCAGACGATTGTGAAAATGAGGTGAAAGAGAATGCCCCTCGGTCAAAATAATAATCCGAGCAATCGCGGTGGGGGGCGTCGCAAAGACGGTCAACTGAAGCAACATCCCCATTACGCTCATCAACCTTGACGGTGAGTCGATAGCACCCCGCACTTTTGCACAGCCATCCACAGAAATAAACCCCGATCCTGTGACCAACAACCTTGACCGAGCATACGGAAAGTCCACAATGGGACTGTGCCCACCGATCCAAAACAATCCGGCGCCAGTTCCGCCCGCCCAGTAGCCGGAGCGAGCATCATTAACTCCTTATTTATCAATCTTTTAGCTGCAAGCCCAGTCGAATCAATATTTTGCCGCTCGAGGGCATACCCAGTCTCTATAACTCCAAAAGAATCAGGATCTTGCCGCGATCGCCAAAAAAAAATTAAGAGGCATACCCCAGGAATCACGCGAGGGCCCGTCCTTAGAGAATGGAACTCCATTTACGGCAACGACAACTTCAGAAGCCCGGCAGGGTCGAGGTAAGTTCCCTGCCAGCGCACGGCGACGTGGAGATGAGGTCCCGTGGCTCGTCCCGTCCCACCACTCAGGGCGATGATCTGGCCACGTTTGACCTCGTCGCCCTCCTTCACTTTGAATTCGGAAAGATGCAGATACAGGGTCAGAAAGCCCTGGCCGTGGTCGATGACGACGAATCCACCTTCGTAATAGAGGACGCGCGCCAGCAGCACCGTGCCGGAATTCATGGCCGCGACCGGCGTTCCGGTAGAGACGCGGAAATCAAGACCCTGATGCGGACTCTGCGCCTTGCCGTTGAAGATTCGTTGCGAACCGAAAACGTCGGAAATCGCGGCGTCGGCGGGAGCGGTGAAGTTTCCGTCCCATTCGCGGACGGGAGTGACCCGGCTCAGGTAGTCCTGCTTGATCTTCACGCCTTCTGCGATCTGTGCCTGCTGCTCCGGCGTGGGTTCGGTGAATTTCTTTTCCACCGTGAGCTCCACTTTAATCTGCGGATACTGGGCGCGTGCGACCGCAAACGTGTGCGTGACCTTGAGGGTTTTGGTGCTGACAGGTTCGGCGGTTACTTCGAGTGTGTACGTACCGGGAGCGGTCTCGATGCTGACGCCAGCGAGGGTGAACCAGCTTCTTGTCGAAGCGTCGTAGCTGAACGTCAGTTCGTGGCCAAGCCATGTGCCGGTGAGGGATTCGAGTCTAATGGGGGACTTCACCTGGAACAGGACTGGAGCGCCGTTGACCAGGCGAGTAGGTTGGGCACGGATGGACCACGTCGCGGATGCCGGAAGCGCGGAACACGGAAGCAGCGTCCAGCAGCACACGAATACCGTGATGGCGATCACGGCGACAGAATGGGTTCGGAACTTCACACCACCAGCCTAGCACTCCGCGGAATTCCCGACGTCTATAATCGCGTGGATGCGCATCCGAGTTCTCACTGCCGTGCTGCTTGGCTTGCTAGGCAGACTGGGCTGGGCACAAGCGTCGCCCACGCGGCTACATGCGGATCGAGTTGTGGTCCTCAAGAAAGAGCGCACGCTGCAACTGCTGAATGAGGGCAAGGTGATAAAGACCTACAAGGTTGCCCTGGGCGGCGATCCGGTCGGGCCGAAGACGCGGCAGGGCGATCACAAGACTCCAGAAGGCGTCTACGTTCTGGATTCTCGTAATTCGCGCAGCCAGTTCTATAAGTCGATTCATATCTCGTATCCGAGCGCAAGCGATCGCGCAGTGGCGCGGCAGAAAGGCGTCTCGCCCGGTGGGGATGTGTTCGTGCACGGCTTGCCCAACGGTTATCGCTATGTGGGCGCGGCCCACCGACTGAAGGACTGGACCGACGGATGCATCGCGGTTACGGATGAAGAGATGGACGAAATCTGGCTGGCAGTATCAGATGGAACGCCGATCGAGATCCGCCCTTGACCACGACAGTCGCCTGTTTAAGCTGTTGGGAGACTTGGTGGACCTGGTCGGGATCGAACCGACGACCTCTTCCATGCCATGGAAGCGCGCTCCCAGCTGCGCCACAGGCCCACGATGGGGACACTACAGACTCTCCCTTGCGGAGGGCCTCAAGTATTCTCGCCGACCTAGCGCAGATAGTCAACGCGAGCAGATTCGGGCGCGTCGTCAATTTTCTTGGGTCCTTCCGAATGCATGTGAGATGATTGGGACAGGAAGCGGACGGAGCAGCGCGATGAAATATCGAATTGCGATCTGGGCGGGTGTTGGTCTTTTGGTAGCTGCGGGCTGGGCACTTTATGCGCTTGCGACCAAGCCTCCCGCACTGAGCTTGAGCGACCCGCTTTTGCCTCTTGTCCGGCTGACTTGTCCAATCGCCATTCTTGCCAGTTCGTATCCGATCAGTCTTTACTCGGCGCTGCTGGCCAACGCCGCAACCTACGCTTTGGCTGGTCTGATGGTTGACTCTGCGGCAACGATTGCATCCCGCAAAATAATTACGCCGGTCCTCAATTCTTCCGTTTGTTTCCACAGGGCACTTCTGTCATAATTACTCGTGCACCCCACCTGCACAATTTCTCAAACACAATTTAAAGCGAGGAAGAGATGCCAGCGAAGTACATCTTTGTGACAGGCGGAGTTGTGTCTTCACTCGGCAAGGGATTGGCCGCGGCTTCCATCGGTTGCCTGCTTGAGAGCCGCGGAATGAAGGTCAACATCATGAAGTTTGACCCGTATCTGAACGTGGATCCGGGAACCATGTCGCCGTTTCAGCACGGCGAAGTTTTTGTGACCGACGACGGCGCCGAGACCGATCTGGATCTCGGCCACTACGAGCGCTTCACGCACTCCAAACTTTCCCGCGACAATAACTGGACGACCGGCCGGCTCTACGAGCAGATCATCGCCAAAGAACGGCGCGGCGATTACCTGGGTAAAACCGTGCAGGTGATTCCGCATGTCACCAACGAGATTAAAGCAGCGATGAAGAAGGTCGCGCAGGATGTGGATGTCGCTATCGTCGAGATTGGCGGCACGGTGGGCGACATCGAGTCGCTGCCCTTCATGGAAGCGATCCGCCAAATGCGGCAGGAACTGGGGCGCGAGCATACTTTGTTTGTGCATGTCACGCTCGTGCCGTTTATCGCGGCGGCGCAGGAACTCAAGACCAAGCCGACTCAGCACTCGGTGAAGGAACTGCTGAGCATCGGAATTCAGCCGGATATTTTGTTGTGCCGCACTGATCGGTTTCTGGCGAAGGACATCAAGTCGAAGATTGCGCTGTTCTGCAATGTGCCGGATGAGGCGGTGATCACGGCGAAAGACGTGGCATCCATTTATGAAGTGCCGCTGGTGTTCGCCAATGAAGGCGTCGACGCGCTGGTGCTGAAGAATCTGCACCTGGAAGCGAAGGATCGCGATTTGTCGAAGTGGGAAGACATTGTTCACCGCGTCTACAACCCCAAAGACACGGTCACGATCGGCATTGTGGGCAAATACGTGGAGTACGAAGATTCATATAAGTCGCTGAAGGAAGCGCTGGTGCACGGTTCGCTAGCCCACAATTTGAAGCTGCAGATTAACTGGATTGAGGCCGAGGGCCTCGAGGCCGGAGACGGCGACAAAGGTTACGAGGCGCAACTAGAAGGCTACGACGGAATCCTAGTGCCCGGAGGATTTGGCAAGCGCGGCATTGAAGGCATGCTGCTGGCGATCCGGTATGCGCGCGAGAATAAGGTTCCGTACTTTGGCATTTGCCTGGGAATGCAGACGGCGTGCATTGAATTTGCGCGCAACGTTGTGGGGTTGGAGGAGGCGAACTCGAGCGAGTTCGATCCGGCGACGCCGCATCGCGTGATTTACAAGCTGCGCGAACTGCGCGGCGTGGAAGAGTTGGGCGGAACCATGCGGTTGGGCGCGTGGCCGTGCAAGATCGAGCCGAATACGCTGGCTCACAAAATTTACGGGACGCTGGAGATCAGCGAGCGGCACCGCCATCGTTACGAGTTCAACCGCGAATATGAGGAGCCGATGGTGGCGGCGGGCCTGCGCATCTCGGGGTCGACGCCGGATGGCACTTACGTGGAGATGGTAGAACTGCCCGATCATCCCCATTTTATTGGCTGCCAGTTTCATCCTGAGTTCAAGTCAAAGCCGCTGGAGCCGCATCCGCTGTTCAGCACGTTTGTGGGCGCGGCGTATGAATATGGACTGAAGCGGCGCGCGGAGAAGGAAACCGCAGCCATCGAAATGTTCCACCGGCCAGAGAAAGTAAGAATCTAAGAAGCGTCGCGGATTTTCGCGAATCCGCACGGATTTTCTCATTCATTTTTGTTCATCCGTGTGAATCCGTGCAGATTCATGGACAATAGTTTGCGGATGGTCACTTCTTTCCAAGTCGGCGACATTCACATCGGATCTGGCGATCTGTTTCTGATCGCCGGACCATGCGTGATTGAGAGCGAAGATCACGCGATGCGGATGGCGGAGATCATCAAAGGCGTGACGAAGGCGCTGGCGTTTCCGTTCATTTTTAAGGCGAGTTACGACAAGGCCAATCGCACCTCGATCCGAAGTTTTCGCGGGCCCGGACTGAAAGAGGGGCTGCGCATTCTGAAGAAGGTCAAGAACGAACTGCAGTTGCCAGTGCTAACCGATGTGCACGAGACAGCCGACGTGGGGAAGGTTGCTGAGGTAGCGGACGTGCTGCAGATTCCGGCGTTCCTCAGCCGGCAGACAGATCTGGTGGTGGCCGCCGCGCTCAGCGGGCGGCCGGTAAACATTAAGAAGGGGCAATTCGTTTCGCCGTGGGATATGCGGCACGCGGTCGAGAAATGCCGCGACGCGGGCAACACCCAGGTTTTCCTGACCGAGCGCGGAGCGAGTTTCGGATATAACAATCTCGTCGTTGATATGCGGTCGTTGGCCATCATGCGCAAATTCGCGCCGGTAGTGTTCGATGCGACGCATTCGGTACAGCTGCCGTCATCGCAATCCGATGGCAATGGCCCGGCGGTGAGCGGAGGACAGCCCGAATTCATTCCTGTTCTGTCGCGTGCGGCAGTGGCGGCCGGAGTGGATGGAGTGTTTATGGAAGTCCACGACAATCCGAAGGAAGCGAAATCGGACGGGGCGAATGCACTGGAGTCGACCAGGCTGCGCGGATTGTTGAAGGAATTACTGGCAGTGAAGAAAGCGCTGGCGGAGGCGCACGCCACGCCGTAGATTGAAATCCCTCCTATGAAGCATATTTCCAACTGGGCTTTGAACGTTGCCGCGCAGCGCGGGGCGAGCTATGCGGATGTGCGCGTGATGGCGCAGCGCAGCCGCGCACTCACCACCAAGAATGGGAAGGTGGGCAGCGCGTCGGATGCGGAATCTGTCGGGTTCAGCGTCCGGGCGATCGCCGATGGGGCCTGGGGATTCGCCGCCTCTGCCGAACTTGGACGCGGTGCGGTCGAGGCAACGGCGGCAAGGGCCGTGGAAATTGCGCGTGCTTCGGCGCGGGTCAAGCAGGAGGATATACGTCTCGCGCCGGAAAAGCCTGTGGTTGCAGAATGGAGCACGCCGTTCAAGATTGATCCTTTCACGATTTCCGTTGAACAGAATATTGAACTGCTGCTGAAGATTGACGCGGAGCTGCGCTCGGTGGCCGGCATCACGCTGGCTGAAACGAACCTGAATTTCAATCGCGAAGAGCAGTGGTTTGTGTCGTCGGAGGGCGCGGATATTCATCAGACCAAGCTTTCGACGGGCGCGGGGTACGCGGCGTATGCGTTTGCGGGGAGCGAGATTCAGAAGCGGTCCTATCCGAATTCGTATGGCGGGCAGTGGCAGAACAAAGGATACGAACTGATCGACGAACTGAAGCTGGTGGAAAATGCGCGGCGGATTGCGGAAGAGGCCGTGGCGCTGCATCAGGCTGACCAGTGTCCGGAGGGGGTGTTCGACATTATTCTCGACAGCTCGCAGCTCGGGCTGCAGATTCATGAGTCGGTCGGGCATCCGATTGAACTGGATCGTGTGCTGGGAATGGAAGCGAATTTTGCTGGGACGTCATTTCTTACGATCGACAAGCTGCGGAAGTTGCGCTACGGCAGCGAACTCGTGAATGTCGTCGCGGATGCACGGCAGGAGCATGGTCCGGGGCTAGGGACTTTTGGCTTCGATGACGAAGGCGTCGCGGCGCAATGTACGCCGATCATTACGAATGGCCTGTTCACGGGCTATCTGAGTTCGCGGGAGACGGCGCACACCATCGGCGAGAACCGGTCGGGCGGGACCCTGCGCGCGGAGGGATGGAACCGGTTGCCCATGATCCGCATGACCAACATCAGTTTGCTGCCGGGAGAAAAACCGCTTTCGCTCGAACAGTTAGTTGCTTCCACCGATCACGGAATCCTGATGCAGACGAATCGTTCGTGGTCGATTGACGACAAGCGTTACAACTTTCAGTTTGGCTGCGAGAGTGGATGGGAAATCAAGAATGGCAAGCGCGCGCGCATGGTGAAGAATCCTTCGTACTCGGGAATCACGACGGAGTTCTGGAATTCGCTGGACGCAATTTGCTCGCGTGATGAGTGGACGTTGTGGGGAACTCCGAATTGCGGCAAGGGTCAGCCGCAGCAGGTGATGGGCACGGGGCACGGCGCGGCGCCGTCGCGTTTTCGGGGAATTAAGGTGGGGAGCGCGTTTAAGAGCTAGTGCACCACCGAGTCGCAGAGAAGTGCGAACGATCGAATGCTGACTATTGAATGCTGACGAAAGAACAAGCCGGCGAAATCTTTGACCGCATGCGGAAGCTTTCGACCGCGGATGAGGTTGAGGTGCTTTTCTCGGGCGGGCGATTCGCTCTGACTCGCTTTGCCAACAATACGATTCACCAGAACGTAGCCGAGGAGAATTATGTGGTCTCGGTGCGTGCTGCTTTTGGCGGGCGCACGGCGCGGGCTTTTACGAATAAGTTTGACGACGAGAGTTTGCGGCAGGTCGTCAAATCCGCAGAGAGTTTGGCTAAGGTCCAGCATCCTGATCCAGACCTTTTGCCAATGCCTGACGGCCGCGCCGCGGGCGGGTTGGGCGAGTCGCCCGTCCCCACACGAGCCATTCCATCGCGGTATTTCGAAACTACCGCTGCGGTTACTCCCGAACTGCGAGCTGAGGGCGTCAAGAAAATTGTTGGCGTAGCGCAACAGCACCGACTCACGACCGCGGGAGTCTTCTCCAGCGCCGAATCCTTAGAAGGAATCTTCAACTCGCGCGGGTTGAGCAACTGGCATCGGCAGACGTCGGCCGATGTGTCGATCACCATGCTGGCGGACGATTCTTCGGGTTGGCAAAAGGCGAATTCCCCTGATGTGGCTAAACTTGATCCGCTGGCGCTGGCCGAGGCTGCGGCTAGGAAAGCCCTCGATTCAGCGCGGCCGCGCGAAATACCGGCAGGGAAGTGCACCGTGATTTTGGAGCCCGCTGCCGTGCTCGACATTGTTGGATTTATGTTCTGGGACTACGCCGGCATGGCGATCCTCGACCAGCGCTCGTTTCTGACGGGACGAATCGGTACCAAGTTGTTCGGTGACAACATCACGATCTGGGACGACGTGGCTCATGCTCTGCAAACCGGCGCTCCGTTCGACGGCGAAGGCGTGCCACGGCAGCGGCTGGCGCTGGTAGAGAACGGAATTGTGAAGCGGGTCGTGTATGCGCGGGCTACTGCCGAGAGAATGAAGCGGTCGGAATATAAAGACAAAGTCGGTCCGATCGAGGCCACTGGACACGGCTTCGCCTTGCCCAACGAAATGGGAGAGATGCCGCAGAATATCGTGTTCGCTCCGGTGCGCAATCCGCAGACAGTTGAGCAAATGATTGCTTCGACTGAACGGGGTGTGCTGGTGACGCGGCTGTGGTATATCCGCGAAGTGGAGCCGTTTGAAAAGATGCTTACCGGAATGACGCGCGATGGGACATTCTACGTGGAGAACGGGCGCGTGCAGGGTGGAGTGCGAAATTTCCGCTTCAACGAGAGCCTGATCCACATGCTGTCGAACGTGGAAACGATGAGCGTGCCGGTTCGGGCCAGCGGAGAAGAGTCGATGGACATGGTGGTTCCGGCCATGAAGGTGAAAGACTTCAACTTTACCGAAGTGACCAAGTTTTAGAGGTCGGAAATGCGCGATTCCGGCAACGGCTTTCTCTTCTTTTCTTCGTCCGTTTTATGCCCTGCAATCGCCGGAAATTGACCGGGATTTGACCCGGAATTGATGGGTTCCGGCAGGCTGTTTTGGACCAAAACCTGCCCCTCGTAATCCCTTCTAATCCATTCAAAGAAAAGCAGTTAAGCCCCATTTGTTCCATGACTTCGGTAACTTTGTTTGCCCCATTTGTGGGTGTACGCTGCCCTTGAGTTGGATGAGAGTCCGGAGAGCGGAAATGGAGCTCCCGGAAGGAAGGTCTCCTCAGCGTGGCAGCAGAAGGCAAGGCACCGATGACCGAGGCGCAGGCGACAACGGCGGGGCACTACGAAGATATGCAGAGTGCACCGCGCTTTCCGCTGCATCTCTCGGCGTCGGTCACCACTCAGGGCAGCGCGTATTCGGCCGAGACCGAAAACATCTCAGCCAACGGCGTGCTGTTTGCTATGGACCGTGACGTTCCGGTGGGCTCGATGGTGGACTTCACGATTCTGTTGCCGGCCGCCGTTGTGGGTGCGCGGCGCGACGTGCAGATCGACTGCCGGGGCCGGGTCGTGCGCAGCTTCGAAGATCGAGGCCGGCGCGGTGTGGGAGTAGTGATCGACGAATACCATTTCGAACGAGCGTAGACGCAGGAAACTGAATGGCTACCATTCCGGTGAGCGTGGAAGAAAATCTCGGAGCAGTCGAAGACGGCGGCAAGGGCCAGTTCGTCCGAGTGATTGTGGCCGATACTCAGGCCATCTTCCGCGCCGGTCTGCGCAAAGTGTTCGCTCTCGAAGATGACATTCGCGTGGTGGGCCAGGCCGAGACGCTGGCGCAAACGCAATCCGCAGTGGCGAAGTTTACCGCGGATGTTTTGATTTTCGAGGCGGCGCTGACGCCGAATCCAGTGGACGCAGTGGCAGATTTACTTCGCCAGCATCCGCAGTTGCGGGTCGTGGTGGTCACCCCGATCGCCGATGAAGATTTGACCTTGGAATTATTCCGCCGCGGAGCGCACGGGATCGTGTCGCGCGAAGTCGAACCTGAATTATTGGTGGAGTGCCTGCGCAAAGTCGTGGCCGGCGATACTTGGCTCGACAGTCAGGCCGTGCGCTGGGTGATGGAAGCATATCGCAACCAGAATAGCCGACCGTCCGGATCGCGCCCGAAGGTGCAACTCACTCCCAAAGAAACGCTGATCGTCTCCTGCGTGACTCAGGGAATGAAGAACAAAGAAATTGCATTGCGCGTGGGCACCACAGAGCAAGTCGTTAAGAATTACCTGCGCAAAGTCTACGACAAGCTGGGAGTGGCCGACCGTTTGGAACTCGCGTTGTATTGTCTGAATCATCACGTGGTTGACAATACGAAGGTTCCCCCGCTGCCGGCTTCCAATGGAAACGGCAGTGCCAATGGAAACGGAAATGGCAATGGCAGCGGAAACAGCAGTGCCGCGAGTGCCGCCGCAGCTGGTATGTCGGCCTCTGGCGGGCCTTCAGCGCCTGGTTCCGTATCGCCCGCGGGCCCAGATTCTGCCGGAAAACTTCCCTCGTAGCTCCCGGCCTTTACGCTGCGTCCTCCCTTTCAAGTTGCGGTTCGACGACTTCACCCATAGAATTGAGAAGCACGAAACAGCCGCAGAATCGTGAAGATTCTGGAGGCGCGCAGGAAGCTTCCGTCAAGAGTCGTTCCTTCCATCCGATTCACGCCGGAGAGATGGCCGAGTGGCTGAAGGCGCACGCTTGGAAAGCGTGTTTAGGGGAAACTCTAACGTGGGTTCGAATCCCACTCTCTCCGCCATATTTTCAATAGCTTAGAGATAGTGAAACCCGCTTGAAACCTACTGCTTGGCAAGAGCCATGCGAACCACCTTGCTGTGCGCCTGTGACATTTCATCTGTCACCACATCACCGTAAACGTTCATGGTGGTGCGAATGTCCGAATGCCGCATGAGCTTTTGCTGTACTGCAATCGCTGTCCCCGCTGCATCCAGCCACGAGCGGTATGTGTGGCGCATCGTATGTGTTGACAGCTTGCCGACTCCCGCCTTGCTTGCGGCATCCTGAAAGGACAGCCACACGTGAGGGTAGGAAACTGGCAAGCGACCTAGCTTCGCCGGACTCGCAAAAATCCAATCACTGTCAGCAGCAAATTCAGTTTGTTGCCGCCAGCTCTTGAGTACCGCGAGCATTTCCGCATCTATCGACATCATACGGCCCGAGTAGATGGTTTTCACGTCATCTACAATCTGCCGGACAATGCCGCGCTCGACACGGAGCTTGCAGCCCAGCCAGTCCACGTCATGCCACTTCAGCCCCAAGCACTCACTAATGCGAAGCCCGAAGCAGACACATACCAAAGCAATCGCACGCTCAAGGCCACCCAATTGCGCCGCGAATTTCTGAAACTCTTCCACGGCAAGGCTACGGGGTTGCCGCTGCCGCTTCGTGGCGCCCTTGATAATGACCAGCTCCATCGGATTACGCTCGACAGGCACATCCCCGCAATACATGGCGAAGTCCCAAAGTTGATGCGCCAGCCCGCGCAGATGCACCCGCGTCTTGGGCGACAGTTGCAGGGACTTCAGCCACAGCTCAAAGGGACGGGCCTGCATCGCTGAAACTTCCATGTGCCCCCATCGCGGGAGGATATGGTTATTTAAGCGAGAATCGCACGCGAGCCTTGTGCTATGCCGCTGTGACATTCGTTCATCCCGAAACCGCCGCACCAGGTCTGCCACAATCGGCATTCCTGTGCGTGACCCATTCTCAAGCTTTCTTCGTAATAGCTCGGCAGCTTTCTCCGCCGCTTCGCGTGTTGCAAAGTCGAAGCTATTGCCGAATTGCTTGCGATGAACCTTCCCATCCGCTCCGATGTATTTCAGGTGCAATGTACCGCGAGTCTTGCTCTCTACAATTCCGTGCGCTCTGTTCATCTCATTCCCCTTTCGATGAGCGCACAGATGACGATTGAAGCGAGCTTACTACATTGCAGAGCAAGGTAGCATCCAAATCCTGCTTGCGAAAGCGCCAGATGCGGCGAGAAGTGCCGGAAAGTGCGTAGGCTGGCATTCGGCCCTGGCGCACCCACAACAGCAGTGAGCGGACTTTGACTTTGAGGTAGGCCGCGGCTTCGTCCGCGGGGAGCCATTCGGATTGGAGCGTCGTGTCCAAAATAATTGCACGCAAGCCGCTTGCAGCGGCTTCCTAGTGCCGGTTGCGCGCGCCTGCTATCTTGCGTTCACCCGGCAAAACTTCCTCTTCTGACTTTTCCGGCAAAGCCTTGCGATGCACCTTTATGGAGGTGATGACCGGCTCCCCCTCGGGGGGAACATCCCACACACGCGGGTCAAATTCCTGAATCCATATCACCTCACCCTTGAGGAGCTTGCGCCACAAGTCGAGTATGGCGTCATCGCTGCTAGGGCTAGTGTCGCCTTTGAACGGCCCAAGGTTCCGACCTTGAATCTCAATTTGCTGGATGCTGTCGTCACTCACGAAAATCGAAATATGAAATCCGCCGCCGCTGTCGCATAACATTGTCTTTACGAAACTGTAAGGAATGCCGAAGTCCGTTTCGTCGTTCGCAACATTCGGGCGCACCCATAAGTACATTTGTCTCTGGCGCTCCGAACCGAAAGCCTTATACACGGGCTTAGTGCTTTTGAACGTAAACGTTCCACCATTGCCGTTTCCA
>Ga0307476_10000285_pt1 | contig 44299 bp, 43 predicted proteins | sample atmos_gasesECM2C_2_FD_203314 | JGI IMG/M metagenome (GOLD analysis project Ga0307476, IMG submission 203314) | Hardwood forest soil microbial communities from Morgan-Monroe State Forest, Indiana, United States - atmos_gasesECM2C_05 | ecosystem: Environmental > Terrestrial > Soil > Temperate... | reverse complement strand
CTTCGTCTGCCGTCAGAAGACAGCCGTCTGCTGCTCCCATTCCTGCCAGATCGCTGGATAGAGGTGAGTGTTGGCTGGTTGACATGGCATACTCCATGACCGCCGCAGATGGGATCTGCGGCTTCGTTTGTGAGGTTTTATCGCGCTTTTCGTCTTCGGTCAAAAATGTTCTCGTTCCCAGGCCATGGGAGGCTAGGGCCAGTTCTGATTGAAACTCGCAGTGTTTCGTTAGGATCTTCCCACTGCTGAACGTACGGAATGTAGGCAGGCTTCCTGGCTGCGCGAATGGCTCTTGGAACGACTGTCTCACCGATTCCGGTTTAGCTGAACGGGAGATCTGCCCGTGGAGGCTGAGGCGACATCCATGAGATGCCAGCGTCTCAGGAAGGCTCGGTCGGGACCTTATGACCGCGGAGGTCAGAAGCTACGCAAGAGAAAGTCCCTGGCAGTCTCCAGAACTTGCCCTCGTACTGGATCTGGCAGCATGCGGGCAATTTCTACAGCCCCGGTCATCGTTGAAAAGATCGCAAAGAAAGCACGTTCTTTATCCGCCATCCGCCGGCCAGGCATGAATGGCACCATTCGATTCTTATAGTTCACTAGCTCTGCCAAAATCTGCGGCTTCATCCTCTTATCGACCCGAGCCAACTCCGGACCGAGTGTCGCCAGGGGGCAGCCGTGTTCGGGATGTTCGCACATTTCCGGACGTAGGTAGGCCTTCACAATTGCCTTCCACGCCTGCCGAGGGGGCGATTGTTCGGCGGCATGAACCAGGCTAGCGATGATCTCTCGGAAACCCTCCTTCAGGGACTCAATGAGCAACTCGTCCTTGCTCGCGAAGTGTTTGTAAAAGCCCCCGTGAGTCAGGCCGGCGTCGCGCATGACAGCTGCAACGGCAGCCCCGTTCAACCCTTCGGCGCGGACGCGCCGGGAGGCATCTTTCACGATCTTTTCGTGAGTCTCGATTTTGTGTCCGGGCCGATAACGCATGACAAATAGGATGCTGCGAATCATCCCAAGATGCAACACATCCGGGAGCTCCTGGACAGGCCTGGAGAAAAGCTCGAATCCATAAGATGATCACCGTCATCCTATGAAAGGCGAGAAAAACTGGCAGAACAGACAGCGATCGGCGTCCTAACGCATGTCGTCTTGCCTGAATTATTTAACGAAGCAAAGGATGGCTTATGAATTCCGCTCGTTGGCGCATCGGTTGGTTGCTGTGTGCTCTGCTGCTCATCGTGGTGGCGGTTGTCATTCTGCGCAGCCCGGACAAGCGTTCCGCGAAGCGGCACAGTCCGGAACTCGAATATCTGAAGGCCGTGAACAGCGTCCGACCACCAAAGGACCCGGAGTTGATGTTCATCCTGATGGGCGAGTTCGCCAGTTCGAATCTTCAGGATGAGGGAGCAGAATTTTTCAGCGCGCGTCTCAAGGAATTCGAGCCACGGTTGACGCCGGTTCAGAAGTCTCTGTATCTGGGAATCATCGGGCTGCTGCGCGCTCAAAATGCATCCCGAGTGCGGCTGCTGAATCGCTACGCCTATGTAAGAGACACGATTGCCACCCTCGATCAGGCAAAGCAGGTATCCGGCGGGCAGGTTTTCGTCGTGAACTGGATCGCCGGGATCGTGCGTACCGAACTACCTGGCTTTTTTCACCAGCGAAAGGCCGCGCATGAGGAGCTCACGTGGTGCGCAGAGCACGCTGACAAAGCGCCTCATTCGGCGTGGTTGCGCGAAGTTTACTTTCATCTCGGCAAGCTCGCGCTGAATGATGGCGACACCGCAAAGGCAAATGAGTACCTTCGGAGCAGCGGGTATCCTGATTTCGATCATGCGATCACATTGGCAACACCTTTTTCCGAAGATAGAGTCTCAGGTCACGCATTTGCACCGCGACGCATCGTCGAGGTCGTGCCCGGTCGTGTCTACACCTTGACGGGCTTCGAATTCACGGAATACTACTTCCTGATCTCGAAAGATCGCCGTCACCTCATCAGCATCGACGCCGGCACGCGGCCGGATTTCGCGAAGGGAGCATACGAAGCCCTCCAGGCCAACGTGCCGGGACTGCCTCCACTGACAACCGTGTTCGTTACTCACGCACACTGGGACCACGTCGGCGGTCATTCCTACTTTCGCGGCCTAAGCTCTCATCCCAAGTTTTACGGACGAGCCAACTATCAGGAGGAATTCGCAAGAGAATTCAACGGACCGGACATCTTCGGGAAGCAGTTCTTCGGAGAGCGATTCAGTTCCCAGGATGTTCAGAGCTACAAACCGGACGTTGCGATCGACAACCGATCGGACCTGAACATCGGCGGAACGAAATTCGAACTGATCCCGGTTCACGGTGGTGAAACGCATGATGCCATGTTGATTTATCTACCGGACGAAAAGGTGATGTTCATGGGAGATGTCATCATGCCGTATATCGGGGCGCCGTTTGCTGCGGAAGGTGATCTGCAGGGACTATTTGATGCAATCGATGTGATCGTGAGCAGGAATCCTCAGTACGTGTTGCACGGGCATGAGCCGCTCACTCGGAATTTCAGTTCCCCGCTGATCCTCGGCCACCTGAAAACAGATTTGACATGGTTGCGAGACCAAGTGCTCACGGCCATTCGTCGTGGTGACGACAGGGCTGCCATTCATCAAGCAAACCTCATCCCCCCGGATTTCCTGGCCACGCAGCCCGATGCATACCAGCCTTACTACATTCTGCGCGAGCATGTGATCGACAGGCTCTACGATCAAAACGTCGGGTACTGGCAGGCGAACCTTCAAGGACTGGCTCATCCGAGCCGTGCAGATCGTGCGGAACTTCTCGTGGACTATCTGGGCGTCTCCGAAGCGCAACTTGTCAAAGCAGCTGAACGTCTCTCAACAGACGGCGAGTATGCAATGGCAGCGGAACTGCTGGAAACTGCTGAGCCAAAGTTCCCCAACAGCGAAGCTCTCAAAAGAGCCAAGCGGTTCGCCTATCTGAAGCTGATGGAAAAGAATCAGAACACGGATCCATTCAAGTTCATCATTTATTCGACAAAGGCCGGCGAACAGACGCCACAAATCAATCCTGAGCGCTTTAAACAAACACGAGGCGCGACGCGATGAAACGCTGTTAGCTTTCACTGTGAAAACAAAACCGATTGGAGATTCTTATGACCAACCCTGTGATGCAGACTCAATTGCCCTCGCCGCAACCGCCTTCTGGTGCGGTATCGCCCAAGACAACCGAAGTGATGGTTGTACTCACTGCTAAGCAAGGAATAAGCCGCGACCAGATCATGAAGGTCATGCCGGCCGAGATCCGGGCGACGGTGAAGCTCTATCTCGACAGCAAGATCCGGCAGTGGTACTCAAGGGGTGACGGTCGAGGGGTGATTCTCTTTCTTGACGTCAAGACCGTTGACGAAGCTCACGCGGTCATGGACACTCTTCCGCTCTCGAAAGAGAACCTGATGGACCATGAGTACATTCCCGTTGGTCCCCTTCTCCCGCTGGGTAGCCTGATTGGCGGTGGGCCGCAGCAACAATAACTGAAAATTAACGCTCAGTCAGGAGATTCCCGATGAAATACTCAAAGATTCGGGTGACAGGCGCGATCGGCAGGACCGGAAGCGTGGTGGCCGATCAATGTTTCGCGACAGCAACCGAGAAGACCCACGAGATCCCGTCTGCGCAGGCTTGGTTCGCGGGTGGTGAGCGCGGTGGCTACGATCCTAAAGCGCGTGCCATCGTTCCAGCGCAAGGCGCTCCTCTTAAGGTGTTCTTGAGGCGAGAAGGAGATCTCGCTCACGCTGTGTCCTTCCTGCCAGGATTTCCGGATGGCTCATTTGGATGGGCCAAGGTTCTCCCGCACTTGCCGAACGCCGCCGAGATGCCCAAGCTTTTCGTCGAGTACGTTGGCATGGGTGATAGCGATAAGCCTAAAGACTATGCATATTCCACGGCCGAACGCACTGATCTCGTCGAAGCGATCTGGCGCGATTTCGGTGTCCAATCGACCACGCTGGTGGCCTTCGACTTCTCCTCGCTCGTGGTCTTAGAACACCTTCGACGTCGGCTTGAGCACTCTGACCGGGGCGAACCCGTGGGCGGGCCAGAAATTCGCGGCGTTTTCATCTTCAATGGTGGGCTCTTCACGGACGGGCACACCCACCCTTGGTACACCACGCCGATGTTGCGCCGCCTCCCCAACCGGGCCCGCCGGCGCGTGGGGCGTCCCTTCTGGCTGTTCAAGAGGATGCCAGGAGTAAGGAAGATGTGGTCCAAAGGCTATCACGTAACGGACGCCGAACTTGGTGAGCTTCATAGCGCCATGGATGGCCACGATGGTCTCTTCTACCTCGCAGCCGCAGCGGGCTTCGTGGCCGATCACAGAGCGCAAGGTGACAGGCTCGACTTCGGTCACCTCTTCAAGGCCTATCGCCATCGGTTCCCGTTCCTGGTGGGCGGCAGCGACGAAGATCCCTTTGAACATCGGCAAGTCGATCTCTCGCAGGAACGACTGGGCAAGCTCGGGCTCCAGATCGAGCGGTTGCCCGGCGGTCACCTCACCACGAATGAACAGCCGGAAGCGTTGGCGGCTTTGATCGCGAAGTTCGAGCGAGGACTCGCAAAAAAACCGGAGCGAGCAGGAGGCGCATCGGCAGCGTCGAACACGTAGCGGTCAAACCTGCGCGAACGTCGCCCGAGTGTCCCAATAAACGATTTTTCCCTGGAGAATAGGTATGACCGATATCGGATCAAAGTAAGTTCAGGGGGAGCATAATGCCGACAGGACCATGCACTCGTTTGCTGGAGCGGAACTTGTGACTGTAACCGACTGGCTTCTCGATTCGGACCCGTCGATTCGCTGGCAAGTGATGCGAGACTTGACCGGTGCGCCTGCCACGGATGTCGCTGCCGAGCGCTCGCGGGTCGCCGCTGAGGGCGTAGGCGCGAAGCTGCTCGCGCTCCAAACGGACGATGGTCGTTGGGGTGGCGCAGCATGGAACCGCGGATGGAACTCGACGATGCACGTCCTCATGCTGCTGCGGGATCTCGGTCTGGATCCTGCGAGCGAGCAAGCACGCCGGGCCGTCGGCCTTGTTTGTGACCGAGTGACATGGCGGGGATGTGGCCCGCGGGAGTGCGGCGGAAATGCCTTCTTTCAAGGCGAGATCGAGCCATGCATCAACGGGCAGGTCGTGACCGTCGGTGCCTATTTCGGCCAGGACGTCGGAGGCATCGTGGGACGGTTGCTCTCCGAGCAACTGCCCGATGGCGGCTGGAACTGCGAGGCGCCGAAGCGTTCGACGCGCTCGTCGTTCAACACCACGATCTGCGTGCTGGAGGCTCTGCTCGAGCACGAACGCGCAGGTGGACCGACGCCGGAGGTGACCGAGGCTCGTCTCCGCGGGCAGGAATACCTTCTTGAGCGCCGACTCTTGCGGCGACGGTCGAGTGGCGAGGTGATCGAGCGCGATCGCAAAGGCGGCGCTAGTTGGACGCGCTTCGCCTTCCCGACTTGGTGGCACTACGACGTGCTACGTGGACTCGAATACCTTCGCAGCGCCGGCATCAAGCCCGACGAACGCATGGCCGATGCGATCGAACTGGTCGCGTCGAAGCGCGACGTCGACGGGCGGTCGCCGCTCGACGCGCAATATCCGGGAGTCATGCCGGTCGAGATAGACGAGGGCGAGGGGAGATCGAGCCGCTGGAACACGTTACGCGCCCTGCGCGTGCTCCGCTGGTACGATCGCGCTGATTCGTAACCGAAACATTTGAGTGCGCTCCGCCCCAGCGGACGCCGGCGCGTCAGCAGGAGCAATTTTGGGCTTCTTATCGGCAGGCGGAGTGGCAGCTGTCGTCAGATTTTGTTGCGGGCGCTTCAACAGTGGGCACTTTTGCAAGAAAGGCCCCAGGACCCCCTCAGCCAGCCCGTGCCGCGATGGGTCATAAGCACGGGGTATCCGAGGCCTTCATAAATAGTTCGCACAAGAGACGCAGTTTGATACCAGCCATTACGAGAAAAAAGGGGGCCTTTTCGGCAGGTCGCGTAAGCTATTGATTCGACTATATGATTTTCTTGGCCATGACTAGCGTCTTGGCCATGATTATCATGGCCATGCTTACGAAGCCAAGGGGCGTTCGAGAGGTTCAGCGCCAGTTGCGCCCGATTTTGGCTCCATCTTTGTCCAAGAATTATCGTTGTCCATTAGTAATGGACATGACATAATACTGGACAAATGAGACCTTCTCCCTCAATCGATCCGTTTCTGGAGCAGATCCGAAGACTGCCCTTCATAAAGAGCCTCGACTTTTCCCGAGAGAACCGTGCTGTCGATTCTGCGGCAGACGGCATTCTAAAGTTGCGCACTCCCAAGGGTACCTACTCTTTTCTGGTTGAACAAAAGCGGTCTTACCTGGACCGAGGAATCCTCAATGCTCTGGTCTCTCAAGCTCAGTTGAACACCAAACGCCGACGTGAACCGTTGCTATTGCTGGCTCGCTTTGTTCCAAAGCCTTCTGCCGAACGACTCGTCCAATCGGGAGTGAACTTCCTGGATCAAGTTGGCAACATGCATCTGGTCCTCGGCGGAGACTACGAGCGGACCATTATCGGGAACAAAGAAAATGTTGTTCCAAGGGAGAGCCTTCGTGTCAGTCCTGCCGGTACTCAATTGCTGTTCACGCTTGCCTCGATAGAACAGGCCGGAACATGGACCGTGCGGCAACTGGCGGAAGCGTCTGGATTGAGCAAAAGTAATGTCGCGAATGTCCGGCAGCAATTGGTCGACCGCGGAATTCTGAAGAAGTCAGGCCGCGTCTTCGAAGTTCGTGACAAGTCGCGGATTGAAGAAGAGTTGCTAAGCGGCTACGAACTCGCCCTCCGTCCCAAACTTCTAATCGGACGTTTTCGTTCCCCACAAAGCGAACTCGACGACATGCTCACTGAACTCAGCGGGGCTTTTCGGGATCTCTCGATTCGATGGTCGGTGACGGGTGGACCCGCCGCATACGCATTGCAGAAGTTCTATCGAGGGGCGGAATTGCCCGTCTTCATCGAGGCTTTCTCAGACCAACTTCGTCGCCGACTCCGGGTCCTTCCTGATAAAGCCGGGCCGATCATTCTGCTTCGCTCTTTCGGCACTATACCCTTCTGGCGTAATACCGACCCCTTCCCCCTTGCACATCCCTGGCTGATCTATTCAGAATTGATGAATTCCCCTGATCCGCGCGCGCACGAGGCGGCGGAAGAACTCAAGCGAGAATACCTTTCTTAATCAATGCCCGAACTTACTCAAAATCAGATCGCTGATCTGCGGGCACTCGCAGACCACTGTCGATCGCTTGCTGCCGATCTGGTCATTATTGGGGCTGTTGCCTATCAGGTGCATTTCCCGAGAGAAGACCGTCACACGGGCGACATTGATTTTGCTGTCGCTCTAGACCTCGATGAATTCGCAGAACTGGAACGGCGGCTTCTCGCTGATAAATGGATTCATTTCGCAAACCGCGAACACAGATGGAGAAGCCCTCGGGCGACGATTCTCGATCTGTTGCCGGCGGGACCGAAGCTCAGAGAGGCGAAGCAGGTCATCTGGCCTGTCAGTCAGTTCAGGATGAGCCTCGTTGGCTTTGACCACGTCTTCGAAACGGCACAACTAGTTCCGTTCGCACCCGATCTCACGTTAAAAGTGATCCCGTCCACTACGCTGATGCTCCTAAAAATCGTTGCCTACATGGATGATCAACAGCGTCGAGCCAAAGATCTGGAGGACATACGTGGTTTGCTCGCGGAATATGAGGCCGACAGCGAGCGAGTTTTTTCCGACATCGTCATCGACGCTGAACTTGAAGATTATGGGCTTGCACCTGCTTTTCTGATGGGTCTGGACCTACGCGCACTGTGCAACGAGGAAGAAGTGCAGATCGTTCACTCATTCTTGGACGCGATGACCGAGGATAATCCAACCTGGATGACATTCGTTCGAGCCAGAGGTGTTGGCGATCACGTGGAGGAGGACGCCCGCCAACAGTTGGAGGTTTTTCGACGGGAATTCGACCGCCATGCGTGAGGCATCGGGTAGCCGACCTCGTCGATGCACAACAGGCCCACGTTGGCGTAAGCACGAAGTTTGCGGCGACGACCTTCCGGAGTCTGCCTCTGGAGTTCTTCCAGCAGCGCGGGAGCAGGACGAAACAGCACGGAAGAGCCGGCCAACACAGCCGCGTGGCAGATATTCTGGGCAATCATGGTTTTGCCCAGCCCGTTTGCGACCAAGGAGAACGAGATTGCGCGCCTCCGGCAGGAAGTCCAACGTGAGTGCGCGTTCAATGACCTGGCGTTCGATTTTGGTCGGCCAGGTCCATTCGTAGTCCACCATGGGTTTAAAGCGCTTGATCCCAGAGATGGGCAGGCGACGCTCCAAGCTGTGGCGAGAGCGTTCCTCGGCTTCGGCTTGCGCCAGCTGCTCCAGTAGCATGTGTGGGACCAGCGGACCTTGTGGCACGCGCCAGAAAGTCGTCCAAGTTAGCGGGCAAATGCCCGCAGGCCGATGTGACGGAGTTGAGTAGCGAGCTTATTCATCGGGATCATCGGAGTCATCGTCGTGGCGGGCGAGGTCATCGTAGGTCTCCAAGTTGTGCGGTTGAACTTTAATGGCTTTGGATCTCGGGATGTTGGCTAAGATCGACTGCCACAGGTCCCGAAGAGGGTGCAGCCTGCTGACGCTTGCGGAGCAGAAGGCCACGGAAGAGGATGTGGAAACCGACGCCAACCTCTTCCAATGTCAAGCTCCGAAACGCCGCATCTGCCTTGAGTGACTCGACCGTGTAATTGTCGGTGATTCCGTGCTTGGAATGTCCAATAGACCTCCATCACGCGCTGCTTCCTCAAGTGAGTGATGCGGTAGCGTCTAAACCCATGAAACCCTGATTTCTCCCGGCCCATCTCCTTCAGGATTTTGTGCGAACTCCTTCGAAAGACATTGGAACGCGCGAGTGGTGTACCCTCGAACTCTGAAACACGAACCCTGATGTGCGAGTGCCAATGTGCTCACGAAGCAGTGAGGCCAACGAAGAGTGAAAATCAACCTCGCGGATTCCGGCCACAGTTTTTGGATCGTGTAGTCCGCTGTTCTAATTTAGTGACTATGCCGGACGTGAATGACCGTTCCTTCGACATCCTGCACCTGAAGGCCAATTGCCTCTTCGATGCGAAGGCCCGTTCCCGTCAGTGAGCATAAAGCGTTCGAAACGGCTCTTCGGCCTTGGAGATGATCGTCGTCACCTCGGCTGCCCTGAAAGCCGTCTTTTTCTGCTCGCCGACTTGAGCTAGATCCATGAAATTGTGGTTCCATTTCACTGGATAAATAGCCCTCTCCCTTGGTGATCGATTTGGGGACGAAACGCCGTCTTTCCTTTTTTCCTACTGAAGGCCGATCAGCCAGAATTCGGTAGTGGAGCCGTTTCGCGTCCACAGTTAGTTCACGGCTTATTTGGCGGGTGGTTGTGGACGATTCGCAAGGCGTTCTGGCTACTGTCTACAGGCTTGCACTTGTGGGAGTCGAACTGTGCCTGAATATCGACATCTGGGAAAGATTCGCCGGACCTGAACTGAGCATTGCAACGTTCGCAGATGCCCATAGCCGGAGGGGATTGCTTTACGATCCGCAGTTTGCGCTTCTGCATGATTGCAGTCTAGCGCATTCGGCAGGGAGGCAATAGCCCTGTGGAAATCGAATGGCGCCACTACACAGAATCCGCAGTTCCCCCGGGATTTTTTGGCGAGCAAATCGTGGGCCAGACCTCAGGTACGGATCATCTGAGGGTAGCCGCATCAGCAGAAGCAGAGGGCGGATGAGCGACGCCATGCGCATCAACTGTGAGAGCGTCGCGGTGAGTTGGGTATCCTTGTTGAACCGCTCGCATTCTAAGTTATCCGCGGCGTTCAAAAGCTCGCTCTCGATTTCGTCGAGGCAGCCCCGAACTTGCTGTGGGCCTAAGCATCAAGCCTCACTTTTCCAGATGCATCGTGAGATCTTCCTGAACGCCGGGACTCCCAGGACGCCGGGTTCTCTTGCTTCGAGCCGGGCTTGGCCAGGTACTCACAGACGGGAGCGTAGGGCGCTTCCAGTGTTGCATTGTCGAGCAGAACAAGTAGCATGGTATCGCATGGTACGCCTCGCTTTATCTTCGAAATGGGCTGGCTCTTGCTCGCCTTCTCTCGTAGGCGCGGCCTTTGGTTTGAATTCGCTCTTTGCCTCTTAGTTTAGGGCGTCGTATCCGGCCGTGCGGCAGGCACAAGCTTAAGGCCAAGGATCTCCGCTTCCACGTACTCTGCGACCTCTCCGGTCACCGCAAGGGGCTTTCCCGTCGGTCGATAGTATTCGGCGGCCCACCGGACTCAAGGCTCGCGTTCCTGAGGCTTCGGCTACGCTATTGCCCTGTCCGTGCGCGCGGCTAGTCGAAACTCGTGCGCCAGATACCATGTTTTCCTCGAAAGCTCTGAGCACGCCGTCGAACACATCGTAATGGTTCCGTCAAGAAGCGATGGCAAGACGGGCTCCGGCTGATGCGCGAGGAGGCAGCTCGCTCGTCATTGGCCGAATCCGTGCGGAAAGCCGCGGTCAACGACGGGAATCCGCAGTCTGATCTGGAACAATTTTTCGTGTTGCTCAAACAGATATGGTCGATGGCTATTACACATCCGTGACGGCAACCCACCAGCACATGGAATACCTCGGCAACACTTACCTCGCTGCCTTTCCAGAATGCACTCATCGCGAACGCCGGGGTTGATGCGGCTCAACGCTTTTCTATTTTTGCAGACTCGCGTCTTCCAGGCGGCCACCGCGGATCCACTCGAGAATGGTCCGGTATTGGTCGCTGGATTCGTTTCCGTGCCAGCGCTGGCCGCCGTTGTGCGTCGCCAGGTAATCACCGACGTTGCCGGCACTGTCGGTAGGCCGGGTGGGTTTGATCAGCATCAGACTCTTGTCCGGGTTGGTGATGTCCACCACGCGCATCGCGTAGCGGTAATTTTCTTTGCTGTCCTGATCCGAGAAAACGCCCTCGGCATTGGGTGGCGCCAGCTTGAAGATCACGTGGCTGGCATGGCAGAACACGCAGGCTTTGCCGTCCGCGCCGGGTTTGGCCAGGATGGGTTCGATCTTGGTGACAAAGTAGCGGAAGTCGAGCACGGAGCCGGGTTGCACGTCCTTCAACGCTTCGCTCAGGTCCTTTCCTTGCAGCACGCTGGTGGAGATGAGCTTGAGACGCGGGTTGCTGGAAGTCTTCAGCTTCTCCATCGCGGCATGGAAATCGGGCCTCTGCTCCACGCCCTTCACTTTACGCAGCGTATCCAGCGCCGCGGCGCTGATGTTGGCGTCGGGGTTCAACAGAGCGGTCATCACCGTGTCCACCACCAGCGGATATTTCAGCGGCTCCTTGATCTTCGAAGCGGCGGTATGCCGATTTAGGTAGTCCTGGTCCTGCGAGAGTGCCCCTCCTGCAACTCCAAGACGCCTCTTCAAGAATTGCGGATTGCCTGCCTCCTCCAAAAGAATGCCGAGAGCCGAAGCGTTTAGATCTGCAAACGCGGTTTTCACAGTTGGCTCGGTTTGGGGGTCTCCGAGAAAATGTTCGAACGAAACCCGTACAGCAGCACGCTGCACATCGGCGTTGAAGGAATGTAGCCCCGCCAGTACCTGTTCCTGGAGACCCGGTTCGTGCAGCAGGCTCTTGAACGAAGAAGCGGCGTCCAGCACCTGCGCGTAGTTTGAAGGCCGCGGCTTTGCTTCGAGCATTGACCGCAAAGCGCCCTGAACATCCGTCTGCTTTTCCCACACGGAGTTTTCCGGCAACGCTGCGAGCAGTGGAAGCACCACGGCCTGGCTGTCAGGGTTTCCGTGTTGCAGGATCTCCACCACCTTGCTCACCAGGTGCGGATCGGGCGCTGCCGGCGTGTCGAGGTTCAGGATTCCGCGCTGGCCGCCTTCGTACACGTAGCGGACGGTCTGCCGTACCTCGTTGTTTGAGTCTTCCGACAGATTCAGTGCAGCCAGGGTGAAACGCGCGTCGCCTGCTTCACTCAGCGTGCTTCCTGCCTTCAGCACCTCGATCTTCATCGAGTCATTGGCGTCTTTGAGGCACGCCAGCAGAGCGTCTTCCAACTCCAGCCCGGAACTCTTGAAGAAGTGAATCAGATCGCTGTCGTTGCCGATGCGCGTTTGAAAGAAGCCGTTACGCACGTCGTACTTGAAGTCAACGGTCTCGCGATACGGCGAATACTCGTAGCCTGGGCGGTGCAGGTTGGGCACGCCGGTCACATACTTGGTCAGAACCGCCGGCAGCCCGATCGAGACTGTATCTGCCTTCAGTTCCGGCAGCGCGTAGTGACGAATATGGAAATCCCACAACGCGTTGAGGATTCCCTCACGGCCGAGAGGCGTCCCCTCGCGCACTGCTTTAGCCAATACTTGCGCCTGGTCGCGCACCACCGCTTCATAGCCAGCGTTGATGCGGTCTTTGTCTTCGTCCTTGGAACTCGCCCGCACCCAGGCGGAGAGGTACCCGGTGTTTTCATCCAGCAGGTTGTACACGCTCTCCTGTAACCCGCGGCGGACCATCGGATCGGTCTCCGTGTTTAATCGAGTGGCGAGTGCTTCCAGCGTTCCGCGGCGCACCGATTGCTGGTCCACCTGCCAGTAGTACCAGCGCCATACTCCTCCAGCGGCCTCGAAACGAATGTAGGGCACCGGATCGTTGAGATCCCGCTCCAGGGCGGCCAGAAGTTCCGGATCGCTCGTCAAATCCCGGAAATGCTGATTGAAGAGTCGGGCAGCTCCCCAACGTGTGCGCGCGTTGGGCGAAGCCAGCGCCGCAGCCAGCAGTTTGCGTCCAGCCGGCGCAGCCTCCTGCTGGCGCGAGAGCACCATCCGGAGCGCATACGCCGAACTGGTCTGCACCATCTTCGTGGGATCGCCGAGTCCCTTGATCAGTATCTGCATAGCGCCCGGATCAGCCATGTGTCCCAGCGCGCGAGCCGCAGCTTCGCGGGCTAACGGTTGATCGCTTTCCGCCAGCACGTTGCGAATCTGGGCCAACACCGGCTCCGGCGCCAGATCCCAGAATTGGTCGAGCTGTTGTAGAAGCAGTGGCAGGTCATTCTTGGCGAGAGTCGTGGGAGGCGGAGGGTACGCGGCATCCCAGTTTTTTGCCTTGGTGGTGCCGGGGTACAAGGTTGACAGCGCCATCACGGCAAACTGCGTTGCCCTAAATGGCGTGTTGAAGCCCTGGTAGACCGGATCGCCTTCCCAACTACCCTCCGGCCGTTGCGCCGCCAGCAGCGCTTTCACCGCACGGTCCAGGTGTTCATCAGTTTCGGGTCGGTGCCCGGCTTCAGCTAAGGCCAATACCGCGTTGTATGAGATAAAGTCTGCCGTCTTGGCTGTCTTGTCGAACGGATACGGCCATCCACCTTCGGGCGTCTCATACTCGTAAAGGTTGTCAATCAGCGTGTTAATCTGCGCGGCATATTTTTCGCGGTTCACTTCCGAAAGAAACACGATCTTCCAATTCAGATCGATCATATTCTTGGGTTCGTAGGGCAACGCCAGTTGCTCCACATGATCGCGCTCGGCGAGCCACCCCTGGTTGTGGGTCTCGTTATACGCGAGGTCGAAGGTATGCCAGCTCTGTTGCGCAATCTCGAATGGGCTCACATCAGGTTCGCAGCCGTCGGCTTCGTCGCCCGGCATGACGGTCACGCCCTTGTAGTGGATCTTTAAAAACTCCGCATACGGCAGATCGAAGTTCTTTCGCGGCTTGTCGTGACTGACGTTCTGCTCAAAAGCATGAGCGATGAGGGGCAGACGGCTCGATACGGTACGGGCGGTGTAGATGATGCGCACCCAGTTGGTGTTGGGTTCTCCATATAAGGGTCGGGTGTTGTTGTAAATGCGGTCGGTTAAAAACTCGAGACTTGCCCGCTGCGTCGGGGCGTATCCCTTCTCCACCGCTTTCAAATAGCCTCGTGTTGTGAACTGCGACGGATGGCAGGCGATGCAGAGCTGGGTTTCGGAGTGCTGCATGCTGGTGCGCAAGGCGATCGCTCCCCGGCGGGGTGTATTGGAAAGCCAGGAGTCGCCCATGTTGACCAGGAAGTCCATGCCTGCGCGCACCGCATCGTGTGGATCTTTATTCGGCGGCAGGGGATATTGATACGTGTGCAACTGATAAGCCGGGTGATCTGCCGCCACCCGCACGTAATATTCCTGCCCCTGCTGAAGAATGCGAGTGCGGAACTTGTAGAGGCCGGGATAATTCTGGGTCGCCTCGACCTGATAAACAAACTGTCCGTCGTTGAATGGGACCACATCCGGCTGTCCGTCGGCGTCCTTGCCCGCGCGGAAGATGTCGACGTCGAAAGGCACGTCGCGATCCGTCACATTCAATACGAAGTAAACCAACCGCGGTTGCGCCTCGTGGAAGGTGAACCGGAACCACTGGAACCCCTTAACCATCGCTGCGTATCCATCTTCGCTCTTCGATGGAGCGTAGGGGCGCTCGTCATCGCTGCCGAATATGGTCTGGCCCAGTTCGAACGGCTGGGCGTTTTGCCACGAACCGTTGGGGGCCGCAGCGATGAGGCCCCGCTTAAAATCAGCTACACCGCGTGGCAGGGCAGCTGTACCCTGGAGAATCTTGCTGAGGGTCACGCTAATCTCCGGAATCTGCGTTCCGGAACCTGAGGTCAGATTGACCGTCACCGGTCCCGCGGCCCGCGGCTGCAGCGTCAGATAGAAATCGAGGTCTGCGGAGTGCACCCACTTGGACGCGACTTCTCCCTGCGCGTCGTTCACCGTGACTTTGACGGAGTCGGTCCCCTGTAGTTGCGTGAGGTCCTTCACCCCCAGGGTTAGGGCGTATAGGCTTCCTGCGTGCGCGCTGGCCAATTTGATATTCCGTGCCGAGGCTGGGGCGGTTTGACTGGCGTGGACGGATCGTCCGACGTGGACGATTGCACCGACGGTGCATGCAAGGATGGCAAGCGGAACGACGGCCCAGCTCGCGATTCGTTGACTTCTGGGTGCGCTCTCCATGATTCAACCTCGCGTGTGGCCCTTGGGGGGCGGATGTGATCTCAATGTCGTCGGGAACTATATACCGATCGGAGTTCCGCAGACACAACTTTTTGAGACGTCTCAATTTTCATGGGTTACCGCAGGGAGGCTATCGCGGCAAAACCATTACGCCCCATGGCCCGGTCCCGGCCGGAATCGTTGCTGGCTGTGTTGTCGGCAAGATTCACTACCGAATGTTATTCGACGGCCCGTTGGCCAAGTAGAGAGTCTTCGCGTCCGGCGAGAGAGTGATGCCCTACGGACGCTTACCCACTGTCACCGAACCGCGAACGGTCTGAGTCGCAGTGTCAACCGTGAAGACCTGCTGCCCGCGGGCCCGTGCTGACGTACCGCCTGGTCGCGTCGGGTGAAAGCAGCACAGCCTCGGTTTGATCACGCCGGGTTTGCCGAGAGGGATCGTCTTCAGCGTCTTGAACTTCACGGCGTCCACCACAACGACCGTCCCGTCATTTTCGGCGTTGACGTCGGCACGAGAACCGTCAGGCATGAACGCGATCGAGCGCGGACGATGCCAACCTTGAAGGTGGAGATAATGTGGCCCGCCGCGAGATCGAGCACGGCGATGGTGCCATCCTCTTCAGACGTAATAAACACTCGCTTTCCATCCGGGTCGACCCGAACTCCTTCGGGCTGACCGCCTATCTTGATCGTCTTCAGCACTGTCCCCGAGGCGATGTCAACGATGCTCACCGCCGACATGTCTTCATTCGAAATAAAAAGCTGTTTGCCGTCTTTGCTGACATCAGAGTTCTCCGGATCTGACCCTCCGGGAGGAACGCGAACCACCTTGTTCTGGCCACATTGAAAACTCCGATACCGTCTGCGCTCTTGTCGGGCGGCGGCAGCGTGCTTTTGTCCACATCAGGGCCAGCGATCGGCGAACCGCTCAACGCAACATACAAAGTCTTTTGGTCGGGACTGGCGTGAATCCCACGCGGGCGTTTGCCCAGCGGAACCGTAGCGATGACCTTGCGGGTGCCGGAGTCAATCACCCTGAGATCGCCCGACACTTCGTTGGTCACGTAAATCCGAGGAGCCGAAGATCCGGCAGCGGTCTCCGGAGCAGGCTGGCCGGCGGTATCGCGGAGTTGCAGCCTGCCAGAGCCAGGCAAACACCAAATGCCTGCAATATGAAAAATCTCTTGCGCATCAATTCGTTCCCTTGAACGTAACGTCCGCCTGCGTGTTCGAATGCGGAGCCGCCGTTACCTGTTGCTCCTGCTTTCCCAGTTTTTCTTGCCAAATCGCGACGGTGTAGGTACCGGGCGGCAGGTTTCCGATGCGGTAGCTGCCGTCTTCCCCGGACACGGCGAAAATAAGGGTCATCCACGACACCGATGTAAGCCTGCATCCGGCTATGAATATTGCACTTCACGTGGATCATGACCTCCGGCCTGGCGAAATTTCGGGCAAGCGGCGGTTCTCCCGCTCCCTGACTATGGTTCCACTCCGATTTGATCTGCTCCATGGGGTGAATACTGTGTGATCAATCGCAAACGGCGTTGAGGGCGTCGCAAAGGTTTTTCCCTCCAGCCGGTGGCGATCGCCATCAAAAAGAGCAGGCACCAGAAACGAAACGGGCAAACACCGCTTCCGAGTATCACTCCCCGGAACATAAACCGCTCGAAATCCGGGCCATCCGGGCCGCATTTCATTGACAGATGTCGAACGCGGCGACTAGTATTCTGCTCGCGAATGAGCCGTCGCATTCCCCCGATTCTGAGTAGCACATCCTCTGTCACCAGGCGGTGCCAGGTGAGCGCCACTCTCGTTTGAGTCAGTCAGCAAGCGGGAGCCACTTCCCGGATTTCAGAGAGCGCAGTCTTCTACCATAGGGTGTCAGCTTCATGTCTCTCCATAGCGGTTTGAGCAGCACGCACGGCTTGAGGGTCTTGCGGGCGATTTGTCTTGTGGGATGTGCGCTAGTGACGCTAAGCCCGGCGTACGGCCAATCTACTGCCGAGTGGCTCACCAGCAGCGCGGACCCGGCGCGTGACGCCTGGCAGCGCGGCGAATCGAAGATCACCACGAAAAACGCGCGCAAGCTCCAACTGCTCTGGAAAACAAGAGTTGAGAGCAAAACGATGGGGATGCAGTCGTTCCGGGAACCCTTGATCGTTTCCGGCGTAAAGACTGCGGACGGCGCCCGAACCGTCGCCATTCTCGCGGGAGCGTCGAACGACGTTTTCGCCCTTGATGCGGAAACCGGAAGAGTAATCTGGCAGACCAAGCTGAAGTGGTCATCCGAGAAGCCGCAGGAGCCAGGCGAAGGCGCCGGCTTTATCTGCAGCAACGCACTGACTGCCACTCCGGTGGTCTCTCCGATGGACGCGCCTCTCAGGCGCTTATATGTGCTCATCAGCGATGGTTACCTGCACATCATGGACCTGTCCACCGGCAGCGATACCGACCCGCCGATTCAGGTCCTTCCCATGCCCTACGGCAAACCTTACGGACTGAACCTGGTCAAGAACGTGCTCTACACGGTCACCGGTCAGGGTTGCGGCGGCGTGCCCAATGCCCTCTACGCGGTCAATCTCGAGAACCGGAAGGTTACCGTGTCCACCCCGCCACAGGCGGGCTTGTGGGGCACGGCCGGACCCGCGGTAGGCTCGGATGGAACGATCTACTTCGAGTCCGGCGATGGTCCCTACGATGCCGCCGCCGGAAAGCTGTCCACGAGCGTCGAGGCGTTCACATTTTCGAATGACCAGCTGACCCTCAAGGACTATTACTCGCCCAGCAATCACGTCTGGCTCACGCGGCGAGACCTGGATATGAACGTCACACCCGTGGTTTTTCCCAACAAAGGGCGGGAACTCATCGTCGCTTCCGGCAAGGAAGGCCGCTATTTCGTCCTCGACAGCAAGTCCTTGGGCGGTGCCGATCACCTGACACCCTTATTCCGCAGCGAACTCATCTCCAACAAGAACGTGAATTTTCAGAAGGAAGGTACCTGGGGGAGCCTCGCCAGTTGGGAAGACCAAAAGGGCACACGTTGGGTCCTGGGTCCAACCGGTGGTGAAACTGCAGTGAAATTTCCGAAGTCCTACGGATCAACGCCGAACGGCGGAGTCGTTGCCTTCAAGCTGGAGGAAAAGGACGGCAGGACGGAACTTGTTCCGGCCTGGCAATCGCGAGACATGCTCACTTCCGAGCCTCCCATTATTGTCAACGGCGTAGTGTTCGTCCTGGCGGCCGGCGAATACACCATGCAGGCCAACGATGCGGTGGGCGGACTCTTCAGCGCGGAGGATCGGCTCAAACACTCCGTTCCCGCGAAGCTGTATGCGCTGGATGCGATGACCGGCAAGGAACTCTACTCGAGTAGAGATCAGGTCACGTCGTTTCTTCACCAGGCGGGCCCATCCGTCGTCGACGACAAGGTCATGTTCGGCACATTCGACGGAACGATCTATTGCTTCGGACTGAAATAGATTCAGCGTGCGTTCGTCTAGGCGTTCGGTTTCGCGGAAACGGATTGGGGATTGTGGACATGAAGAAAAAAATCTTAGGGCGGGCGATCGGGGCGTGTTGTGCCGGGGCCCTTCTTTTTGCCGCTGCAGCAGTTGCTCAGCAACAGAGCGGCGACTGGAGATTGACCGGTGCAGACGCGGGACAGACTGGCTGGCAAAAGGGCGAAATAGACCTTACCCCGGAGAACACCGGCGCCAAGTTCAAATTCCTGTGGAAGATCAAGCTCGGGCAACCGTCGAAGGCGGCGCGGTCCTTCAGCGAACCGCTACTGGCAGGCCGCCTGATCAATGCTCAGGGCTTCAAAGACATCGTGTATTGGAGTTCCCCGGACATCCTCTACGCCGTGGACTCGGAGTTGGGTTCGATGGTTTGGACGAAGGAGTTCAAATCATCCTCCAGGCCTGCGCCGGGATGCGCAGTCTCCAGCCTGCCGATACTGATGGAGCCGCCAATCGTAATCAATTTCAACGCCCGGCGGCGGGGCGTTCCAGGTGCTGCGAGGCCACCTGAGGCACCCCCGGTGGCGCCCAATGAGCGCCGCCTCGGCGTCGCGCCGGGAGGAGGCTACTTCAGGTTGAAGGGCATCTACGTGTTGACCCCGGACGGTATGCTCCACGAGCAGGTGATGACCACCGGCGCTGATTTCGCGCCTCCCGTGAGATTTCTCCCGGCCGCGGATGCAAGCGCGTTCGGCTTGAACTTCGAAGACAAAATGATCTACACCGCAACCGGCCACGGCTGTGGCGGCGTGCCCAACGGTCTGTGGGCGATCAACTTGGCTTCACCCGACTACACTGTCGCGATCTATCCAACCCTGCAGGTCCGTCCTCTCGCGCTGTCCGGTCCGGCAATCACACCCGACGGCAACTCGATTGTCGTCACCGGCGCCGGAACCTCGGATTCAAATTCCGGTGTCTATGCCGGCAGCGTGGTCTCGGTCGCGAAAGACATGAAAGTTGCGGACTGGTACACTCCCGCCGGCGGAATGGCCATTTACGAGAGCGTTTCTCCAGCGACTTTCACGTACAAGGAAAAGCAGTTGATGGTGGCCCCCGGAAAAGATGGAAGTCTAACCCTCCTGGACGCCGCGTCGCTGGGGGGCGCGGATCACCACACCCCGCTCTTCGAAACGCCTCCCGTCGCCAAGGCTGGCGATAAGCACAACTGGGATGGGTTCGCGACTTGGCAGGATAAGGAAGGCACATTCTGGGCATTCGCCTCTATCTCTACCGGCATCACTCTGAATGACAGCGCCGTCAAGCTGAATGGTCCCACTACGCATGGTGGAGTCGTGGCATTCAAAATCGCCGAAACCGATGGCAAGTTCGCTCTCAACACCGTATGGGTCTCGGAGGACATGGTGAATCCAGCGCCGCCACGGATCGCCAACGGCGTTGTGATAGCTCTGTCCGGTGGCAACCCCTCAACTCACGCCAAGCTGTTTGTACTGAATGCCGCGACCGGGGCGGAACTCTATTCCAGCAAGGACGAGATCCCTACCTACGCGGATCGGTCCGGTGTTTCCGTAGGCGACAGTCACGCGTTTTTTACGGATCACGATAACGTTCTCTATTCCTTTGGGATCGGATTAGAGCACTGAGGAGCCGAATCGCTGCAGGCTAACGTTTTGCCACACCGCAAAATGAGCAGCTAGGAGATTACGAGAATGCTGAATCGAGCGACTGTTCAGGAAGCTGTCAACGCAGGCAAGGGTGTGCTGCGGTTGGAGCCGTGCTGGGTGCCGCGTTCTTTCATGATTCCCGGACGCCGGCTAAAACTTCATCCTGACGATCTGTACGCTTTCGGCGCGCACAGAGGCGGGATCAACGAGCGGTGGTTTTCTTCGACCACAAAAGCCTCGAACGGCCTCGCCACCACGCCCGATGAAGGCCTCAGCTATGTTCACACTTCTGCGGGCAGCAAATTTCTGCTCAAGGATGCGGTTGAAAGCGCCGGCGATCTGCTGCTCGGTTCTGACGTCATGGAGCGTGAAAAGGGCTGGAATCTGCTCTGCAAGTTTTTCGACAACATGGGCCCGATTCCGCACCACATGCATCAGAGCGACAAGTTCGCCAAGCTGGTCGGACACAAGGGTAAACCCGAAGCCTACTATTTCCCTCCGCAATACAACCAGATCAGCAATAACTTTCCCCACACCTACATGGGTCTGGAGCCCGGAACCACAAAAGAAGACATTCACCGCTGCCTGGAGAACTGGAACCGCGGCGACAACGGAATCATCTTCCACGCCCGCGCTTACCGTCTCGAGCCGGGCAGGGGATGGCAAATCGACCCAGGCATTCTGCATGCTCCCGGGTCGCTGGTTACGTATGAGCCCCAGGTCAACAGCGATGTGTTCGCAATGTTCCAGTCGGAGGTCGAGGGACGCATCGTGGATTGGAGCCTGCTAACCAAGGACGTGTTGCCCGAGCACCATCACGATCTCGACTATCTGATCAGCATGTTGGACTGGGACGCCAATGTGAACCCGGAGTTCGCCAAGAGCAACAAGCGGCCCCCGGTGCCGGTTCGTCCGATCAAGGAAACCGAAGAGGCGGGATACCGCGAACTGTGGATCACCTACGGCGGCGGATACTACTCCGCGAAGGAACTCACCGTCCTGCCCGGCCGCACCGTCACGATCAAAGATGCGGCTGCCTATGGGTTGATTGTTACCCAGGGACACGGCAAGCTCGGCGGAACTCCGGTTTCCACGCCGTCCATGATCCGCTTCGGTCAACTGACAGAGGATGAACTGTTCGTGACCGCTGCCGCAGCGAAGGTAGGTGTGCGCATCGAAAACCCGAGCAGCACCGACCCGCTGGTGGTACTGAAACACTTTGGTCCCGGCAATCCGGACGCCGAACCGTTGCGCAAAGACCGCTGAAAAGGGCATCCGCTATGAGCACCTCTAAACATAAGTTTCCGGCCCTTCACAACGCGATGTGGCCGGGCATTGTCGGGAAAGGCCCTGACTCCGAGCCTTTCATTGACCTCGACACTATGCTGAGCCTCACCGCTGCTGCCGAAGTAGATGGGGCGAAGTTCGACGGCGTGGACCTGTTCCTGTCGCTGCCTCACACAGACATCGATTCAACGGACGACGATCTCAAGCTACTCGCGGAAAAACTGGCTGCGTACAATCTCGTAGTCGGCTCGCTGGTCGCGCCGGTTTGGCCTCCGGTCGGCGGAGGGTCCGCCATGGGATCCGAGGAAGAACGCAGCGCCTTTCTCACCCAGGTTCGTAAAGCCTGCGCCATCGGCAAGAAGCTTCGAGACCTCGACGTTCGTAAGTATGGAGTTGTACGCATTGATTCCGCCGTGGCCCCCGCATCCTGGGCCGAAAATCCAGCCGCAAACACTAAGCGCATTGCAGACACATTTCGCGAGGCGTGCACCGTTGCCGAGGGATACGGCGAGCGGCTCGCCGCCGAGGGCGAAATCTGCTGGGGCGGAATGCATGGATGGAAGCACATGGTGGAGCTTCTGGAACAGGTCGGACGCCCCACGGCGCTTGGCTTTCAGGCCGACATGGCGCACACCATGCTCTATACGGTGGGCTACAATTCTCCCGAGAGCAGAGTCCTTCCCGCGGACTATGACTGGTCGGATCGCGGCGTTCTGGTCGAAGCGCTTCGTCAAGTCGCCCAGGCATTGCGTCCGTGGACGATAGACTTCCACGTCGCGCAAAACGACGGCACGGTAAAAGGCTCGGGCTCGCACGATAAGACCGGACGCCACTGCCCGCCCGACGATCCCAACGGCAAGATGGATATCGTCAAAATTGCCGGCCTGTGGATGCGCAAAGACGATGGAACTCCGACTCGGGCCTACAAACATATCTGCTGGGACGGCTGTATGTTCCCCAACTCCTTGATGACCTCGCCCGAGACATGGGTGAAGATTCTGGCGACTCTGATTCGCGTGCGCGATGCGCACGGGTGGGACTGACACGCGGAGGCTACAGCTGTGTCGAAGAAGGCCGTGTCGAAGAAGAAAGACTTGAATGTCGGGATCGTCGGCTACGGATTCATGGGGCGCACCCATTCGAATGCGTACCTGCAGGCCCCCCGTTTTTTCGATGTGGCCTACCGTCCGGTGTTGAAAGCAGTCTGTGCGCGCAACGCCGACCGGGTAAAGGGATTTGCTGAGAACTGGGGCTATCAATCGGTCGAGACCGACTGGCGCACTCTGGTTGCGCGTAAAGATATTGACCTCATTGATATCGCCAGTCCGAATGACACTCACGCCGAGATCGCGATTGCCGCGGCCAAGGCCGGCAAGATGGTCCTCTGCGAAAAGCCCCTTGGCCCAACCGCGGAAGAAGCCAAGGCCATGGTGGACGCGGTAGAGAGAGCGAAAGTCCCGAACATGGTCTGGTACAACTACCGGCGCGTTCCCGCCGTGGTGCTGCTGAAAAAGCTTCTCGACGAAGATCGCTTCGGCCGCATCTTTCACTATCGTTCTCAGTTCTTGCAGGATTGGACCATCTCGCAGGATCTGCCTCAGGGCGGTGAGGGTCTGTGGCGATTGGACAGCGCGGTGGCGGGAAGCGGTGTCACCGGAGACCTGTTGGCCCACAACATTGATATGGCGCTGTGGCTGAACGGCCCGATCACAGAGGTCTCCGCAATGACCGAGACGTTCGTCAAGCAGCGCAAGCATAACCTCACCGGCCAAGTCGAGCCGGTGAAGATTGACGATGCCAGCGCCTTTCTATGCCGCTTTCAAAACGGATCGCTGGCGCTGTTCGAAGCCACCCGCTACGCTCGTGGCCATAAAGCGCTCTTCACCCTGGAGATCAACGGTGAGCGCGCCTCCGCGGCGTGGGACCTAGAGGACCTGCACCGACTCAATTACTTCGACCATCGCGATGAGGAGCAACTCCGCGGCTGGAGGAGCGTTCACATCACGGACGGCGACCATCCGTACATGAAGAACTGGTGGGTTCCGGGACTTCAGATCGGATATGAACACACCTTCATTCATCAGGTAGCCGATTTCCTGGTCGCCCTGGATGGCAATCGCACCGCAGCCCCGACTTTCCGCGATGGATTGGCCACCGACTACGTAACCGACGCCGTACTGAAATCAGCAAAGACCAAGAAATGGGAAGCAGTACCGGCCGCCTGAGAATCAGCCGCGGCGCGCTTCAAGGAGGAGATATGCCGTTTGGACTTCGTGGTCAGGACCGGCCTGCGCGGACCGGTTCTTTGCTCTCAGTTGCTGTCGCTGCAGCGCTTTTACTCTGCCTATTCTCTTCGCTGGCCATGGCGCAGCATCCGGCCGCGAAGCCTCATCGCCCGGCGTTCCACGGCTTTGTGCAGCCCGAGCCGATCAACTTTGACGATCATGACGGCTGGACGCAGATCTTCGACGGCAAAACCCTCAAAGATTGGGATGGCGACACGGACATCTGGCACGTCGAAGACGGCGCGCTCGTTGGAATTTCGACCCCCGAGCATCCTTCCGGCACTACAAACATCATCTGGCACGGAGGCGAGCCCGCAAACTTCGAATTAAAACTGGAGATGAAACTCGAAGGAACCGGCGCCAACGGCGGCCTGCAATATCGCAGCTATCACGTTGAGCCGAACCTTGGTCCGCCGCCCGCGGACTTTACTCCCGAGCAACAAAAACAGTGGAAGGAACGGCAGGAGCTTGATCGCAAGCACGCCAAGTGGAATCTTGGCGGCTACCAGGCGGACTTCGACTACAACAACAAATATACCGGCCAACTCTACGAGCAAAGTTCGCCTCGTGGAATCATCGCCTGGCGCGGCCAAGTGGTTGCCACCGAAGCGGGAAAGAAGCCAACTCTGCTCGCTAACCTGGGTACCTCGGACGAACTCAAATCGGTTATCAAACCCGGCGAGTGGAATCAGGTAGAGGTCATCGCGGACGGCAACACCCTGATCAACATCATCAACGGGCATATTCTGTCTGTCCTGGTTGATACGGATCCCGAATTCATCCGGACCAAAGGGTTGATCGCCGTTGAAATCGAGGGTTCCGGCAATGTCAAAATCTCGCACCGCAACATCTGGTTGAAGAAGCTTCCGTAGCTGCGGCCGATATTGTAGGAATCGCGAACTTGACCAACGCCATCTTTAAGGGCCGTCGGGCCGCCCATCTCGAAAACGACTTCTTATGTGTGACGGTCCTCGAGGAGGGCGGCCACATCGCCGAGGTCCTCGATAAGCGCGCCGGCGTCAGTCCCCTCTGGATCCCGCACTGGACGTCGCTCGAGCCCTCCGACTTCTCCCCCGACCAACACAGCAACTTTGGAACAGGCGCCGATGCCAAGCTCCTGGCAGGCATCATGGGCCACAATTTGTGCCTCGACTTGTTTGGAGATCCCTCGCTCGAAGAAGCTGTCGCGGGCTTCACTGTTCACGGCGAAGCCTCGGTGGATCGCTACGACATCACGGAATCTTCCGGCCAACTGCTTCAGCGCCTGACGCTTCCCATGGCTCAACTCAAGTTCGAGCGGTCCGTTCAACTGCACGGGCAGTACGTCAGGATTCGCGAAGTCGTGGAGAATCTCAGCGCGATGGACCGTCCCCTCGCCTGGACGCAGCACGTCACGCTGAGCCCGCCCTTTCTCGATCCCGCGACAACGCAGTTCCGCGCCTCTATGACCCGTTCGGTCGTCTCGCGAGCGGATCCAGGCTTCAACGCTTATCTGACTCCGGGGGAAGAGTTTTCATGGCCAATCGCTCCTCGCAGAGATGGTGGGGAGTCGGACCTGCGTCAGATGCACAAGACCGCTCCCGCCAGTGGCTATACAGCCCATCTCGCTGACCCACAGTGCGACCATGCCTACTTCGTCGCTTTCACGCCACAATTCCGGCACGCCTTCGGCTACGTCTGGAAGCGCGCGGATTTCCCCTGGCTGGGTATCTGGGAAGAAAACTGCAGCCGCCAGGCTTCTCCGTGGGACGGCAAGACCGTAACCCGCGGGATGGAGTTCGGTGTGTCGCCCTTTCCTGAAACCAGGCGAGAGATGGTGGATCGCAACCGGCTACTGGATGCCGCTGCCTACAAATGGATCGCGTCCCGCGGACGGCTGGACGCTGAGTACTGGATCAGCAGTCAGATTTCGGATGTGATTCCGGAATCGCTCACCTGGCCTAAGGTTTCGTGACTCCGGCTCCGAAGACAAGTTGATTTTTCTTGGCATCAATCTTGTTCGCATCCACGTTGGGAACCGCCTTCATGTCTTCGAGAGACTTGAATCCCTTGACCTTATCGCGGTAAGCGATGATCGCCTTCGCATCGTCCAGGCTGATTCCCAGAACGTCCGAAATTTGCTTGTCTGTAGCCATGTTTACGAAAACTTTCTTCACGGCAGACGGAGGGAAATTTGCCGTGAGATAGTCAGCGATATCGGTGAAATCTTCATCCGAGCCCTCGGCCCCCTGCCGCGCCATCTTGGTAATAGTGTTTTCCCAACCCCTCCGGTCCTGTCCGGAGGCCAGAATGATGTTCGGAGAATGGCACTTAACGCACAGCCGAAGCACGGCCTCTCGCCCCTCGCCGTGAGGAAATTCGGGGTGTGCGTCAGCAGCAGCACTCGAGTCCGCAGTTTGAGCCGCTGAAACGGGCGTCTCCGCGGACATTGCGATCGCAATCACACCCACGCAAGCAGAGAGAAGAATCAACGAGTACGGACCGCGAAAGATGACCGTTATATTTGGCCCAGGCCTCACGTGTTCTCCTGAATCAGTATGACGTAACCTGCCTTCTCAGCAAAAGATCTCAGCGAAGACAAGGAGGTGCGATCGCCAACAGCCCGGCGCTTCAGCGCTGGGAAAGTGGAAGATCCGCACAAATCCAGTAAGGACGATTGCAAACAATCCCAGGCCTGGATTCTAAACCTGCCCTCGCGCCGTGAACCACGCGATCCTCGAACTCACTCCGACTAAACCGCCACTCGCGTCAACTTGGTAATCCTGCCGACGTGATTCCAATCAGACACGTAAATATTCGCCTCGTGGTCTATATAGCACCCATGCGCTGCACTGAAAACGCTTGTGGAAATATTGTCGGGGCTGAGCTGGTAATTCGCCCACTGGCTCTGCTGAGGGTTGTCGCCGATAAACGCGACCGGCACATTGTTCTTGTCGAGGATCGTAACCCTACCCTGCAACTCCGAGACGATGGCGTAGTCCCCATGAAAACTAACCTGGCACTGACGCCGCAAATGCTGCGTGACGTGGCCAGCGAACTTGCCGTCAAAGTCAAAGTGGCTGAGGCGAAAGTTTTCCCGATCGCAGACAAGCAACAGCGGCTGATCGTAGCGCTTGTCCACGGCTAATCCGTGACTGCAATCGCACTTCCCGTCCTCGGTGCCCTTCCCTGAGAAGCTGGATTGGTAGTTTCCGTGTTTATCGAACCGGAAGATGCGGGAGTCACCGTAGCCGTTCGCAATATAGATCGAACCGTCAGGTCCGGGCACAACGGCTGTCACTCTCCACTCATTTGCCTGTTTGAATCCCGCTTCGCCAGGCGCGGTGATTTTCTGCACTACCGTGCCGTCCGTCTTCATCTTCAGGACCAGCCAGTTCTCCGCTGGAGTTCCCTTCTGCACGGTGGCGTAAAAGAATTCCTCGCCACCCTCGGCGCTCCAGTGCAGTGAGTGGACCTCGGGATATTCCATGGCAATGGTCTTTACGAGCCGTCCGCCAGGTTCGTACACGAGAACGCCAGTTTCACTCTGGGTGCTTACATACACATGGCCGGCGTTGTCGCTGGAGATCGCGCCGTGGGTTCCGCCGAACTGCTTGCCTGGCGGAAGCTTTCCCCACTGCGGCACAACGTCATAGGTCCAGGCGCCGTTCCCCGTCCGATACTGGGATCTGCAATCGCTGTCGTCGGGGCTCTCGGCTCGAACAGGCGAAGCACCGCCCGCAAACGCGACAAGCGCAGAGACCGCAGCCGCACTGCCGAAGGCGCGCCGATTCAAATTGGTGACCTTCGACGTCTTGCGATCGGGCTCCATAATGTCTTCTCCTAAAACAAACCGCGGGCAAGCTGGTTACGCGGAACTTATAATCGAACGCGAGTTCAGCCGAATCGTCCGTTGGCTAATTCAACTTCTTGATCCAGATATTACGCACCGAAACCTTGGTAGGCGTACCCTCGATTTCGACTCCTACCAACCCAGACTTGTTGTTGGACGAATCCGGATTGTCATCCACGTAGACCGCCATCAACTGCCCGTTGATTACGTGGATGAATGTGCCGCCCCTCGCCATGATCAGGTACTGGTTCCAGTCGTTGACCTTAACGTAGCCCCCGAGCGCGTCGCGATTCCCGATGTTGCCTAACAACTTTGGCTGGCTTCCCGGCGCTGATTCAACTACCTGTCCCCGCCAAGCGAGGATGCCAAGAGGCGTGTTCTCCGAGTAAAACTGCCCGGTCCACTCCGATTGCCTGGGTGTCACCGGAAACCAAAAATCGGCCTGCGGGCCGGTCATCATCCACTTCAACTCCGGGATCGTCTGGCCCGGCGGCGGCTGTCTGCGCCACGGTAAACCAACCTGGCTTCGATATTGGATGCCACTCCCGCCACCGTTTTCCACCCTGATTTCAAACTTCAAATCGAAATCCTTGGCCTCGAACCCGTGGAAGGAGATATAGCTGTTCGCGACCGGCTTTTCCTGGGTAGATTCGCCGACGATCGCTCCGTCTTCCACGTGCCAGATATTCGGATCACCGTCCCAGCTCTTGAGGCTGACGCCATCGAAGATCTGCACGTAACCCTGGTGGTCATTAAAGTCGAGCGGCTCAGGCTCATAAAAACCATAATCCCGCTTGATTCGCTTGTCGGGCTGCGAACTTGCGGAGCCTCCAGACTGCTCACCGGAGACCGCGGTTCGCTTGGGAACGGGTTCGGCCACTCTGTTTTCGGCTGCCGCCGCCCTTCCCGTGAGCCCCATAACTACCACGGCGAGGAAAGAAGTGATCGCGCTCGTCCCGGACCCCCTTCGCTGGAGCATAGTCATGCTGACGCCCTTTCCCTATCTGTTATATCCTTCCTCTCTTTCATAAACTTCAGGCCGTCACCTGAAAGGTTTGCTGTTCCTGGATAAGGGCAAGGATAGCCGTTTTAGCGCCCAAATTCCCGACAGTAGCGCTCAAATGAGACGTCTCAATGGGCGGATTCAATCTATGAGTTTAAGATAAGGCTGTCAAATTCTTCTGTTTCGTTTTCCGGGCCCGGCATTCGCCGAATTCGGGCGCACGCTAGAGTTGATCCAGTGGTGACGCAAAGAGAACTCGCGAAGCTCGCCGGAGTTTCCGCCGGAACGGTTGCCAACGTGATCAGCGGTTCGACACGGGTCAGTGACGATGCGCGCAGCAAAGTATTGGACGCAATCCGCGTTCTGAAATATCAGCCCAACCTCATCGCCCGAAGCCTGCGAACCAATCGTACCCACACTCTCGGCATTGTGGTTCCGACCTCACCATCCCCTTCTTCCCCAAGATCGTGCGCGGAGCCGAATATGCCGCCCAGGAACGCGGATATTTCCCGATCGTGCTGGACTCGCAGCGAAGTCACGATACCGAGATAGACATGATGGCCCTGCTCCGGCAGCGTGTGGACGGCATCCTTCTGGTCACAACTGGGGGCTACAAGTGGTCAGCTGAGAATGCGGCGGCGATCGCCTCGGGTCCGCCGGTTGTCTGCGTCGACCGTCTCCCGGAAGGCTTGAATACAGATTCCGTGTGCGTGGACGACAGCGGCGCGGCGAAACTCGGAGTCAAGCATCTGCTCTCGCTCGGGCATCGCCGCATCGCGATCATTACGGGCCCTCTGACGCTGAGAAATGAGCAGGCGCGCCTGCGCGGCTACCGTCGCGCACCGAAAGACGCCGGACTGCCCGTGCACCCGTCGCTCATCTGGTCCGCGAGCTTTGAGATGGAGGACATCCATGCCGTCTGCCAGCGTGGGTTGCTGCGTCAGAAGTACAAGCCGACAGCCCTGTTCGCCAGCAACGGAGTTACGGGTGTGTGCGCGCTGAAGAGCTTCTACTCGCTGGGCTTCACGACTCCGGGCAGCATCGCCTTCGTTACATTCGACGAACTGATTGCGGAAGATTTCTTTCAACCGCGCATCACTTCGGTCGTGCAGCCGACTTATGAGATCGGTCATCGAGCCCTGGAGGTGCTTTTCGATCGGATCGTGCATTGTGGCGCCACCAGCGTATCGAAGGTGCGCCTGCCAGCGACGCTCGTGGTCCGGGGTTCGTCGCGCACGCTCATAAGCGCGGGCGCTTCTGGGTCTCCCAGGACCAGCGCCACACTGTCCGAACGCGCCTCCGCTACCAGATCGTTCCCCGAGTGTGGGTCGCGGGCGGCGCCGAGTACGGCTCGGGCCTGCCTTTCAAGTTCGAGGGGATCCAGGCGGATGCGACCGCACAGTTCGGTCCGACGATTACCGATCGAGTGAATTTCGGCCGGGGCCGCGTCAAACGCAATCTGTCGCTCTATGCCTCAGCCGGCGCGGATTTTGTGGAAGGCGGACAAATTCACCTGCGCGGCTTCAAGCTGATGCAGAGAACATCAAGAACCGCTTGAATCTCCTTGACTTCGCCGGCCTCTTCTCCGGCACCGCCATCGAACCTCCGCGCAGTTGTGCCCTCCGTCTGACTAACACCTTCTAGAAGCATAACAGGTGGGTCCGGCGAACACGGAAAAAGTCATCGTGAAATCATGAACCGGCCGAAATGTTGGAAAAGGGGACGTTTCGGCCGTCTTTGCTGCCTCTTGGTCTCAAGCCGATCATCATTCCAACTCCAAACCAGACGAAGCTAATGCGAACCCACCATCCGGTCACTATACTTCATGTTGGCGCCGTTGAATTTGTCTGTCACATCTTGGACCGAAGAAGATGAATGTTGCTAAGCACGAAGTGATGTCCGGCTCGGACCCTCTCCTCAAGGCTGAGGGGATAAAAAAGTCCTACGGCGGTGTGCTGGCGCTGCATGACGGCTGCATTGAGCTGGGTGCGGGCACCGTTCACGCCCTGTGCGGTAGTAACGGCGCCGGCAAATCGACGTTCCTGAACATCCTGATGGGGCTGGAGGCGCCCGATAGCGGGCGTATCTGGCTCAGCGGGACCGAAACCCGGTTCGCCTCTCCGGCATCCGCCTTAGCGGCCGGCATTGCGATCATTACGCAGGAGCTTAGCCCCGTTCCCGACATGACAGTTGCCGAGAACATCTTCCTTGGGCGTGAATCCCGGCGTGCCGGATGGTTCGTCAACCAGACGGTGATGCGGTGCAAGGCCGCAGAGCTTCTGGAGCGCCTCAATTTCGCTGTCGATCCGCGCGCCAAAATGCGCAGGCTGTCGCTAGGGCAGATCCAGTTAGTCGAGATCGCCAAGGCAATTGACCAGCGCAGCTCGGTTCTTATCATGGATGAGCCGACTTCTGCGATCGGAGAGAAAGAAACCGCGATCCTGTTCGACGCGATCCGGCAGCTAAAATCCGCAGGCGTCGGCATCATTTACGTTTCACATAGGTTGTCAGAACTGTTCTCAATTGCTGACGAATACACAGTATTTCGCGATGGCGGCTTTATCCGGACTGGCTTAATGAAGGACATTGATCGCGACGAGTTGATACGCCTGATTGTAGGGGGACGCCTTATTGACCAACAATGCGCGGCCACTGAGTCTGAAAAGGCGACGCTGCTCGAAGTGCAAGGGTACAGCCGTGCTGGCGAGTTTGAGGACATCAATCTTTCTTTAAAGTCTGGAGAAATTGTCGGATTGTATGGACTCATGGGCGCAGGACGGAGCGAATTTGCGAGTTCGCTATATGGAATCTCCCGTCGGAACCGAGGCCGGTTGGTGATGGACGGGGTAGAAGTTGAAATCAATTCGCCAGGCGACGCATTGAAGTTTCGCATCGCGATGATCACCGAAGACCGCAAAGCCTCGGGGCTATTCCTGAGTCAAAGCATACGTAAGAATATCTCGCTGACGTCTTTGTCGAGTCTTTCCCGCTGGAGTTTCATCAATGAACGGAAAGAGCAAGCCGTCGCCGAGCGAATGATCGAACGCTTCCATATCAAAGTTCGTACCCGGGATCAACCAGTCCGGCAGCTAAGCGGGGGCAATCAGCAGAAGGTGCTGTTTGCCCGTTCATTGACGACCTCGCCCCGGATCCTAATCTGTGATGAGCCAACCCGTGGCATCGATGAGGGTGCAAAGCGTGAGATTCATGCTTTTCTGGCGGAGTTTGCCGCTCAGGGGAATGCTGTGCTCATGATCTCCTCGGAGGTCCAGGAGATTCTCGCGAGTTGTAATCGTGTCGTCGTCTTTCGCCACGGCCGGCAAGTTACAGAATCACCGGTTACGAGGATCACGCCGGAGCACCTGCTGCATTGGGCCTCGTAGTGTAGGTTGATTGAGCGAGACTACAATTCTTACCCGCGATGATGAGCGCTTCTACCAAGCAAATGGGTCGGGCCGGCGCGAGATCAAGGACTCTCGGATCGCTCGGACAACTATTCGCACGCTATGGAATCGTGATAGCCCTGGGGCTCATCGTGCTCGCGCTGAGCGTTTTGAGCGACAACTTTCTCACTGGCGGCAATCTGACGAACGTCCTGCGCCAGGTTTCGATCAACGGCATACTCGCCGTCGGGATGACGTTCGTGATTTTGACCGGCGGAATCGATCTTTCCATCGGTTCCGTCCTGGCGCTCACTGGCATGGTCGGCGCCAGCCTGGTCGCGGGGAGCGAGCCCCACTCTCCTATCCTTGCCATCCTGGCCGCCTTGGCGGTAGGCGTAGTCGCCGGGGCTTGCAGTGGCATTTTCATTGCGTGGGTGCGATTGCCTGCGTTCGTCGTTACGCTCGGCATGCTGAGCGCGGCGCGTGGGCTCACGCTGATATACAGCCAAGGAATGCCCATTTCTAATTTGAGTTCCGGTTTTAAGTTTCTTGGCCAGGGAACATTCCTTGGAATACCGGTGTCGGTAGTGCTGTTTGGAGCGACTGCATTGGCCGCCTGGGTCGTGCTCGCATACACCGTCTATGGCAGGCGTGTTTATGCGGTTGGCGGCAACATGCGCAGCGCGCATACTTGCGGCATCAACGTGCGGGGAATTATTTTCTCGGTTTACGCGTTGATGGGCCTCCTAAGCGCGCTGGCTGGGGTAACGCTCACCGCACGCACGACCGCTGCCCTTCCACAGGCAGGTGTCGCCTACGAGTTGGATGCGATTGCAGCCGTGGTGATCGGTGGCACCAGTCTCACCGGCGGTATCGGCGGCATCCCGCTCACCGTGGTAGGCGTTCTCATCATCGGTTTGCTTAACAACGGACTCGACCTTCTCGGTATATCTTCCTACTATCAGCAAGTAATCAAAGGATTGATGATCGTCGCGGCCGTGCTCATTGACAAAGCGAGGCATGCCGATGCGACTTGAGGAGTTGGCCACTACAAGATCACCGAAACCGGCGGTGACCAGTTCCTTGCTGACGCGGCGGCAGATTCTGAAAGCCGGGCTAGCTGTCGCAGGGCTCGGCTTCGTGACTGGATGCCGCAATAAGAGCGGTAAGTCTGTTCATCGCATCGCAGTCCCACTTCAGGGCATGACCGCTGAATTCATGCAGTTGTGGGTTCGAGGCGCGCAAGCGCACCCGGCGATCAAGAACGGCCTCGCAACCTTTACCGTCTTTGATGGCCGCATGGATGCGCTGACCCAGGCGAATCAGTTCGACACCATCATCACCCAGCGCTATGACGCGATCATATTTATTCCCGTGGACATTCAAGCCGGCGTCGGTCCGGCCACGCAAGCCAAGGCCGCCGGCATTCCAATGATCGGCTCGAACACGTTGTTGGCAGACCGTTCCCTCTATGTTTCATATATCGGATCAGAATCCGTGATCAGCGGCGAATATGTGGCCCACGGTGTGATTGACAGGCTGGGTGGCAAAGGGAATGTCGTTGTCTTGGAGGGGTTGATCGGCCAATCGGCGCAGGTCGAGCGGCGCCAGGGGATCAACAAGGTGCTGGCCCAGTCGCCAAACATAACGGTCCTGGAAACAAAATCCGCCAACTGGTCACGAGCTGAAGCACAGTCGCTGATGGAGAACTGGCTGACATCGCATGGCAACACAATCAACGGGATAATTTCCCACAACGATGAGATGGCTTTGGGCGCGATCGAGGCCATGAAAGCACGTGGAATCGACTTCGCAACTCATCCCGTGGGCGGCATTGATGGGCTCACCGATGCCCTGGAGGCGGTCAAACGCGGCGAGATGTCCACTACTCTTCAGGATGCCAATGCCCAAGCACAGGGTTCGATAGACCTGGCATTGAAAGTTCTGATTGGGCCCTCCTATAAGCCGATGTCCGATATATGGAATCAATATCCCGGACAGCTATCGTGGGATGACGGGAAGAAGACCGAGTATCTCGTCCCTTGGACGCCCGTGACGGGTGAGAACGTCGATCGCTTGCTGGCGATTCGGCGAGCAGGATAGGTGCTAACAACCGCGGAGAACATGCTTAACGACGCTCTCAGCACCTACACCTACGATGCCGAGAACCGCATTGCTACCCGAGACGTGGAACTGTCTGGCGGTTTTGCGGGTGCCGATGAGGTCGAGAGAGCCGGTGATCGCCGCGGCCTGGGGATGGGAGCAGATGCTGCACCTATGTTCGAAAAGCTTCGTGTCTCTACGCTCTTACCTGCGCCCGTCTCCTTCAGAATCGTTCACTGGCGTTGTTCGGGTCTCAATGCGCATTTCCGACGTTAATGTTCGATGAACTGGACATTTGTTCGCGATTTCCAGCAGCCTTTGACGGTGCTCTTCAGACAGCCCGCCGATCAACCAAACAGTCACCTGCGGGAGGGGAGGGAGGCGCAGAAGCGAAACAACCTTGTCAACATCGTCAGGTTTCTGGAACGGAGAAATGGATAGAAACATAGAAGGTCACAAACGCCGCGCGCGGTTGCGTAGCGAAGGTGCGCTGGCACAAGCAACGGCGGCGCTCCAGGGAATGGAGACCGCGTCCGAACCGAATTGTTTCAACTGCTCGTAGTTCATCCCCTGCGCCACATCCAGCACATCCGAACAGCTAGTCTGCGGGCTTATGGCTACCTTGGCGATCTTCCGTCCCCGCCGCATCGCCGGGTGGAAGAGCTGGCTGTGCCATTCCCGGTCGCTGCGCACCGTGACTTGGGCCGCTTCCACCAGTTGGCTGCGCCTGAGGACATTTCTCCAGTTCCTGCTCGATGGCTTGTGTCAAGTCGGCAATCGTAGGAGTCAGTCGGTCCAGCAACTCCATCAGCCCGGATCGTTTCCCGCATCTCTGCCGCAACACTCACATCGACGAGGGAGAATTCGCCGGCTCCACAGTTGTTGCAGATTTCGTCGAGCGCAACGCGGTCCCCCGCTTTCATCCCGATCGAGCAGCGCGCCGGTGGCCCCCCTTCTGCAAAGCGCTGGTCCACACCAAAACCAATGCCTGCCGCCGCTCTCGTTACCACTGCAATCCGGTCTTGGAAAGGGGAGAACTTATGCCACTACTCCACCAGGGAAGCGTAGAAACACTTCGGGATCATAAATCGAGGCAACAATCCTTCCTTCCTTACGAATGCGGGACCATGTCGCATCCGCTTCCATCATGCTTTCCATTACGCCTAGATAGTGCCCCTGCTCGATGTTTCCATATTTGAAGAAGCAGTCCGTCAGGATCACCGTGCCGCGTTCCGTTTCGATGCAAACGGCTAGCGACGAACGATGGTGCACTCCGGCCCAGAAAACCCGAATCCCGGGAAGGATCTCTTCCTCATCCTGGAGAAGGCGCACCTTTTCCCATCCTTCATTTTGGAGGTAATGATTTACCTCGGGGGGAATGCGGAGATGACGAGGTACGTGCAGGTGATAATAAGGAGCCTGAAAGTCTTCGATCCAGCCCTTCCGGGAAATGCAAATCTCGGCGTTACGGAAAAGATGGATGTTAGCGGTGGCGTAGGCTTGCAGTGGTGTGACGATGACCTTCGAGATGTCGTCCGGATCGAGCCCCTGGGAGCGCAGAATATTTTGCGGAAGCTGTTGTTCCGAGCGGACAATCTGCGCCTCGGGATATCCGAAGAATTCTTTCCAAGCCTGGTTCAGAATCGTAAGGTCCTGCGGCGGGCCGGTGTTGATGAGAATGTTCTGTCCGCCGCCACGCACCAGGTAGATGATCACGTTCATTTCTTCGCGCTGGTTCCAACGCTGCATCCAATACACCTCCGGTCCTGGAACACAGAAAGTGCCGGCGTTGAACGCGTGGATGGAATAGTTCATGTGTTTGGTCCTCCGGTGCTCGTCCGGTACTTCTGCAGGCCGTTTAGGACTGAGGTGCGGAATTCTCGCAGGCCGCTCATGAATACTCCAATGTCGCTGCCAACGCTTATGACGCGAAAGCCCTTATCGATCCAATGAACTGCAGCCTCGGGTGAAGCCGGCAGAAAACCTGGAGCCACTCCGTGCCGTTGGCACGAAGCGACCAACGCGTCCATTGTCTCTAGGAAGCGTGGATGTTCGAACTGTCCGGGGATTCCCATGGACACTGTCAGATCGTGGTGCCCCATCCAGGCGACGTCGACGCCTGCAACCGAGATGATCTCATCCAGGTGCTCGAAGGCTTTCTCCGTCTCGACCAGCAGAATGACCGCATTGGCTTCGTTTGCCCGGGCGAAAAACTCTGGGCCACCCGCCTGATACGCGTCGTGAGTAATACCCAGGGCAACGCCTCTGCGCCCCGCCGGGGGATACTTCACTTGCGAGACGATCTGCTCCGCTTGCTCGCGAGTTTCAACGCGTGGAACCATGACGCCACGTGCACCGATATCGAGCAGTCTCGAAAGCGGGCCGAAGGAAAGATCAGGAACCCGGGCCATGGGTACGATATCGCTCCCGCGGCAGGATGCAATCATCTCCGCCATTAGGGCAATGTCACATCGGCCATGCTCCATATCGAAAATGACGAATTCCATGCCCGCGGCGGCCAGCATGGGGCCAACGCCCGGCGTGAAAATCTCCAGAACCATTTGGCCGAGCACTACGTCACGGGTTTGCAATCGCTGGCGGAAGTTGGTCATGGCCTGCGGGCGTTGAATTGGGGATTAAATTGGGCGTTGTATAAAGACCGGTAGTTCTCCAGCTTGTGCTTAAAGCCCGGCCGGTCCAGCACCTCTCGGTTGACGACATTCTTGGGAACTTCACCGCGCCAGATCGCGAGGGCGCCTTCACAATCGGTGCGGCCCATGTCGCGAAACAGTTCAGAGGTCCAGGCCACGGAATGCGAGGTCAGAATCACGTTGTCGAGACCAGTCAAAGGCGAAGCGCTGTCCAGAGGCTCCTGCTCAAATACGTCGAGCCCGGCCCCCCCCAGCTTTCCCGCGGTCAGGGCGGCAATCAGCGCCCGCTGGTCCACGATTGCCCCACGCGCGGTATTGATGAGAACAGCGTCGGCCTTCATCAGACCCAGTTCACGTTCGCCAATTAAACCTCTCGTCTCAGGTGTAAGAGAGCAACTGATTAGAACGTAGTCGGAGGAACCAAGCAGATTGTCCAATGAAACCATCTCTACGCCTAGTTCTTGTGCTCGTTCGGGTCTCACGTAAGGATCGTAGGCCAGGAATTTTTTTACTCCAAACGGCCGGAGCAAGCGAATCGCGTCCGACGCGATATTCCCCAAGCCGATGGTGCCAACGACGCGATCCCCGGGTTGCCGTCCAAGCAAACTGGTGCTCTCCGCCCAGCAACCCTGGCGAACCCTGCGGTCCTTCAGAACAAGATTGTGCGATAACGCAAGTACGAACAGGACAATCGATTCCGCAACCGGACGCACAACGGCGTGAGGCGTAATGAATACGGCGATGTCCCGCTCCGTACAGGCCGCCAGATCCATATTGTCGTAACCGACTCCACAACGACCGATGGCGCAGAGGCGCCGTATCTCCACCAATGATGCGGCGGTGGCGCGTGGCTTGAGCGAGACCACAACATCATAGTCATGGAGTTGCTCGGGCACGTACTCGCCCCGGTACTCCGTCATGAAATCGTAAGTGAGGCCGGGAACTTGGTCGAGCAGGGCCAAACCGATATCGGGAAAGACAGGGCGGCCGTGCTTATCCAGGAAATCGTTGGAAAAACCAACTCGGAAGCTGTTCATGTCGGGCCGCTAGATGTGGGGCTTCGGCACTCTTTTAGATCAGTGCCAGCCACCAGCCAGCGCAGAATGTTACCATTGCGGGCGCAATCAAGGCCTGCACAGAAAGAGAAATACGGAACCAGTTGAAACGCACCTTGCTTCGGAAATTCAACCAATGGAACCAAGGAGGGTCTTACGGATGGAAGACCGAAAGATCGACCCTGTCACACGGAGATCCTTTATTGAAAAGGCCGGGATCGCCACGCTTGCTACAGCTTCGCTGGGTACAGCGGGAACTTCCGAAGCTTCAACTGCCCCCACTCCCAACTCCAAACCCCTCGCTACGGCACCGCCCCGTACTTATTATGCGACGCAACGGTTAGTCCAGGAGTGGGGCTTCACTTCGGGCAAAGCATACTCCGATCCGTTCAACCAGGTCGAACTCGACGTGATTTTCACAGACCCTCATGGGCAGGAGCATCGGATGCCCACCTTCTGGGCGGGAGACCAAACTTGGCGAGTCCGATTCAGCGCCGCCAAGACAGGTAAGTACACTTTCCGTACCGTTTCAAATGACACTTCAAATCCCGATCTCCACGATCAAAGGGGCGAGATCATGGTCTCCGAATATACAGGGGACAATCTTCTTTTGAAACATGGGCCGGTCCGAGTTGCGATGGATCATCTCCACTTTGAGCACGAGGACGGAACACCTTTCTTCTGGCTGGGCGACACCTGGTGGATGGCACTCTGTCACCGCTTGCGTTGGCCAGGGGACTTTCAGACACTAGTTGCTGACCGGGTAAGCAAGGGTTTCACGGTAGTCCAGATTATTGCCGGTCTGTATCCCGACATGCCTGCGTTTGATCCTCGAGGAGCCAACGAGGCTGGTTATCCTTGGGAGGCGGACTACGGGCGCATAAACCCCAAGTATTTCGATATGGCCGACCTTCGAATCCAGGAGTTGGTGAATCATGGTTTGGTGCCTTGTATTGTCGGTTGCTGGGGATATTTTCTGAGCTTTATGGCCGTAGCGAAGATCAAGCAGCATTGGCGGAACATCGTCGCCCGATGGGGCGCCTACCCTGCCATGTGGTGCCTGGCGGGGGAAGGCACCATGCCCTACTACCTTTCGCAAAATAAAGCTGCGGAGTCCGCCGCGCAGAAAACCGGTTGGACCGAGGTAGCGCGCTATGTCCGAAATATTGATCCGTACCACCATTGCATTACGATTCACCCCTCAGATACGGCCCGCGATAGCGTTGAAGATCCGGCCGTGCTCGACTTCGATATGCTCCAGACAGGGCACGGGGACCGGAAGAGCTACCCCAATACGATCGACAAAGTAACCGGCGAGCTTTCGAGAGACCCAAGGATGCCCGTCCTGGTTGGCGAGGTGTGCTACGAAGGTATTTTGGATGAGAACCGGCAGGAGGTTTCCCGGTTTGTGTTTTGGGCCTCGCTATTGAGCGGGGCGGCAGGACACACGTATGGAGCGGATGGAATCTGGCAGATCAATACTCCGGAGCAGCCGTACGGGCCTTCTCCGCATGGCCGCTCGTGGGGTGGGCCATCCTGGGACGTGGCTGCGCAGCTTCCTGGCTCGCGACAGCTCGGCCTCGCAAAGCGGTTCTTAACCCGCTTCGAGTGGTGGCGCATGGAACCACATCCGGAGTGGGTTGAACCGCACTGGAGCAAAGAGGACTATCAACTTCCCTACGCGGCCGGCATCCCAGGAAAATTGAGGATTGTGTTCGTGCCGCCAATGTGGGAGCCTCCGACACTGAAGCGCCTTGAGCCCGGACTGAGCTACCGAGCATTCTTTTTCGATCCGCGGACGGGGAAAGAACAGCCGATCAGTGACGCCACGCCGGATACAGAGGGCAGTTGGAAGTCGCCGATTACCCCGACATTTGAGCAGTGGGCGATCGTGCTTGAGAAGAAAACCTAACCAGGAATGGTCTAACCATCTTTAATCTACCGAGTAGAGGTTTGTCGCAGTTTTCGGATCTGACGTGAAGCTCTCGGGGCAAGTCGCGATTGTCACGGGTGCGGCCGGCGGAATCGGTCGCGCCAGCGTGCTGACTTTTGCTCACGAAGGCGCAAAAGTGACGGCGGTAGATGTGAACGCCGCAGGGGGGGCGGAAACACTCGCACTAGCTGGAGAGCGAGGGAGTGAAGTTGTCTTTGAGCATGCTGATATCCGCGACGAAGCCCAAGTGAAAGCTCTGGTCGATCGCACCGTGGCTCGATGGGGCCGGCTGGATATTTTGTTCAACAACGCAGGCGTCGTGCTGGTGAAGCCCCTCGAAGAGACGACAGAAGCCGAGTGGGACAATGTCATGTCCGTCAACCTGAAAGCGATGTTTTTTGGCTGTAAGCATGTTATCCCACACATGCGGCGAACCGGGGGAGGAGCGATTCTGAATACGGGTTCGATTGGTAGTTTCACTGGACAACTGAACACTCCGGCCTATATCGCTTCCAAGGGAGCAGTTGCATTGTTTACCAAATCGCTTGCTCTCGACTATGGCCGTGATGGGATCCGCGTGAATTGCATTTGCCCCGGGATTACGGATACTCCCATGCTGCGCGAGCACATGGGATACGATGAGCAAGGAGAAAAAAATATCCGGAAGCGGCTGGCGCGGGTTCCGCTTGGCAAGATTCTCGAGCCCGGTGACGTAGCTCGTGCCGCGCTGTATTTAGTGTCGGACGATTCGGCGGGAATCACTGGAATCACCCACGTAATTGATGGCGGACTTCTGGCCGCCGCGGAATACAACGTCCCTTTAGAAGAAGAATGAGGCCCCGATCCGGCGTAGCAAGAACGTTCACCCTGCATCCGGCAGATGCCGACCGGTAAGGAAGTGGACATGGGCATGAACTACTAGAGCATGCCCTTCACATCGAGCGTCGAATCCGTTAGTTTTTCCCGTCTTATTCACTCAGTAACTGCCAAAGTGAAGTTCGTCGATGCGCTTTGCCCGGCCGGTTCACCGTCACGGCTGGCATATAGGTGCCTGCCGGAGTCGCAGTACTGACGGTAAACACGAGCGATCCGGAGGCGTTGTGTCCGCTGCCGCGTATTTCTCTTGAAGGCCGCTTGGCAGGCAGCTGACCGCAACCAGTGCGGTCTCGCTGGTTGAGGTGATGTCGATGGCACGATGACTTGCGCTCCGTCTTGTGGCACAACGACAGTGGAGATGGGCAGTGAAACCGTGATCGGCCCTCACGATCATGGAGTCACCTCCGCGGCTGCATCCAGGCGCAGCCACTGCGAATCCAAGAAAAGCCACGCCCCGAACCGACGAATCGATCGGAATTGATCGGAATATGGAGTGCATGAGGGACTTCGCCCAGAGCGAAGCTGAACTTCCCACGCATCTGTACCTGGGAATCGCTGTACCATCACTGTCGCCAACTTCCGAGGGACCATTAGCCGCCAAATCGGAAAGGAAATGTTTTCGGAAAACGTGTTGCTCAGACGAAAACTTGGGGAACCGAACGACCACAAAGAGGTTGAAGGGATTGACCCCTTTTCCAAACTGCTAAGTTCTGCAGAATGAACAACGCAAGAAAGTCGGCCGGATTCGGCTAATCCGCTAAACAATTACTCCCCAGCTTCGACGCCAGCGACAGGAATTTGCGCAGTCGGTCAAAGTATTCGAGATTCCACCGGTCGAGGTCATATTTCAACTCGCCGTCCCGGGCGACTCCAGGGCCAGTGCGCGGCCATGGGGCTACATAGTCCGGTGAATCAGGTTTCAGAGGGGAGCAAGGATTTCTGGCCGACTGCAACTCGCGATAGAGTAGAAATGTTCGAGTAACCGTCTGTTTTGTAGCGGCGGCCTCGTATAGATAGCGTTCAAAATCGAAACGCCGGTTGACGATCGATCCGTAGCGCTCGCTGACGGCCAAGAGTACTAACGGCCGTTTCCGAGACAGAAAATATTTAGGATTGTCGGGATGAATCGCCAGTGCTGCCTGACCCGCCAGCTTCTCTTCGGATAATTCTGCGGGTGCATTTTCCGAGAATCCCGGTAAGCCTCGGAGTTCCAGCCACGAAGCGATTCCAAGGATACCGATTCACTCAATAAATTGCCTTCTTTTCATAACTCATCACTCAACCACACCGCTGCCACGACGAACACCTAATTTAATACACGTGGCAATTAATACACATGGCGCCGGCCTGAGTGATACTGCTTTATGGCTTCTTTATGCTTACCGGCTTGCACGCATTCGCCGGGCAGACAAGATGAGTGGAAAACAGCAGGTTAGGAGGAATTACTGGGGTGGTCTAACATTACCTTTTGAATGGTTAGAGGGTCGGCTACTACATCGAGCACTCAGCTGCTGTGGGTCACGCATACGATTATCGAGTGAGATCCTCTTGAAAGGACGTGCGAGCTGACACTAAAGAGGCGCGGCCAGTCGATGAAGTCAGGCGCAAAGGTGGCCCTGGTAACGGGCGCTGGAACCGGAATCGGCAAGCACGTTACGATCGCTCTGTTGCAAGAGGGATATTCGGTGGTTCTCGCGGGGCGACGCCCAGATCCTTTGGAAGCCACAGTTCGCGAAAACAAGGAGCTCGGTTCCCAAACTTTGGTCGTGCCTACCGATGTGCGTGATCCGTCGTCCGTCCGGCTTTTATTTACGCAGGCGGAAGAGGCTTTTGGCCGGCTCGACCTGTTATTCAACAACGCAGGGATTGCCGCTCCTTCCACTCTGCTCGAAGACCTCACCTGCGAGGAATGGAAGTCAGTCGTCGACACCAACCTGACCGGCGCGTTCCTGTGTACACAGGAGGCATTTAAACTCATGAAGAGTCAGGTGCCTCAGGGTGGGCGCATTATCAACAACGGATCTATTTCTTCGCACAGCCCCAGGCCAAACTCTGCACCCTACACGGCGGCAAAGCATGCCATCACCGGCCTCACCAAATCGACCTCTTTGGACGGCCGGAAATACAACATCGCATGTGGCCAGATTGATGTCGGTAACGCTGCCACGGCGATGGCGGAAGGAATGCAAGTTGGAGTTCCGCAAGCCAACGGCTTAGTGGAGATTGAACCGACCATAGACCCACACCAAGTTGCACGTGCGGTCGTGTACATGGCGAGTCTGCCGCTAGACGCAAATGTCCTCTTCCTCACCGTAATGGCGACAAAAATGCCTTTTGTTGGGCGGGGCTAGCAGCGTGACCGCGTAATGTGGTGTATTTGCAACCGAACTTCAAGCGTGCCTGTTTGCGAACAATGTCAGCGACACAATTACACGACGCCAGAATTCCTGACAATTCTGTTGGACAAGAGGACGCGCATCGTCAGCGTCGATTGGAAGAAAACGACTGCTTCTCGGTACAACTTCGGTACAACTGAGCGAGAGAAACGGCGGTTTTGCTGGCCCCCTAAGCGACACCAGTTAAAGCGCTTGGAATTTGTACCGCAATAGTTTGGGCACCGGGGGGGCGGAGGTTCAAATCCTCTCTCCCCGACCATTTCAAATCAACAACTTCCAAAATCGCCGGGAATGCGAGGACTTCCAAAAGGACTTACATTCGCGTTGCCGGCACAGGTTGCGCTAAAAACTCGCGCCACACCGTAGCCGCCGCCATGCTCACAGCTTCAACTCTTTCTTCCCACCACGTGCGATTGTAGACATTTTGGGTCACGTCTACGTTGGCGTGTCCCATGTTGTCCCGCGTCACTTCCGGCCGGACGCCAATGCTGCTCATCAGGCTGGAGTGCATGGTGCGAAAGCTCCGGAAATCGGTGGAAGCGGGCAATCCAAGCTTCCTGATCGTCGGCTTGAGCTGCCGCCGCAACAGATTTCTCCGGTTCACCGGGCCTCCTTTTGCGTTTGTGAGAACGAGATCACCCGGATTGCGATGTTTTGACCGCTGCCAGGCCGCATCCAAAACTCCCCGCAAGATTCCATGCGAGTCGAGCGGAATGCTCCTGCGTCCGGCATCGGTTTTGGTATCGTCGAATTCGCCTTCGTAGAAACGTTCCACGATTTCGATTCGATCCGGTTGAATTCTTTCCCACCGCAAAGCCGCAATTTCTCCGACCCGCAACGAACCGACAACCATCAACGTGACAATGGATTTCGTCGGCTCCGGCAAATTGTCGATCACACGGCGAATGTCGTAAACAGCCGTGCATATTGCGAATCGTTTTGGAAGCCAGCCGCGGAGAAAAAGAGTTGAAGAAATCCTGGAATTCGATGGTCCTCATCTTTGTGAGCTTCGTCGAACCCCACTTTGGCAAAATGTACGTATCGAGATGGTAGTCGTAGCTGATGCGCGTCGAATTCTTCAGCAGCGGCCACATCTTTTCCCTACAAATTGCCACCAGACCTGCGAGTGTTTCTTCCCCACCAGGAAAGAGTTGAGGTTCATTGTTTCGTTGGTTTACCGTTTCCATGAAGCCGTCGGCCAAACGCTGTGCTTCGGTTCTGGTGGGAACCAAGCTCTTCGCCCAGCATTTGGTAC
>Ga0307476_10000284_pt1 | contig 44355 bp, 78 predicted proteins | sample atmos_gasesECM2C_2_FD_203314 | JGI IMG/M metagenome (GOLD analysis project Ga0307476, IMG submission 203314) | Hardwood forest soil microbial communities from Morgan-Monroe State Forest, Indiana, United States - atmos_gasesECM2C_05 | ecosystem: Environmental > Terrestrial > Soil > Temperate... | reverse complement strand
ATCGCTCTGTTCTTCTTTCTTGGAGACTACTTCGCAGCTCACCAGGCAGGGTATACGATTCGATCTTCAGTAGCTACAATACGAGATACATCTCCCGTTTTGTGCTGCCCTGGAGTGGCAGCACGGAGAACCTTCTCTAACGCTCGACAGTCGGGAATCTTGGGCGGGGATACTCCAGATCCCCGCCGTCAGGCTCAAGGAAACGGTGGGCAGTGATGAAGCTTCGAGGTTGGATTCTTACCGCTTTTTTCTTTCCGTTGGCGAAGGCTGCCAAGCTGTTTTGGAAAGGTTGAATGGAACCGATTTCTAGTAATTGGGGCGAGCATTTGACGCTGTTAGTAATGGGCGGCGCGGGGCTCTCGGCGCTTGCGCATGCGGTGAACACGTTCCCGACTCCATCCAATAAGTACGGCGCGTGGTTTCTGGGCGTGATTCAGTACATCGTTGGGCAGCGCGTTTCTGCGGCGAACACGCTTCAAGGATTGCAAACGGTTGCATCTGGCGTGACGACGGCGCAGAAAGCAGCAATCGATGAGCAAAAGGGTACAGCGCCGAATCCCGGTAAGTAGTAAGCTCAGACAAGGGGAGGGCCTATGTTTCCCGCGTTCCTGATTCAGCTTCTCATTTGCCTGATCATCATCGGGCTTCTTTTGTGGCTCGTTAACTTCCTGCCGATCGACGCCAGCATCAAGCAGATTATCCGAGTGGTAGTGGTGGTGTTCATCGTCATCTGGCTTCTGTATGCGCTGATGGGCGCGGCTCCCGGCCCTTTTATATTGCATCGCTGACATTGGCGATTGGATCCCATCGCCACCTACGCCGATCCTGCAGCCCCGCCACTTCTGGCGATTTCGGATCCGACATCGCCAGTTCGGGCGCTGTAGGCCTGTATCGCTGAAAGTAGCGATTGTCTCTCGAGGACCGGCATCTTCTCTAAGCGTGCTTCCCAGCGGGCTTTCTTGCGCTTGATGCGTTCGCGCTCCCGGAAGTTCTTCCCCAGATATCGGTAGTCATGGAGGGTCACGGGCGGCCGGAAGTTGAACCAAACCCACTCGGTCGCTGCCATTCCTCCGCGTGTCATGGCCTGGTACTGGATTGCGTTCCAGCCCTTCAGAGAATCTCTGTAGAGCGCTGAATCGTACCCCGATAGCATCACCATGCAGGGTAGATGCTGGACCACTCGCAGTAACCGGCAATGCTGAGTCGCGGTGAACTCGTGTTTGTACAGCTTTCCGGATCGTCTGGTGCTCATCAGATAGGGCGGATCGCAGTACACCAGCTCCGAACCTGACCACGGCAAGCCGCCGAGGTAGTTTATCCCGTCCCGGACCTCGAAAACCCACCTGGTGGCATCGTTCGGCCCGACGTTGAGCGATCGCGCCACGTCCGCTATAGCGATGCATCCGGAGCCCTCGCCAGTTTCGGCGGGAACGGCCGCTCTCGCCAGTTCTGACGATTTTCGCCGGCGCCCATCGACGTTTCTACCGTTTTCGCCGGCATGCTCGCGAAGAATGGTGGTGCGAGCAGCTTGAAGCGCGTCCCCGTCCAGGTCCAGCCCAATATTGAGCCGCGCCGGCCTTTTCATCCGCATCACGGCTCCGCTTCCCAAGAACGGCTCAACGTAGACCGAGTGCGGCGGCATCAGGTTTATCAGGGTTTGGTAGGCTCCCCCGCCATTTTTTCCACCAGGATACATGGTACTTCCTCCCGGCTGCCAGTATCGCTAGATCTGGCGCTGTTGTCAAGATGGCTGTATAATTCTTCACATGAACATTCTTCGTTTCGCATCGCACTGGAGTAGCGATGCGGGGGACGGTCGATGATTTTCCCCATAGGTACGCGGGTGCAGTCCAACGTTTATGGTAAAATTCGTAACGCCGTTGTCATTGGAAGCCGCTGCCGCGATCCTCTTTGTCGTCGTGTTAGGTTTGACGGCAAGAAAGAACCCGATACCATTCATATTAAGTTTTTGACTGTCCTGGAACCCTCGACCTCCGAAACCCTTGGGCGGGATAACTCCAGTATCCCGCCGTCCGCTGAAGGAAACTCATGAGCTGCTTATCATCAAAACGCTACGAAGGTGCAGACGTACAGAGAACACCAAACCCAAACTGCCCAGCATGTAGAGCAATGCGACCACACGAAGAGAGCGAGTGGAGAGAGTTCCATCCGAAACGAGGAACCGGAATCGATTCAAGGACGGCCCCACAAAAATGAACCCCGCCAGCCCGTACTTACCAGGGATTGACGTTTCCCACTTTCAAGGCGTGATCGACTGGGGACGAGTGAAAGCGACCGGCATCGCCTTCGCGTTCATCAAAGCGACGGACGGCACAAGTTTTGTGGACCCGCAGTTGAGCAGAAACATGGATGGGTGCGCTGAAGCCGGTATCCCCTTCGGGCTGTATCATTTCTTCCGTCCAACGCTTGACCCGGTTGCGCAAGCCGAGTTCTTTTTGGACCAATGGAAAAACTCTTCCCTTCCCCCAGCGCTTGACCTCGAACTTGGCCCTATGGTCACTTCGCAAGCAGCGGCATGGCTTGACGCTGTGGACGAAGCACAAGGGAGGGAGCCTTTCGTGTACACAGCCCCGGCCTTCGCAGCGCAATACCTGGACTTCGGCGCATCGCTCGGTGTCTATCCGCTCTGGATCGCAGAGTACACGATTAAACCACAACCAACGTTCCCACAAGCCTGGTCAACCTGGGATTTTTGGCAGCACTCACCGAGCGGACATGTTGACGGAGTGCCGAATTTAGTAGACTTAGATTGGTTCCACGGGAGTGAAGAGGATTTGAAGACTTGGATTAAGTGAGGCATGTACGTTCACTTCCAATCCCGGCGCGCGTCACGTTCCCCACGAAGGCGCGGCGTCGGGGATCTTGCAACCGTAGCGGCAACGATCCAGCAAATTGAAGGCTGGGCGCCCGGTACACGATCGTATCGGAATAACAACCCTGGAAACCTGATGTACGTCGGGCAGGCGGGCGCGATTGGCGTGGACCCTCAAGGCTTCGCGATCTTCCCGGACTACCAGACCGGGCTAACCGCGCTCGATAATCAAATCACGCTCGACGCTTCCCGCGGCCAGTCCATAGCGCAGTTCACCAGCATCTATGCTCCTGCGTCAGACGGAAACAATCCTACGTCGTACGCAGCGCAAATTGCAGCCGCGGCGGGGCTCTCTCCGTCTGATTCGCTGTCTGCTGCGATCACGGGCGCCGCGGGCTCTACGTCAACGCCAGCGAGCGCGGATCTTTCCTCGGTTTTGCCGTCGATGGATCTTTCCTCGATCGACTTCACGGACCCGACCACGATTGCAGTTACGCTGGGAATCGGCCTTGCGATCGCGTGGGCGCTGAATGCGTAAACGACACCCCGAAATCTTGGGCGGGGCTACTCCAGTGCCCCGCCGATAGCCCTTATAGTACTTTCTTGCTTGAATTAAACTAGCAATTGGGAGTAGGCTAATTACCATGTCTGACGATCTTGACCTTGACGACACAGAGGAGCTGTGTCCAGAGTGCGGAGAGTCGATCGAGGATTGTGAATGCGACGATGACGAACTAGACGAAGATGGGCTGCTACCTGGTGAGGACGGATACGACGGGGACGATTCAGACGATGAGGACGAAGACGACGAATGAGACGCAATCGCACGTGTGATGACGAGGGATCTCAAATCGCTCTGCTCTTCACCGTTGGATTTGTGGCCTGCTACTACTTCATGGGTGGTGATGTTTCTGGGTTTGTCCGTGCGCTTCAGAGCGCGAACGCGGGAAAGAAGCAACCGGCGAAAGACAGCTCAGAAGAGCGCCAACCTCAAAAAGAGAACAACCTGTGACCATCGTTCACGTAGCTGCAATTCCCCAAGAGAAAGAACAGCGCTGCGTCCGTTGCTGTCGGAAGATTCACGATATCGACCCAATCATGGAAGTAAGCTACAAACCTCTGGCGTTTGTTGCAGTAAGCGAAACCGGAGAAAAGTCGATTCAGGATTCCGATGCCGGCGAAGGGCAAGCGGCGTGTCAACCCAAAGGGCGGAAGGATTGGAGTAAGAAGCGATGACGTGCACAAAGTGCGGTGCAGAAGTTCCAGACAACAAACTGGTCTGCGATTGCTTTCAAGTCGAAGCGGACAACGAAGCAAAGCGCATCGGCGTGGCCCGATTCATGGCCGATCAAGGCTCCCTCTTTCTCACTTCTTCGGGCGACCACCTTCTACCAGCTTCCCGAAATTCTCTGACGCTGTGTGGGCTAAAAAAACCATCCAGCGGCGAGTTTCGGCGCTTCAAGAATCCGGAGGTATCTGAGATCCGCCGCGCGCAACTCCAAAAGCCGTGGAGCGACCGCGTATGCAAGAAGTGCATGGAGATTATCACGCAAATGGCAGCTGCGGCGTTGCTTCAGAGCGCGAACGCAGAAGGGCCGCAACCGACGAAAGACAGCCTGGAAGAGCGCCAATCTAATACGATCGTGACCGGACCCGGCTTCCGGCATGCCCTATGAAAATTTCTGTTACTCCTGGTGATGTTGAAATAGCCTTAATTGAAGTACGCCGTCACACTGGAGGAATCTACACGATCCAGATTTCAACACCGCATGAGAAGCACCCAGGAATTGTGTTCGGCGGCGGCGAATTCCCAGGACAGGCGATTATGCTGTATCCGGTTGTCTTCGGTAGTCACTTAGTGGCCACGGGAGTTGAATTCACGCCGGAATCGAATGACGAAGAAGAAGCCCTGCACATGGGACTCTTTGACGTGCTCGACGATTGGTCGCGCTACTCCGTCACTCTGATTGCAATCCCAGCATCAGTACTCGAAGAAGCTCAAGCAGTGGGAAGCTGGGAACCACAAGGGCCGATCGATTACTTAGCTACGTCCTGAGCAACCGTGCAGCCCCCGAAACCGTGCCGCCCCCGCATCCGATTACCCAGCTCGCATAGGCGCTCCCCCATATACTTCGAGGATAACGAGTTCTGCAAGCAGCCAGACGCGAAATTGTCAATCATCAGAAGCATCGAATCGATGATTTCCATTTCGCTCGGGCGGACCGAATCACAGTCCGCTACACGCGTATGGTAGACAAAGTAGCTTTCTTTGCCGAGCTGCGGTTTGAGATGGCCTATCTTACGCGGCATATCGGCCCCCAGTCTGCCCAATGTACACCGAGATTCCAAGGCTCTTGATATCTGACGGCGCAAAACGAACGGTATACCCGATTGACTTCCCAAAAATCTCAGCAGCAGCAGCCGCGGCTACGGCGGTCTTTAAGGCGTCTTCGAGTCGGGTGGGGCTAAGAGGCGTCGGGATACCGTCCAGGGGCTCTGCGGCGTCTAGAATTGCTGCAATAGGGGCTCTGTTCGCCTCGTGCGGCACTGGAGTTGCCGCACGTTGGGATGCCGGCCCTTTGCCGATCGGTCTGATATTATCAGAGGTTTTTGCAGAAAGTTCGGCTATCCAGTTAAAACCACGCCCATTCTGGTACTTGGTCAGAGTAAACGGCTGTCCGGGCCGTATTCCAAGGTCTTCGATCTGTGGCCCTACCACCATTGGAGTATACAGCAAGTCCCCGTTTGAGAGAATCCAGCGGAGTTGCGGCCCTGAGAATCCGTCAACCTGCTTGGCAGTGGGGTACTTCAGCGCGATGGTGTAGGGCTTGTTCGGTTCCAGCTTTAGGATAGGCATGTATCAGCCTTCCCGAGGGCGGCGCGCGCTGCCTCAATCGAAGCCCTGAATTTATACGCACGATCTGCCGGCTCAATGGACATGGTAAGTTCGATGAATTCCAGGACGGCTAGACACGGGCGAAGCGCTTCGGCAAGCTCCTGGTTGATCTTGGCGAGTTCAGTAACGGATACGTTCAGTTGCATCTAGCTTTCCTCCGTCTTGCGCTGAACTGGGGTTTCAGCGCATTGGGCTTGTTTAGAGACGTCGGGACGTTGTAGCAAGCTAGCGCCATCTCCCGGCTTGATCTTCTTATCTTCTCCGCAGGCATCCCAGATCAAGTGCGCGATCGCGCGGAATGTCTTGCGCTGGGTAGCTGGTACGGTCAGGTCTTCGCTAGCTTTGTGCGCCAACCCGAACGCGGCCTGCAAGCGCGTAATCTCTGCTGATTTGAAATTCATCGGCGTCCCCTTTCCATCTCGTCTTCCTCAAATTCCGTCTCTTCGCTCAGAATGGGTTCCGCCGCTCGTTCCTTGCGTATCTCCCATTCTTCAAAGCGTCTCTGTTGGTCACGTGAATAACGGTAAGCGTCTTGGTGTGCGATCTGTCGGGCTTCTTGTTGCATCCAGTTTAGGTTTGCCATGACTGGATTTTATTTCTCGATCACGTAGCGAACAATAGACGAAAGGTACTGATCTTACTAAGGTGTTGGCGCTCTCTTCTAGGGTCTTTCGCTGGTACCAGTTTTACTGCGTTCGCGCTCTGAAACAGGCTTGCATACCTCCGCGATGTGTCGCGCAAGGGGGAAGGGAATCTTAGCTATTTGTGCTGTGGCAGCTTTCCGCGCGGGGCTTTTACTACTGTGCTGACGCATCTGTGAATGATCCCACCCAAATCCCCCGCCATAGTCAGAAAACCAGTCCCCGCCGTGCTTCGTTCCATCTTCAGCGCCGCTCACTCTATTAACTGGATTCTGCCCTACTCCGCTTTCTGTGTTGTGTGCCCGATTAAACCAGCTTCCCCCGTTGTTCTTAGATGCATGGGCGCCGCGATTCTTCGAGTCTGCAATTGCGAACCATGAACCCTGCCCGTGCGCCGTTCCATCTGGATTGAACTTTTGGGCCTTGAGCGTAATCGGCATCAACGCCGGCACGTCACCCCATAGATAGAAACTCCCATGATGCCAAGCGGCGCGTCCAACCCACGGCTGAGCTCCCTTGACGTTTTCAACCACCAGAGGGATATATCGGCCGGCCGCTTCCGAAGCTTCCCGCTGTAATCGAAAGCACGTATCGAAAAGCAGGTTCAGTTCCTCACGCGTGCGCGATCCTTTGTAGTTTTCTGGAAATTCATCTTGGCTCCGTAGCGCTCGGGCGATTTGCTTTCCACGCTTCCAGGGCATCGCCATATAACTGTACTCAGTGCATGGAGGGCTTGCGACGATTACGGTGGCGTCTTTGAACTGAGATCCGTGCAGCGTCGTGGCGTCCTGTAAGACAAGCTGCCCTGGATATCCACCCGTGCCGTAATCGTGGCGCACGTTGTCAATGCCAATGACGGTGTAGCCTTGAGACAGGAACCCTTCGGCCCAGCCTCCCAACCCACAGTACAAATCGATAACGATGGGCTTCAGAGCGCGAACGCGGGAAAGCTCCTGACCGTCATCGACTGAAGAGGGGAGCGCCAACATAAAAACTAGATTCTCTGAAAGCTCAGAACATCTCCAACCTCAGTACTCCGTGCTCCCCCGGAAGGAAGCTCCAATACAGAATCAGCCCCAGGGACGTTTCCTCCTAATCCGCCTGGTTGTGCGTTGCGGCTTCTCAGTATTACTTTACCGGCTCGGTCGATATACACGATGTCAATCGGAAACTTCATCCCGACCGTGTGGACGCTACTGCACTTGGGAATTAGCAGCCCTTCTCCGTCCTGCATCGATGTCCGATCGAGTAACCCGCGTATCCGTTCATGATCTGATGACGCTACTTTACAGACTGAACAGAGAAGAATTTGCTTGGTTTTATTGAATACTCGAAGGTGAGCCATATTCGTCTCGCGCTGCTCTGGAATGCAGCGCGTTGAAGCTTTCGCTACTTCCCCGCGCCCGGCTCCGCTACCTTTTCACCTCCCCCGAGATTACCAAGGGAAGCGGAACCAGACACGAGAACTTGTTGCGGCGCCACATTAGACAGCGGCGACGGAATCAGAGCGTTGATCGCTCCGGCTGCCGGCGCAATGAACATAGCGGCGGGCGGAAACAGAATCACCCCAGCGGCCCCGGCTCCCATCACTGCAATATGGGCGATTGAGAGCCACAATCTTTTACTCTTCAGGAAATGCATGGTCTACTTCTTTGCTGGCAACATTCGCTTTGATCCCGGCTGCAAGTGAACCTTCTTTGACAACTGCGAAGCCAGAGCGCCAAACGGATCATCATTCGAAATCGTTTTACCTGACAGCGCAGCCGTGAAAGTTGCCCATGCTGTGCCAGCATCTTTGCTCGTCAATGTTGCGTAGAGATTCGCTAGCGTGCCCGAATCGCCTAACAGCACCATCGTAACCGCAACCTGGCCAAGCGTGAACCCCAAGCTCATCACCCAGGATAGAAACGCCATACCACAGCCGATGCTGTCGTAGTTCTGATCTGTCGGATCGACAGTATCAACGAAGTCCGGACGCCCGTCCTGATCCCAGGTCGGAGCGCTAACAAAGTCCGAAAGCGAATTGAAGCCAATGACCATTGAACACCAGCGCGATAAGGCTTCACCAGTTGATAGCCCGCAGAGCTGCCCATTCATTGAGCATTCGGACAGCTCGGCTTCAAAGAGCGCTGAACATCGAACCGAGGTTCCGAACGATGCACAGACCTCGATTGCGGCGCCCGTCGAATAGTCGCAGCCGTTATGATCGGCCCCGCCCGTTCCATCCGTTGCCCCGCCGAGCGCGAATACAATCGCGTCAACGTGACTCCCTATGGTTCCAAACAGTTTGTCATTGGCCTGTACGACGCGATCGGAATCGTTCAGCAAGTCTGAAGCGTTTTGTAACGCAGGAGCACCTAGCGACGGATCAACCCAGACCGTAACGCGACCGCTCGGACTGGTACCGACAAATTGCGCGTTGCCGGCAAAGCTTGGCCACGCGGGTGCGGTCGGGGTGCCCGTGGGCGGCGGCCCTGGAGGAACCGGCACGGGCGGCACGGGCGGCGGCGCTCCCAAAGGGAACACTTGATCGAGTGACGCGTTCCCGTTCGCGTCCCAAATGATTACTTCAAGCGCGCTGGTGTGACTCATTGGTTATTGCCTCTTGACGGTCTGCGCTCTGGTAAGAACGTCCTGAATCCGCGCCTTGTCTGAGCCAAGCGCTTTTACTTGAGCCTGATACTTCGCGAGCAGGGATTTCCCTTCCGGACTTGCCATCGCTGCTGGAGTCGGGGTTGTCGGCGCGTTGATCTGCGTCAGGATGATTTGAACGGCGCTACCAACTGCCGAAATTACAGCGAGCACTTCCGCCACAGTGCCCGCAGGAAGCGAGACTGCCGCAACCTCCGCGAAGTATTCGGCAATCTTCGTATCTTGGACGGCCTTCGAATCCGTGCTTCCGAGCTCAGTAACGGATTGCTCGCAGGCTTGCGAAATTCCTTTAGCGTATGCCGTCGCGAGGGCGGCGGTTGGGCCGAGCTGAACGGAAAACGCTTGAATGATCGGAATTGCCGAATTAGCGGCAACTTCAGCAACGTCAAGTGCGGTAATCAAACCGGATGTTCCGCAACTGATCAGCGCCACGCAAAGCAGCACGGCGAGAGGGGCGCGAAGTTTTGAAAGTATGTTCATGATTCTCCTATCGGGGCTTGGCAAACGTAGCGAGCGCAGCTTTCACCGCAGGCAGCACGCCCGGAAGCTGCAACGCGAGTTGAGCGGCATCCTTGTTTGGCAAGAACGGATTCGCGCTCAAAAACTCCTGCATTCCAAACACGGGGTTCGGATTATCGAGGAAAGCCAGCGCTTGCGCTACGCCTCGCTCGGCAGGTGGAGCCCCACCGTTCAAGTCCTGATCGACGGCATACGTCAAATTGATTGCGAGATCTTGAGGTACGCCCATCCCTTCTAGATTGCGCGACGTGTCGGACCAATCGGCCGGCTTCTCAACCGACGTTTCTGGAATCCATAGCGTTCCAGATCCCTGCGACACGTTCGGTTCGGCATAGAGACGAGGATTCGTCCCTCCGGCAAGTGCGATCACAGCCAGAAGCATGTGACCTCTTATCAGAGTCGCATTCTCCCGCGGTTCAGGATCGACTAGAAATGAAAAATCCATTGTTTTTCTCCTTTGGTTTACGATTCCCGGTTCTCACCTATCATACTGCAATTAGCAGATTAAGCAAGTACCAAAGAAGCTATCGGCGGGGGACTGGAGTACCCCCGCCCAAGATTCCCGACTGTCTTTAAACTTCCAGGGGACGGAGGAACATTCCCGCCCGGAACGTTCCCCGAAGTGTGAATGTCGGAGGAACACCGCACCCCACGGCCTTGCGTCTGACTGGGGAGAAAGACGCACCCCTGAAGAGATTGAAATCCGAATGCGCTGCCACTCCAGGACAGCGCAAAACGGAGAATGCTTAGTTTAGTTCAGTGACTTTGAAAGAAACTGCCAATCCAGTTGTAACCACAACTTGAAACACTGCGCTGAAAGGCGTCCCGTTGGCGTCAAGAGCAGAGCACGTGATATTTGCTGTGCCTGGCGCCGCGTACGCTATGGTCACTTGTGCGTTTTGCGAGACGGCCGGATTTGCGGCGGCGGTCGCTACCGAAGGCGTGTCGGATGAATAAGTGACGTTTCCCTGAAACGATACAGGGTCACCGTTTGAATCAACTGCGGCCAGCGCGTACAAGTGCGATTGGCCGGCAGGATGGCTGAAAGTTCCGCCGATTAGTGTCATGATGTTTTCTCCAAGAATATGATTGAGCTTTCGCTTGAGAGTACAATACCACGGTTCTGGAATTTCGTATACACGGAAAGATACGGCGAGTCCCATTTTACTGGGTATCTTTCGTTTTGCGCTGCACTGGAGTTGCAGCGCATTCGGAGATCGTCAATTCGGCTTGGATATCGTACCCCCGACTGTGTAGGATCTTACGGCCTCCGATTCGAGAACGGCAAAGAACAGATTGGCGGTGAGTTCATCGGTAACAAAAAAAGTCAGAGAACCGCTTGGCCCCAAGAGTTTCGCAGTCGCACAACAGTTAGTCGGATCTTCGATCATCAGGTCAACTAATTCTCTAACTCTCGTTGCCAGCGCGTCCAACACGTACTCGGGAATTTCCATCATCGACCTCCGATTGTGCCGATACTCCAGATCGGCACAAGACGAATACGGCTCATAGAAATCTCGTATTCACCCAACTCTGCACCCCATCCTGAAACTCAATCACGCCAACTTCAGTCTGATACTTCTGTCCAGTTCCGAAAAGATGAAGCGCTTTCCATCCGTAATTCCACAGTAATACCCTCAAATCACTTTCAATCTCTGGGCTGTGCGTTGCGATGTGCAACCGCTTTACCTTCGCGTTGAGCGCTCCGAGCCCCGCCTGGATCACAACAAATTCGTGGCCCTGTATGTCCATATCGATAAGATCGACGAACTCGTGTTCCAAAAGCTGTGAGAGCGTAACGCTTTTGATTGACAGACCCGACTCGCCCGGCCCAGCGATCCGTTGGCCGTACCATTCAGAGGGACGGCCATGCAGAAAGAGACAGCCTGTTGAAACGTCAGATACGGCGGCATGGATCAGCTTATGGCGATCAGACTTCAGACCGTTGTCGTAGAAGTTTTGCCTCAGCCAGTCGAAATGAGTCGGCTCCGCTTCGACGGCGATAATCCGCGCGAGCTTGCGGGCGAACGCGGCACGCACGGACCATCTTCCGTACCCGGCTCCCAATTCCATGAACGTGTACGGGCCGCTTCCGGGCTTCCACGCTTGGATCGATTCCAGGAGATCAAGCCATTCAAAGTATTCTTCGTTGAACGCAGGGAGCCCCGCAGGACCGCACGCCTTGACGGTTTGGGCAATCGCTTCGCTTGTGAATTCGCGGCGGGATACTGTTCCCAAAAAGCTATCGTGGATAAAGTCTCTTGGGAAGAATTCTTCAAAGATGGGGTGATGTTCGATACTCATTGTTGAGCTTTCTTCGTCTCGTGTTGCCCTGGAGTGGCAACACGTTGGAGATTCGAGCGCGCCCAGTCTCGCGAGAAGGCAAGCGTTCCCGAACGTCTGGTGAGAATTTGCCAAAGGGTATCGTATCGGACGGTAATGAAATCGTTCTCTTCGTCCACGGTAACTACTCTGCCAATTTGTTTAGCCAGCTTGTGATCGCGATTAAACACAACCCTGTCGCCAATCTTGAAATCCTTGAACGGAATCCCCATAAGCAGAATTCGTGCGTCTGATTCGTCAACGAGTCCAGCATTCATTGCCTTCATGACGTCCACGCCTGTCAAGCGTCTACCGCTTAGGTTTCGCCAGTAATCCAGGAGTTCAACCCATTCTTTTGGATAATGCGACTTGAACGCTCGGGCAAGGTCAACCATTTGCGCCACATTGTCCGCTCCCTTTATTCGGCTACCAATACCCCAAATGTGTATGAGTTTCCAAAACTCCGTGCGGAAGCGCCAGAAGACCCGAAATCCCATGACGTATCCTAGCAATATGATCCGACCTCCGATTGCGCTGCAACTCCAGTGCAGCGCAAGACGAATACTCCTTCAAGCAGCATCAGGTTTAACACACTTCCCCTTCTCAACAAAGTAAGACGTCTGCCATTCTCCTGAAACTAATGTCGGGCCTGGAAGATCAAAGTAACTTCCATCCGTTGCCGGCTGAAACGTGATCTGCATCAGCGGACGTTCCGAATAGCACGGTCCCGAGTAATGCCATGTCAAGAAGTCCATGAAGATTACATCACCCGGTTCCAGGTCGGGGCGTAGGTGTTCCATCGGCGGAAACTTGTCGAGTTGGATCACTCCGCGTTCCAGCATTCCGTATTTGTGGGAGCCTTTAACAAAGCACAACCCGCCGTCGTTTGCGCGCATCGGGGCGAGCGGGACGAAGGCTGAGATTTTTGGCCCTCCTGTGAAATACGGCATGTCCTGATGAAGCTCTACGGCCCCGGAGAATTCTGAATCTTTCAAGAGCAGGCGAGAAAAGTAGAGCGCGACATGCGGCCCCAGCAACATGCTGACCCATGTCCGAATAAGCAAACTACGGTGGATCAGTTCAAGAGTTTCCGGGAGCTTTCCTTTAACAAATCGGCCGTCGCGCGTAAGTGCTCCACGTTGCAGACCATCACGTACTGACACCACGCAATACGGTAACTGTACGGTCAACAGCTCCGTAAGGAAACCGGGCATCACCACAACTCCGTCACGCTCAAAATCCCGAATCACTTTTGGCCGTACCTCAACCAGACGTACAAATGAACGAAGGGGAGCAAGGGCACGCAGATCGAGAGCAGGAGAATCGCGATCAAAGAATCTCTCATCGGTCACCCCTTGACCAATCGACGGTACGCCTGCAACCGGCAAGCAACACAGAAGCGTTTACTAAAATCACAGAGCCACAGCGGAGAGAGATTTGGGCATGGATTCCAGCCCATCAACCAATAGAGAAGCGCCCTCATTCCGCACGGCCCTTGCAATACACCGAGTGCTTATGGGTGCGCGCCGTGACACACACGCAACACAACCCAGCATGTTCATCGTTCGCGCCCGCCGTCAGGATCGCATGGCAGTTTGTGCAGTTCGTCGGTTCGAACAGTGGTCTCAGCACGCGACCGGATTCCGAAAGGAACTGCGTCAACCGGAACGGATCAGCGACGGCAAGCCCGAACGCGAGTAGCGCGAGAAAGGGGAAAGCTATCACCAGGACGATGTAATCGAACGCGCGTCTCACGCAGCGGCCCTCCGGCTCTTCCCCGCGTTCAAGAGGCTCATGGCCGTCCGAAACATCTCATCGAAGGATTCCCCGCCGTGCTCTTTTGCGGCTGCGTGTACGGCTTCTTCTGCCTTACCAAACGATACGCCAAGATTGATCAGAGCAGAGAGCACTTCTTGTTGAGTAGTAGGAAGCACGTTATTTCCGTTAGAAGATTGTACACTATTTTTCCTAGGGCGTCCTGCGTTTCGCGCCGTTCTGGAGTAACGGCGCGCTGGGAGTTCTCCACGCGCGGCAAGTGGCGTCTCAGCCTGCCTAGTGTCATCCACAGCAGCCCTCACGTGTAGCGCCGATGTTTCATTCACTGACCGCAGTTCGCCGAGATCTTTCCGGTTCTGTCCAGAACGTAACACAGCCGTTCTAGCCAATCTTCCGTTAGTCACCTGCCGCGCCTGGGAACTCCCGACCTCCCTACGTGCGGCTACTCCAGAGCCGCACGAAACGAATACAGTTTCACTTTTTGAACGCCATAAAAAGAACCGGGCAACCCTGGAGAAACCGGTCGCCCGGCTGAGAATCACAATGGAAGCAATTGACACCATGTAGCCTAACAGAAACATATACCCAGGTAAAGAGCGAGTCGCGATGACGCAGAGGGAAATGAGGGCGACACCAGCTAGAAAACTGAGAGCGTGTTTCATGCGCGGCCTTCTTCCAAGTGTTGCCGGATGATATCGGTCAGCATCCCGAGTTTTTCATCCGTGTGTTTAACGCTGTCCACTAGTTCGGCCATCTTCACGGTGAGCGTATCGACCTTTAAGGCAATGGCCTCCACAGCTATGTTGACGCGCTCGAAGCTGCGATCCGTGGCGCGCTTCTGATCTTCGAACTCACTAACAAGAATCACTTGAGCTTTGAGAAGCGCGCGCTGGCTCAGCGTCAGACTTTCGATCTTTTCCAACAGTTCGGCGTCCATGATCAATTCTGTTCCGAAACCAGTTCAAGCACAAGAACCAAAGGTACTACGTAGGTATTTTCTTTTACCAATAAGCGTCTGCTTTCCACCCACCAGTGCAGCCCTTTACTTCTGAACTACACTCTCCAGCGCCAAACGTGTGAACTAAACACGCGAGTAGGCCGATCGGAGTGAGAACAACTGAAATGATCAACGTAGCCATTCGGTCCTGATGCGTCCAATGGTGAAAAGATTCAGTCTGACAAGAGCGAGTCCAGAAGTAGCACAGGACCGCAGATATCAACCATACCGCTAACGCCTTATTGGTTTTCGACATGTCACCTCATCCGCTGTTCCCGCCGTATCCGTTCCCGCGCTGCGATCTTCTCGCGCTCCCTGGCTTCTTGAACTTTCTTGCGGCGCTGATACGACTGATACCGGGCTACCCAGAGATCAATCCAGCTCCACAAGCCAGTCGGCGTGTTACCGCGCTTCGTCGGCATCGACCTCCCAATGTGCTGCATTCCCAGAGCAGCACAAGACGAATAAAATCAGCTCGCCTTCTTCAAGTGTCTTTCCCTTAGCTGATCTCTAAGGTATTCCCCGCATACCCGAAAAGCCAGATCAAGCGAAGCTTTCAGCCCCTCATCAACTGGTCTCAAAATAAATTCCTGTTCGCGATACAACGCTATGAAGCGTGGGTAAGCCGTGTCGTAGAACGCTGAACCGGAAAACCGAGGATCACGGGGATGTATGAATCCCAACGTCGAAATGCCCGACCAAACCACCAGTACCGGCTTCTCTCTCAACTCAGCCAAAATTGCCTTCACGTCCAACTCGTAAGTCTGGATGAATCGCGGCCATCCGATCCGATGTTGCTCCGCGTGATGAATCCGGCACAGTGGACCTGTTTCCAGGTCTGAGCGTTTCTGCGACATTCCTCGCAAGCCTGGGAAGTGCGCGGCGTCTGACGGCGTGCGACCGCAGACGAGACAGGGAAGGGTACGGACGAAGGCGAGATGCTCGGGAGAACGCGCGGGCGTCACGACAACCGGCCCTCGAAGTCTCCAGCAGCGCTACCGGCGTCGGACACTTTATTGATAACCGTGTTAAGTTCTTCCAGAGCTTTCATTGACAGGCCATTGTCAAGGTCGTTTTGTAGGTCAAGCAGAAACTTTTGCGCGGCCCAGATGTTTTGCACGTGTTGATGTAACTCCAAATCATCCATGCGTCAATCCTGCCTCAGCGCCCGCACGCCGTCAAGCCCCGCAAGTACCATTACTCACACTTCAGCATCTTTCGTTTCGCGCTGAACTGGGGTATCAGCGCGTAGAATATTCGTACGTGCCCAACGGAAAGAGAAAGCTAGTTTCTGCGGTCGCACGCGGGCGAGGCGCGGAGCCCAACTGCCGAGCCTGCTTAGGATGCGATACAACCGCGACTCGAAGCGCACCTCGAAGAATTCGAACTCTTGATTCACGTACACAACCTCACCGATTTTACCGGCTAACCGATACTCCCCGCCGAATCGAACTTTTTCGCCCAGCTTGAAATCGCTCACTTCGTTCCTTTCGGCTTCTGATGGTCCGATGCCTTATGCATCACGTGACACGTTGCCTTGTCCCCGCACTTGCAATCGTGGATCTTACAAACACGTAAGCACCAATCCGCCATATCTGCCGGTTTGTACTCGCCTTCGGTCTGCTCTCCCCATTCCACAAAGGTGCAGTCATCGGCTGGAACGCGTCCCTGGCAGACGATCGAGGGCACTCCCGATTGTTCGCACTCGTCTACGATTTTGGATTTCAGCCGATCAATCCGGCGCGTACACGTGCAGGGCCGGCCTTTCGCTCCTCCGCAGACTTCGATAGGCTCTTTTAGTCGTCTGGGCAAACAACAGAACTCCGAGGAACGCGAGAACCCTAAATGCGCTGCAACTCCAGTGCAGCGCAAAACGAATACCCTTCAGTATATTAGCCTCCACACTAGTTGAGCCCCTCCAGCTCCACTAACTTGGTCAATCGCTAATCGGTGTACAATGTGTCCGTTTCCCGATATCGCAACACCGTTGTTACCTCCGTCGTTAGCTCGGATTCCGAGTAAACCTGTATTGTCCACATTGAGCGAGCAGTTTTGTATCGGAGCGCAAGGGACATCTGGAACGAATTCGAGTTCCATTCCCGGCGCGACCGTGGTAGCCGTTGCAACCGGATTCAATCCTCCCGCGCAAGGTGTCGAGACGCCATTCTCAACACAGGTCCCACATGTATATCCGAACGTCCCGTTAGAAGAAACGCATCGAAGGGCGTCTCCGCGCTGCAAGCTCTGCTTCGTCACGAGTGATGCGGAATTATAGCTCGGCGTGCATACGACCGTCTGACCCTGCGGTACACAGACCTGAACCACTCCGGTTGACGAAGAGAATTGCAGAGAGCTCGCGTTACCGACAAACTTGGAATCTACGTAGACTGCGATTCCGTTGGATTGTTGCTGGAGATTTAGTTTGTTCGATGAAGAAGCATGTATGAAACACGGACATAGTATTAACGCCAACATCAGTAGCAAACTGACGCCGGGATGTGAATTTATCCAATTCTTCATGTTTTGACGCTCCCCTCATCGGTCGATACGGGTTGTGGCTTTCCCGCGTTCGCGCGCTGAAGTTTACCGAAAAGGTCAAGGAATATTTTTTCGGACGTTCCCGGTTGCCAAGGAACAACACGGTAGATATCCGGAGGTTCCGTATCCTCCCAGGGCTTGGGTTGCATCTTCATGAGATCCCGTTTTTCTGTAACCAGCATCACCACGTCCGCTTTCTTGACGGCGTCCGGTACCGGGAAGGAAAGCCCGAACTTTGCAGCTATTGAGACCATCAGGGCATCTTCAATTTCGCTGTAGAGAACCCCCATCTGAGACCACTTTTTTATCGGCTTGGGAAGGTCTACCAAGTACGCTTCGGCGGCGTCATGCAACAGTCCCCATAGTTTGTGCTTAGTCGCACAGAGCCACGAGACGCGGACGCAATGTTCCGCAACCGAGTAGAACTGCTCGCAATGTCCACCAAACCGGCACTGGTTAGAGAGCGCATGCGCGATATCCCGGATGTCGATCTCTTCCGGCTTGGGATCGAGTGGCCAGAATTGAATACCCGTGAAGGTTTGAATCCAGTCCCCAATACGATCCGACCCTGGATGCTTCAACGCGCGCACGCCGTCAGGCTTCTGAGCTTCGTCGGACGATGAGGGAAGCGCCAACATAAAATCAGAATCGGTAATTGGCTTGGAAGTTATCCGTAGCCAGCGGAGCAATAGAGAGCGTGATCGTGAGCCCCGCGACCGTGTAGTCGTTTCCACTACCTGGTTGCAAGAGTTGCCCATTCTTGTACAGCCCTAACGAAGTGGCGGGGCTTGGAGCATTCGCAAGTGTGATTGTGCTGCCTGACGCAGTGACAGACACGAAGTCGGCAAAGTTGAGCGCGCTCGCTGCCGGCGTCGTGGTCCAGCCCACAACTCCACCAGGCGTCGTAGTCAGGTTGAATCCGGTTTGCGAGACGCCTCCCCCGAGCAATTGGCTTACGTTAATTTTGTTCGTTGCGGCGTCTACGATTCGCTGCATGAACAGGAAGAGTGTTGCGAGGGCGGCGAGAAAGAAGCCGTTGCGTTTGATCTGATCTGTTTTATTTTCCATGATCCGACTATTCTACTCCGTTCCTTCAGCATCCTGCGTTTCGTGCTGCCCTGGAGTGGCAGCACGTTGGGAGTTCAACGAAAAACCCTTCCCAGCTCACAACCACTGGCGACCCGGCGTATTCTCCAGAGCTACTGGTAAGACAAGATCCCCCTTCAGTGTGTCGGCGGGCGGAAGAGTTTTCAAATATTCGCAGCACTGTTCGTGGAGATCGCGCGCCCGAAACGCAGAAGAAGTCCACTCGGCAAAACTGCAAACGATGCCCTTGAAGTCAGCCGGTACATCCCGCAATGTCGCGCCGCGCGAGAAGATGACAGGCTCCTGGTTCATTTGAAACCCATGCGCTCAGCGAATTCGATATCCTCGGTATCTCCGCACGCAGACGCAGCAATCGCAAGCCCGTCCGTCAGTTCCCAAATCGCCTTGCCGCAGTCCAGGGTTTCATCGATCACTGTTCCGGCTCGGTGAAGCTCTTCGTTCGCCGCGGTCAACTTTTCTTTTCCGTGATCTTCCGACCCGAGTTCGTGGATTAGCATTTGCAGATCGGCTGAGAGTAGAGCTGCGTTTGCTGAGATTCGAGCGAGACGGCGTACACGGTCGCGAGTCCAGTTCATGATTTCGGCCTTTGCGTGATGACGACGGCGGGGGACTGGAGTACCCCCGCCCAAGATTCCCGACTGTCGGTAGCGACCTGAAGCCCTCGGCGTTCCGTCTGGTGATTCATGCGTTCCTGTTGAAACTTGACACGGATCTCCCGTGACAACACAGCCAAGACGGAACGCGGAAGGCTCAAAGGTTGCACTTCCGAAGGCTACGGCGAAAAGATGCACTTGTCAAGTACTGACAGGTACTACCCTTATGAAATTTATTTGAAATACTCCGAGGACGGGTGTAGAATCGAAACCATGTCACCAAACACCGGCCCTCTCTTCGCTTGGCCGTTGGTGAATTTCCTTATTGTGAAAAACGAAGGGCCGGATCTCCGCGTGAGAAAATCCGGCCCAACCCGCATATCACCAGACCATCAGGCACCACCCCAATGGAGGCTTCGACATGCCCATTATACAACAGTCTGAACCTGCGTCAAGACCCAAAAGTACTTCTGGACGCAATAGAGATCAACCCTGGTGCCCACGCTACGCGTCGGAAGAGATTTCCGGCCTCTGTGAGCTTACCTGCGAGCAGTTCGGCTTAGTCCAACGTTTCCGGGATCTCGCGTGGGGAAACCTTGGCCTACCTACCGAAGACGCCCGGTTGGAACAGATCGCAATTAACTCCTGCGGGCTTTCTCGATACAAATTCAGAAAATATTGGCCGCTTCTGAAAAAATTTTTCATCGAAGTTGACGGGGCCTTAGTGTTTGAGCGCGACGAAGAGCACCGCGCCACAGCCAGAGAAAAGATTGATAAGTCACGCGAATCAGGTAAGTTAGGCGCAGAGCTAAAGAAGGTTCGATCTATCCATCCCATAAATTCTCAAAAGATTTCCACAGAGTTTTCCACAAGGGACCCTTCAGGGACCCTTCAGCAACAACAGCAACAGCAAGAACTAGAATTACAGTCTGTAAAGACAGCAGCAGCAGAAGAAACTACTGGTATTGTGGCAATGGCGGAAGCAGTGAATGCTGCTGATGTTGTACAACCTCAATTAAATCAACGAAAACCACCCGAAAGAGCAACAGCAACAGAGTACCCGGAAGCTCAGAAACTGATAGCATCCTGCGGAAGATTCTCTGATGTGACTGTTGATTTCGTGAAAAAACTTGCAGCCATCGCTAAATCTGTCGAACCAGAGCTTGACGATGGCCGGTTGTGCGATGCGATAAGGGCAACTTTCAAACGGGAGAAACAGGAAAGCGCGGGCCTTTGGCTTACTACGGTACCGGCGTGGCTAAAGAACCAACGGACAAAGGTAGCTTCGGCATGATTCCCCAATGGAAGCGGCGAAAGTTGGAAGCGGAAGACAATCTAGCGGCCATAGACCCAGCTCCATCTAACAGCACACCAATATCCGTTGTGGAGCAAGTTTGCAGGGAATGTTCACCAGAAAATGCTGTAGCAAGCGATAAATCCATGCGGCCTGCCGCTGAAGTGATTGGCCTCAGCAGTCTTGGAAAACTTCTGTGACACGGCTCGAAGAACTCACACTCATGATCCGGCGCGGCTGGGGAGACGTGCCACAGGACCGAATACCCGAGGACTGGCGAGAACATTGGGGACCTGGTCAGCACCACGCCGAGTCTATGCGGGAGTGCAGGGAACGCATTCAGACAGGCATCCGGCTACGCGATACGGAAAACTGGAAAGCGCGGCGGGCGGAATACCTCGCGGACAAAACTGTGTGTCCCTTCCCTCCCGGATCTCAGTTCCGGTTTACGTTTTCGTTTGACGCGACCGGCTGAGGGTAGCGGTCTTTCTCTTCGATAGCGTCTCGCATTTCACAGAGCAAGGATGTCACCGCATCTTGCAGGTAAGGGTGCTGTGGGGTGTGGCCGGAGAATACTTCGGCCACACGCTGTTTAATTCGTTCGTCGGTCGGATGCGCTTCCTTACGTCGCGTCAGGTTGTGGATGTTCCAGCGCGTGAAATCCGCTCCCAGCTTCTCTGCGGTCGGCGTGTCCATCTCGAAGCACATTGCGACGAGTAACCAGCCTGCGAACTCCCCACCAGCTTGCTGTGACTTCTGAATTGCTTCGGGGTGTTGCTTCTTGATGTGCTGCATCAGCGGTTTCATCAGCGCTGCGACTTGCTCAAGCTTTGCATCGGGGTTTCCACCGATGACGGCCGCATCACGTAAGAAGTCTGATTGGAAGACGTGACCACAAAGAGTACACTTTGTGGGTTGGTGGATTAGAGTTGACATCAGTTCAGTTTCCTTTTCCGTTGGCGCTCTTCTGGGCTGTCTATCGAAGGTTGAGACCTTCCCGCGTTCGCGCGCTGAAGCGCTAACTTTCGCTCCGTGTTGGATGACCACACGGCTTTTATTATTGTGGTAGTAGCGACCATTTCACCCCCACAATGGCAACTCGCTTCGTGTAATACGTCTCCGTCATCCCTGAAGACTCGCGCGGCCCCACAGTCGATGCAATACCAGAGTCTTCCATGATTCATTTTGGTACCGCGCTCTTCCTGGTCGTCTGTATGACGTCATTGTAAAACGCGGTCCACTTCGCGCGGTTTCCCGGCGATAGTTGATCCCACGGGATGAGAATCACGCGGAAGTGTTCATGCCACAAACGATAGACCTTTGCAGGCTCGCTCTCACGTTCCATAGAGATTGGCCTTTCCCGGCGCTGCCACTCCAGTGCAGCGCAAGACGAATTAAAAATCTCGTGATACTGCTTTTCTTTCGTCTGGTATTCCAGGCTTCTCAGGATCATCATCCCCCTCATCTTCTTCGGCAGGCTCATCCGATAAGAATTCCATTATGAATCCCTGCACCTTCTCAGGCGGCTGCAACTGCTGAAGTAAAGCTTGGATGTTGGGCGCCGCAACCTGCTTTCGAAGTTCGAAGAGGGCAAGTACTTTCTCTGGCCCTAAACGCTTCGTCTCCCGGTACGAAAATTCTCCGTACTCTTCACAGAACCAATCTCGGAAATGCATTCCAGTGGCTTTGTGGAACATGTCCACCAGGTGTGGAGTTACCATGTCGAACATTGGTCCCATAGTCTGGTTGATCATTTCGAGTTCGTTAAACATGGCTTGTTGCTCCGGGTTCAGATTAGGATTCACTTGCTGAGCCTGTGGAGGCTCCTCTACGGCCGGCTGAGGAAGGGAAGGGTTACCCTGTACTGTGACAGGCGGGCGCATTGGTGGCTTCTGGCCTGCGCGGGCAATGGCAACCTGTGCAATTGCTCCCCCGACTTCCAAGAGCTTCTGACCGAGCGGTACGAGTACGCCGGCCCAGTCCGTTCCCGCGTTTGCTGAACTTCCCCCACCGCGGAACATGCCGGCAATCTCTTTCACGTCGCTAAGTTCTTCCTTGAGCGATCGCCGCGGCTCCGCGGGCGACGGCGTGTTGAGCTTGACCAACAAGTCCCGAGAAAAGCTGCGCTCTTCTGATAGCTGAGTTTGCAGCGCGGTCAGTTGCCCCATCACAAGCTGCATCACTCCCCCGCCGTCCGACTTGTTGACGCTGAGAATTTTCTCAACGAGTCCCATGAACTGAGCCGGATTCGCCATTGCCAGCATACGATCTGCGCTCTTTTCCATGCTCTGGATGACTTGCGCGGCTAGCGTATTCTGTTCGTCGGGTGAAGTGTTGGGGCGAAGTTTCTGCACAGCTTCCACCGCGGCGCCGAACATCTGGGCGGCTTGATCCATTCCCTGTGTTGTACCTTGAGCCTGCAACTGCTGAAGGCGTTTTGACTCTGCGGCTTCGAGCAACGGCTTGGCCCACGCCCAGTCTTTGTTACGTCCGTCATTGATCCACTCGCCCAAGGGAAGTTTGGGAGGGTAGTTCATGTTCATGATGCGAAAGTAGTGAGAGTAAGCAGCCTTGCTATGGCGCGTGGAAGGATTAAAAAAGTTTAATACAGCAAGGTATTTACCGCTGCCATATTCCTCCATGACCGATTGCTGATCAATCGGCTGAGTGTACTTCATGATAAAGTTGTCGTTCCCGGTCACCTTCCGGTCAGTGTAGGGCTCGCAGCGATAGAGGTAGACCGTGTATAAGTCCTTCCAGTCCTGCTCTGTCAACGCCTTCAGGCCATCAAAGAACGATTCTCCGACGTCTCCCTGCCCCGTGTCGGCTTTTGCGGCGCGTTCTGATCGCGGACGGCCTGGTGCGCGCTTCTCTGGGGGAGCTTCAGTAGCCTCTGTTTGGACTGGCTCAACAATGGTATCTGCCACGTTTACGTATTCCTTTCTGCAATGTTATGATGTTCACGTGGGATTTCACGTGAAACCAGGCCGCTGGAAGGGACCCCTACCGGGCTGTGATGTTTCTGTGTCCCATCAATGGCGCAACTGTCGGAGTTGCCGCGCTGCATGGATGAGGATGAGCCGCAAGGCTGGAAAGTGGCCCTGGAAGTCCACTCCGAAGAACCGGGCGCGCGCCGTTGTGAAGATGGCGCTTCGACGCGGCAAGATTCAGCGTAAGCCGTGCGAAATATGCGACTTGGTTTCGCCTGTGCAGGCTCATCACGCAGATTACTCGAAACCGTACGCAATTCGATGGCTTTGTACGCCTCATCACCGCATGGTTGACCAAGGAAAATTGTCGCTGTTACCGCTCCGCTCGCCCGTATCCGCTCTGTAGTGCCTACCTGTAACATCCCTGGCCGTTAGTATACGTATCGTAGCTGGCAGGTTGCAAGTGCAAAATTATAGCGGTTACACTCAACCTTCGTGGACTATCTCGAAAGCGGCTCGATGTACGGCTCGTTAGATAGCGCTCCCGCGCAAGATCCGTCATCACCAATGCCGACGAGTACGGCGATCGTAGCATCGAATCCCGGCCCCATCATTAAAGAGAAGATCCCTGCGGCTCCGGACACGGACACTTCAACCAGGCAGACGATTGCAAAGATGTGCGAGTACATTGCTGCCGACGCCACGGATGAAGTGTGCCGATACTGGGCTTCGCAAGCAAACGCACAGTGGGGACAGCTCGGCGGGCCGTGTTGGGGCGTGTGGTGGCTGGTGAAACACGCCGTCAAGTTCGCAAAGGATGAGCCGCGGTTGTTTCAGATCGGCGAACCAGAAGCGCTGGACTTGTTGATTGCGCCTGCGGTACTCGTGCGCGAGCCGGCACCTAAAGAAGATTGCGACGGCTTCACCATGCTCGTGTGTTGCCTGCTCAAAATTCTTGGTATCCCATCTGTAATTGTGACGGTGGCAGCCGATCCGTCCGACCCTGAACGCTGGTCGCACGTGTTTCCGATGGCGCAAGTGAACGGCGGGTACTTCCCGATGGACTGCTCACACGGCAAGCAACCAGGCTGGATGGTTCCACGCGATCACATTACACGTTGGCAGGCGTGGGACTTGAACGGCAATCCAGTGCAGGCGTTTCCGACGCAGACGAAGAACACGCTGCACGGATATCTACCCCGCGGCGCGAAGATGCGGAAATCGCGCGGCGTGATGCGGCGGCGTGGAATGCGCGGGCTCGGGCAAGACACGTCCACGACGTTTGAGACGATCGACACGGGGACTCCCGGATTGTTTTACTCGGTTGGGAATGACGGCTCTATATACGATCCGCTCGGCAACGCGATTACGGATTTCTCAACGGTTCCAACTTCGATTACCAATCAAATCAACTCCGCGCTGAGCGATTTGAATCCAGTCGCGAGCACAGCGAACAGCACGCCAGCAACGCCTGGGACGAACTGGGGGAACGTCATCAGTAGTCTTGTGTCGGGCGGATTGAAAGCGGCCCAGCTCGCGACTCTTCCGCCTGGCTACGTGATGGGGGCGAATGGTCAACCTGTTTACACGGGGCAGTCACTTGCCAACGCGCAGCTCACTTCCAGTTTTGCCGGCATACTTCCTTGGCTTGCAATTGGTGTTGTAGCGGTACTTATCTTTGGTGAGATTGGAAAAAAGTGAGTGTACGTTTCTTCAGCATCTTCCGTTTCGCGCTGCACTGGAGTTGCAGCGCGTCGGGCTATCGTCAAACCCGGCGCGCAGCGATCGCGTATCGTCAGACGCGGTGTTGGGGATCAGACGACCGCGATAACATCGACGCTCGGCGGAACGGCAGCTTCAATACTTGCGCTCTCGCCAGCAACCGGGCCGGCAGCGCCGTTCGTAGCTGCTGCTGCTGCGTTAGTCGGAATTATCGGCAACTTGTTTCATGGATGCGGGAATACCTGCATTCAGGCGACACAGTACGCGAACCAGGCGGGCGCACAACTCGATACGCTGAAGGCTCAGTACTTCGCGCTGGCAACTCCCCGGCCCTACGCAGCACAGCAAGCCTACTTGCAAGCGGTCACTCAGATTGTGAACTGGTTGCAGCAGATGTGCGGAAATCCGGCGCTCGGCGCGGCGGGGCAGCGCTGCATCTCAGAACGACTGGTGCGCGGCGGGACGGCTCCGTGGTGCCCGACTCATACGGGCTGCGATTATTGGTCAACCTTCTACGATCCAGTTGCGAACGATCCAGACGTGGCTCCTCCGAGCCCAGCGGCGGCAGCAACATCTTCCGTCACTGCTGCAATTTCGTCCGCGCTTCCCGCGTCTGTTTCCAGTTTGCTCACGGCGTCTGTTTTCGGGTTGCCACTCTGGTTGATTGGCGCTGGCGGGCTAGCTCTTCTTTGGGCGGTGAACGAATGAGGCTCGCATGTTCCTAAAAGTTGAGCAGGGGCTTTCCGGTCTGGGTCAAATCGTATCAATGCGGCAACCGGGCGGGCGCGTGATGCGTGTACGAATGCCGATCGTGCTGAATGCGAAACGGCGCGGCGTCGGCGCGACTACCACATACACCCCGGCCCAGCTCGCGGCGATGAGTGCGGCTGCGCTAGCGGCATACAATGCCGAACCAGGCGTTCAAGCCAAACAGCCTCCCCAAGCTCAGAATTTTGCATCGGCTCCCGGCTGTCATGTGGTGAACCTCGCAACCAACGAATGCATGTTGGACGACGGGACTATCACGGGGTGCAACATCATCCAGGAGTGCGATTCACTCACGGGTAATGCGCGTTGTCAGTATGGGCCGTTTCCCGGTCAGGCAGCAGACCCAACGTTACCGTTTTGCTCTGGAAGCGGGCCGTCCGTCTCGTACACCCCGAATCCGAACCTTACGAATCCGACCGGGCCGTCAACGCCGTTCACTCCAACGAAAGTGTTTGCCGCAAATTCGGGCGTAGTACTGCCGGCTGGCTCGCAGGCCTCCATCGCTCCATCTAGCGGTGGGGCCCCATCGTCAAGTTCGTCGAGTTCGCCGGCGTCATCGTCAACGCCAGCGGCGCCCGCGAATCAGCAAACGAATTTTCTTCAGCAACTCTTGAACGGGCCGAATCCCCCCGCGGGCGGCGCGAGTCCCACAACGGTTGTAGTGCAAAGTGGTGGCGGGTTCTTCTCTGAGAGTGCGGATATTTTCGGAGTGCAGATTCCTTACTGGCTTATCGGAGTTGTGGTAATCGGCGGCGGATACCTGCTCATGCGTGGAGGGAAAAAATAATGGCCAAAGACGACACGATGGGCGAAGTGATCAAGTGGGTTCTGATTCTCGGCGGCGGATATCTCGCTTACGAGTACGTCATCGCGCCGATGCTGGCCGGCACTCCCGCGGCCCCGGCTCCTGCTCCGGGCTCAACTTCATCGGGCTCTGGATCATCTGGAACGGGTAGCGGTTCAAGTGGTAGTGGCTCAGGAACCGGCTCCGGTGGTGGCAGCAATCCTCCCCCGCCTCCAACATGTACCGTTTCTGTTTCTCATACGTGCCCTGATGGAACCGTGATAACGCAAATGCCAACGAATCCACCAGCGTGCAATCTTATCCCGGATCAAGGCTGGTCGAAGTGTCCGGTTCCGTCCGCTGCAACTCAAACGCAGAACGTTGCAAACGCGGGAAACTTCGCGCAGACCTTGAACGCGCGAGCAATAACAGACGGTGTTCATGCAGCGAATCTACTGCCGGCCTCCACTGGTTATCCGAACGGGCAGGCAGTCTACACGCCCCAGCAGTGGAATTATATTTTCAATGAGCTGTACCCGAACAACACGCAAAAACTTCCAAACTCTTCTCAACTGATGACCGCGGCGGATTACACGCTCGCTCGCGCTACGGCGTTCGGGCAAGCCGGATTTACAGGGCTCAGCGGCCTTGGGCAACTCATGCGCGTCGGGCGTCAACACTTGCGAACAGGCGGGCGTCCACCGATGCGAACCGGCTACGTTCCAAGAAGCACTCCAATGCGGAGGATCGGCTAATGCATCCGATGTGGCAGCGGCGCGGATTCAGGGGAGTCGGGCAGTTTGTCGGCCCAGTTCAATCGACATTCGGCGGCGGCTATGTGCTTGGGTCAGTCAGTAGCGGGGCTGGTGGGGGTAACTACCAAGTACTGAGTGATGGAAGCGTGCTTGATCCGACTGGCAACACGGTCACGGACTTAAGCGTTCTACCCACTTCAGTAACCAATCAGATCAGCAATCTGTTGGCGGGAGTTCCGGCGCAGTCAAATGCGCTTGCTTCTCTATTTCCTGGAATGGCTGGGAATACAAATATCGCGGGCGCCTCAGTTCCTTCGTGGCTGATTCCTGTAGCCTTTATTGCTGGGGCTCTTATTCTGTTTAAGGGGTTCAGCAGATGACACCGCGTGTTTTTATATTGGCGCTCTTCTCAATGCTCTTTCGTTGGTTGCGGCTCTTCCGCGTTCGCGCTCTGAAGCTTTCACGACATGCGGTCGAAATGATCGGCTACTATTCGGTCACGTTCGTCTTTGGTGTCCGCAAAAAGCGTCAAGTCCATGACGAACCGCGCGGCCATTGCCGCAACGTGAAGGGCTTCCGTGCGAAGTTGTCCAAGATTCTGGTGCTGTGTTTTAACTTCAGTCCACAACTCATCCAATTCCTCAAGAATAACAGCGTATCCTTCGTGTGGCCCGCGCATGGGAGCGTGCTTGTCTATGGCGCGTTCCAGTTGGTCTCTGATCAAAGCCATTGTTGTATCGATTCCGACTTCGTTTCTCGGCATAGCTCTGAGTCTGCCTCAGCGCGCGCACGCCGTCAAGGTACTAGCGTACTGGACCGTCCAGAAAAGCGCCAAACTCTAAAACTGGAGTTCGCATGAAAAAGAATCCTCCAGTTCCAGCCGAACGCTTGAAAGACGCAGACCCACGCGGACGCATGGACGTAGCGGCTTACCGCGGAGCGGAGCATTTTGCAAACGAGATCGGCCTGAAAGAAGTTTGGAACGCGGGGCTTGGAGAATTAGTAGAAACCGTGATTCAAGGGACGATCCCATCGAAGCCAGTCACAGGAAAAGATATCGCGCGTGAGTTGGGCTTATCGGGGAGGAAGCGCGGATAGTGCCTTACCTCACCAGAGGAATGCGGATGCGGCGCGGCGTGGGACAGTTCGCTACAGCTACGCTCGGGCCGGCTGGAACTGGCATCGCTCAATACGACGCGAACGGCCGCTATCTGGGCGGAAGCGGAATGATGGACTGGTATTGCGGATCTTCCATTGGTCAGACGTTTAGCCCGGCGACGTGCGCGATCCCGACGCCAGCACAAATTACAGCTTCGCAGACTGCGGAGCTTGCGACTACCTCCGCGCCTACGGCGGCGCAGTTGGCAGCGATCGCGGCAGGTAACGCGGTTGTGGCGGCGGATGCAGCCACGAACCCAGCAAACTACCAGCAACAAATCGCGGCGTCGAACTGGCCTACCCTTTCAGCGCTGATTGGTCCTGCGGCAGTTCAAGCACTCTTTCCGGTGGACGTGACGGACCCTAACAATCCAGTTCCACAAATCCCCTGGCTACTCATCGGGCTGATTGTTCTCGGCGGCGCGGTTCTTATGGGAGGGCGGCATTGAGCTACGTTCAATACACTCGCCCGAAAGCTCCGCTGTCACAGTGCGGCGCGTTGAATGCGCGCGTCAAGCCGATGGATGAGACTTGGAGCCCCGCTGACTTCGCTGCATCGGGCATGAAGCTTTCATCGCAGCAATTGGGATCACGTGGCATGGGTCAAGACTCGACTTCGACCGATGCCGTAACCGGGCTCTCGATTCCAAATCCGCTTTCCGCTTTCAGTAATCTGTTTTCATCGACCGACTTTTCAACCTGGGGAGTGGGTGAGTGGGTTGTTATCGCGGCGGTTGGGTTTCTGGGATTGAAACTCGTACAAGGTGTCTTCTCGACAGGCAAGTCAGTAAAGCGCGCGGTTCGTAAGCGGCGGCGGCGAAGTCAACAGCGGCAATCACTGCTGAGTCAATTGGAGAGCATATGAGAGGATTCGCAGGCTACCAGAAAACACCAACGCCGTGGGGTTGGGAGTATTACCCGCCTCCGTATCGTTTCGCTTCGCCTTACGACGGACCTGGTGGTGTCACGCCGGATTACGCGAACGCTCGTTACATGAGCATGGGCTCAAACGCCTTGAGCCGTGGTATGGGTTGCGCTGGTGATTGCGGGTGTGGGTGTCAGAAGGGAATCGGGCAAGTTGATCTGTCCTTTCTCACAAACAGCGTTACGGTTTTAGGTTTCACGTTTCCGCTCTGGATTGGCCTTGCAGCGGGAATCGGCGCGATTGGTTTGATGAGCGGGTTGAGCGATAAGAGACGATGACTCTGAATCTCACAACGATGGGAGTGCCGGCGCTTCCGGTAGTTTTCACGGACGAAGGATCTGCCGCGCATGTCGGCATTGGATTTCTGGCCGGATACGTTCCTCCCGCGTGGGGCTTAGCAATTGCAATGGTGTTTGTGGGCTACCAACTTTCTCAAGTGGGTCAAGGCGTGTCGTGGGAACGGACGGGCGGCGAAGTAATCGAGTTTGCTTTAGGGGCTGCAATTGCGGCGCTGGTGGTGAAAAAGTGAAGCGGCGAAAATCCAATCCGGCAAAGTTCGACCGATGCGTAGCAGACGTCAGACGGTCACTCGCGAAAGCGGGGCGGGCCGGAAATGCGTTCGCAATCTGTCAGGCATCGAAGCGTTCGAACCCGACACGTTGGAATCCTATTCTTCCGCTCGACGTGTGGACAGCCACGATGACGCCGAATGTGCTAGCGGGAATCGAGAAGGAACGCGAGAAGATCGCGCGAGGCTTTGGACGAAAGAAAACCAAGAGAAACGTTTCAACTTTTTACACGGTCGAGAGTATCAAGACTGGCTATATCAAGGGTAAGTATTCAACCCGCGCGGAAGCTCAGGAGGCTTGCCGTGCGGCCAATAAGCATTTTTCCCGAGACGAATATAAGGTTGGAACTTACCATGCAAACGTGGGCGAGTATTCAGTTTATTCGAAACAAACCGTTGCTATCCGAAAGCTTGCTTCACGCGCGGGCGTATCATTCGCAATTGCGTCGGCTTACTACAGCGGAAACGGTGGGAATTCCACAAAGGCATTGAGTGCGATCAGGGCAGATCAAAAACGCGGGCGAATCGACGCAGGCGATTATAGTTTCCGGAAATCCAAGAAGCGCATGAAAGGCGCAGGGCTATTCGACGAAATGGTTTTGCGGCGGCACTCTGGCGGCGATAAGGTGAAACGCATTCCGAAACAGTTTCGTAAGCATCCAGGCGTGAAAAGCAATCCGGCGAACCCCGTACCAGCGGCAGAAGAACGCTATCAATCGTTTCATGGACGGCCAAGCGAAAGACTCGTGAAGGTACGGACCACGCTCCACACTCACGACGTACTAGCGGGAATCGGGGATCTTCGCAAGCTTCGAATCAAATCCAAAAATGGCCACTGGAAAGTGACTGTGAAATTCTCGAAGCCGTATCCCATCCTGTCAATGAACGAAGCAGCTACCCAGCTCTATATCGAGGGGGGTGATCAATCCGTAAACCTGAAGGACTTCGGAATCAAGACGGCCCACGAAAAGGAAGTGCTCGGGGAAGTTACGGACGTGTGGTACTTCACCACGAAAGATCACTTGCGACCGGAAGACGGCGGCACAGCGGTCTATCACCACAAGTTCGGGCGCATCAAGCCCACCATGATTTACGACGTGCCGAATGAACTGCTTGAATTCGCGGGCGGCGGCTACACCATACCAGACGAGGGGATTGATCAATGATATCTCTTCTAGGTTTTATGTTGGCGCTCTTCTCAGTCTTCTTTTGTTGGTTGCGGCTCTTCCGCGTTCGCGCTCTGAAACATCTCGGCCCATCTCGCCTCCATCACTTCCATAGTCTTGTCTGCAATAAGTTTGGCGCGGCGAACGACAATTTCAATGGCGAAGTCGGTATCTGGCCGTGTGTTCGGATCGTGCAACTGAGCGGTAACGAATTTTTCAACCAACGTTTGCCAATAGCGATATTCGGTGGAACGTTCTTTGTCTGCAACCATACTGAAAAGTCTCCCTCAGCGCGCGCACGCCGTCAAGCCCCGGAAGTACCAGGACCACTGAGAGAAGCGCCAAACAAAAAAGAAATTGAAAGGATTGCAGCCTGAAAACATGGCCAAACGTAGACCAAAAAGCAAAGCGAAGAAAAACCCGGCAACCCGCAAGGGTAAGACCGGGCGCTGGATGAAAGCGAAGGCGGTAAAGGTAGTCCGCAAAAACGGACGGCTGACTGTGATGGTGAAACGGTGAACACCGATCGATTCATGTCTCTCGTACGCGGAAAGAAACCTCCGGCTCCAACGTTCAGCCTGTGCCACACGACGGCGCGGCTCCCGGATGGTTGGAGAGCGGCGGCGCAAGCCTGGCACGATGCAGCGGACAACCCCGGCGACATTGAACACGTGTTGGTGACAGATGAGTCGATCTCTGCGGCGCCCATCTTTGCGGATACAAAGTTTGGCGTGAATCGCGGTCGTAAGTGCGCGGTAGATGGCTGGAACAAATCCGCAGAGCTATCGACAGGAAAGTTTCTGATCACGCTTGCGGATGACTGGTTTCCCTGCCCTCACTGGGATACGGAATTTCTCAAGATGATTCCGGATCTCGACGGCGAGCACGTCTTGGAAGTGGACACGGGCGGAAACCACGGCCTGCTTACGTTCTCACTTCTCACGCGGGCGTATTACAAAAAGTTCGGTTACCTGTTTTGGCCGGAATATCTCGGCATGTATGCGGACAATGAATTTACGATTGTCGCGCGGCGTGACGGTGTTGTGATCGATGCCCGGCACTTGTTCTGCGAACATCGTCACCCACTCTACGGACACGGCGAGATGGACGCGACCCACAAGCATCAACACAGGCGCGAAGCCTTCGAGATCGGTGAGGAAATTTATCGGCGGCGGCTGCATCATCTCGGATTCGCGAAAGAGTACACGCCTCCGCGGGGCTACTCAATCGCGATGTGCCTACCGGGAACCAATTTCGGGCCGGATTACCTCGCAAACACCTTGGCACTTTCGCACTACATTGCGAACGAAGCGAACGTGTTTCCAATACCCGGCTGGGCGCCGAATCCGCACATTATCCGGGAAGGCATGGCTCACCAGGTAATGCAGATTGATCCTCTGCCGGATCTGGTGTTGTGGATCGACCATGACAACCTCGTCGCGCCGATTGACTTCGCCCGGCTCTTTGCAGTGCTCAAAGAATTCCCTGAGATCGACGGCGTTGCGGGCTGGTGCTATTGGGGGCAAGAAGACGGGCCGTTGAATATCTCGTGTGGCGTCTACATGGACGGGCAGCGGCACTACTTAACGGAAGCGGAATTGAAGAACGGGCCGGATCAGCGTGAGATCGATTTTACCGGCTTCCCGTGCTTCCTGATACGGGGCGAGACTTTGAAAAAAGCCGGCCGTCACGCATTTGCGCCGATTGCGGATGAAACATTTCCGTACGGCTTCGTTCCGGAGGATCTCGCGTTTTGCCGTAGAGCGAAGGCGGCGGGTTGCAGATTCATGGTTGACAAGGCGGTATATGTTCCTCATCGAAAGGTGCAGAACTTGGAGCCGCGGGAGAAAGTCAAGACAGTTTCAGTTGCATAGATGCCCCGGTTAACCGGGCTAAAGGAGAAGGTATGAAGACAAAACATCTCATCGGTTTTCTGGCGGCATTGTTAGTGCTCGCGTTCTTCAGTGTCGCCTTAGTTGTTCACGATCAGCATTCGATTCGGCAGGTAGCGGCGTTTCTCGGATTCGCAAGTTTCCTGTTCGGTACCGTGACGGTAACGTATCAGGTACCTGTGTCCGGAACTAGCGCGCCCACGGCTCAACAAGTGTATGGGCTTGGGTTAATCACGGCTCAGGTGAATTCGGCGGATGGGGATTCTTCAATCGTCATCGCGCATAACTTTGGCCTGGATGCTGGAGAGCTTGCGGCGCTCTACCCGTTCGCGATCATCAACCAGGTTTCGGGCGGAACCACGTTACCGCAGTACACGTTTTCGAATACGGCCAATGCTATGACGATTGGCAAGGCGTCGACGTCGGGCACTGGTGGCACGTTCAACGTGTGTGTGTGGCGGCCTCCAACGAATCAGCGGCCAAGGGTTTAAGCGGGGCAAGGTTAAAAACACATGGCGCAAACCACACGAGAAAGAATTATCGCAAACCGAGGACGGCGGAAGATGTCCGCAAAGCAAATCCGTTTCTTCGGTAGGCCAGCGCAGAAAGCGCGGCTCCGCGGCCCCAAGCGGCGCGCAAAATCTTCGCGGTCGAATACTCGTCATCGACCGAGACGCAGCAGAAGGAATTCCGGCGAGATCATTGGTTACACGTTTGCTCAACCGGCAAGCAGAAAGAACAGAGGTAAGAGGAAGATGGCAGCTACAAAGAAGTATCATCGTAGAAGCCGTGCCCGCTCCGGTGGGCATCGCGTTAACCGTCGTCGAAACACTGGGCGTCGGAGAAATTACACTCGACATCGTCGGCGCAACACGGGACGGCGCATGAATTACCGTCGTCGTCGGAATACGGGCGAAGGCATGGGCCGTATCTCATCTATCGCGATCAATGCGGTTTTCGTGATCGTCGGCGCGGTGGGCTCGAAGCTTCTCGCTCAAATGGTGTTGGGTTCGAACAACACTGGCGTAGTCGGGTACGCGGCGAATGCAATCGCTGGCGGCGCAATGTGGTTCGTGGCTGAAAAAGTCATGCACAACAAAGACGCGGCGAACGGCATTATCGCAGGTACCGCAGTTGAGATCATCCTACGTCTGATCAGCGACTATACGCCGTTCGGTTCGTATGTGTCCGGGTTGGGCATGGGAGATTACCAGGCGCAAGCGTGGCTCACTCCCCAGGTGCTTGTCAATCCGTACCAGAATGCTGACATTCAATGGCCGAATGGTCTCTTGTCGGCAGTAACCCCGCCTCCCGCGGTGACCATGCCGGCTTCGGCTGGCATTGCGTCGGGTGTGGGTGATTTGTACGGCGGCAAGAGCGGACTGTACTAAACAGCGGGCGCGGCTCTGTAATCCAGCGGGAAGGGCCGCGCACGCAATTTCCCGCTGGGCAAAATCTTTTGAAAGAAGGAAAAGGAAAATGATTCCACGCAAACTTTTTCTAGCGGCGTTAGTCCCACTCGCGCTTTTGTGCGCTGTGGCGTACGTTGCTTACTCCCCCCGGCCGGCCGTAGCGCTGATTGAAGCTATTGGCGCCCTCGGTATGATCGGGATGGCCTACTCGGGCGGGGCTCCCCAAATCATGAGCGCATCCGAAGCCGCACAAGCGCGTAATACAAACGCGATTATGCAAAACTGGGTAGACCGCGGCCCTTGGCAGTATTGGGACACGATCTATTTCGCTAACGCAGCGGCCGTGCCGAGTCAGATTCAGGTATTCCAGAATCAGATCGGCGCGGTCAACACACAAGGCGCGGTGGGCGGCCCGACTAACGGAGTCGCTAAGTCGAAACTGCAAACCAACCTCACGCGATCCGCTTCGAATGGCCTTCCGCCTCCCCGTTGCCTCCTGCTACTCGCGATCGAGTTTCAGTTCTCGCCCAACTTCTTGAAGCCCGACATTGACGCGATCGTCAACACGGCTTACATGGAGTTTCGCATTGACGACAAGGTTTTTCACGAAGGCTCGCTCATCGAATTCCCTTCGGGCGGCGGCGTGACGGGCGTAACCCAGAATTCGGGTGAGTCCTGCTATACCCTAGCTCTTCCGGCGCCTCAGTTCTCCAGACGTTATCAGGACTGGGCGAAATACATCGCTCCCCTTCAGCAGTTTTCAATGGTGCTGAACTTCGGCGGCGGTGGCATCGTGGCTCCGACCATCGGCACGGGCTCAACTGCGGGCAACTATGTCGGCGGATCGACGTCTGGCACTCAAGGGACTACGGGCGGGCAGTCTGCCTTCCTGCGGGTTGTTTTGGATGGCTTGACAGATCGGTCGGTCCAGTAACACACTGTATCAACGGTTGCGTGCTCAGCTGCCATTCTTGAGCGCGACCGGGCGGGGCTGGTGAAATTCTTCGCCGGACGTCATCAGCCCTTGCTTAATATTCGTCTTGCGCTGCACTGGAGTTGCAGCGCGGAGAAAGATCGATGAGACTACCGAGGTATCGAGAAAGCTTCAGCGCGCTGAAACCCCAGTTCAGCGCGAAACGGAAAATGGAGAGGTAATGTACGTAACTTCTGACATGGCCTGTAGTCATCCGAACAGCGCAACCCCGCTGACTCAGGCACAAGTGACCGCGCAGTATAACCGCGTGATGCGTGTCGGAAGCAAGTTCACGTCAGGTAACGCGATTCTTAGCAATCTCGTTCAGCAGTTGGGTGGAATCGGAATCGGCAATCCTCCGGGTACGACACCACGCACTACAACGCCCAACTTTGCAAACTCCCCGGCTTGCTCGACGGCAGTGTTACCGGGCGGCGGCGGTGAGAAATTGTACGGTCGGCGTATCCCGGTTCCGGGCGGCGGCACAGGACAGCCGATAGTCCAGGCAGACGGTACGATCGCGCTACCGTCAACACCAGGCGCGCCCGCGGCTCCTGTCTCAACCAATGTTAATTCGGTTGGATCAAACAGCCCCGCGCCGATTCCGTCGAGTACTGCCGGCGTTTCCCCTGCGGCACTCGGTCAAAGTGCGGGGACTCCAGGCGGATCGAGTCCAGGAGCGGGGCAGCCGTCAACTACAGTGACGTCGGCGGGCTCGGCTAGTTGCGCGCAACGCCCGACGTATCCGACTCCGACCCCCAGTAATGGTCTTTCGTCCCCACTTCTGTGGGGCTTGCTGCTGCTCATCGTGGGAGTGAGCGCTTTATCAGGAAAGGATTGAATGTTTGGAAGGAAATATGGCAGTAGCAGCGGCAATAGGAGCTTTGATTCTCACGGTTCTCGGGTTCATCGGAACGGTGAGTATGTTGATTATGAATCTGCGAGTGACATCGTCAATGGCGGAACTAAGAAGCGGCTTTACCGCGGATGTCGCCCGCGTAGAACTGTCGATAGCAAACATGCGCGGTACGGATATTTCCAGGGTCGAATTATCGATAGCAACCCTACGCGCGGATCTCGCGAAAGAGAATTCTGCGCTCTACCAGACGATCACGGCTAACGTCGGGACGGTTTACATGAACCGCAAAGAATCTGAGGCTATGCACGCTGACAATAAAAACCGACTGGATCGTATCGATAGCAGGTTGGAATCGATCGAAGAGAGACTTCCGGTATGAGGCTCGCTAACATCACGGATTACCAGCTCGGCGCGTGCAACAAGTGGAGCCTGGGGAATGTAACCAAGCTCGCGATCGCGCACACCATTTGTGTTTATCAGCAGATCGCAAACGGAGCAATCCTGAATGACGTCGAGATCGCGACTCCATCCGACCATGACTTTATCTGTAAAGTTGTCAGTTCAACCGGCGTAACACCTGGGACCCTGGTACAGATTCAATGGCCGGATGGCCGGTATCTTTCAAACCCAGGTGTCGATTTCTTTTCGTTCGTTGGAACCGGGCGCCGCGGGCGATTAATCACTCCGCATAAGCTTTGTGCGAAGTCTTCGAAGATCCGGCTGAACTTCGATAATTCGCTCGTGGGTTCAACGGCCAATTTGGAAATCTACTTTGAAGGCGTGATCCTGGTAGACTTGGTGAACTCATGAGCAGTTTCGGAAATCCGCTTGCTCCCCCGTGGATGGGCTTCACCCCGGTCATTTCGGGAATGCAGGATCAGGAATGGGACGTGGACCTACCAACGGTTCTGGTTCCTTCCAATTCCTTCGTCATGGGGCAGATTCTTGCGATCGACAGCGATGCAGACTTCCTGTGCGCTGAAATCCAAACCGCAATTACACTCGTGACCGTTAGTACAGTCCCCAACACTACAACGGCTTTACCTTCGGATATCCGCGTGAGAATCCGGGACGGGCAGGGAAGGCTATTCACTTCGGACTTTGTGCCTATCTCCGATTTGAACGGCCCGCTCTGCCCTCCCTGGCCGTTGCGCCGCGGTTCAGTGCTCTTGATCGACTACCAGAACATCAATCAGACCGCTGGTGAAATTGTAAGCGTAGTGCTTTTGCTCAAGGGCTGGAAAAGAAACCAGTGCGCGGATATCTCGGCGTTGAATCCGCCTTACACGCCGATGTATCGCACGTATCCGAAACCAGCTAAGGGTCAGGAGTTCGAAGACTTCGAGTATCCTTTCACCTTCACGCAAGCAAGCGCGGTTGATCTTCTGAAAATTCCACTTCAGACGGACAATGACGCGGATTTCTGGTGGTGTGCGACGTCAGGCGACTGGAACACGGCAAACAATGACGTCGCGACGGTCGGCGGCTTGGGCGTCACGTTTTACGACGCGATCGGGCTTTCAATGATTCAATCTCCGCTCATCAATCCGTGGGGCTCGCCTGTGTCGGGGCTGTTTCGGGAATCGGTTTTCAGTTCTGGCGGTGGGCGCCCGGCGCCGCATTGGCCGGCAATCTTCATTCCGCGGGGCGGTGTGGTTCTGGTTGATCTCAGCTTCGGACAGGGCGGAACTTTGCGTTTCTCACTTCGCGGTAAGAAAATATACGGGGCGTGCCAATGATCGAGAGACCACAATGGAACGTCTTCCGGTTTACGAATCCGGCTGCAACTGCGGGCGCATCGGCTCTTGGTCAGGAAATCACACTCGACACAGACGCCCCGTTTCGCATGACCGGAATTGCAGTTTACGTGTTTTCTTCCACGGGCGCTCCGCTGGGCGCGGCGCCTAACATTGGCCTTACACTGCGGTTCACCATGCCGGATCAGACGTGGGTGCAAAAGCATCTCGACTCGTGTCAGATGTTGAATCCGTTCGACAATCAGGCAGTGAACGGCGCGGGCTCGCAGACGGCTCCCTACTACTCGTACTTTTCAGCGCTCAAGAAAAACATCTTCTACCCGAACGCCACTTCTATCATTCTGGATTTCTCGGAAAATCCGTTTGTTGCCGATAAGCTTGTGATGGTCGTCTTCATGGGAACGAAGTTGTACGGGGAAGGCTCGGTGTGGTGGCCTGTCCGCGACCCGTCGAAGCCGGCGCGGCCCTTCGTTGGGTACTCGGTACAGTTCGACAATAACAAACTGCCATTGCTAAACGTTCCTTTTGCGGTGAATCCCGATGCGGATTTCTGCTGGCAGTTTAGCGCGCAAACGTCGAACCCAGGCAATACGCTTTCTCCAGTGGGTGCGATTCGAAACATTGGAATAAAGATAAAGGACTGGACCGGGAAATACTTCATGAACGATTTCGTTCCTCTCGATTTGATTTTTGGCTTCAATAACCAACAAACACCAGGGCTCATCTACCCTGAGATTTACATTCCTAAAAATCAGTTGCTCTACTTCGATCTGGTGGCCTTACCATAATGGGCGGATTCGCATTTACAAACTCGATTAACGGACGCGGGGGCTCACCTTCGAGTGATGACTTCGGTTCTTTCCTAACGCCGATCACTGGGCCGGATGGAAGTTCCAATCCTCCTGATGGTACGGTTCTGAACTCAATCGCAGTGCTCGGGCCGTTGAATAGCGCGAGTGCTCCGGGTTACGCGGATGTGATTGTCCAGACTTCCGGATTACCAGGCGTATGGATTGGGCAGCTCGACTTGATCCCAGGAACCGGCGTAGAAGCTACGGCTTCAATGGGCATTCCCGGATTGAGCGGCAACACAGCGGTAATCGGCTACTACAATTCCGGCGTGTTTCCGAAGGGCGCTGCCTTCGCGTGCGTCCGTGACTTGACGGGTAACTGGACGATTCAACAAAGATTGGTTCCAGGCGATGGAGCCCCGCAGGGAAACTTTGGGATTGCCTGTGCGGTCTTCGGAAATATCGCCGTCGTATGCTCGACTGTCGGATCAGGACCGGCCTGTTACGTTTTCGTTCGCTCGGGAAGCACATGGACCCAGGTTCAGCAGTTCCAGCCGTCTGACATCGGAGTGAGCGATTCGCTCTCAATTGGTGCGATGACCGGAAATCAGCTTTTTTTGAATGCGATCGATCAAGCCGGCAACACGGGAGCGGTGTACGTCTTTAATCTCGTGGGAGGGCTATACACGCAAGTTCAGAAGATCGTTGGGGCGGCGCCGAATGATTTCTTCGGAATTTCTGTTGCCTGCGATAGTCAGACGCTTGTCATCGGTGGCGGATTCAGCACCACGGGAAAGGCGTACGTCTACAAATCCGCTGGCGGTGGCACGTGGGGTTTGCTGACTACGTTGGTTGGTTCGGACAGTGCAAACGGTGATCAGTTCGGTTATGGTGTGGCTGTAAACGGTACCCTTATGGCTATTGGGGCGCGGGCTGCAACGGTCGGCGGTCAGACTTTTGCGGGCGCGGCTTACGTGTTTCAGTTCGTCGGTGGAACGTGGACGCAAACCCAAAAGCTCACAGCTCCCACGCCAGTTACTTTGACGTATTTCGGCTCAGCGACCGCGGACATTGCGGGCTCCCCGTCATGGATTGCAGTAGGCGCCGCGGCGTTCGGCAACGCGTCAGTAGAAGGCGCAGTATTCTTCTTCAAAGGTCCCGCGATCGCTCCTCTGACTGATCCCTTCGTCACGCTGACAATGAAAGGCGAGAAGGTGTATACCTGATGGGCGCTTATTGCACGTTTCCAAAAATCCCGCCATTCAATCCGCTGCGTCTCGCGTCGAACTACCGCGACATGTACGGAGATTCGCACGCGCTCTTTACGGAGCTGACGGACGCGATCATTGCATCAGGCTGCTACGTTCCGAGAATTTACCACGCTCCGGATACGTCGGTTGAAAACATCGGCGTACCAGCGAACGGCTATCTTGAATACGCTCTCTCGATACCGCCTGGCTCATTCATTCTGGGCTACCTGCATTCGTTTTGTTCGGGCGCGAGCGCAAACACTACAGACCCTCCCGTGACATCTGGGTTTCGTGTTCAGATCACTGACATCAAGCCAGAATACAAATGGTTTGGGAAGCCGGTTCCAGAAGCGTATTTTCTTAATGACGTTCCCACGGCGAATCCGTCCGGGAATCTCGCACTGACTTCGCTTGTAGTTCCGAACCCGAGTCTTCGCCTTCTTCCGGCGCCGTATCCGGTCACGCCTCCCGGCATTTTCAAGATTGAGTTTTGGAACATCCTGCAATCCGCGGGCGTGGGCGTTGTCAACAATCTCGTGAGGCTGTCATTTATGGTGGCAGTACCCGATCCGGACATGAAAGGAAACTGATGGGCGCGCTTTCACTCGTTCAGAAAAATATGCAGGCATGGGCTGGCGATTACGCGCCTCCGGATCGTAAGATTCCAATCCACGCGGTACCGCTCAATATTCTCGGCTTCGTGCAATCGCCAGCGTATGGCGCTGCAAATCAGGTGGTCATTCTAACCTACACCGTGCGGGCAAATTACGCGTGCCTCATCACAAACGTGGTTTTGCAATTTCAAGGCGCGGCCCCGGCCCCACTCCCAGGTGATATCACGTGGGCAATCGACATTGACCGGCCTCTGGGCTCAATGGCCGGCTACTTCGAGAAAGACTTTGGTAACGTTCAGATTCCTCTCGGGACGTTTGCTAATTTGCCCTGGCCAGTTGAATTCCGGCATCGCAACCAAGAAGTAATCCGCGTGAAGGGAACCACGAACCAGAACGTTGGAACTGGAGCGGGCAACTTCCTTTGCGCGGCATTGCTCGGTTATGAGTGGCCCGAGCCAATGGGGGACGGTGAATAAATGAGAAAGCTACTGTTCGCGATCGCTACCCTCGCCATATCCGCCAATGCCCAGTCCATGCCGGATTGCATCTCAAGTTTTACGCTGAGCGCGGTCGGCTCTCAGGCTGGCTTCGCGAACCAGGGCTGCATCTTCTGGACGATGACGTATAAGAATTTCGGCTTCTCGGGTTTGTCGCTTACTCTTCAGCAAGCCCCGGACGCAAACAACACTCCAGGCGTGTGGAAGACGTTTGTCGGAACTACTGAGCTTGGATCAAATCCCGCGACGTCGATCACGGGCGCGGTCTACAGTGCTACGGCCTCAGTCACAGACTTGGCCGCGTGGGTGCGCGTGAATCTGTCGGGGATTTCGGGGAGTGGCTTCGTTACCGGCTTTATCTTCGGATATAAGACATTCCCAGGAGCTTCAGGCGGTGGTGGTGGAGGCGGCGGATCAACGTTCGACCCGTGTCAAACAAACGCACGCAACCCGACACCGATCAGCATCACGTCAAGTACAAAGATTATCCCGCTTTCTGCCGGCAAGAAGACGTACGTGTGTTATCTCCAATTCGCGTTGAACGCGACCGCTGATAACGTTGCGTTGGTCGAAGGGACCACGAGTTCAACGCCGTGCGATACGGCTACTGCGGGCATGGCGGGCGGCGCGACCGCTGCGACTGGATGGAATCTTCTCGCGAATGGCTCAGTAACATCAGGCGCAATATCTTTCTGGGCATTCGCTACAGCTGCGGCGAGCCATGACGTATGCTTGTTAGTTTCGAGCGGAGCACAACTCTCGGGAGTGATCCAGTATGTTCAGCAGTAAAGTAGCTCTCTTTTTTTGTCTCTGCGTTTCCGCGTTCGGGCAGGTCGGCGGCGCGATCAACAATCCTTCTGCTGGTGGTGGAAGCGGCCCTACGACCAATCAGAATATCCGTGCGGTATCCTTCATCTTCGACGGAGCGGGCTCGGCGCTGACCGGAACTCTGACACGCTGCCAGCAAGTGAACTACGCCGGCACGATTCAGGAAGTAAGCTTGACGGCGGATCAGAGCGGCAGTGTTACCGTTGACGTGCAAACCGTTGCATTCGGCTCCTACACCGGCCCTGGCTCGGCATCGTCGATTACTGATGCTCATACTCCCGCCCTCGCCAGCGCCGTGCGTTTCCAGGATTCGACGCTTACCGGCTGGACTACATCTTTTTCGGCTAACACTGTGGTCTGTTTTGTCATGTCCAGCCCTACAACTGTGACGTGGGTATCTGGTAACATCAAGATCGCTGCGAACTGATCATGAGACGTCTAGTTTTACTCCTCTGCCTCTGTCTGCCTGCTTTCGCGACCATTTCCAATCTCACGGTTTGGGAAGTGCGGCCGTCCGTTGGATCAGATACGAATGGCGGCGGGTTCGTGACCGGCTCAGGTGGAACCGACTTCTCTCAGCAGAACGCTAAGAACACGGTCGGCAATAATATTTCTACGACCGACGCAGTCGCGAATGGGACGACAACGATCATTAGCGCGACGGGTAGTTTTACGGCGGGAATCGTTGGAAATATTGTATTCTTCTCTGGAGGAACCGGGACCATCGCAGCTCAGTGGCGACAAGTGGCCACATTCACGAACAGCACCACGATCGTGCTCGATACTTCGATTGCGGCGTCGGTCGGAATGACAATGAACATCGGCGGCGCCCTCCTCACCCCGACGCAAGCCTTTACGAATGCCATCGCAGAAAACACGATCTGGGCGAAGGCAACGGCATCTTTCACGGCAACAGCGGCGGTCACGTTGACCGGGCAAAACTTTCAGCCCGTGAGTTTCATCGGCTACGCCACAACGCGCGGCGATAACGGACAATTTACCTGGACGACGTCAACCAACTCCATCGTTCTGGTGAATTGGGGCAGCGGCGGGCCGTTTAACTATCTTTTTCAGAACGTGATTTTTAGTTCGACTGCCGGAACGCCTGGTGATGGATTCTTTGCTACGGGAAGTTCAGCCGGAATGATCCACGTCGTCAACTGCTCTTTCCAAGGCTTACATATCGGAATCAATGGCAGATTCTCGGGAATGTTCAACTTCCCTACCCTACTAGTGGAAAACACTGAAATCAAGAACTCAGTATCTTTCGGGCTGTCGAATGACGGTCAAACGGTCATCTTGGCATCCTACATCCACGACAACGGAGGAGACGGCATTGCGGCAGATGATGGAGCTACAGGGAATGTTACCGGCCCGTATTTTATAGAAAACTGCACAATCAAATCAAACGGCGGTAACGGGATCAACATGCAGGTGAGCGCGCCTGGCACCAGCAACAACGCCTATATCTGGGCGGTGGTAAAAAACAACAACATCATAAACAATACGCTGAATGGCATCGTCTTCCAGGCAAACGTCACGTCTGCACCAGGCTCGCTTTTGGCGTGGAATAATATTATCGATTCCAATGGAGGGTTCGGAATCCTGGCGGGAGGAACCCCTCAGCTCGGACTTGCAATGCTCTCGTTTTTCTCGAATGCGTATCGCGCGAATACGTCAGGCAACATTAGCCAAGTGCCCCCAGGCATCGGAGACGTAACGCTTTCCGCCGATCCGTTCGTTAATCGCGCTGGGAATAACTTCGCGCTCAACTCAACTGCGGGCGGCGGTACAGCGTGCAAAGGAACTGGCTTCCCCGGCACGCTTCAAATTGGCGGAACTGGGCATATCGATATCGGGGCGTTGCAGTCGGCTGGTGGTGGTGGCGGTGGATCTAACCCAGTAGGATTCGTTTCGCAGTGAATGCATGAAAAGGAGAGATTAAAATGTCTGTTTGGACGCCATTTACTTACAATACTGGATGGGGCGACTTTACCGGATTTGGCCTGAACGGTGGGGCTTATAAACTCGACGGGGATCGAGTGTGGTTTCGAGGTACGATCACACAATCCGGGCTCTCTGGTTCGTTTCCTTTCACGATCGCGACTGTAGGAGCTAACTTCGTTCCTTATCGAAAACCAGTCTTCTGTGTGGCTTGCTTCGACTTCTCTTCGTCTGGAGCGCCAACTAAGTTATGCGTTCTATCGGTCGATAGCAGCGGAAATGTAAACTTCGAAGGTCCCTCGTTGCCAGATGCCACAACGCCGGGATTGTGCTTGGATGGGCTCTCGTACTCGACTCTGGCGTAGAGAACGCTCAGAATCTTGGGCGGGGATACTCCAAATCCCCGCCGCTTACTGAAGGAAATGAAGAATTTGACAACCTCAAAGGAATTGCTCGGCGCGGCGCTAATCGCTCTGTTCTTCTTTCTTGGAGACTACTTCGCAGCTCACCAGGCAGGGTATACGATTCGATCTTCAGTAGCTACAATACGAGATACATCTCCCGTTTTGTGCTGCCCTGGAGTGGCAGCACGGA
>Ga0307476_10000283_pt1 | contig 44441 bp, 49 predicted proteins | sample atmos_gasesECM2C_2_FD_203314 | JGI IMG/M metagenome (GOLD analysis project Ga0307476, IMG submission 203314) | Hardwood forest soil microbial communities from Morgan-Monroe State Forest, Indiana, United States - atmos_gasesECM2C_05 | ecosystem: Environmental > Terrestrial > Soil > Temperate... | reverse complement strand
TTCGTCCCGGATAGCGAGACGAAGCTCAACCACGCTCGGGGTTCGGGGCGCCGCCGAGGGCGATCTCGTTGCCGTCAGCGTCGCGGTAGATCACCTTGCGGACGCCGTTCGAGTAGGTCTCGCGGTCGGTGGGCTCGATCCCGCGGGCGGCAATCTCGGCCACCCGGGCGTCGAGGTCCTCGACAAAGATCACATGCTCGGCGCCACCCGGCTCGACGTCCTCGCGGACGAAGATCCAGCCATGCTCGGCCACTTCCCAGACGACCTCCGTCTCGTGCGCCCGGAACGAGGGCGGGCCGCCGAGCAGGCGTTCGTACCAGGCGACGGCGGCCGCGAAGTCGGCAACGCGAATGCCGGCGAACAGATCGGCGGGCATTGCTCGAACCTACCTGTGGACGCGGTAGCGCAGGTGGGTGACGCCGCGGCCGTCGCGGACCCGGGTCAGCTCCAGCTCAGGCAGCTCGGCGAGCGGCTGCTCGAAGAGATGCCGGCCGCCGCCAAGCAGAACCGGGACCAGGTGGATCTGCAGCTCGTCGAGGACGCCGGCGGCGAGGGCCAAGTGGGCGATGGTGACGCCGTGGACGAGGACGTCGCGATCGCCGGCCCCCTCCTTGGCGCGGGCGATCGCCGTGGCGACGTCGTCGACGAAGGTCACCAGCGGCCAGTCCGCCACCTCCGGCCCGAGCTCGCCACGGCTGACGATGAAGACCGGCACGCCGTCGTGGTGGTCGCCGCCCCAGCCGCCGGCGAGCTCGAAGGTCGTCCGGCCGCTGACCACCGCCCCGGTCGCCATCAGCTCGTCCATCACCTCGCCGTTGACGCCGCCGGGTCGGCCCGGCACGCCCCCGTGCTCGGTTGGCTCCCCTTCGAAGAACCACTCGTGCAGCCGCATGCCGCCGTCGCCGAGACCGTTGCCGGGCCCCTCGTTCGGGCCGGCGACGAACCCGTCGAGTGACATCGACATGTAGAGAACGCTCGAGGACATCTTCCGCCTCCCTTTCGCTCGACACCGCCCCGCTGGCCGTGCCTCTACCCAAGCGACGGACAAGCAACGCCAGAATCGACAGGCGTGGTTGGCACTCAGGCGCCGAACCAGCGCTTGCGGCGAGTGGAGCCGAATGCTGCCTTCTCGGCCACCTGCGCCGCCGAGGGTGGGTTGAAGGTGCCCGTTTTCTCGGGACCCGAGAGGAAGTCGATGTCGACGCTGGCGACGCGTCCGTGGCCGAACTCGATGTAGCAGGTGCCCTGGCCCAGGTGACGACCCGGCGGCTCGGCGCCGGCGAACTCGGCGAGCAGCGATTGGGCGACGATTCGGCCCGCGCCCTCGGCGAAGACCCCCGCCTTCGGCACCCCCGCGGTGGCGACGTCGCCGACCGCGTAGACGCCCTCGAACCGGGTCCGCAGCGTCGCCGGATCGACCGGGACGAACCCGTCCTCGGCGATGCCGCTGTCGATGACGACGTCCGGCGCCCGGTGCTTGGGCACGCCGAGGAAGAGGTCGAAGGACAGCTCGGCGCCGTCGTCGAGCACGACGACGGCGCGCTCGCCGTCGAGCGCCGCGACCCGGCGGCCGGGAATCAGCTCGATCCCGCGCTCGGCGAACTCCGCTTCCAGCGCCGCCGAGGTCTCGGGCGAGGGCGGCACCGGCTTCCCGAACGGGATCACGAACGAGATCTCGCACTGCTCGCGGACGCCGCGAGCGCGCAGATCGTCATCGAGCAGCAGCGCGCACTCGCTCGGCGCCGGCGGGCACTTGAACGGCGCCCCGCAGACACCGATGACCACCCGGCCCTCGGCAAACGTCGGCAGGATCTCCCCCAGCCGCTCGGCGCCGGCGAACGAGTAGAACTCGTTGCCCGCCTCGGTCAGGCCCGGCGTCGCCGCGAAGTCGTAGTCGGCGCCGAGCGCGATCACGATCGCGTCGGCCTCGTAGCTGCCGCCGTCGGTGGTGACCCGCCGCGCCTCGGGATCGATCGCGGTGATCGTCTCCCGCACGAACCGCAACCCGGGCTTGTCGAGCTGCGCGTAGGGCATCCGGACCTCCTCGGCGGTGGCCCGCCCGAACATCAGCTCCAGCTTCGAGAAGCCGAAGGAGAACCCCTCGCCCTTGTCGATCAGCGTCACCTCGATCTCGCCGCCGCTCCCCTCCGAGAGCATCGTCGCGATCTCGAGGCCACCGAATCCGGCCCCGAGGATGAGCACGCGCTGAGCCACGGACGGATCCTATCGGCGGGCTGACTCAGCTACGGACGTACTCGGCGAGGTGCTCACCGGTCAGGGTTGAGCGGGCGGCGACGAGGTCGGCGGGGGTGCCCTCGAAGACGACCCGGCCGCCCTCGTGGCCGGCGCCGGGGCCGAGGTCGACGATCCAGTCGGCGTGCGCCATCACCGCCTGGTGGTGCTCGATCACGATCACCGACTTGCCGGAGTCGACGAGGCGATCCAGCAGGGCGAGCAACTGCTCGACGTCGGCGAGGTGGAGGCCGGTGGTCGGCTCGTCGAGGACGTAGACGTCGCCCTTCTCCCCCATCTGCGTCGCCAGCTTCAGCCGCTGGCGCTCGCCGCCGGACAGGGTCGTCAGCGGCTGGCCGATGTTGAGGTAGCCGAGCCCGACGTCGGCAAGGCGGTCGAGGACCTTGTGGGCGGCGGGGAGGGCAGCGTCGCCGTCGCCGAAGAACGCCTCGGCCTCCTCCACCGACATCGCCAGGACCTCGCTGATGTCCGCCCCGCCGAGCTTGTATTTGAGCACCTCGGCCTGGAACCGCTTCCCCTCGCACTCCTCGCAGGTGGAGGCGACGCCGGCCATCATCGCCAGGTCGGTGTAGATCACACCGGCGCCGTTGCAGGCCGGGCAGGCGCCTTCGGAGTTGGAGCTGAACAGCCCCGGTTTGACGCCGTTGGCTTTCGCGAACGCTTTGCGGATCGGGTCGAGGGCGCCGGTGTAGGTCGCCGGGTTGCTGCGCCGCGAGCCGCGGATCGCGGCCTGGTCGATCGAGACCACTCCCTCCCGACCCGCCACCGAGCCGTCGATCAGCGAGCTCTTGCCCGAGCCGGCGACCCCGGTGATGACGACCAGCACCCCGAGCGGGATGTCGACGTCGACGCCCTGCAGGTTGTGGGTCTCGGCGCCGCGCACCTCCAGCGCCTCGGATGAGGTCCGCACCTCGTCCTTCAGCGAGGCGCGGTCGTCGAGGTGGCGCCCGGTGACCGTCTTGCTGCCCCGCAGCCCTTTGACGGTGCCCTCGAAGACGACCTCGCCGCCGGCCGCACCGGCGCCGGGCCCGAGGTCGACGACGTGGTCGGCGATCGCGATCGTCTCCGGCTTGTGCTCGACGACCAGCACCGTGTTGCCCTTGTCCCGCAGCGCCACCAGCAGCTCGTTCATCCGCTCGATGTCGTGCGGGTGCAAGCCGATCGTCGGCTCGTCGAAGACGTAGGTGACATCGGTCAGCGAGGAGCCGAACTGGCGCACCATCTTCACCCGCTGCGCCTCGCCGCCCGAGAGCGTGCCCGAGGCGCGGTCGAGGCTGAGGTAGCCGAGCCCGATCTCGACGAACGAGTCGAGGCTGTCGCCGAGCGCCTCCAGCAGCGGCGCCACCGACGGCTCCTTCAGACCTCGCACCCACTCGGCGAGGTCGCTGATCTGCATCGCGCAGGCATCGGCGATGCTCTTGCCGGCGATCTTCGCGGAGCGCGCCCCCTCACTGAGCCTGGTCCCGTCGCACTCGGGACAGACGGTGAAGGTCACCGCCCGCTCGACGAAGGCGCGGACGTGGGGCTGCAGCGAGTCGACGTCTTTGGCCAGGAAGGAGCGCTGGATCTTCGTGATCAGCCCTTCGTAGGTGAGGTTGATGCCGTCGACCTCGATCCTGGTCGGCTCCTTGTAGAGGAGGTCGTCGAGCTCCTTTTTCTTGTACTTGGCGATCGGCTTGTCGGGGTCGAAGAAGCCGCAGCCGCGGAAGATGCGGCCGTACCAGCCGTCCATGCTGTAGCCGGGGATCGTCAGTGCCCCTTCGTTCAGCGACTTGCTCTCGTCGTAGAGCTGGGAGAGGTCGAAGTCGGTGACCGACCCCCGGCCCTCGCAGCGCGGGCACATGCCGCCGGTGCGGTTGAAGGTCGCTTTTTTCGTCGTCTTCCGAGCGCCGCGCTCGACCGTGATCGCGCCGGCCGCCCGGACCGAGGCGACGTTGAAGGCGAAGGCGCTGGGCGAGCCGATGTGCGGCTTCCCGAGCCGGCTGAAGAGGATCCGCAGCATCGCGTTGGCATCGGTGGCGGTGCCGACCGTGGAGCGGGCGTCAGAGCCCATCCGCTCCTGGTCGACGACGATCGCCGTCGTCAGCCCGTCGAGGACGTCGACCTCGGGCCGCGCCGTCGTCGGCATGAAGCCCTGGACGAAGGCGCTGTAGGTCTCGTTGATCAGCCGCTGCGACTCGGCCGCGATCGTGCCGAAGACCAGCGAGCTCTTGCCCGAGCCGGAGACGCCGGTGAAGGCCGTCAGCCGCCGCTTCGGCAACTCGACGCTGACGTCCTTGAGGTTGTTGACGCGAGCGCCGGTAACCCGGATCAGGTCGTGGCTGTCGGCGGCAGGCGCCGCCGACGCCTTCTTCTTCGCGGCCACCGGTTAGGCAGCGGGCGGCTGGTCGATCCGGACCAGGTTCCCGGAGGGGTCACGGACGGCGCAGTCGCGGGTGCCCCACGGCTGCTCCTTCGGGTCTTCGACGACCTCGACCCCGGCCGACTGCAACTTGGCGAAGGTGCCGTCGAGGTCGTCGGTGTGGAAGTGGACGCCGTTCATCGCGCCCTTGGCGAGCAGCGCCGCCACGGCGTCGCCGTCGTCGGGACCGCCGTTGACGTAGTTGGTGAGGACGATCGCGACGTCGGGCTGGGAGGCGCCTCCGACAGTGATCCAGCGGTACTCGCCTTTGCCGACGTCGTTACGAACCTCGAGACCGAGCTGGTCGCGGTAGAAGGCCAGGGCGCTATCCGGATCCTGGACTTGGATGAAGCAGGTGGAGAGAGTGAGATTGTTCATGCGGTCAAGGCTAGGGCGCCGGCAGCGCCTGCGTTTCTCCATTCCTGCTCGACTCGCGGCGGGGGCGGGTGATGTCCTTGGCGACGCAGCTCGGCAGCGCCGCCAACCGGCCGTGGTCGCGGGCCCGGTAGGTCGTTGGCGTCTCACCGACCAGCGCCGTGAAGCGGGCGCTGAACGAGCCGAGCGAGGTGCACCCGACCTCCATGCAGACCTCGGTGACCGACAGCTCGCCACCCCGCAGCAGCGCCTTCGCCTTCTCGATCCGGCGCGTCATCAGGTAGCTGTACGGCGTCTCCCCGTAGGCCTCGCGGAACTGCCGCGAGAAGTGCGCCGTCGACATCAGCGCGGCGCGGGCGAGGCCGGCGACGTCGAGCGGCCGCGCGTACTCGCGGTCGATCAGGTCGCGGGCGCGGCGCAGGTGCGCGAGGTCCTGGAGCTCCTCCGGCGTCACGACCCGAGGGTAGCGACGCCGGGCAGCCGGAGCCGATGCAGGCGATGGAGCGCTGGATCGCGGCGCACCGCGCCGAGGCGGCGGCGTCGCTGCTACTGAGGCACCAGAGCCACGTCGAGCGAATCGCGGGTCAAGGCGGCGAGCAGGTCGGCCTGGGTGACGAGGCCAAGCAGCTTCCTGTCGGAAGGATCGATGACCATCGCCGCGTGGCGGTGCCCATCCGTCAGCGCGCTGGTCAGCAGCATCGCCGACTCCGAGGGGGTGATCGTCAGCGGCGGCGTCATCACCTCGGCGACAACCTCGCCGGGCCGCGCCAGCTCGCGCAAACCGACGCCGCCGACCGGGCGGTCGCCGTCGTCGAGCACCGGCAGCAGGCGGACACCGCTGTCAAGCAGCAGCTGCCGGGCGAGCGCTGGGTCGGAGTCACGCCGGACGGTGATCACGTCGCGGGACATGATCTCGCCACAGGTCAGATCGGGGTGCTGGCGCGCCAGCACCTGCATCTCGAACTGCGCCAGCAGCAGGCGCAGGTCCTCGCGCTCGATATCGAAGGTCTCTCCGATCCCGGCCAGAACCGCGTCGAGATCCTCGTCGCGGACGCCGACCCGCTCGCTCGGCAGCGGATCCTCCGTCGCCGGCGCCAACGTCTGCGGATGCGGATAGGGGTGGCCCGAAAGAAGTCGGTGAAAGAGCCAGCCGACGGCGACCAGCACGAGCGCGTTGAGGGCCACCGGCGCGACCGGGAACCACCATCCGGCGGAGTCGACGAGCGAGCCGCCGAGCGCTCCGGTCAGTGCTGCCGCGCCCCCGGGCGGGTGCAGCGACCGGGTGACCGACATCACCGCGATCGCCAGCCCCACCGCCAGGGCGCAGGCGAGCGCCCCATGCCCGAGCGCTCGGCCAACCGCGAAGCCGACGAGCGCCGAGAGCGCGTTGCCGCCGAAGATCGGCCATGGCTGCGCCATCGGGCTGGCCGGCACGGCGAACAGCAGCACGGCCGAAGCGCCCATCGGCGCGACGATCCACGGCAACGCCTCGCCGTCGCCGTGGACCAGGGCCCCGATCAGTCCTGCCAGCGCGATGCCGACGACGGCCCCGAGGCAGGCAACGGCACGATCGCGAGCCGTCGCCCCGGGCAGAATCGGATTGAACAGCGGCCGCCGGGGGCGGCGGCTGTCGTCGGCAAGAGGTCGCTCAGACATCGGGCTGGACAATGATGCCGGCCTCAGCGGCCGGCGCCGCGTAGGCGGCGGCGAGGGTCTCGACCGTCTCGTGGGCGTTGAGCCCGCTCGGGTTGGGGACCACCCAGAGGGCTGCGCCGGACCAGCGCTGGGCGCTGTCGAGCGTCTCCGGCTGCCGCCCCAAGACCGCGCCGCGTATGCCGAAGGCTTCGCGGTTGGCGGTGACGCCAGCAATCGCGACCACCCGCGGCCGGTGCTCGGCGACGAACCGCAACAGCCGCTCGCCACCCTCTTGCAGTTCCGCGCGCGACAGTTCAGAGGCGCGCGCCGTCGCCAGCGGCACGAGGTTGGTGATCCCGACGCCCCGCGCAGTCAACTGGGCGCGATCGGCGGCGGTCATCCCGGCGACTCGATCGACCTCGTGCTCGGTGATGCCGGCTAGGGCCAGTGCCGGGTAGAAGCGGTTGGTGGGGTGCGCGAAGTGGGTCGCCACCGCAGCCGTCCACAGGCCGGGGTTGATGCCGACGAACAGCAGCTTCAGATTCGGACCGATGAGATCGTCGACCCGATGGCCCCGGTAGGCCTCCAGTTCGGCACGCGTGAACCGCATTCAGAGCAGGCCGCGTCGCGTCGCCGCCGCGACCGCCGCGGCGCGGGTCGGCAGCCCGAGCTTGGTGCGGACGTTGGCGACGTGGCGATGAACCGTGTGGGGACTGAGGACCAGGCGCTCGGCGATCTCGCGGTTGGAGAGACCGCCGGCGACGAGGGTCAGCACCTCGATCTCGCGGCTGGTCAGCTCCTGCTCCCCGGCCTCCCCAACCGGCGCTCGATCGGCGAGCTCGGGCAGTTCCGCGATGTCTCCCTCGACGCCGAGCGCGCTGAGCCAGGCACGCAGGACCGCGTCGGAGTCGCCGAGCCAGGGGTAGTGGTCCGCCCCGTCGAGAGCGACGAAGCGTGCCTCCGGCAAGGCGGCGGCCAGCTCGCGCCCGAGCTCGAACGGGATCGCCCGGTCCTCGCGACGGTGGATGACGACCGCGGGCGTCGCCACCTCGGCGAGGCGGGCGGCTACGTCGAAGCGGTAGACGGCGTCGAGCGAGCTCGCCGCCTGCTCGGCGCTCGCCGCCTGGCGCTGGTAGGCGACGAAGGCGTCGCGCTCGGGCCCGTCGGCTTCGGGCATGAAGACGTCGGCCAAGACCCGCGATCCCAGGCCCCAGTGGTCGCGGATCAGGTCGACCATCGCCTCGCGGTTGCGCGGATCGGCGATCCCCGCCCCCGAGGCGTAGCCACCGTAGACGACCAGCCGCCCTACCCGCGCGGGCTGAGCGGCAGCGAATGCGATCCCGACCGGGGCGCCGGAGGAGGCGGCGATCAGGTCGACCGCCGGCGCGCCGCAGGCCTCGACCACGGCGGCGAGCGCCGCCGCCTCGCCGTCGACGGTCCCCGCCGGAGCCTCGCCGTCGGCGGAGACGCCGCTCCCCGGCACGTCGTAGCGGATCACCGTGCGGTGACGGCCGAGGGCTTCGACGAAGGTGCGGAAGCGCCGATCGCGCCAGTTCAGCTCGAGATGGCTCATCCACCAGCCGGTGAGCACCAGCGGCGGCCCCTCGCCGCTGCGGGTCCAGGCCATACGGCGCCCTCCCACCTCGGTGAATCGGATCTCCTGCTCCTCCATCAGCGAAGCGTAGAGCGAACGAGTGGCCGGAACGGGCCATCCGCAAGTTGGCCCGAACAGGCGAAGCAGCGGCGCCCGCCCGGCGGTTGAATCAGGGGCGATGACCACAACCCACCCGGAGGCCGATCCGATGCCGAACGCCGCTCCCCCCATCGCACCCCCGAACCAGCCCGTCGAGGTTCCCGGAAGCCGCTTCACCGCGGCGCTCTACGGTCCCTTCACCTGGGTCGCCGAGAAGCTCGGGATGGCGGCGCGCCGGCGCGACCTGCTGGCCGAGGCCCGCGGCGCCGTGCTCGAGATCGGTGCCGGCACCGGCCTCAACCTCCGCCACTACCCGGCTGGGCTGGAAGGGCTGATCCTGGTCGAGCCGGGTGAAGCGATGGCGGACCGGATCGACCTCTCGCAGACTCCACCCGACGTGCCGGTCACCCTGCTGCGCGCCCCGGCCGAGTACCTCCCCTTCGACGACGACAGCTTCGACACCGTCGTCTCGACCCTGGTCCTCTGCACCGTCTCCGATCCCGCCCGCGCCGTCGCCGAGATCGCCCGGGTCCTGAAACCAGGAGGCCGCCTGCTCTTCCTCGAGCACGTCAGCGCCGATTCCGGCTGGCGGCGGGCACTGCAGCGGCGCTCGGCGCGGGCCTGGGCCGCCTTCGCCGACGGCTGTCGCTGTGACCGGCCGACGCTGGCGACGATCGAAACTCAACTGCAGGTCGAGTCGGTGCAGCGCGGCAGCTGGCGCGCGATGCCGGCGATCGTCAAGCCCTTGGTCTGGGGCCGCGCCGCCAACTAAAAAAGGAGCCCCCCGGCTCCTTTCCACACCCAATTTATACGCGACCGGGGGGCTTGTTTCAAGCCCCGGCGCGTCTGTATAAACGCCCGCCGCAGGGTCAGAAGCGACCGAAACGGGGGCAGGAACATGGGTTCGAACGAGCATGCGGTGGTGATCGCCGGCGGCGGTCCGGCGGGGATGATGCTGGCGGCCGAGCTGGCACTGGCGGGTGTCGACGTCGCGATCGTCGAGCGGCGTCCCGACCACGTCCTGGTCGGCTCCCGGGCGGGAGGGTTTCACTCGCGCACGATCGAGGTCCTGGATCAGCGCGGGGTCGCCGACCGCTTCCTGGCGGAGGGTCAGGTCGCCCAGGCGGCGATGTTCGGCTCGACCGTGCTGGACATGAGCGACTTCCCGACCCGTCATCCCTACTCGCTCGGGATCTGGCAGAACAAGATCGAGCGGATCATGGCCGCCTGGATCGGGGAGCTGCCGGTGGAGGTCCGCTACTCGTCCGAGGTGACCGGCTTCGCCCAGGACGAGGACGGAGTCGACGTCGAGCTCGCCGACGGCGAGTCCCTGCGGGCGCGGTACCTCGTCGGCTGCGACGGCGGCCGCAGCCTTGTCCGCAAAGCGGCCGGCATCGAGTTCCCGGGCTGGGACCCGACCCGGAGCAACCTGATCGCCGAAGTCGAGCTGACCGAGGAGCCACCGAGCGGCGTCAGGCACGATGCCACCGGCATCCACGGCATCAACCAGCTGGAAGACGGGAAGACGTTCCGCGTCATCGTCACCGAGCAGCAGCTCGGCCCCGCCGGCGAGCCGGCGCTGCGCGATCTGAGCGAGACGCTGATCGCCGTCTTCGGCACCGACTTCGGGGCCCACAACCCCACCTGGATCTCGAGGTTCACCGACATGACCCGGCAGGCCGCGGACTACCGCGAGCGGCGGGTGCTGCTCGCCGGCGACGCCGCCCACGTGCACTACCCAGCCGGCGGCCAGGGCCTCAGCCTCGGCGTCCAGGACGCGGTGAACCTGGGCTGGAAGCTGGCCCAGGTGGTCAACGGGACCTCGCCCGCGAGCCTCCTCGACACCTACCACGCGGAGCGCCACCCGGTCGCCGCCCGCGCGCTGCAGCACACGATGGCGCAGGCAGCACTGCAGCGCCGCGACGAGCGCAACATGGCCCTGGTCGACGTCGTCTCGGAGCTGTCGGGCATGGACGAGCCGCGCAAGCGCCTCGCCGGGCTGATCTCTGGGCTGGACATCCACTACGACCTCGGCGAGGGCCACCCGCTGCTCGGCCGCCGGATGCCCGACCTCGATCTCGTCAGCGCCGGCGACCCGCTCCGCGTCTTCGAGCTGCTGCACGAGGCCCGCCCGGCGCTGATCAACCTCGGCGAGCCCAGCGCTGTTGACATCGCTCCGTGGGCCGACCGGGTCCAGCTGGTCGACGCCGCGTACACCGGTCCGTGGGAGCTGCCGGTGCTTGGAACGGTTCCCGCCCCCACCGCCGTCCTGATCCGTCCCGACGGGCACGTGGCCTGGGTGGGCGAGAGCAGCGACGACGGTCTCGTCGAGGCGCTGACCACCTGGTTCGGGCCAGCCGCCGCCTGATTGCGCGGCTACCGCTGGCCTATTGCTTTTCGACGTCCTTGCCGGGGCCGCCGACCAGCTTGTCGTTGCCGCCTTCGCCCCTCAGGGTGTCACGGCCGGGCCCGCCGAGCAGCTTGTCTCCGCCGGGACCGCCGCGGAGAACGTCGTCGCCGCGACCGCCTTCGATCTTGTCGCTGTCCCCTCCCCCACTCAGCCTGTCGTTGAGGTTGCCGCCGGTGACAGAGTCGAAGCCGATCCCGCTGTCGAAGACGTTGATGTGGCCAGGGGCCCCGATGAACTTGTCGCCGATTTCGGTCGGGTCGCTCACCGTCGAGGTGGCGTGGATCTCGATCGGCCCCTGGCCGCCGCCGAGGTCGTCGGGCAGCTGCGAGAAGTCGTAGAGGGTGGAGACCCCCGAGGAAGCGTCGATTCGCTTCAGGTCGCGGCAGTAGACGGGACCGTCGTCGACGGGAGCGCCGCTGACCGTTATTTCGCCGTCAGCGGCGCAGCGGGGAACGATTTTTCCCTCGCCGCCCTCGACCGTGAGGACGCCGTTGGCGAAGGTCCCGAAGGCCTCCGCCCTGGCCGGAGCCAGCACCGCGATCGCCAGCGTCAGGGCCGCGCCGATCAGAGCCCAGCGATGTACGGCGATCGTTGCCACGCATCAGACTCTCTCACTACCTGGTCTCGGGCGCTACCCCTACTTGCGGTAGGTGGGGCCGGTGGTCGCCACCGGCTCCCCCGCTTCCGCCTCGGCGGCGGTTTCGTTCGTCGAGTCGACGATCCCGGATTCCAGGTAGGCGGTCTCGCGCAGCGTGAAGCCGGCCGGCAGATCCTCGAGGAAGGCACTCTGCCCGGGCCTGGTCAGGAACTGGCGCTGGGCGAGAAGCTCTGCGGTGTCGGGATCGATGACGTATTCGGTGCCCCTGGTTTGGATCGCGTAGCCGTGACGGCCGAGGAAATCGGTCGCGTTCGTGTTCACCTCGATCCCGGGCAGTTCGGCCAGGGCGTTGAACAGCGCTGCCCGCAGCCGCGGGGTCATCGAGAGGCTTCCTTCCTGCAGGATGTTGAGCAGCTCGGCCGTCGTCTGGTCGGCGTCGAGCCGCTGCGCCGACGGGTACATGAGGTTGAAGCCGCGGACCGGAATCTGGTTGCTTTCGACGGCGCTGCGCAGGGCCGCAGCGTCGGTCGGAAGCTGCGACGTGTCGGGGAAGCGAAAGCCCTTCCCCTGCAGCTGTGCGAGGTCGACTTCGGTTTCGGTGTCGAGCACGCCCCGGCCCGACTGTCGCGTCCTCGACACGTAGCCGGGGAGCGGGTCTTCCCGCTGCGCCTGGGCGACCATCTGCTGATACCCAGGATCGAAGGGAGGCGGCAGCGGCGACCCCGCCGCTTCCCAGCGACCCCGTTCCTCCTCGGTCAGGAGCCGGGGGGTACCCGCCACCTGGCGCAAGCGCCCGATCCCGTCCTCGCCGAGCCATTCCGCCTGCGTCATCGGCATCAGCGCGTTGAACGTGTCCGCGCCGCTCATCGTCCCGCCCATCATCATGCAGGGCCGATCGCCCAGCGGGTCGCAGCCGGGGAGCCAGCCCTCCAATTCGAGGCGCTTGAGCTTCGTGTAGCGGAACTGCCCGGGTCCGGGCACCGCCGATGCGGTCGGCCCGTCCGCCGAAACGGCGGCCGCGGCGGTCCGGTGGAGGATCTCGGCGGCGGCCGGCTGCGCGGTCGGGCCGGAGCCGAGCACGAGGATGCCCGCGATCGCGCCCGCGGCTGCCGTCGCGCTGGCGAAGGCGACGAGGCGGCGGTGCCGGAGCAGGTGCCGGCGGCGGCGGACCCGAATCGCAACCGGCGCCGGGGCAGCAACGGCCGCAGGCGGCGCCGAGGCGGAATCGAATCGCTCCTCGAGCGCCCGCCAGACCTCGGCGCGGGCCTTCGGATCCGACTCGGCGCGCTCGGCGCGGAAGCTCTTGATCAGGGTCAGGTCGTCCATCGGGGTCACCTCCGGGGTGAGCTGGGTTCGCGGTGGGCAGGTCTGCGCTCGGGGCTGAGCCCGAGAGCGACCTGCAGTCGCCCGCGGGCGCGGGAAAGCCGGGACTTGACGGTGCCGAGCGGGATCGCGAGGGCAGCGGCGATCTCGGGCTGATCCAGTTCGGCCCAGACGAGGAGACGGAGCACGTCGGACTCCTCGGCGGGAAGGTCGGCGAGGCTCTGGGCGAGCAGCCCCCGCAGCCGCTCGGCATCGACCCGGGCCTCGACTCCCTCGATCCCGGTGCTGGGATCCGGGGTGATCGCGGCGATCGCCCGCAGCTCGCGCAACTCACTGCGACGATGGCGATGGGCGAGGTTGGTGGCGATGCCGAAGAGCCAGGGTCGGGCGTCCCAGCGCTGCTGATCGAAGCGGGCTCGCTGATCGAAGGCGACGAGAAAGGTCTGGGCGGTGAGCTCGTCCGCCAGCTGGTCGTCGAAACGGCGTCGCAGGTAGCCGTGGATCGGGTCGAAGTGGCGTTCGAAGATGACGCCGAACGCTCGCGGCTCTGCCAGCGAGCCGGCGATTGCTTCAGCGTCGGTCAGGTTTTCGCTCATGCCAGTTATTGCCCGAACCCCCGGAAACGGTTCGCGGCCCCTATACCCCCTCGCGCAGGCGGGCCGTCCACTGCGCGTGGCGACGCCGCAACTCGTCTTCGTCGAGGTCGGCGCGGCCCAGCGGCTGGTAGTTCGGGGCCCAGGACGTGACCCCGCCATCAGAACGGGCGGCGGCCCAGCAGTCCCAGAGCCGTATGTCGCCCATCGCCCGGCCGGTCCCCGCTTCGTAGGCCTCGAGAAAGTCGTCGGCGATCCGCTCGTCGAAGAGGAGGACGAGATCGAGCCGGCACCAGCCCAGGTCGAAGCCACGAGGGCCGCGCACCGCGCCCGACCAGTCGACGATGCCGGTCAGCCTGCCGTCCCTCCAGACGACGTTGCCCGACCAGTAGTCGTTGTGGGTGAGCACCTCCGGCGCCGCCACGATCTCCGACCAGCGCGACCGCACCTCCGCCGCCAGCGGGCCGCCCAATATCTCCCGGGAGCCGCCGCGGCCGTCGAACACGCTCGGCAGCTCCACCAGCCGCTCGGCCGGAACGGCGTGCACCACTGCCAGCGCCCGGCCCAGCTCGCGCGCCCACTCTCCGGGGTCGGCCGGAGTGATGTCGGGCTGACCGTCGAGCCAGCTGATCAAGGAGGTCGGGGATTCCGACCAGCGTCCGTCGAAGTCGCCACCGAGCGCGACCGGCGCCAACCCGCCGAGCCCGTCGAGCGCCCGCAGCAGCCGCTGCTCGTGCCGGGCCCCGGGGTCGTCGACCGGAAACTGACGGACGACGACGCTGGTCGCCGGATGCTCGGTATCGACCCTCCAGGTCTCCGCGTGCTGCCCACCTTCGAGGCACACGACACCCGCAACCACTGCCGACGGACCCGCCAGGCGGCGGATCTCCGCCAGCGCCCCGGATGGGGGCTGGGTCTGGGAGCCGGTCATCGCAGCAACTCTAGGTTGAGGTTCGCGTCAGCCTGCAACAGGCCCTTTCCATCGAAGTTCCCAGACCCTGATAGGAATCGCCGACCAAAGCGCGTGACTGAGCGACGGAGCCAAATTGGCAAGCGACGAGGCCGAAGCCACACTCACCCTCCGGAACGGCCGCGTCGAACTGGTCTTCGACGGCCTGCAAGCTACAGGCGCGATCGGCAGCGTCGAGGCGAACCGTATCCACGCTGCGCTGGGGAACCTCGTCGAGTCGACCCCGTTCCCACGCTTCGGCCCGGATCGGGAAACCTGGAAGCGGAACCAAGAGCTCGTCCGCCGACTCGGCGCGGAGCTGGCAGACGCGATGCTCGGCGATCCGGCCCTGCGACCGTTGCGCCAACGGCTCGTCGAGCAGCCCCCCGCGCTGCTCTGGATCCAGTCCGATCAGCCCGAGCTCCTCGGCCTGCCGTGGGAGCTGCTCGCCCTCGATCCCACCCCTGATTCGCCGACGCTGGCGGAGCGGTGCGAGATCATCCGGGTGCCGATCGGCGACGAAGACGGCGCCGAAGCGGCTCCGCCGCCGACGCCGAGCGAGGGCTCGACGCTGCGGGTCGCGATCGTCTCGCCACGACCGGCGGGCCCCGCCGACGTCCCGCTGCAGCCGGCCCTGGGCCCGGTGCTGGCGACGGCGCTGTCGGCGCCCCACACGATCCAGCTGAAGGTGATCCGGCCGCCGACCCTCGCCGCGCTGCGGCGCGAGATCGCCGGCGGCGAACCCTTCGACGTCGTCCACTTCGACGGGCACGGTCGCGAGGGAGCGACCGGCACCGAGCTCGTCTTTGAGGACGCGAACGGCGACCCTGACCCGGTCAGCGCCGATGCCTTCACCGGCGCGCTCGCCCCCGCCCCGCCGCGACTGGTCCTGCTCAACGCCTGCCGCTCCGCCTCGACCGGGGCGGGCTCCGAGCCGGCGCCTTCCTTCGCGGCGACCCTCTGCCTGCGCCTTCCTTCGGTCCGCGTGATCGCGATGCGCTATGCGGTCAGCGTCGCCTTCGTCGAGGCCCTGGTCTCCACCGTCTACCCGCTGCTGGCCGCCGGCCACACCGTCGGTGACGCGATCGTGACCACCAACGCGCGACTGGCGCGCGGATGGCGAGAGGGTGGGCCGAGTACCGTGCCGCTGTTCGTCAACCTGACCGGGTGGGCGTCTTCGGCGCTGAGGGCAGCCGGCGTCCGGGCGGGTGCAGAGTCCAACACGGCACCGGTCGACTGGCGGCAGGCGGCGCCAGCGCTGTTCTGGGCGAACGAGATCGAGCTCCTGCACAGCGCCCTCGACCGCGATCGCAACCTCCTCGTCGCCGAGCCGCTGGGGGGACCAGCCTCCGAGGTGGTCGAGCAGTTCGCCCGCTACGCAACCGCGTCCGGGGCTTTCGAGCGAACCGTCGCCGGACTCGGCGAGCCCGCCGACGCCGCCGCGCCCGACGGAACGCTCCACCTGGTGACGCTCGCCCCCGGCGAGGATCGCGAGGGCATGGCGAGGGCCTGCGCCGAGTTGATCGAGACGCGGCCACGGAGCGCCGCGATCACGCTGATCACCGATGGCCGGCCGCTGGCGGGTGCCCTGCCCGTCAGCGACGGCATGGTCCCGCCGAAGCTGATCGGCGCCAAGCTGCAACCGCTGTTCGCGGAGGCCGAGCCGGAGCAGGCGTGGCAGCTGGCCATCCCCTGCCAGGAAGACCTCGAAGCGGTCCGGGAGCTGGCGGACGCCGGCAGCCTGGAGCACGGGCTCGACCTGCTCGAACGGCTGCGCTGGGGGGACGACCTCAGCGGGCTCGCGCTCGCCGAGCCGCTCCGCCAGGCTCTGTCGTCGCTCGGCAAGGAGGAGGCGAAGCTGGTCTCACTCCTCGGCCTCTCGGGCGGCGGCCCGATCTACCAGGAGATGCTCGAGTTCGTGACCACCGGCGCGTCCTTCGTCGAGGCGCTGGGCCGTCAGGTCGACGCCGAGGAGTGGAATGCCGCGCTCGAAGCCGCCGCGGCGTCCGGCCTCTTTCGTCTGGTCGAAGGCCTCGCGCCGAGGCTGGCGGTGCAGCTCACGGCACACCAGGCGCTCGCCCTGCGCGAGCATCTGGTGACCTGGGCGGGAGAGGAGGGGCTCGAGATCCTCAGCCGCTCCTTCGCTGAAGCCTCGATCGGGTTCTTCACCCGCTTCGAGGAAGCCTTTCTCAGAGGCGGCAACGGCTTCTACACGTCCTTCCTCGCTTCCGGCGACCCCTTGCTCGAGCGGGCGGCCGCGGTTGGGCTGCGCCAGCGCGACGACGACCTCGCCGCGGTAGCCCTCTTCCAGTTCATGCGTCGACCGACGCCCGACCTGGGGCCGATGCTGCGCAGCATGGACGCCCTGGCCGCGACCCACGCCATCGAGGACCTGCCGGAATTCAGGTCGACGCTGCTGGCCTGGCACGCCCGCGACACGGTCGACCGCGAGCTCTGGCACAACGGCCTGGCCCAGGCCGAAGAGGCCCTGGCGGTTGCCGGAGCCGAGTGGAAGGAAATGCCGATCACCTACGTTCAGATCATGCGCAGCCGCGCGCTCTGGCGAACCGCGCGGAGGGAGGAGGCGGAAGCGAGCCTGGCCGAAGCAGCGCGCTCGGCGGGGCCGCGCCAGGAAGGCGCCGTCGCCTCGGCCTGCGCCGACTTCGCCCAGTACCTCAACCTCAATCCCGAGGAGACCGAGCAGCTGAGGCTCCGAGTCGGGGCGCCGGGGGAGGAGGAGAGCGCCCCGCGCCGGGCGGCCCGGGCCGAAGCAGCGGGAGAGTTCGGCACAGCGTTCGCGCTCAGACTGATCCACCTGCGCGAGGTTCAGGCCGAGGGCTCGGCGACCGCGGTCGCCTTCGGCCTCATGGAGCTGGGACGTCTTTGCGCCTTCTACGGCGAGCACGACGACGCCGTGTTCTGGCTCCGCCGCTGCCTCCAGGCGGGCCGGCGCCTGGGGCTCGACCCCGAGCAGCCCCTGCGCTACCTCGGGGCCTCGGCGGAGCGGGCCGAGCGCTTCGCCGAGGCGAGCTCCTGGCTCGGCGACGCGCTGTCCGCGGCGCGCGCGAAGGGAGACGAGAACGCGGAAGCCGAGTGCCTCTACGAGCTGGGGCTGGTCGCGATGCAGGTCGACGAGGAGGGCACGGGCGCCGGCCGCGAAGAGCTCGAGCAGGCACGCGGGATCTTCGAACGCGTCGGCCCGCCGCTGCACGTCGGCGACTGCTGGATGATGCTCGCCCAGCTGGAGGCCCACGCCGGCGAGGCGAGGGCCGCCCGGGCGGCCCTCGCCCAGATGAAGACCTGGTTCGACACCGGCAACGCGGGCGCTGACCGCCGCGAAAGAGAACAGCAGTTGCCCGGCCTGCTCGAAGAACTCGAAGAGTGAGAAACGTTCGGTCCTGTTGCCACTATGAGCGGCGACCTCTAGGGTTGGCGCGGAGATGGCGGCGGGCATGGTTTCGCAGCGCAAGGGGGATGGCAGCGTCGAGGTCTGGCTGAACGGATGGCACGTCCGCTTCCCGGCGAACGGCGGCGAGCCGAGCGTCGCCAAGGGCACCGCCCCGGACCCGCCACCGCCCGGCGAGGAGGCTGAGGTGAGTGTCAGCTCCTTCGACTCCGCCACCTTCGTCGGCCACGGCGATTGGATCGTCGAGCTCGGTGAGCGCGATTTCACCGTTACTCCGGTCGAGCCGGAGGACGGTGACGACAACCGCCGCTATTACGTCTTCGAGTGAGACCACCGGCGGATGCCTGATCCCGGCAACGTGCAGACGGCGGTCGATCGTTACCGCGACCTGGCCAAGTACCTGATCGGCATCCTCGCCGCGATCGGCGCCCTGATGGTGGCCGGGACGCAGCTCTCGTCGATCGGCGAGCTCTCCTGGAGTGACGACGCGCCACGCCTGATCGCCGCCTTCGCCGGCCTGGCGGTGGCGCTCGCCGCGGTGGTCTGGGTGGTCTGGCGCGCGCTCGACGTGCTCCGGCCTGTCGAGATGTCCTTGGCGGAGATCGACCGCAGGCCGAAGCTGCGGAAGGTGATCGAGAGCGAACCGCGAATACTCGCCGGCGCCAAGCGGGTGAGCGTGCTGGCGGCCCTGATCCGGGACTCGACGCTCACCTCACCGGATCAGCGGCAGAAGTGGCGCCAGGTCGCCGCCCGCGTGCGCGACCGCGCCGCCCTTCTCGAGATGCAGCGCCGCTTCGATCGGGCCTGGCGCGAGATGATCGGCGCGGCGCTGATCGGCGCTGCCGGAATCGCCCTGCTCGCCTGGGCCGCAAATCCCGGCAGCGAAGAAGCCAGCGGCGAACCAGACGCACTGGTGGCACCGATTCCGACGCCGGTCTTGATCAGCCTCACCAACGGCGGTCGCCAGGCGCTCGGGGAAGCGGTCGGCCGCCAGTGCCCGGAACCGATCCCCGGCCTCGCAACCGGGGGCTCGCGGACGCGGCCGGTCGTAGTTACGACCGCGACCGACCCGCGCTGCAAGCCAGCCCAATTCGTGCTCTCGCCGACCTGGGGACATGCGAACAACCTCGAACGAGTCGGAAAGTGACCCCGGGAACATAATTCGGCGCGGGCAGTCAAGATGCCGACATGGAGCGCGTGCTCGGAATCGGTGGCTACTTCCTGCGGGCCGCCGACCCGGTTGCTCTGGGCGCCTGGTACCGCGACTGCCTCGGCCTGGACGCCGACGAGAACGGCCTCTGGCGTCAGGAAGACGGGCTGACGGTATTCGCGACGTTCCAGTCCGGGACCGAGTACTTCGGGTCTCGCGACCAGCAGACGATGCTCAACTTCAGGGTCCGCGATCTCGACGCGATGCTCGCGCAATTGCGCGCCAAGGGCGCCGATGTGGCCGCCGAGACGCAAGACATGGAGGGCGTCGGCCGCTTCGGCTGGGTCACCGATTCCGAGGGAAATCGCGTCGAGCTCTGGCAGCCCGCCTGAGCAGCGGAAACTTCGGGTGATTCAAGTGCGAGCGATCGCGGCATCGGACGTTCGAGCGTCGTGGAAGGCGATGACGACGACCCGGCCCTCGGCCTCGATGTACATATAGACGACGACCAGCCAGCCCCACGGACCGATCAATGCCCGGCAATCCCGCCAGACGCCCGAGAGCTGCTTACCGGCCCGCGGGAACTTCTCCAGAACGAGCAGCGAGCGCGAAACTCGCTGGCGCGTATCGGGCGGGAGCTGGCGGGTCTCGATCAGCTCATGAAGCGCGTCACGCGCCTCGCGCGTGACCTCGATTCCCGGCATCGACTAGAGCTCTGAGAGCGGCACCGTGTCACCGTGCCGAGCCTGCTCGATCGACCTCTGCGCCCGCTCCCAAGCCCCGGGGATCCCGTCGAGGATTTCAGTGATCCGCGAGGCATCCGGATCGGCTTCGTCAAGCGCACTGGAAAGGAGTGAGCGAGCCAGCGTTCCCTCCTGGATGTGGGTGCGCTCCGCCAGGCTCGCCAGCTTGCGCGCGTAGTCCGGCTCAAGGGTGACGTTGATGCGGCGGTTCCGCTCGGCCATTGCACAAGAGTACACATAAGGACACATGGCGTTCACAGAGGAGGGCATAGAAAAGGCCCCGTTTCCGGGGCCTTTTCTATAGCGGGGGCCGGAAGTCAGCTCGAGCTCAGCTGCTGACCGGCATCCGCGCGATCGCGGCACGGCCGGCGTTGAGCTTGTTTTCGAGATCGTGGAGCTGGTTCACGCGCCGGCTCTGCAGCGTGCGGACCCTGGTGTTGTAGATCTGTTTGTTGCGGTTGCGCAGCGTTTCGATCGCTTCGTCGTCGTTCTGCTGCACGCTCTTGGTGGCGGACGCCTTGGCGCTGCGGATCGCAGCTTTTTCGCGGCTGTAGCCCTTCCTCAGGTCGGCGAGTTCTTCCTGTTCCACCTTGCGGTCTTCAGTGCCCCGCTTCTCGCGCCGTTCGATCGCTTCCTGGATCACTTCTTTGCGCAAGACGCCTTCGGCGTTGGCCTTCTGTTTGCGCAGGCGTTTGACCTGTTTTTTCAGCGACGCGGCGCGGCTGTCGTAGACGTCTTCGAGCCGGCCCACCGCCGTCGCATAGTTGTCGGCGGCCTGGGTCATCCGCGCGTCGTAGTCCCGGCGCAGGGCGGCCAATTCCCCGGCCTCGGTGGTGCGGATCGTGCGTACACCGGTTTTGACGGCCCGCTGCGATTCCGCCTGCGCGGCCTTTTTGCCGCGGTTGAAGAGGGCGGCCGATTTGTTCGCGGCGGCATCGTGCTTGTTCTCGAGCTGGCCCTCGTAGCCGGCTTTCTGGGCGGCAGTGGCCGGGGTGTTCGAGAGCTTGTTCAGTTTTTCGACGAAGCTGACCAGCGCCTTGTACTGCGCGGTCGTGACAAGCGGCGGGACGTTGGCGGCCTTGGCGGCCGGCGCTAAGAGGGCGACGGCGACCAGAGCGACCGCCGCCACAGGGACGAGCGAACGCAGCCTTCGGGACGGGTTCATCGGAATCTAGACACTCCTTGGACGAGCGCCGGGCGGCGCGTTGGGATTCCTGCCTTATTTCGGCTGACAACCCGGTTTCCTCGATCCTGAACGAGAAAAACCGGCAGGACGGGACGAACGCGGGGGTATAGCGTGAGCACGATGAGGCCGGGACGGGTGGACGGGAAGTCGGTGATCATCACCGGCGCTGCCAGGGGGATCGGCCGCGCGAGCGCCGAGCTCTTCGCCCGCGAGGGAGCGCAACTGGTTCTCAACGACGTCGACGAGCCCGGTCTCGAGCAGGCCGCTGCGAGCCTGGGCGATGGAGTCGAGGTCGTGACCGTGCTCGGCGACGTCTCCGTCGAGGAGGACGCGCGCCGAATCGTCGCCGCTGCAATCGAGAGCTTCGGCGTCCTCGACTCACTCGTCGCCAACGCCGGGATCATCCCGCTCAGCGGCATCGAGCAGGCCAGCGCCGAGGAATGGGATCAGGTGATGGCGATCGACGGCCGCGGGATGTTCCTCACCTGCAAGTTCGCGATCGAAGCGATGGGTCACGAGGGTGGCTCGATCATCTGCCTCTCCTCGATCTCCGGCCTCGCCGGTCAGACCAACCAAGCCGTCTACGGCCCGGCCAAGTTCGTTGCCTCTGGCCTGACCAAGCACCTCGCGGTCGAACTGGCGCCGCGCAAGATCCGGGTCAACGCGGTCGCCCCCGGGACGATCCGAACCGAGGCCGTCGCGACGCTGCCCGACGACTACGTCGAGCCGATGCGGGCCGCGCACCCGATGGGAAGGCTGGGCGAGCCCAGCGAGGTGGCGGAGGCGATCTGCTTCCTGGCCTCCGACGCCGCATCCTTCATCACCGGCGTGATCCTCCCCGTCGACGGCGGCTACCTGGCTCGGTAGAGCCAGGCGTGGCCTACGATTGCGCCGTGCCGTTCACGCGCAGGAACCTCAAGTCTGACCTGGATGACGTCGGGTCCAACTTCGACGGCTCGCCGGACCTGGAGTTCCGGATGGCGACCCAGGCGCTCGAGCTCGAGCAATCCGGCCTCAGCCACCAGCGCCTCCCGCCCGGCTATCGCTTTCCCTACGGCCACACGCACAAGACGCAGGAGGAGGTCTACGTGGTCGTGCGCGGGAGCGGGCGGATGAAGCTCGACGACGAGATCGTCCAGCTCAAAGAATGGGACGCGGTGCGAGTCCCACCCGGCACCTGGCGCGGCTACGAGGCCGGGCCGGAAGGCCTCGAGGTCCTCGTCATCGGCGCGCCCAGTCTCGGCGATGGTCAGCGCGAGGACGTCGAGGGTCAGCGCGACTGGTGGGCTGATTAGCGAGGGGTCGGTCGATCGGCTACCAGGCGAGCCGAATCAGACCAAGTCAGAGGGATCCAGCACGAAGACCTCGCACATCAGGTCCGGCTCCTGCTGGTTGCCGCTCATGAAGCCGATCACCTTGCGTCCCGTCGCCCTCTCGATCACCGCTTCGAAGCGCTCGCGCATCAGCTCTTGGAACTGCATCCGCTGTTCGATCACGGCTGAGCCGCGACCGCCGTCGCGAAGGGTCTGCTCGACCTGCGTGTAGCCGCCGCGGAGGATGCAGACAACGAGGTCGTCCTGGTAGTAGGACTTGGCCTGGGTCGGGCCGCGGCCGTAGAACTCCTTGAGCAGGGCGACCAGACCGTCGGAGATCGCGGTCAGCTCTTCGCCGTGGCAACGGCGGTCATCCGTTGCCGCCTGCGTCTGTCTCTGGGTTGAGTCGAACTCAGATTCTGCGATCCGATCATGGTAGTCCGGCGCGCTACGCTGGTTCAACCGCACGTTGGGTCCTTCCACCCTCTGCCTCGCGCGCGCTTCCAGCCAGAGGACGAGAAAGAAGGCCCAAGGTGCCGGCTTCCACTCCACCCCTCTACGGCGACGAGTTGCTGGCCGCCGTGACCGAGGCGATGGTCGCGCTGCATGAGCGCTACCACCACCGCTCCCCCGTCAGTGCCAAGGCCCAGCTGCTCGACGACGACCTGATCGCCATCGTCATGGGCGGCGTCTACACCGACGTCGAGAAGACGATGATCGAGCTGCAACGGGGTCGTGTGGTGCAGGAGACCCGCAGCGCCTTCCAGGAGGCGATGCAGCAGCGCTTCATCGACGAGGTCGAGCGACTCTCCGGCCGCGACGTCCTCGCCTTCATCTCGAACTCCCACGTCGGCCCCGACCTGGAGATCGAGCTGTTCATGCTGCGGGGAGTGTCGGCCACGGTCGACTAAAGCACGACACACCTGGGTACAGGCCTAGAACGGAGGGCATCAATGGGGCTGACCCGAGCGGTCGGCAGCAGGCGCTGACTTCCGAGCGAACGTCGCAAGCAAGACGCTCCGCGACTCCTTTCTCAGCGCCCAAATCGATCCATTCAGGAGCCCCAGATGATCATGCGACTCGACCGCCTGCAGGCGGAACTGCCTCCCCCCTCCACCCCTGACCCGGTCGGCGCCTCCGTCGTTCAGGAGCTGCTCGGCGGCAAGTTCGGCGAGATGTCGACCTTCATGAATTACACGTACCAGTCGTTCAACTTCCGCAACCGCCAAGGCGCGCGTCCCTTCTACGACCTGGTCGCGTCGATCGCGGCCGAGGAGTTCGGCCACATCGAGCTGGTCTCGACGGCGATCAACACGATGCTGACCGGGGCCGCCAAAGCGAAACCGAAAAAAGGCGCCCTGAAAGGCGTCAAAGACACCCGCAACACCCAGCAGTTCATCGCCGGCGGCGCCTCCGCCCTGGTCCAGGACTCGATGGGCAAGCCCTGGAACGGCGACTACGTCAACGCCAGCGGCGACCTGATCGGCGACCTGACCTGGAACTTCTTCCTCGAGACCGGCGCCCGCAACAACAAGCTCAAGGTCTACGAGATGGTCGACCATCCGGCGGCCCGCGCCCTCACCGGCTACCTGCTGGTCCGCGGCGGCGTCCACCAGGTTGCCTACGCGCGGGCGCTGGAGAACCTGACCGGCTCTGACATGACGAAGCTCTTCCCCTCGCCGCGGATCCCGACCGACAAGATCCCCGAGTGCAAACCGCACATCAAACGCGGCGAGCACCTGAAGCTCTACCGCTGGTCTCCCGACGACTTTCAGGAGCTCGGCGCCGTCTTCAACGGGCTGCATCCGGAAACCGGCGAGGAGCTGGAAGTCGCCGAGGAGCCGCACCCCGAGGGGGCGCCCGCCTACGACCTGCCGGCCCAGCCAGCGGTCTTCGCACCGGGCCCGGAGCCGGGCGAAGTCGAGGAAATCGCAAAGAAGCTGCGACAGGCCGCGGGTCTGCCGAACAAGCCGACCGGGACCGTCACCGGCAAATAGACAGAAGCACCAACGAGAGGGACGAACTGATGCCGAAACAGACCAAAGCCGACCGCAGCGCCGCCGCCAAGAAAGGCGCGGCGACGCGGAAGAAAAACGAGGCCAAAGGCACGGCCAGCGACGCGAGGGACGCCGCCGCGACCACCGCAAAGGCAGCCACGAGCGCAGCCAAGGCCGTCGCCGGAACCGTCAAGAAGGCGGCTCAGGCCGCCTCGAAACGAGCGTCGTAGGGGGAGCGGCCCGGGCTCGTGAGCTGCGGGCCGCCCTTCGAGTCTCCAGCTCGGCCTCGGTCAGGCGTCGCATGCGCCGGCAGGTCTGCCGGTAGAAGCGCAGCTGCTGGGTCCGGCCGAAGAGCCTGAACCCGAGCCGGATCGGCAGCGGACCCACCCGGGCCGGGCGTGAGACCGCTCGCAGATGGAACTCGACCTCGCCAGCAACAAGGGTGACGAGGCGCTGGCCTCACCTCTGCGGCGGATCAGCGCGGAGATCGAAGCCGATCGGGAGACCCTCGAAGACGTCCTCGACCGACTCGGCGTCTCCCGCGACCGGGTCAAGCCCGTCGGCGCCTGGCTGCTCGAGCGGCTCGGGCGCCTGAAGCTGAATGGTCACCTGCGTGGCTACTCCCCGCTCAGCCGCCTCCTTGAGCTCGAGGGGCTGGCAATCGGGATCGCCGGCAAGACCGAGCTGTGGCGGACGCTGGCCGGGCTCGATCTCGATCAACGGGCCGGGGTCGAGTTCGATCCGCTCTTCGCGCGGGCCGAGGAGCAGCACAGCCTGGTCACCGCGCTGCACCAGCTCGCCGTCGCCGCGATCGACGGGCGCTAAACCCGGAACGGCGGACGCTCCTCGCAGCGAAGGCGCCAGACCTCGGCCCTCGATGGCTCGGGCCGTGGCCGAAAGCTCGGCGAGTCGGGACGAGGGGGAGCACCGATCCTTCGCTCAACCGCCACCATCACCTCCGCCGCCATCGAGCTGAGCGCGCGCAGTTCCTGGTGGCTGTTCTGGCGGGTGCCGAGGTCGACCTCCGCCAGGGCATCGAGGCCGACGAGACGCAGCGCGTCGATCATCATCGCGATCTCGACTCCATAGCCGACCGGAACCGGCATCCGGGCGAAGAGGTCGCGGCGGATCGCGATCTCGCCCGCGAGCGGCTGCGCGAATCCGGCGAGGGCCGGAAAGTGCAGATTGAGCAGGGGGCGGGCGACGAGCTCGGTGACCCGGCCGCCTTCTCCCTCGCGAACCGAGGCACCAAGCGAAAGCGGGCGCTCGAAGGTTCCCTTGGCCAAATCCACCCCCGACTCGAGCAGCAGCGGGCCAAGCAGCCCGGTCAGGAAATCGGCGCGAAAGTCACGGGAGTCGGCGTCGAGGAAGACGAGGACCTCGGCCTCCGCCTCGATCGCCGCCCTCCACATCGCGTCGCCCTTGCCCCGGCATGGACCGAGCTCAGCGCACAGCGAGCTCTCGGAGAGGACCTCGGCACCGAGCGTGGCCGCGATCTCCCCGGTGTGGTCCGCCGACTCCGCGTCGACGACGAGGAGGCGGTCGAGGAGACCGGCTTGGCGGAGGGGCGAGAGGGCCTCGATCGTGGGGCCGATCGTCGCCGCGCACTCGCGGGCGGGCAGGATCGCGACGATCGGGCCGCTCTTGGCAGCTAGGAGCTCGTCGAGCCCGAAGTCGGCCGCCCGGTAGCGACGGGTCGCGAGCCAGCGGCCAAGCTCGAGGTCGCGGGCGAGGCCGCGCTCGGCCCGCCCGTCGGTCCGCGCCGCGGTGGTGACCCGGACCGAGCGGGGCCGGTGGATCGCGATGCCGGCGTCGGCGAGCCGGTCCTCCAGCTCTTGGTCCTCGAGCGCAGCGAGCCGGCCCATGCCGCCGACGCGCCGATACGCGCTCGGGGTTATCCCGAGCGAAGCGCCTGAGAAGTGGGCGTGCTCAGCCGGGCCGCGCCGGGCCGCGCCGCGAATCCGCTCGGCGATCTCCAGCGAGCGCCGTTCGAGGACCTCCGGCGGCAACGCGGGGACTTCGCTCGGGTCGAGGGTGATCTCACCGCCAACCGCCTCCGCTCCCCCTTCGATCGCCTCGAGCTGGCGGCGCAGCCAGTCCGGCGCGACCACGGTGTCGGCATCGGTGCTGGCAAGCAGCCCGTGGCCGGCTGCGGCGGAATCGAGCAGTGCGCAGGCGAGGTCCATCCCCGCCGCGCGAGCGGGACCGGCGCCTCGCCCCGGCCCGCTGATCGTGCGCAGCCGCATGCTCGGCCACCGATCGACCGCGGCCGCCACCTCGGCCGCGGTCCCGTCCGCGCAGGCGTCGAGGACGACGATCACCTCGTACTCCTCGGGCCGCAGGCCATCCTGCTGGGCGAGGGCGTCGAGGCAGGCTCCGATCCTCTCCTCCTCGTCACGCGCCGGCACGACCACCGCGACGGCGGGCACCGAGGCCGGCGCCTCGAGCGGAGTCGCAGGCGTCCGTGCGCTCACCTCCATCTCGCGTGCTCCTCGACTTCCGACCTACCTCGCTCGTAGGAATCGTCGTCTCCGTGGGCGAGAACGCCGACCAGCTCCCCGTCGCGGCCGTAGCGGGCAACGAAGCTCTCGCCGGCTCCCAGGGCGAAGCGGACTTCGTCCCAACCGTCGCCCCAGCCGACGTACTTGAGCGCCTGCTCCCCGACCGAGGACCAAAAGCCAGGAGCGACGTCCCAGCTCGCCTCGCGCCCGGCGAGGGTCTGACCGGCGACCCTTCCCATGTTCAGCGCCTCGTCCCAGTGTTCGACGCGCAGGCGGCGGCCCGCCCCTGAATTCAGCGCGGCGGCTACGTCGCCGCAGGCCAGCAGTCGCGGATCGGAGGAGACCATCGCCGCGTCGACGAGGACGCCGTCGGCGACGCCGACCCCCGCCTGCGCCGCCAGCTCGTCGTTGCGGGTGATGCCGAGCGCCAGGACGATCGCGTCGGCCCTCGCCTCACGACCGTCCTCGAAGCGGGCGAGCGATCCACCCGGCTCGGCTGAGATCTCGACCAGATTTGCGCCGGCGAGAAGCCCGACACCCAGCCCGGTGAGCCAGGAGCCGATCCGGGCCGCCGCCTCCGCGCCGAGGCGCTCGAGCTGCGGGCTCGCCTCCAGCGTCGCCACGATGACCTCGGCGCCGAGCATCGCCAGCGAGGCCGCCGCCTCACAGCCGACGAAACCCGAGCCGACGACGATCACCGAGGACCCCGCCAGGGCACGGAGCTGTTCGGAGTCGGCGATCGTCCGCACCGTTCGAACGTCCGGGCCGTCGGCGCCGGGAAGCTCCGGCACGAGAGGCCGTGCGCCGCTGGCGAGAAGGCAGCGATCGAAGCTCCAGCTCCGCCCGTCTGCGCCGCGCGCCTCGCCGGCGTCGAGGTCGAGGCCGACGACCGTCGCGTCGCACTCGACCTCGATCCGGCGCTCGCGGTACCAGTCCAGATGAGCGAGCGTGAGGTCCCCGGGGCTCGACTCGCCGCGGAGATACTCCTTGGTCAACGGCGGACGTTCGTAGGGAAGCTCCAACTCCGCGGCGAGGATCCGAACCGCGGTGGTCCCGCCGGCGTTCCGGTAGGCGGCGGCGGCTGCGTAGGCGGCGGGACCACCGCCGACGATCACGATCTCCGGCTCCTCAGACATCGCCCATCTCTCCGCGCACCCAGCTATCGAGGAGGAAATCCTCGCTGGACTCCCGGCCTCGGTGCAGGAGCCAGGTTTCCTCACGGAGGATCGCGTGGACGGCGTCGCCGTCGAGCTCACGCCGCGGGTCCCCGCCACGCCAGTGGACGGCAACGAGGACCCCGCCGGGCGCAAGGGCGGATTCGATCCGGCGCAGGCCCTCGCGCACCAGGTCTGGCTCCCAGTAGTAGAGGATCTCGCTGCAGACGATCGCCGAGAACGGCCCGCGCGGCGTCTCCTCCGGAAGCACGGCCCGGCGGAGCTCGACCTCGGCGCGAGGGCCGACCCGCTCGCGCGCGTGGGCCAGCGCAGTCGGGCTGAAGTCAACGGCGAGCAGCCGCTCGCAACGGGGGGCGAGCATCGCGGTGAAGACCCCGACCGAGCAACCGAGCTCGAGCGCGGATTCGATCCGCTCGGGCAGGTGGGCAAGGGTCCGCTGATACTTCGCCTGCTCGTAAGAACTGGTCGCGTACTCCCAGGGATCGCTCGAGGCGCGCGCGAGGCGCTCGAAGTGCTCGACGGGGGCCCGGCCCCCAACGGTGCTCATCGGCTCCGCAGCCTCTCCGCTCCGAGGCCGGCCAGCAGGGGGTCGAGGCGGTGCTGCAAAAGGAAGGTCTCGAGGTCCCGCCGGCCGCGGTCGAGGCGACCGCCGGTCACGAACGGGTGCGAGCCGCAGGCCGCCGCAGCAGTCTCGAGCAGCGCTTTCGCCGCCCGGTCGATCTCGGCGCGCATCGCGATCGCAACCGGCTTCAGCTCGCCGCGGTGAGTCGCGGCTTCGGCCCCGCGCAGGAACCAACCTTCGATCGTCCCCCGCAGGGCCTCGATCCGGCCCGCGGCAAGCTGACCGAGCGGGTCCTCCGCCCGTGCTCTCGCCAGCTCGGCGAACGCCCCCTCCGCGGCGGCGTCGAACATCCCGATCCAACTCGCCGCGGTTCGCATCGCGTCCCGCGAGAACCAGGGCTGGCGACCGAGCTCGCCGGGGTCGCCGAGGAGGCCGATCACCTCCGCGTCGTGGAAGACGACCCGATGGCTCTCGGACGCGCGCAGCCCGGCGGCCCGATACCAGTCGCGGTCGATCTCGATCTCCGCGCAATCGACCAGCGCCAGCCGCGGCGCCTCCCCGTCGTCGGAGCCGACCATCACCAGCGCGGCATCGACCCCACCGGCCCCCGAGCAGAAGGTCTTCACCCCGCTCAGGGTCATGCCGGGACCGGTGCTCCGCAGGCGTGCCGGCGATCCCTCGCCCGGGCCGGGGTCCGCTCCCCAGACTCCGAGCAGACGCCTACCGCCCCGCAGGCGGCTCAGCTCGCTCTCTCGCAGCTGCCCCCCGGCGGAGACTTCCAAGCGCTCGACCGCATTCAGGTGCCCGTCGAGAATGCGCCCGACCGAGGCGTCGGCGGCAGCGACCCGGCGCAGGAGGCGCCACTCGGGCAGCACCGACCGATCGGCGCGCGCGGCGCCGACCGGCGCCTCGAGGGCGCCGGCTCCGGCTAGGGCGCGGAACGCCTCGGCAGGGAAACGCGGTTCGCGATCGAGCTCCTCAGCACCGGCGGCGATCGCGGCAAGCGCCTGATCGAGCCGCGCGTCGAGCGCGGCGCCGTCGATCGAGTCCATCGTCCCCCCGCTCATGCCAGAACCCCCTGGCACTCGGAGAGCGGCGCCAGCGACAGGCCCTCGTGCGCGGCCTCGGCGATCAGGAGCCGCGTCAGCTCGAGCGTCTCCTCACAACCGGTGCGCTTGGCACCGGGCCCGAGGCCGTCGTGCATCAGAACCACGTCACCGTTGCGCAGGCCACCCTGGGCCACGATCGCCGTATACATCTGAGCCGCCGAGTCACCCCGCCAGTCGTGGCTGTCGAGGTTCCAGCCCCACAGCCGCAGGCCGTGACGGATGGCAAGGCGGCGGGTGACCTCGGTCTCCCGCCCCCACGGCGCCCGCCAGGCCCGAGGAAATACGCCCACCGACTGCAGCTGGTGCAGACCTGCGGTCAGGTCGCCGGTCAACTCGCCCTCGCTTTGCTGTGCGTGGCGGATGTGCCGGAGACAGTGGAAGCCGACCTCGTGACCGTCGGCATGCATCGCCTCGATCAGGTCCGGGTTCGCCACCGCGTTCGGGGTGATGACGAAGAACGTAGCCCGAGCGCCGCTCTCCCGCAGCGCCCCCAGCAGCGGCGCCGTCCACAGCGGGTCGGGTCCGTCGTCAAGGGTGAGCGCGATCGTGCCACTCACTCGCAATCGGGTCCTCCTCGGCGGCGAGCTTCAGGGAAGCCTCGCGGACTCCTCGACGTTCTAAGAACACGTGCATGCGACCGATCGATCATTGGTCGAGGGCTGCGCGCAGCTGCTGGATCAGCGCCCGCAGCGCTCCGCAGGTGATCTCCGCAAACTCAGAGCCCTCGAAACTCTTGGCCACCGGATCGATCGCGGCGACAACCGGATCGGATCGTCTCTGCTTCTTGGCCTCACCCAAGAGTGCGTTGAAGACGTCACCGACGCTGGCCGAGGCGGTGTCCTTGGCGTCGAACTCGTCGAGGCTCGCCTCGAGCTCGGCAAGTCGGATCGTCAGGTCGGCGGGAGATGGGGCGGATGCTTGAGACAAGTGACCTCCTGACGGCGTAAATGGACGGGCGCCGGAAGTCAAGTCGTGCGGCCTGCCCGACGGCCGACCTCAGTAGTGCCCTCCAATGGCTTGGCGGCGAAGATCCGCCGACACGAGCCTCATACCCAGATTGGCGGGCGCCAGAACCTGCCGCTCGCAGTTCGACGCGCCGCCGCGAGAGCTTCAAACCTGGCGAGCAGCAGCCTCTTCTCTCGATCTGGCGAGGAGGGCGGGTCGCTTCCCGGGTCTGAGCCAAATTGGTACCGCGCCTCTTAAGCCGCAGAGCGACTCACGAAAAAGCCCCGTTTCCGGGGCTTCTCCTAGGCAACCTCGTCGTGGGGCGTGTCGCCGGCGCCTACTGGCCGAGCTCGCGAACGATCTCGTCGATGACGTCGAAGCCTTCCTGCACCCCGTCCTCCATCTGGCCGGCCATCAGGTCGCGGGCCTCGGTGCTCCCCATCTCGATCAGCATCCGCAGCGTCGTGCGGCCGTCCTGCTCCTCGAAGGTGACCGTGGTCAGCAGCTCTTCCTGCGGCTGCGCCTCGAAGATCTCGGTGTAGACGAGGCGCTCGTTCGCCACCACCTCCTTGAAGGTGCCGCGGAAGGCGACCTCGCGGAAGGCGGCCTCGAAGTCCTCCTCGAAGCCCTCGCTGGCACTCGCCGCGTACCGGTAGGAGCCGCCGACCCGGAGGTCGGACTCGACTGAGGTCACGGTGGCGCGCCGACCGGCCCACCAGCGGCGGATCAGGTCGGGCTCGGTGTAGGCGCGGTAGACGACGTGCTTGGGCGCGTCGAACTCCCGCACCACTTCGATCTGCTTGTCGCCGATCGTCGTCACTACCGCCTTGCCGCTGTTCGCCACCTCGGGGCTATCCATCTGACGAGACTCCTTCCTCTTCCTTTTTCAGTTCCTGGACGACCTCCTCGAGCAAGTCGAAACGCTCCTGCCAAAGCGGCTCGAAGCGCTGGGCCCACTCGTGGATCTGCCTCAGCCCCTCCGCCTCGAGGCGGTAGAGCCGGTGGCGGCCCTCGCGGCGCACGCTCACCAGCTCGACCTCCAGCAGCACCCGCAGGTGCTTGGAGACCTGCGGCTGCGAGCTCCCCAGCTCCGCGACCAGTTCGCCAACCGAGCGCTCGCCCCCGGCGAGCAGTTCGATCACCTGCCGCCGCCGTGGCTCCGCCACCGCGTTGAAGACGTCACTGGTAGTCGCCGCTCGTGCCATGGCGAGGACAATACATACCCATATAGGGATATGTCACGCCGGCTCGCGCACCCACCGAGAACGCATTCGCCTGTGAGACGCAGGTCGATGCAACTCTCGGTGGCCGCCCACCAGTAGAGCTGCATCGACTACCTCCTCGGTAGCGCCCTGCGCAAGAGTTGGAATCGACCTCTCTCAGACCTCGTGTTGCCCCAGGCGTTGTCCCAGGGCGTTGTCTGGCCGATTTTGAGGTCTCCCAGAAACGCGGAAACCCGCTTGATAAGCGGGTTTCCGTCCTATAGCGGGGGCAGGATTCGAACCTGCGACCTTCGGGTTATGAGCCCGACGAGCTACCTGGCTGCTCCACCCCGCGGCGGACCAAACATCTTAGCAACGAGGTTGTGATTGGCCCCGCAGGGCGACGGGTTGCGCAACCTGGGTGGCGGGCGCCTCGAGGCGCCGGAGCGACCTCGCTTTAGAGTGCGCGGCCATGTCTGCCGGCCCTTCCCGTGTCGCCGTCATCGACGTCGGCACCAACTCCTCGCGTCTGCTCGTCGCCGACGTCGACGGCGGTCGGGTGGCACCGGTCGACAGGCGCAGCCGCGTCACCCGGCTCGGCCGCGGCGTCGACCTCTCGGGCCGGCTCTCGGCCGAGGCAATCGAGGACGTCTGCACGGCGATCGGCACCTACATGGAGGGAATCGAGGAACTGGGCGCCGAGCGGATCGACGCGATCGCGACCAGCGCCGTCCGCGACGCCGAGAACGGCGCCGCCTTCATCGCCGAGCTGCGCGAGCGCTTCGCGCTCTCGGCCCGCATCCTCGACGGTGAGGAGGAGGCGCGCCTCACCTATATCGGGGCGACCTCAGAGCACGTCCCCACCGAGCCGACCCTGGTCGTCGACATCGGCGGCGGCTCGACCGAGCTGATCGTCGGCAGCGGCAGCGAGATCGCCTTCCATACCTCACTCCAGGTCGGCGTCGTCCGCCACTCCGAGCGCCACGTCGCCTCCGATCCGCCGGCCGCGATCGAGCTCGAAGCGCTGGCGACCGACGTCCGCGGCCAGATCGAAACGGCGCTCGCCGGCGCCCCTGCAGCCAGCGAGGGAATCGCCGTCGCCGGCACCCCGACCTCACTAGCGGCGGTCGAAATGGAGCTCGAGCCCTACGACCCGCTCCGCGTCCACGGCCACCTCCTCTCTCTGCCGGCGATCCAGCGGATGCTCTCGCAGCTGGCCTCGGTCCCGCTCGCCGAGCGGGTCGCGATCCCGGGCCTGCACCCCGACCGCGCCCCGACCATCGTCGCCGGCGTCGTGATCCTGATCGAGACGATGCGGGCCTTCGGCCTCGAGCAGATCACCGTCTCCGAGCACGACATCCTCTACGGCACTGCGATCGCCGCCGCGGCAGCACCACAGTGATCGGATCAACTGAAAAAAACCCAGGTATTCAGTCAGAGAACCTCTGGGTACTAACTGGACATTCTGTAACCCTGGGGTAGGACAAATGGGTTATCGGCTCGCCTGAACCCCAAGAAGTAAGTAGGAGAGACCTACAAACTTTTAAGTAGGCCTCTGGGCGCCAGGTGGACGGATCGGACAGCCGGCGCGATACTGGTTCGACCGGGGACGAGGAGGGGTTAGCCCCACCTTGCACCTGGTTACAGGGCTTAGGCGATTGCCGCATCATGGCGCCTCCCGCCGTCTGGGCCCATCGAATACACATGGTCCCTGAAGACGTACCCCTGCCCGTCCTGAGGGGCCAGCTTGAATCGGTCGCCAGTAATGGCGGCCGATTCTCGTTTTGGCGCTGCTCAACGACCTTGACGGGCGTCAAGCGAGGTTGGATTTACGCGGGTAGACCACCTCGGGATCGGTGATCACGTTGACCAGCGTCGGGCGACCGGAAGCAAAGGCGCGCTCCAGCGCCGGCCGCAATTCGCCCGGCTCGCGGACCAGGATGCCGTCGCAGCCGAGCGATTCGACCAGCTCGTCGTAGCGCGTTTCCGGCGTCAGCTCCGCCGCCACCGAGTAGCCGTAGAGGAACTGCATCGGGTGGTGCTCCAGGGCCCAGATGCCGTTGTTGCCCATCACCCCGACGACGCCGAGGCCGTGGCGCGCCATCGTGTCGAACTCCATCCCGGCGAATCCGAAAGCGCCGTCGCCGAGCAAGAGGCAGACCTGGCGGTCGGGGTGCGCGACCTTGGCCCCGATCGCCTGGCCGGGGCCGGCCCCGAGGCAGCCGAACGGACCGGGGTCCATCCAGCAGCCCGGCTGGTAGGTGTCGATGAAGCGGCCGGCGTAGGAGACGAAGTCGCCACCGTCGCCGACGACGATCGCGTCGCGGTCGAGGACTTCGCCGAGCTCCTTATAAACCCGCACCGGGTGCAGCGGCGAACGCGCGTCGTTCAGCTCCTCCTGCTCGGCCGCGCGCTTCTCGTTCTCGACGTTGCGCAGCTGCTCGACCCAAGGCCGGGTCCGGGTCCGCACGCCAGCGCCGTCGGCGCCCTCTCGCAGCGCCGCCAGCGTCGCCGGCAGGTCGCCGACCAGGTCGACGGCGGGAAGCCGGTTGGCGGTCAAGGCGTTGGCGGCGACGTCGACGCGAACGATCTTCGTCTCGTCACCGAAGCTGGCCCCAAAGCCAAGTCGGAAGTCCATCGGCACGCCGATCACCAGGGCGACGTCGGCATCGCCGAGCGCGGTCGAGCGGGCACGGCTGAAGGCGAGCTCATGGTCGGCCGCAAGGCAGCCGCGACCGAGGCCGTTGAGGAAGACCGGAATGCCGAGCGCCTCGGCCAGCGCCTGCATCTCCCCCTCCCCACGGCCCCAGTAGAGACCGCTGCCGGCCATGATCGCCGGCCGCGCTGCGGCGGCGAGCAGCGCCGCCGCCTCTTCGACCCCGGCTGCCGGCTGCGCGTCAGCCGTCACCGGTAGCGCCGGAATCTCGACCTCGGCCTCGGAGAAGACGATGTCGAGCGGGTAGTCGATGAAGGTCGGGCCGGTCGGCGCCGTCGCCGCAAGGTCGAGAGCGGCCGCGGTCATCGCCGCGATCCGGTCGGTCTCCTTGACCGTCGCCGCCGACTTGACCAGCGGTGAGACGAAGGGCAGGTGGTCGATCTCCTGCAGCGAGCCCGAACCCCAGCGCAACTCCGGCGCACGCCCGCCGAGGGCGCAGATCGGCGAGCCGTTGGCCTGGGCGCCGGCGATCGCGCTGAGCCCGTTGGTTACGCCCGGGCCGGCGGTCAGGCCGGCGACGCCGACCGTCCGCGTCGCCTTCGCCATCCCCTCGGCGGCGAAGGCCGCCGTCTGCTCGTGGCGGACGTCGAGGATGCGAATGCCCTCCTCTTTGCAGCCGTCGTAGACGGAGAAGAGGTGGCCGCCGGAGAGCGTGAACAAGGTGTCCACCCCCCGCGACTTCAAGGTCCTCGCGACGATCCGCCCCCCGTGCTCCGCCATGCCCGAAGCGTATATGTGCCGGGTACGATCGGCGGGCCCGGGTGGCGAAACTGGTAAACGCGGCGCCCTTAAAAGGCGCTTCCCCTTCGGGGGATCGCGGGTTCGAGTCCCGCCCCGGGCATTCCGATTTCCGCTCCCAGCGCCAATCAAGCGTCGTTGCAGGGCAATAAAGGCGCAATAAATCTTCGCGGTGCGCAACTAACCCCTTGTTACGGTGTCCATACGTACAGGAATCGCCTTCCCTGGACACGCCTTCCCTGGAGGAGAGCTTGGAGGCATCAGCACTAACCCACGCCAGTCGCCGCGGACTCCTGGCCCGCCGCTCGCCCCTGCTCAAACTGCAGGGCGACGAGAAACTGATCGCAATGGCGCGCTCCGGCAACGCCGGCGCCTTCGAGACGATCGTCGACCGCTACCAGGGCCGGCTGCTTGGCTTCTGCCGCCAGATGCTGGGCTCGACCGAGGATGCCGAAGACGTCCTGCAGGAGGTCTTCGTCAACGCCTACCGGGCGATGCTCGCCGACGAGCGTGAGATCAACCTCCGCCCCTGGCTGTACCGGATCGCCCGCAACCGCTGCCTCAACCACCTGCGCAAACCGACCGCCGACGCGCAGGAATCGATGGACATGGTCCCCGAAGTCGAGGCCGCCTCAACTGCCGAGAAGGTCCATAACCGCGAGGAGTTCCGGCAGATCATCAGTGATGTCAACAAACTTCCGGAGACGCAGCGCTCAGCGCTGCTGCTGCGCGAGATGGACGCGCTCTCCTACGAGGAAATCGCCGCCGCGATGGAGACGACGGTGCCCTCGGTCAAGTCGTTGTTGGTGCGGGCGCGGATCTCGCTCGCCGAGGCCAGTCAGGCTCGCCTGCTGACCTGCGCCGAGGTCCGGGTCGAGCTCTCCGAAGCGGCCGAGGGCCTGCGCAAGGTCTCGGCCCCGGTGCGCCGCCACGTGCGCGAGTGCGAGGAGTGCTCCGACTTCCGCTCGCAGGTCCGCTCCAACGAGAAGATGCTCGCCGCGCTGTTCCCGGTCGGTCCGCTGATCGCCTTCAAAGGCTTCATCGCCTCCAAGCTCGGCTTCGGGGGTGCGTCCGCCGCATCGGGTGGCGCGACTGGAGCCGCCGGTGCCGGTGCCGCGGGTGCCGGCGCTGGGGCGGTCGGCAGCGTCGGCGCCGCGCTCGGGGGCGGGGGAGCCGCCAGTGGCCTCGGCGCTCTCGGCGGCGCAATCGGGACCAAGGCCGTGGCCGGCGTCGTCGCCGCCGCGGTCGTCACCGCCGGCGCCGCGGTCGAGGTCAAGCAAAACAGCTCGACGCCGGTCACGCCGTCGCACCTGAGCAACAAGACGATCCAGTACGTGCCGCCGGCCGAGCCACAGATCGCCGAAGCCGAGCACGCGACCAGCGCAACGATGCTCGACAAGCAGCAGGTGGCGGCAGCGAAGCCGGCGCCGGCGGTCGAACCGATCGAGGAGCCCGCGCCGACCATCGAAGCACCCGCCGGAGCGCCCGCCGCCGCAGCCAGCGACGAAGCCGGTCAGTCAAGCAGCGACACCGGTGGCATCAGCACCCCGGAATCCGAAGGCGTGACCGCAGCGCTGCCCTCGAGCGGCCCCAGCGGCGGCGCCCATGGCACCGGCACCACCACCGTGGTCGTCACCGTCGGCGGCTCGCCGCCGCCTCCGCCGCCCGCCGCCAACCCGGCGCCGGAACCGGCACCGCCGGCCGAACCGGCGCCGCCGGCTACCGAACCGCAGCCGCTCGTCCCGGTCGAACCGGAACCGCCGGTTACTGAAGACCTATCACTTTGAGCCTGCGCATCAGGCAGGTGCCGGCGAACTGCCGCGTCTCTTCGATCGAGTAACCGAACAGTTCGAAGTCGTTCGGGTCCTCGACCCACGGCGGTGAAAGAACGCCGTCGGCGACCGGCAGCGATTCCTCCAGCGTGCGCTGGATCGCCTGCTTGTAGCGCTCGTCCTCACGCGCCTTTTCGCGGAGGAAGACGGAGCCGAAGGCGACGTGGCGGTGCTCGTCGCGGGCGACGTTCTGAAAGCCCTCGACGAAGGCCGGCAGCGTGTCTTCGCGTTCGTTGAAGTCCATGATGAAGTGCTGGCCCGTCAGCGCCAGCATCCCCTCGATCACCATGTGGTAGAGCGTCACCGCCTCGACCAGGGCCTCGGTGTCCTCCGGCTCGGCCGAGAGACGGTCGGTGCGCGCCTTCAGCATCTCGTCAAACAGCCGGGCGAAGTTGTCGTTGAGGTGCTCGGAGGTCTCGCTCAGCATCTCGCTGAGGCCGTCGGCCTCGAGCACGCCGACCTCACGGTAGAAGCGCTCGAAGAAACGCACATGACGGGCCTCGTCGGCGATCTGGGTGCAGAGGAAAACTTTCTGGTCCTCGGTCGGCGCCGCCCGCATGATCGGCCCCAGCTCCTCGGCCACCTTCTGCTCGCCGATGAAGAACGAGGAGAGCCCATACATGCGCTGGAAGCGCTCCTCCTCGCTGATCCGGTGGTGCCAGTCTTCGCGGTCACGGGTGAAGTCGAGCTCCTGCGTCTGCCACTGCTGGCGCTCCCAGAGCCCGTACAGCTCGGCGTAGCTGAGCAGCTTGACGTCGGCCGTGCGATCGGCCGCCTCCATCAGCGCCGGGTCGGCAGTCGCCTGGAAATCGGCGCGCTCGGTCCGGGACTGCGTCCCAGCCAGCTTGGCTTTGGCCTCCATCACAGCTCCCCTCGTCCGCTTGCCCCACCCCATCAGGGGCCAGGCTCCTCCGCTTCGGTCGCCGACGAGCGTAACACCGTCCTGGCTGTGCAGCCAGGATTCTTCCAAGCCTCAGGCGGTGTGGCTCTCGCCCGGTTTGAGGACGACCACCTGCGAGGAGGTCTTAGCCTCGACATTGGCCTTGAAGGCCTCGGCATCGGTCGCGATCGGCGGGAAGGTGTCGAAGTGGATCGGGATCACCGTCTTGGCGCCGATGAACTCGGCCGCGACGACCGCGTCGTGGCGGTCCATCGTGTAGTGGCCGCCGATCGGCAGCAGGGCGACGTCGACCGGGTCGCGTTCGGCGATCAGCTTCATGTCGCTGAACAGGCAGGTGTCGCCGGCGTGGTAGACGGAGACGCCACCGATGTTGATCACGAAGCCGCTCGGGGTGCCGATCGCGATCCCGTGCTCGGCGCTGAACGGAGCCTCTTCGGAGCCGGGCAGGGTGCTCGTGTGCCAGGCCGGGACGAGCTTGATCGAGCCCCAGTCGAAAGACACGGTGCCGCCCAGGTTGGGGTCGCTCACGTCCTCGACGCCCTGGCCCTTCAGCCATTCGGCGAGCTCGACGATCGAGACGCAGTGGGCGCCGGTCCGCTTCGCCACCGGGACGGCGTCGGCCATGTGGTCGGCGTGGCCGTGGGTGATCGCGATGTGGGTCGGCTCGACTTCCTCGCCGCTGTGGACGGCGGCCGGGTTGTTCGGCTTCAGGAAGGGGTCGACGAGGAGGACGGCGCCGTTGCCGTCGCTCAGTTCGAAACAAGAATGCCCGTGGTACTTGATCTCCATCTTCAGCTCCCTCCCTCGGGATCGACTTGGTCGGTCATCTCTTCATTCAGTGCCCAGCCGACGGCGACTCCAACCATCATTCCCATCCGCGCCTCCTCGGCGAGCAGAGCGCGGACGGCGGCGATGCGCTCGTCGGGATCGGGGACGGTGGCGGCCCGCAGCGTCTCCGCTTCGTGCGGCTCGCCGAACCAGCCACCCTCGGCGAGCGCCGCGGCCAACACCTTCTGCAGCTGCGGCGCCGCCCGGGCGATCATCCGCTCGGCCTCGGCGAACCGCTCCGGCTCGTGCAGCCGCTCGAGTGCAGCTTCGAACTCGCTCTCGCCCGGCACGCGCGCAGCCTAGAGGGTCCGCGTCACAGGCATCAACGATCGGAGGAGTGCAGGGCCGAGGCGGCGAGGCCGGCGAGGCCGCCGACGGCGCCGCCGACCAGGCAGGAGAAGAAGTCGGCGGTCGGAGCGAAGATCGGCAGCGCGATCAGGACGACGGCGGCGACCGCGACCCCGATCATGTCGTACTCCTCGTCGATCGCCCCGTGGGTTTCGGCGCGGCGGATCGCGAACCAGGCGGCGACGGCGCCGAGCGCCATCCCGTTGCCACCGGCGATCACCGTGAATTCGCCCTGGGCTTCGGCGATGCCGGCGGCCGCCAGGACCCCGAGTGCGCCGCAGGCGAGCAGCAGCACCGCGGTCGGCGCCGTGCCGAGCCGGCGCTCGACGCCGGTGGCGAAGATCGCCAGGCCGAGCGAGACGACGAACAGGTAGCCAATGTCGGAATAGGCGAAGGGCGCCGTCAGGTAGCGCCACCAGTCGTTCTCGATCGGGACGATGACGCCGCCGAAGGAGATCAGGCCATAGCCGGTCGCCTTCTGGACGATCAGCAGGATCGCCGAACCGAGGATGACGGTGATCGTCGCGTAGGGCCGGGCGACGTCGTTGCGGGCGAAGTGCGGCCGCGACCGCGGCAAAAGCCGTCGCCGACGCCGACGCGGGCGCTGCGCCTCGAGCGCATCGCCACGACGCTCCAGCTTCGGTGCCCGCTTGCGCAACCGGGCCCCGCAATACGGGCACTCGGTTACGTAGGGACTGACCTCGGAGCCGCAGTTCTTGCAGATGACGCTGAGCTCAGTCTCGCTCATGACTATCGAGAATACCCCTCGTGTGCCGGAGCTCGCGACGGTTGGCGGTGGCATACTGCCGGGACACCCATCTTCGAGGAGGAATTGACGTGGAGCTGAAGAGTCTGACCGAGCAGAAATCCCTGCTTGCGGTGCTGCCGCCGGGCAAACGCGCCCGCCTGCACAGGCTTCTGTTCGAGTTCGGTCCGGGCAACGGAACGCTGATGCTGCTGCCGATCGACCAGGGCATCGAGCACGGCCCGCGCGACTTCTTCCCCAACCCGGCGTCGAAGGACCCCGACTACCAGTTCCGCCTCGCCGCCGAGGCCGGCTACTCGGCCCTCGCCTGCCAGATCGGGATGGCCGAGAAGTACTACCCGGACTACGCCGGCCGGGTGCCGTTGATCCTCAAGGTCAACGGCAAGACCGACATCCCGCCCTCGAGCAAATCCTTCTCCAGCTGCAACGCCAGCGTCGAGGACGCGGTCCGGCTCGGCGCCGACGCGATCGGGTACACGCTCTACGTCGGCTCCCCGCGCCAGGACGAGGACCTCGCCCAGCTGCGCCAGGTCCGCGAGGACTGCGACCGCTACGGGATGCCGCTCGTCGTCTGGTCCTACCCGCGCGGCGAATTCGTCGACGCCAAGGCCGGCGCCAACTCCTTCTACGCGATCGACTACGCGGCGCGGATGGCGATGGAGATGGGCGCCGACGTGGTCAAGCTCAACATGCCGAAGATCGACTCGGCCAAGGACAAGGACGCTCCGGCTCCGTACAACGAGATGGAGGTCGACCAGGCGGAGGCGATCCGCCAGTGCGTCGAATCGGCCGGCCGCTCCCTGGTCGTCCTCTCCGGCGGCTCGAAGACCGACGACGAGACCGTCCTCAACCACACCCGCGAGGTGATGGAGGCCGGCGGCTCCGGCGTCATCTTCGGCCGCAACGTCTGGCAGCGCGAGTGGAACGAGGCGCTCGACATCATCGCCCAGATCAAGGAGAGCTTGCTGGCTAACGTCAGGCGCACGCCGTAGGCGCCTGCAAATCGGCGCCTGGGGGTGTCCTCAGTCGCTCGCCTCGGGTCACGCACGAAAGTGCGCTCCCCTCGGCTCGCTCCCTGCGTCCTACCCAGGCTTGATTTTCGGCGCCTTGCCCGAAAACTTTCTTCCCTCTGTTCTTAGGAGGAGATGAGATTTGGGAGCGTGCTGTTGCTGGTCGCCCTCGCGGTAGTTCTACTGCGACCGTGGGAGGAGCTCCGGGACGACGGCGAAGGCGGGCCGGCGGCGGCGCGGGCCTATGTCGTGCGGGTAGTCGACGGGGACACGGTCGAAGCGCGGTTCGGCGGGCGGGTCGAGGATGTGCGCTTGATCGGCGTCGACACGCCGGAGACGGTGAAGCCCGACACGCCGGTGCAGTGCTTCGGCCCGCGGGCGTCACGGTTCACCCACCGCAGGCTCGAACACCGCCGGGTGCGGCTCGTCTTCGGGGTCGAGCGCCGTGACGTCTACGGCCGGCTGCTGGCTTATGTCTACCTCGGCCCCCTATTCATCAACGCCGAGCTCGTCCGCCGCGGTCTCGCCAGAACCCTGGCGATCGCGCCGAACACCCGCTTCGCAAGCCAATTTCGACGCCTCGAGCTGAGGGCGGCCCGGGCCGGCCGCGGGCTCTGGGGTGTTTGTTGAACGTCAGCTTGCCGTTAGCGAACCATGAGTTCTGCAAGATCCTTTGCTACGGTGCCCACGGCCCCTCGGGGGCCGCGACTATGCGAATGCGTCAAAGCATCTCCCAGTTCGAGACCGCCTTCGAGCAGGAGACCTCACTGGAGCGCCGCCGGCGCGAGCAGCTGCGCCGCCGCGCCGCCAACCGCTCGCGGGCGCGCCGGATCAACCGCGACGTGCAACACGGCAAGGTTCGCTTCAGCGTTCTCGCCGTTTGCCTCACGGTTACCGTGGTCGTCGTAGTCGTGACGATGTTCGAGGCGCTTGCCTTCTTGATGTCCTAGCAGCCAAGCGCGCCGCGAACGAATGCCGACCTCCAATAGACTCGCGCGCCGATGCCTCGACGCTCACTGAAGCCAGAGCTGAACAAGATCCGTGCCTGGGTCCACCAGGGCCGGACCGACGCCTGGATCGCCCACCAGCTCGAAATCAGCGCCAGCGAGCTGCGCGAGTTCCGCAAGCAGTACGACCTCTCTCCGGACGACGAGAACGCCGGCTCCAGCGAAATCGACCTTCGCGACGAGATCGAAGCGGAGATCGAGGCCGCCGCGGCCGAGCAGGAGGAGGCCGAAGCGGCGGAAGAGGCAGAGCGTGATGAGGATGAGGACAGCGACGGAGATGGCGACGAGGACTCCCAGGGTGGCAGCAGCTCGCGCCCCAAACGTCGTCGCCGGCGCGGTCGCCGTGGTGGCCGCGGCCGCCGCAAAGAGATCGAGGCGACCTTCGACCACGGCGAAACCGACGGCTATGGCCTCTGGCTCGACGCCAGCATCAAGGACAACCCCGTCTACACCGAGCACTGGGCCGGCAAGCGCGACGTCACCGTCCGCATCGAGGCCGACCAAATCGTCATCCGCCGCGCCGGCAGCGCCGAGGAGTCCGAGTCCGAGCAGGACTCCGATTCCGACGACGAGTAGCTAGACCGGCAGCTGGCGGCCGCCAGCGAAGTCCGTAGCGCCGCGCAGGTAGAGCCAGAAGGCGGCGTCCGCCAGCGACTGCGCGTCGCCCTCGAGTGACGGCGCGACGTCGATCGCGACCTGCAGGCACCAGTCGGTGCCGGCGCCGTAGAGATCGGCCAGTTCGGCGGCGCTGAAGGTCGGCCCGATCCGCCGTCGCAGCTCGACCCGGACCGCGTCGACGACGCGGTCGGAGAGCCGGCGTTGTTTCGGGTCGCCGAGCGCCTGCAGCGACCGGTGCCCGTCCTCCCACTGGAAGAGCGCGTTCTCGAGTGGATAGCTCACGCGCCGAAAATAGCGGGCGGCGGCCCTCGGCGATTTCGGGCTTGAGAGCCGGGCTAGGTACCCGGCGTGTTGGGGATTTCCCGCAGCGGTGCGTTGGCGGGGCCACAGGCGCCCGGATCGAGCTCTCCGGTCACCTTCCAGACCGTCACCGGGCCGCTGTGGAGAACCGGCTGGACGGCGCTCTCGTCGCGCAGCCAGCGCGCCTCCGGGGAGGTGATCGGGTCGCCGGGGTGGAGGAAGTTGAGGAAGGGCGAGGTGACGAGGTAGTCGACGTTCTCGGCGTTGACGGCGGCGCGGAAGGCGGTGCAGGTCGGGATCGCGTTGAAGGCGCCGTGCGGGCCCTCTTCGCCGAGATAGAGGACGCGGTTCGAGAGGTCGGTGCCGAAGAGACCGTAGCCGGCGAAGCCGGCGGTGGTCCCGGCAAGACCGATACGGGCGTCCTCGACGCCGCGCGCCCAGCGGTAGGCCGAGTCGAGGTCCATGCCAGGGATCTGGGTGTCGTGGGGACCGTCGTTGGCGAAGCGGCTCTCGAGGTAGTGGCGCTGCAGCGGGTAGCCGATCGCGACGACGATGAGCGCCAGAGCAGCGCAGCCGGCGAGGACCGCCGCCTGCGCGCCGCGCCGCTCACGCAGGAACCAGAGTGCGGCAGGGACGAGGACGGCGAGGAGGACGAAGGCGAGGGCGAAGACGCGAGCGGAGTCGTGGAGGGCGTCGTCGGGGCGGTCGGTGACGAGGAAGACGACGACCAGGGCCGCCATCAGACCCCACTGGCGGCGGCGGTCGTCGAACCAGCGTGGCAGCGGCAAGAGGACTATCCCGGTAAGCAGGGCCGGGATCACATAGCGGATGTTGATCCCGAAGCCGACCGGTTCCCCCTCCGCCCCGGCGGCGCTGAGGGGCGTGAACAGGTAGGCGAGCAGGCCGAAGAGGGCGATACCCCCGATCCAGCGCACGATCCGGTCGCGGCCGGCCACCAGGGCGAGGAGGGCGGCAACAGCCGCCCCGCCGACGACGAGCGGCCAGAGCACCCCGAACGCCTCGTGCAGCCCGGGAGCGAAGTAATGACGCCAAACGCCGGTGTCGGTCGCGTAGTGGACGATGCTGAAGTCCGGCCGTCCCTCCTGCAGCCGCTCGGGATGAGGCAGCGAGATCGGCCCCAGCTTCTCGATCTCCGGAATCGGGTTGCCGGCGACAACGAGGTTGCGCAGATACCAGTACCCCCCACCGAGCAGCGCCGGCACGAACCACCACCCCGCCGCCGCCCAGCGCCGCCCCCTCGGCGCCAGGACCAGCACCGCGACGCTCAGAGCCCCCGCCATCGCCAGCACCGTCACCCTGGTCCCCGCCGCCAGCCCCACCGCCAGTCCGGCCGCCGCAACCCCCCACCCCGGCTCCAACCGTGGTTGAGCTTTGGTGCCTATACGGCCCCTAACCTCAACCACACTCTCGTCCCTAGGGGCGTTGCGGGCGTTCCAGGCGGTGACTAGGACTGCCACAGCGGCCAGGAGCAAGGCTGCCGCCGCTAGGTCGTTCTTTGCCGCGCCTGGGTCCCGCACGACCAGCGTGTGGCACTCCAAGAGGATCGCGGCGGCGACCACAGCCAGGGACCCACGCCCGTAGGGCCTGCCGACGCACCACGCCGCCAGGAAGGCAACCGCCAGCCAGCCGAAGTTGAGGAACAAGCTCAGCGTGTCGCGCCCCGTCAGCAGAATCCCAACCGCGTGCAGAAGCTCCGAATTCTGCGGGTAGAACCAGTTCGTGAAAACGGTCTCGACATGGACCACCCCCGTCACCGAGTGGCTCTGCGCCATATCGGCCGCGAACGGCATGTGGTACCAGAGGCTGTCGAAGTTGAAGATCCCTCGGTCAAGCGCGT